>Ga0335083_10000023_pt1 | contig 339904 bp, 294 predicted proteins | sample Lox_Sample_42_FD_206716 | JGI IMG/M metagenome (GOLD analysis project Ga0335083, IMG submission 206716) | Soil microbial communities from Loxahatchee National Wildlife Refuge, Florida, United States - Lox_Sample_4.2 | ecosystem: Environmental > Terrestrial > Soil > Wetlands | place: USA...
CTGAAGAATTTGCCATTTCTCTTCGGGGGTTCGATCTACTCGTGGTTTCCTGCTCATCCTGCCTCCTGTGTGGAGGCCCTGAATCATACCGAATGCGGTAGTCCAATTTCAGCGGGGAGCACTACAGACTCGTCCATTTACGCTCATTTCGTTGTCACCAAATATGCTGCCAGCCCATACACACTCTGGCCCTGTAGCGGGCGCCATTGTCAGAAATGCGAAGGAAATGAGTAACAACAGGATGCGCACGTCCGATCCTTTAGTTAATCGGATCTGTGTCTTATGACTGAACTAACCCGAAGTCCATGTTTAGGAGTCTCCATTGTCAATCGGTGTAAAATAACGATGGTATAGACCACTTCTGGTCAAGTCCTGGGAAACGCGCAAATCGGAGACTTAAAGTACTAGGCCGAATCTTTCCGATTTCCCGACAAACCAGGAGTTGGCCGCGCGAAGATGACTGAATCTTGAGGTTTTATGCCTTGAACCGCAACAAAACGCGGGGCTATAGTGGGGAGATGTTGTCACGCAGGATGCTGACAAGTTTCATGGTGCTCGTCTGTTGCGGAACGTCCACGTTGGCACAGGTTTCTAAGCCTTGGGAGCGGTGCTTGGAACCAGTGAGCCAGGACGTTACAGCGGTTCCGAGGATTTCTTCAGAATCGGGACTGCAGTATCGGCTCGGGGCGCTTACTGTAGGGCCAGCGGATTCGGAGAAGGTGCTCTCGCTTAAGCCACAGGCGTTGCGCAGCGAGTTTCGCCTTCAAACCAACGAAATCCTGAATGTCGGCGAAGTTCGCAATGGATTGAGTCGCCTCACGAAGATTTACTGCAAATTTGGATTCATCGACGTGACGACGGAACCGGACTTCAAGATTGACGATGCGAAGAGAACTATCGACGTTGCTATCCTTGTGGAAGAAGGAAGACAGTATTTCGTTAACGACGTCCAGTTCTGGGGTGTGGACGCGAAGTTAGAGACGAGATTGCGACGCAAGCTCCCGAGGGGTAGTTGGCTCTTCAACTCGGCCGTGTTGGAGAATTTCTTCAAAGAGAACCGCTTCGTGCTGCCTGCGGACGCTTCCCCCGGAGACAATGTGGAATTTCACCGCGACACTAAGGGCGCAACTGTTGCGCTGCTATTCGACTTTCGCACCGGGCCGAAGCAAGCTAACTCTAGTTCAACTCAACACAAGATGCGTAAACCGTAAAGGCTGACCCCTCGGACGGCCACCTTTTAATCGACTGAAGCTCCTGGTAAACGCGGAAACCGGACATGTGGGTACTAGGATCAAATCCGGTGAACGCTAAAGCTTTTTCTCTTTTTTAAGCCATTTTAGTGCGTTGGAGAGGGCTTCGACGGGGTCGGGTGTGGTGAGGGCGGGGTCAGAAACATCCACTGGGTGATAGTCGATCACGGTTCCCGTGTGAATGGGAACCGCCTGATAACCGTTCCCCTGATGTACTAGTGAACAGGGCTGCCTAGAAGCGTCGAGAATGAAGTAGTTGGCTCTGCCGCGTGGCGGGCTGGATTCGTAGCCGGAGGGCTTGGCGCTGGGGGTTGTGTCAGGAGTCTTCAAATTAGCATTTGGTTTCGGCGTCAAGCGGACCGCATTGCATTGATCGATGGCCATTTTGGCAAGTTCCGGGCTCTCAGGACCCTGGCTCCAGAGAATGATGAAGCTGGCGGCGTTGTCGTCGAGGCAAAGGCCTTTAAATTCTTCGGCGGCGGCGTGACTCCACATTTTCCTTTGGTCAGAAGTGAGACCGACGTGGATGTTCTTACCGTTACTATATGCAACCGAGAATCTGAGTTTGCAGTCTTGCCCGTAAAGGACAGGCGTTGTGGATACCAGCAGGAGAATCAGCAGGAAGATTCTATTAGACATAAGAACCCCTGGTAAGGAATTGATAACTTCAGGGAGAGTATACGCTGAAACTGTCATTCGGGAGAATGACACGGCGGACGCTTCAGCAACAACCTTAAGTCCCGATTAACGCGGTAACCGGATAAATACGTATCAGTACTGGGAGAAAACAATCTCCGACTACACAGCGAGGGTGTATCATTTTTCCCCGCCTTATAGCCTACCCCTGCCCTGCGTTGACTTCGTTCTGCCGCTGGCCTAACATGCCGTGTCTCAACGCACCATAGGCTTTCTAACCGCAGTCCACCCGAGGAATCGACGGATGAGCGACTGGCAATTCGCGCAGGAAAATCCCGCGGAACAACTTGCCCAGCTTCATTTTTTCTCCATCATGAAGCGCCAGCCCGGCGGGGATGTGCCATTCCGCATTACTGTCAAAGAGTTCGCCTCACCGCCTCCCGGCCAGCGCCTGCGCTTCTTCGCCGAAGCCGACAAGCCAGTCAACCAGAAAACGGCGTCGTTCGTTCCTTGCGGGTGGGGCAACACGGTGTTCAACGCCCTGGTGGATTGCGTGCGCCTGATTCGCCAGTTTCCGTATGAAGGCGAGGAGCCGCCAGTTTCGTCCTAGATAGCGCCGGCGGGTCGCCATGCGGGTGGTTGGGGTTTTCGTTCCGAGGAGGCCGATACTTTGATTCTCGAAATCGCCAAGAGCCAGGGCAGCGACGGCATCGTGGTTTTCAGCCTTCGCGGCAGCATTCACACCGGGCCGGACTGCCGGCGCATCGAGCAGGAAGTGGAAGGGTTGCTCCAGAACAAACAGCTGCGCGCCATCCTGGATTTCAGCGGCATCACCCACATCGACAGCGCGGCGATCGGCGTGATCGTTCGCTGCTTCTCGCGGCTCAAGAATTCCGGGGGCGCGCTGCGCCTGTCTGGCTGCAACGGCATGGTGGAATCCAGTCTGAAGCTGACGAAAGTGGATAAGGTCATCGACATCTTTCCCACCGCCGCCGCTGCTGCGGAAAATTTTCCCGCCGCTACCCCGCGCACCTAGGCGCTACCTCTTTTCATGACTGCTGTCCATGCGGTGTCCACCCGGACTTCTGCACATCCCCTTTGTAATTCCGATTGCGCGTGGATTCGGCCTTTGTTACGCTCCCGCCATCGAGTTCCTCGGGGGGTCTCCATGGCATTTTGCAAGGCATGTGGTCAAGAAATCGGTACAGCCGCGTTTTGTCCGAAGTGCGGCGCAAGTCAGGGTGCGGCGGTTACTCCGGGTGCAGCGCCGGCGGGAGCTCCGCCGGCCCCAGCAACAGCGACGGCTTCGCCAACGGCAGGTTTGGAGGAAAACGTCGCCGGCCTGCTCTGCTATATCGTGGGTTGGGTCACGGGGCTGATTTTCCTGCTCATTGACAAGCGCCCGTTCGTGCGGTTTCATGCGGCGCAATCGATCGGACTCTCGATCGGCGTCATCATCGTCTATTTCGCCGTGGGCGTCTTGTTCGGAATGCTCCACATGATGCACATGGGATTTCTCGCCCTGGCGGCCTATCCCCTGGTGGGACTCGGCGTTTTCGTGCTGTGGATTTTCATGATGTACAAGGCGTACCAGCATGAAAAATTCATGCTGCCCATTATTGGAAATATCGCCGAAGGCATGGCCGGCAAATAGGGGCTCAGGCGTGAAGGTGATAGTAACCGTCTTCGCGGATCAGGTTTACCGCGACTCCGAACAACTCCGCAAGCTGCGCGTTCGTGAGCAGTTTCTCTTTCGATCCGTCCGCCAGGACACGTCCTCCGCGCAGCAACACTACCCGCGCAATCTCCGGGATGATCTCGGCGACGTGGTGCGTAACCAACAGGATGCCCAATCCAGCCCGCGCCAATTCCCTCATCGTTTCCCGAAGCTCCACCTGCCCGGCGATGTCCAGGGCGTTGCTCGGTTCATCGAACAGCAGCGTCCGCGGATCGTGGACCAGCGCCCTCGCGATTAAGGTGCGCTTGGCCTCACCTGAGGACATTTCCGCCAGCGACCGCTTGGCCAGATGGCCGACGCCCAGGCGCGTCAGGGCGGCGATGGCGCGCTCCCGGTGCTCGGGCTGCGGCTGGTGATTCGGAAAAATCCGCGTGCTGCTGAAAAAGCCGGAAGTCACGACGTCCAGCCCGATCGCCTCCGTGGTACATGCGGATAGCAGATCCGGCGAGACGATGCCCAGGAGCGAGCGCAGCTCGAAAATGTTCCAGAGCTCTTTCCCCAGAATCTGGATTCCGCTGCCCTCACGGACCACCGGGTAGCATTCCCGGGTCAGCGTCTTGATCAGGGTCGATTTGCCGCAGCCGTTCGGTCCCAGGATGCACAGGTGCTCGCCCTGCTCGATCCTCAGTGATACGTCATTGAGGGCAAGATTGTCTCCACGGGCCACGGAGACGTTCCGCAGTTCCACCAGGGGAGCCTTGGTCTCGTTTCGCAAGAACCCTCGCTTTGCCACAATCGATTATAGGGAAACCGGCGAACAAAAATAAAAAAGGAGGCGAAGGCCAAAGGTCTCCGCCTCCCGGGGTGGGGTGGGTGTTACAGTCAAACCCTTCTGTGGGAATCAGCAGCGCCTGCCCTGCCAGGCAGGCCTGCATCTCACTCGCGGTTCGCGACTGCCATCGCGAAAGAGACTTACCACTCGAGGGCTTGTCTTTGGCGAATTTCTAGCATCCGCCAACGCACGTGTCAATCGAAAAAGGCCAATGCTTCCCAGCGGCCTGGGCGATGCTTCGCGCGTCCTGCCACGGCTCAGGTATCCAGGATTTCCCGGATCGTGCTGGCGAGAGAGGTTGGACTGTAGGGCTTCTGGAGGTAGTGCGACCCCGGAATACGAGCCGCCGTCTGGTCCGCTTTCTCCGAAAATCCGCTCGTAAACAGGATGGGAATCTTTTCATTCCGCCGCAGGAGTTCCGCTGCGGTCGCGGCCCCGCCCATGTGCGGCATCACCACGTCCAGAACCGCCAATGCGGGGAATTCCAGGTCGGCCAGGTGCAGCGCCTGCTTGCCGTCCGCCGCTGCCAGGACCCGATAGCCGAGCCGCGTAAGCGACTGGCGGACCAGCTCCCGAATCGAATCGTGGTCCTCGGCCAGCAAAATCGTCTCCGAACCCTGGAGGCTTTTCGCCGTTGCCGCCCCGCCTGATTCCTTGAATTCTTCGGTGGCGGACTTGTCCAGCGCGGGCAGATATACGTGAAACAAGGTGCCTTGTCCCAGTTCGCTGTACACGTGGAGGAATCCGCCGTGCTGCCGGACGATACCGTAGACCGTTGCCAGGCCCATTCCCGAACCTTTCCCGCGCTCTTTCGTCGTGTAAAACGGTTCGAAGATGCGATCGCGCACTTCCGGGCTCATCCCGCATCCCGTGTCCGAAATCGACAGCACAACGTAGGTTCCTGAAGTAACGCCAGGGTAAAAATGACAGAACGAGTCGTCCAACAGCATCATCTCGGTCTTGATCCGCAGTCGCCCGCCGTCCGGCATCGCGTCTCGCGCGTTCAGGCAGATGTTCATCAACACCTGTTCCAGTTGCGCGGGTTCCGCCTTCACGGGTTGCAGGTCGCCGAGTTGTGTCCGGATTTCGATGTCCTTGCCGATCACCTTGTCCAGGAGGCTCATGAGTCCTTCGACGATCCCGTTCAGCTGCACCGGACGGGGCTTCAGCGGTTGGCGTCTTGCGAACGTGAGTAATTCACGGGTCAGGGCCGCGGCCCGGTCCGTTTGCTGGCGGATATGCGCGAAATACTCGGCGATATGCGGATTCTCCTTGCATTGGTCGTAGCCGATTTCGGCCCAGCCCAGAACGGCCCCCAGAACGTTGTTGAAATCGTGCGCAATTCCTCCGGCCAGTTGCCCGATCGTTTCGAACTTCTGCGCTTGTTGCAGTTGGCGTTCCAGCGCCCGCATCTCGGTCACGTCTTCCACGATTCCTTCGATGGTATTGCCGGACGCTGCTTCGGGACGCACGCACAGGTGCAGCCTGACGGAAACGATTCCGCCGTCCCGCCGCCGCCACTCGCTCTCGGCGTTTTGCACGCTCCCCTTCTCCTGGCATTCGGTGAGCAGTTGCGCAAACGCCTCCGGGTAGCGGAACACGTCCTTCACCAGGTTCAGCGGCTGCAACTCCGGAAAACTCGAACAGGCCATGATCTTCAGGAGCGTCTCGTTGGCAGCCCGGAAGGTGCCCTGCGCGCTGGCCTCAAAAATTCCATAGACCGCGTTTTCCATCAGATCCCGCCCGCGCCTCTCACTCTCGCGCAGAGCCGACCGCATTCGCTCGGCCTCTGCCGCCAGTTTCCCTTCCACAAGCGCCCGCCTCAGCGCGAAGGCGAGCCGCGCCGCGGAGGCCTTTGGCACGTAGTCGCTCGCTCCCCACCGCAAGCATTCGGCGGACGCCTCCTCTTCCGGGCTGTCCGTCAACACCACGAACGGAACGATTGGCCAAGCGGTGGACAACAGTTGGCTCGCTCTCCGCAGGTCCAGTTTCGCGGTTCTTCCGTTCAGGATCGCGGCATGAACGCTTCCGGTTCGTACTGCGGGTTCCAACTCCTCGAAGTTGGCCGCAACTATTGGCTCCAGCTCAAATCCCGCGCTGCGCAGCGGAGCCAGAATTCTCTCTGCCTCCTCGGAATTGCGCTCCAGCAGAAGCACTCGCACGGCCGACGTGGAAATTGCGACGCTGTGATTAAGGACAGCCACAGGACCCATAGACCACCTCAACCGCTCGTTATCGCCCATTTCGAGCCGATTCAGCGCGCCCCCACCGGGCTGCGTACAGCGCGCGATGCCAATCGCCTTATCGCCGCGTCTCTGCCTTCATCCTGCGGATGTGGTTTTTGAACGGCAGTTCGCGCGCAAAAGCCCTACAACGGCAACTCGAAGTAGGCGGAGCAGCGGGACAGTTTCATGGAACGGGAATGCGCTACATCGGGAAGGGAAAACAGTATTGGTGAGAGACTAAGAGAAGTCAAGTAATATTACTAACTTCTAATCTTTTTCCAGCCGAATGTCGACCCCTCCCCGCTTCAAAACGAATGCCGTCAGCCCAGCCAAGAGTCCACCAGCAAGCACAACCGCTTCCCAGACGAGCCCGGCGGCAAGCACGAGGTGTGGCGCTGCCCCAAATGGGGACAGCAGCCCCACCATCGCCGCCTCTCTCACACCAATTCCACCTTGCGTCAGCGGCAACAACGCCGCCAGCTTCGCGAGTGGCCAGGCGAAAAACCAGTCTCGCAACGGCAATACAAGTCCACACGCTTTGGCCAGCCATACGGTCAGCAGCAGAAAAGTCGTCTGGATCCCGGTCGCAAGCAGCCAGGCGAGTCCCAGAACATGTGGCGTACCTGACACGGATCGCACCGCGTGCCGCATCCGTGCGAGCCGCCGCCGAAACCTCACGGATCGCCCGGCAAACAACGGACGAAACAGCAACACCACGCACAACACCACAATTCCAACACCGATTCCGCCGTACAGGAAGGCCTTCTGCGCTGCCGCCTGAAATGTTGCCGGCAATGCCCTGGGCAGCAGCACGAGGCCCAGCAACACCAGTCCGGCTTGAGCAGTCATGTCCGCAAGTCGGTCGGCCACATTTCCCGCCAGCACCCCCGCCGGGTTTGCACTTCGCCGCAATCCCACCGCCAGACGAACGGCGTCCCCGCCGATGATGGACGGTAGAAACAACGTGCCGAACAGTCCTGCCGTGTAGCACTGCGCGCACGTCCGGAAATCCAACGCCGCTCCCGCTGCGTTCACCACCATCCGCCATTTCACGATTCCCACCGTATGGGCGCACAAATACCCGGCCAGGATCAGAACAAAGGTTGTTACTGGGACCCCGCGGATCGCTTCCGCCAGCAAGTGCAGCGGCAGGTAGTGCAGCAGCGCCCCAATCACGGCCGCCGCGGCCAGCCAGCGCAGGGTGATCAGCAGACGCCCGCGTGCGCGATTTTCCGAATGATGAGGGCTGATCATTCAAACGGCTGCCTAGCCACCAAAAATTTCGTTGATTTTCGCCGCCAACTGGAAATCCAGGTTGCTGATGCCCTTCACGCTGTGGGTGTTCAGATCGATCACCACTTTGTTCCATACATTAAACCACTCCGGGTGATGATTCATCCCCTCAGCGACCAGCGCCACCTGGGTCATTTTTCCGAAGGCCGCGGCGAAATCCTTGCACTCAAACGCGCGATGCAGCTTTCCGTCTACCACGCTCCAACCCTTCGCGTTCTGCAGGTGTTGCTGAATTTCCGCGTCGCTCAATTTTTGTCCAGGCATGGCAGGCTCCCTCCCAAATCGCTCTTCTTAGCTTGCTCCATTATGCGTGCTCACCCACACACCAGCAACAATCCAGCCCGGCGGCGCGCGACAACGGCAATTGAATGCACTCCCGAATTCCAGTACGCTGGATTCTTCGCTCATTGTGATTTTCCGCCCTGTGCAGTCACGCTCAGCCCTGCGGATCGGAGACCCTCGTGAAAAAGAAAATTCGTGCCATCCAATACGGAATCGGCCCCATCGGTGCCTCCATTTTGAAGCTCCTGCGCGAGAAAGAAGCCATTGAAATCATCGGCGCCATTGATCGCGACCCTGGCAAAGTCGGCAAGGACCTCGGCGAAATCGCCGGAGCGGCCGACGCGCCTTGGGGAGTCAGGGTTTCGGGCGACGCCAAGGGCGTGCTGGAACAGTCCGCCGACATCGTGATGCACACCACCTCTTCGTCGCTCCCAAAAGTGATGGACCAGTTGCTCGCGGCCCTGGAAGTTGGCTCCTGCGTCGTCTCCACCTGCGAAGAACTTTCCTATCCCTATCGCACCTATCCGGACCTTGCGGCGCAACTTGACGCTGCTGCCAAGGACAACGGCGTCGCCCTGGTCGGCACCGGTGTCAACCCGGGCTTCGTCATGGATAAGCTGGTCGTCACGCTCGCCGCCGTTTCGCAACGAATCGAGCATGCCAAAGCACTGCGGATCGTGGACGCATCCAAAAGGCGTCTGCCCTTGCAGAAGAAAATCGGCGCGGGGCTTTCGGTCGAGGAATTCCGGGCCAAGGTAACGGAAGGCATCATCAAGCACGTCGGGCTGCCGGAATCGGTCGCCATGGTCGCCGATTCGCTGGGCCTGCGCGTGAATCAGATTACGGAGAGCATCGAGCCCAAAGTTGCCACGGAACGCGTACAGACGGAATTTCTCACTGTCGAATCCGGCCAGGCCGCCGGGGTGCATCAGATTGCGCGCGGCCTCTCGGACGGCAAGGAGCTTGTCTACATGGAGCTACAGATGTACGTCGGGGCCAAGGATGCCGCCGACACCGTCGAACTCACCGGCCACCCAAACATCAGCCTGGTGATTCCCGGCGGTTCGCACGGTGATATTGCCACCGCATCCGTGGCCGTCAATTCCATTCCCGCAATTCTGGATGCGCCTTCGGGGCTTCGCACTTCGCGCGATCTAGCTATCGGCTTCTTCCCGCCGAAGGGCTACAAATAACGGCAATCGCTACTTCTTCCAGAACTTCATGACCCCGGAGTAGTCCAGGTCCTGCTTGGCCTCGCCCTTGACGAAACTGTAGACCTCGCGCGAGGCGGCCGCCGTCGGCAATGCCACGCCCAACTGATTTCCCAGTTCCAGGAGCAATCCCAGGTCTTTGTGCATCAGCCGTAAGGGAAAACTCGGCTTGTAATCCCCTTTGGCCATAAGCGGAGCCTTGACATCCAGTGCCCCCGATCGCGCCATGCTCGCCTGCATCACCTCAATCAGGCTCTGCTCGCTGAGGCCCGCCTTGCCGACGACCGCCAGGGCCTCCGCCATCGCTTCCACCTGCAAGGCCAGGATTCCGTTCATCGCCAGCTTGATGGTCTGCCCCGCCCCATTGGGTCCCAGATGAAACCACTTCTTGCCCATCACACCGATGATGGGTTCTATCGCCCGCAGCGTTTCAGCGTCTCCTCCAATCATGAACACCAGGTTTCCTTCACGCGCTCCCCAGTCTCCCCCGGTAACCGGCGCGTCCAGAAATCTTACGTTGCGTTGTCCGCACGCGGCTGCGATCTTCCGGGCCAGAGCCGGCGAAATCGTGCTCGAATCCACGTACGTGCTGCCAGGTTTCAGTCCGCCCAGTGCTCCATCCTCTTTCCCTTCGTGGCCCCAGAGCACTTCTTCCAGCGCCGGCGGATCGCTCACGATCGTGAATAAAATCTCCGAAGCCTCAGCCGCTTCGCGCGGCGTTTTGGCGAGCTTGCCTCCGGCCGCGACGATTTCCGAAGCACGTGACGCCGTGCGATTCCACACCGTGACGTGATGACCTGCCTTCAGCAGGTTCAGGCTCATCGGCTTCCCCATTAAGCCGAGGCCAATAAATCCAATCTTTCGAGAAGGGGACCCATTGCTCACAGCACGCCTCCTGACAAAAATTCCCGGCCGGGCCGCGTCCGTGCCCGTCCGCATTCAGGCAAATTGTAGCTGATTCGCTTCGGTGCGTCGCGATGAGATGAAGGATTTCAGGCCATCTTTGGCCGCTGAGGGAGTGAGACGAGGGAGACGCCCGACGAGGGAGAAATTCCGGAGCCCGCAGCCGCAGATGCGGCTTGCGCATTTTCTGGCTGCGTAGCCGGTGCCTCCGGTGTACCGGCTTCTATGACTGCCTCTTCCGATGGGTTTTCCGCCGCTTCGATGCGGTGAATATATTGGTAGGGAATCTCCCAGCGAAGGTAGCTGCGCTTCCCCTTTTGGACCACATGCTGTTCCAAAAAGATCGAACGCCCGGAATCCGCCGAAAATGTTCCGGAGGCGGGCATAAGCGCATCTCCGACTCGGTACTGTACGGTGACTTTGCGGCCGAGGAAGTGCCCAAATGACGCCATTTCCGCGAGTCTGCGCGGGGGTCACCAGAGGGTCAATAGTACTGAGGGTCTGTTACTTGGCCGGGTGTGGAAAAGCGGTGGGGCTTTCATTGGTTCGCACCACCAGGTCTCCCGCCAGCAGCACGCCGAACGCCGAAATCAGCCCGAAGCCGAGGATCGCCGCCACAACGCGAGCTACCCAAACTCCGTGTGCAAATAGCCTGGCCACCAGAAAGGCAGCAAAGATTCCTCCGGCGAGCCCTGCCAGACCTCCCACAAGTCGCGTATATCTAGACACTTCCAAGGGCGCCTGGCAAGCGGGACAAGTGAGCTCATAGGACCGCGCGAGCACCGTGGCCCAGGGTATCCGCACGAAACATAGAGGACATTTGCGCTTTCCCATTACGCCCGTTGCCTTTCTATCGCTGCAGATCCGAGAGTACCGCCTCCGCCGCTCTCCGGCCACTCAGCATCGCCCCATGAATCGATGCGTTGTCCCGATGGTCGCCGCAGACATACACGCCCGGGCGGACTCGCACCGCGCGTTGCGGCGGCTCCAAGGCTCCCGGAAACTGTTGCGGCTGCGCGTGCGTGATTCGATAGCTGCGCAGAAACTTCCAGGTGCTCGCCACTTTGCCAAACCAATTTTTCATTTGGGCGATGATGAATCCGCCCAGCTGCACGTCTGTCAAATGGTGCGTGCCCAATACCGACACGGAAACCAGATGCTTCGCGCCGGGCGCGTAGCTCGGGGCCACGTTGGATATGACCACAAAATTGTTGACCGGCCCCGCTCCGTCGCCATTTAGCGCCAGCAGGGGCTCGCGGACCGGCGGTTCGTCCGCGGCATAGTAAAAGCACGTGACGCTGCGCGAGGCCGGCTCCACCTCGCCCACCAGGTGCGCAGCCGAAGGACCGTCCGCCGCAATCACAATGGCGCGTGCGCGGATCGTCTCACCGCCCAGCAACGTCAGCTCATTTTCATGCAGGGCTTCCACGCGCGCGTTCAGCCGCAACGCATCGGTTGCAAATTTTTCGGCGAGTTGCGCTGGTATCGCGCCCATGCCGTGTGACGGCAGCGTCGTGTCTCCCTCCGCAAGCATCTTGAACACAAATTCGAACATCCGACTCGAGGATTTCAGCTCGCTGTCCAGCAATATTCCGCCGAGAAACGGACGGAAAAAGCGATGAATGAACTCATGTGAAAATCCCTCGTGCAGCAGCGCCTCCTTCGTGCTGCGTTCCGGGCGCCCGAAAATTTCCTCGATCGATGTCCGGCCCAGCCGGCTCCGCAGCCGGGCGATCCGCAGCTTGTCCATCAGCGTCCCGAATTCTGATCCGAGCGCTTCCTTCCAGGCCCCCGGTGTTCGCCAGGGATCGATCAGCCTGTTCATGCGCCCCGCATACCAGGAAAGCACTCCGGGTACGAATGATTTCAGCTCCAGGCGCGCGTAGTCCAGCGTGCGTTTAGCTTCAGGATACTCGGAAAGGAGCACCTGGAAGCCGCGGTCCAGCAAAAAGCCATCCACCGTATCGGTGCGGACGCGTCCTCCGATTCCATCCGACGCTTCCAGTACCAGAAAATTCACGCCTTTGGCCTGCAATTCCCGCGCGCAGCACAAACCGGCCAAACCCGCACCCACAATCAGGACGTCCGGATTCGATGTCATTCGGCAGTTTTCCTTGAACTTTCGAAGGGATGCCCTGCAGTCCCGAATCAAACCAATATCCTGCGCTATCCCGTTGAACCTGCGCAAGCCCCTGCCCGTCATTCGCCTTTGTCAGGCTGCCCATTCTCGTTTGTCGGCGTCTCGCCCGAATATCGCTTCAGATATTCCTTGACCGAGAATTTCCGCGCGGTGTTCTCCGAGCTCATATAGCGGATCGCGCCGAACACCGGACGGACCGGCGCCCATGGCCGATCGTATCGCCCCAGTACCCAGAAGATTCCGCTGTACGAATTCGGGTCCCGCCCGTCCAGGGCGTATTTGTTGTTCAGGTGAATCATGATCCGCGCGGCCTCCTGGGGCCTGCGCGACCACTGCAAAATCTTCTTCCCCCAAAGCATGCGCAGATAACTGTGAATCTTCCCCTCGCGCACCAACTGCCGCTGCGCCGCGTTCCACAGCGGATCGTGCGTCTTGGCTTCCTCGAAGTCTTCGAGGGAATAGAGATACTCGCGCTCATCTTTGCGGTGCTCGCGCAAGGTCTTCTTCGCCCACTCCGGCAGCGACTCATACCGGTCGGAGTCCCACCGGTTTGCGCAGAAGTTGAAGGCAACTTCGCGCCAGGTAATGATCTCGTCCAGAAAGCTCTCCGCGTTCGCGCTCATGCCCCACCAACCTTCGCGCTTTCCGGTCGCCCGAAGCGACAGCTTTTCGAGCTTCCATTTTTCGCGGCGGGCCAGTTCCATGAACACTTCATGCACGCTCAAGTGTCCAAAATGCAGGAACGGTGAGAGCCCGCTGGTCGCGTCCCATTCCGGCTCATTGCGCTTTTCGCCGTAATCCTTAAGTTTCCGCCCCAAAAACTCCCGCAGGTGAGCTTTCGCGTGGCCATGCCCGCCGCGCGGCGTAACGGGCCGCACGCTATGGTCGATCGGCATTTTGTGCAGCTCGGCTATGTCGCCCGACAGCAAGCGCTCCGTCGCCGCAGGCCACTTCTTGCGGATCTTTTCCGGTATCCGACCACCCCTTGCCGACTTCGCCTTTCGAAGGGGATCCCTGGCGGGACATTCCCGCAAGTGCTTAGGTAATTCCTTCTGGAGAAACCGCCGGAAGTCGAACGCCCTCCCCATCGCCTGGGGACACGCACGCATGGGCAGCAAGCCGTTGGAATCCACCGCCTCGATGGCCACGCCAACCTTCTTTCCCGCGCTTTCTAGCATTCGCGGCAGGAAGAAGCATGGATAGTCATCCGCCACCACCACACAGGCATATTCCGCCAGGGCCTCCAGCAGTCCTTTCCCGGAATCCGGCACGGGCTCAACATACGGGTGGTAGCATATCCCGGCCCCAGCGCACGTCCGCGCATTGTCCGACATTCCATCCAGCACGAACCGATGCAAGCGGTCGCTCGCCCAACGGTATCCGGCGCGCAACGCCTCGAGAATCACCAGTGGTTTCCGCAACGTCGCGCAATGTTCCAGCGCCCGATCCAGAGCAAAATTAAAATGCAACCTGCGGGTGGCGGTCGGCCAATACAGTACGTATTCGCCATTGGCGCGAGTCGCCGCGTCATTCAGGTTTCGTATGCGCAGGATCGGAACGCGCCCCAAGTTTCTCCTTCCACCCCGTTCAGTTCTTCAACGGCCGCACTTTGATTCCTGTGCCACTCCCCGCTCCTGTTGACTTTTCCAGCTGGCGCGATAAAGTCTGCTTCGCTTCTCAGCGCGTTATACCAAAGGAGTCCTGGATGCGTGGCAAGATTGTATGCTGTTTTCTCCTCGGCCTGCTGTTGTGGACGCCCGGAAGAGGGCAAGGACAAAAACCTGCCGACAAGATTTATGTTCTCAAGGCAGCCCGGCTCTTCGATGGCAAGAGCGATTCGCTCGTTACGCCCGGCCTGGTGGTGGTGACCGGCGGAAAAATCACCGCCGTCGGCGCCGGCGCTGCTATCCCACCGGGAGCGCAGGTGATCGACCTCGGTGACGCCACGCTCCTTCCCGGTTTCATTGATGCACACACGCATCTCACGTTTCCTTACTCCGAGGACTACAAGCAGGCGCGCCTCGATACACTTCAGAAGACGATTGCGGAAGAGGCCCTCGACGCCAGCGTCAACGCCCGCGTTACCCTCATGGCGGGATTCACGACGGTGCGCGACGTCGGCTCGCGCGATTATCTCGATGTTGGCCTGCGCAATGGTATTCGCAACGGAGACGTCCCCGGCCCGCGCATGCTCGTCACGGTGCATGCCCTCAGCGCCACGGGCGGACATTGCGATTTCGAGGACGGTTATCGCGCGGGAGTCTTCGGCCACGAGTCGGGCCCCGGCGACGGCGTCATCAACGGTCCCGACCAGGCTCGCTATGCCGTACGGCTGGACCACAAATACGGTGCCGACATGATCAAGGTCTGCGCCTCCGGCGGTGTGCTCTCCGAAACCGACGACGTGGACACTCCGCAGCTCACGCAGGAGGAGCTCAACGCCATTGTGGACGAGGCCCACGCGCTTCGCCGCAAAACCGCCGCTCATGCCCACGGCGCCGAAGCCGCCAAGCGCGCCATTCGCGCCGGGATCGATTCCATCGAGCATGGAAGTTTTCTCGACGACGAAGCGCTCGACATGATGAAACAGCACGGCACCTACCTGGTGCCCACGTTGATGGCCGTGCAGGGCATTCAGGAGCAGCTCGACCGCGGCGTCTACATGCCGCCCGCCATCGAAGCCAAGGCGCGCGCCGCCATCGCGGCCGTTCATGTCACCTTCCAACGCGCGCTCGCGAAGGGGGTCAAAATCGGACTGGGCACCGACGCCGGGGTCTACCGCCACGGGCGCAACGCCGAAGAATTTCATCAGATGGTGGATCTCGGCATGAAGCCGGTAGATGCCCTAAAAGCCGGCACTTCAGCCGATGCGGATCTTCTGGGTATCGCGAATAAGATCGGAACCCTGGAATCCGGCAAGCTCGCCGACGTTGTCGCCATTCCCGGCGACCCCACACAGAACATCCGCCAGACCGAGCACGTCTTCTTCGTCATGAAGGAAGGCGTGATCTACCGCAACGACGCGCCCGTCGCGGCTCGCTGAGCGAAGAAGGAGTTCCCATGAGCGGACTTTCCGAAGGCGTTCGCGATGCCTTCGCGAGCGAATATCGCGCACGCGCCGCCGAACTTCACAAGTGGGTCGATCCCCTGTCCGAGGAACAGTTCTGGCGGAATCCGTTCTCCCACGGCAACTCCGCCGGCCATCTGGTTCTTCATCTCACCGGAAATCTCAGCTATTATATCGGCGCGCGCATCGCCGAATCCGGCTACATTCGCAACCGCGACCTGGAATTTAGCGACTCGCGCAAGCCTCCAATGGCCGAAGTGCTGCAGGAGTTCGACGAGACTATAGCCCTGGTCATTTCCACGATTGAAACACAGAGCGAATCCGACTGGACCGCCCCTTATACGGCCGAACGTGACACCGTCGCCAAAAATCGCCTGATGCTTTTCCTGCGCTGCGCCAGCCACCTCTACCATCACATCGGCCAGATCATCTATCTCGCTCGCGAACTCCAGAAGTCCTAGGTGTCACGTCTCCAGCTTGAACCGCGTGGATGCCAGCCGGTAGAGCTTCCTCCAGACCAAACGGTTGATGAGCACCACAATCACCGCCATGATCAGCGTGGAGGCCAGGAGGAGATCGAATCTTCCGGCGTCGCTTGCCCGGCTGATCGCGCTTCCCAGTCCCGGCGCCTGCACGATCTTCCCCTGAAAATGAAAATATTCCGCCACGATGCTGGCGTTCCACGCGCCGCCCGATGCCGTCACCATCCCCGTCACCAGATACGGAAAAATGCCCGGCAATATCAGATAACGCCAGCGGTCCAAGGAACCGAACTTGAAAATCTTCGACGCCTCTTTCAGGTCCGTGGGAATTGCCATGGCCCCTGCGATCACATTAAAGAGGATGTACCACTGCGTGCCCAGCAGCATCAGCGACATGGCCGCGATCTCCACGCCGCCGCGCAGGCGAATCAGAAACAGCAGGATCACGGGAAACAGCGCCGTCGCCGGAATGGACGCCGCCAGCTGTACCAGCGGCTGCATCAATCGCGCAAATCGCGGGCTGAATCCGATCGCCACGCCCACCGGCACCGTCCACAGCGCCCCGATGATTAGCGCCAGGTTCACGCGCAAGAACGTCAGCCCCGCACTCTTGAACAGCTCCTCGTATTCCCAAAACGGCAGCCCCGCCAACTCGCCGACCGCGCGGTACACCCCGTAGAAGGCGAAAATTGCGCCCAGGGCCGCGAAGATCCATCCGAACCAGCGCCGCGGTTTTGTGACGGGATTGGACCGCAGGCTCTGCGCCGCTCGCTTCGCCCCGCTAGCGAACTCCATCGTGGCCCATTCCAAAACTGGGTGCAAAATTCTCCGGTAGAACCGGATCAAGAACGACTCTTTGCGCAGAAAATTCAGAATTGAACTCTGCGCTCCTCCGGCGCTTTCCACTTGTTCAAATTTGAATTTGTCCGCCCAGGTGATCACCGGCCGCCAGATCAACTGGTCCATGAGCACGATCACCGCCACCATCGCCGCCAATCCCCACAACAGCGCTCGCGTGTTGCCCTGTCCCGCGGCCGTCTGCAGATACGATCCCAGGCCCGGCAAACGAAAATCCTTGTCGCCAAGCACGAACATCTCGCACGCCATAAGGAAAAACCATCCGCCCGCCACGGACATCATCGAATTCCAAACCAGGCCAATCGTCGAGAACGGCAGATCCAATTCCATGAATCGCTGCCAGCCGCTGAACCGATAGATAATCGCCGCCTCGCGCAAATCGCGCGGCACGGTCTTCAGCGAGGAATAAAAGCTGAAAGCGATGTTCCACACCTGGCCCGTAAAAATCAGAATGATCGACCCGAGTTCCACGCCCAGTTGGCGGCTCGGAAACAGCGCCACCATCGCCAGCATCACGCCGGGCAGAAAACTCAGCACCGGGATGGATTGCAGGATGTCCAGCAGCGGAATCAGAACCATCTCCGCCCGCCGCGAGTTCGCGGCGATGTATCCGTACGCGAGCGCAAACACCAGGCTCAGCGCGTACGCCACAAGAATGCGCACCAGCGAATACAGCGCATACAGCGGCAGGCTCCGCGGGTCCTGGGAAATCGTGGATTCCGCCTTTACCGGACCGAGCCACGAGTGCGCGATTGAATACAATCCATACACGCACGCAAAGATCGCCAGGAACACTCCGATGTCGATCAGAAATCCGTAGGCCCAGCGCGACCCGGCGGGCCGCACCGCCGTCGGCGGCTGTGGTGTCCGTTGCAAAGGAAGGGGAGCGGGGGAAGGCACAGCCGGTTCAGGCCTCGGTGAGCGTCAGCTTCCCGCTCGCCGCATCGTAATCAAACAGCTCCGCGTAGCGTCCCCACTGAATGGCCGTTTCCAACTGGCGCTTCGCCTCGTCTTCACTGAAATGTTCGTCCAATAAATCCTGAAAAAATTCCGCCGGCAGAGTCTTGTCCGCCTTGGCGCGCAGCGCCTGCTCCATCTGCCGGAGCAACGGGACATGCGCGAGCACCACTTTGCGGAAAATCGCTTTTCTCCCTTGAATATCCGCCTGGGCAAATGCCTTTCCTTCCGCCGTCAGGATGGCGTCGCCCTCCTCTAACGCCAGCAGGCCGAGCAGCGCCGCGGTGTCCACGGCCGGCAATAGCGCGTCCACTTCCAGGCTCAGCTCGTCGGCCAACACGTGCAGGTCCGCGCGCCCTTCGTGGTCCTCGAGAATTTCCAGCAAGCCGGCCATTCCGCCGGGACGCGTGTGCGGCAGCATCACCGTCTCTTGCTTCCGCCGACCCTCTGGCTGTGCCTGCCCTACGGGCGACTTTTCCGGATGATCCTGCTGCGTCAGCGCCCGGTAAATCTGGTCCACGAGTTCCGTGAAGCGCGGATCCTTATGATCCCGCGGCTGTCCCATCTTCACGTCGAATTCGGCGTGGATGTGCGCCGGATTCCGCCCCAGCACAATGATGCGGTCCGCCAGGATCACCGCCTCCTCGATGTTGTGCGTCACGATGAAAATCGCGCGCGTGGGAATCTTCTTTCCCAGCCACAACTCCATCAACTCGCCGCGGAGGGTCTCCGCCGTCAGCACATCCAGCGCCGAAAACGGCTCGTCCATGAACAGCACTTCCGGCTCGACCACCAGCGCCCGCGCCACTCCCACACGTTGTTTCATTCCGCCGGAAAGCTCCTTGGGATAGGCCGACTCAAATCCATCCAATCCCACGGCGTCAATAATTCGCAGCGCCCGTTTGTGGCGTTCCACCACCGCAACGCCTCGCGCTTCCAGCGGCGCTTCCACGTTCTCCAGCACCGTCAGCCAGGGGAACAACGCGAAGCTCTGAAACACGATGGAAACGTTCGGCGATTCGTCGCGCACCGGCTGCCCGTGCCAGAAAACGGTCCCCGCCGACGTCGGCGAAAGCCCCGTCAGCATCCGCAGCATTGTGGACTTCCCGCAGCCCGAAGGCCCCAGCAGCGCGATAATCTGCCCGGGATAGATTGCGATATTGGTCGGCGCGATCACCTGAATCCGGCTGCCGTCTGGCTGCGGATAGAATTTCTCCAGGTTGCTTGCGGCAATAATCGGTTCAAGACCTGTGGTCGTGGTGCTCATAATCGCGTGTATTATCGCTCAGTTTCTTCCGTGGCGTGCGGCATTGCTCATATACCGTGGAATCCATCGAAAAACGGTTACAATCTCTTGACCAATCCATGAATGAATCGTTACCTCTGGCAGAACGCCACTTCCAGGACTCCCGATTCGCTTGGCCCACGGCCCTGGCCTTCTCCTTGCTGGCCACCCTCGCGCTTTTGATCCCCTTCTTCTGGCTGGGCAGCGCCTCCGGCCATGATTTTGAGTTTCACGTGGCTTCCTGGCTCGATGTCGCCTATCAGTGGCGGCACGGAGTACTTTTCCCCCGTTGGACGTTCTGGTCCAACTACGGCTTCGGCGAACCGCGCTATATCTTTTATCCGCCGCTTTCCTGGATCCTGGGCGCCGCTCTCACCGTTATCGCGCCAATTTCCTGGGTTCCCGCTGCATTCATCCTGCTGACGCAAACCTTTGCCGGTGCCGCCGCTTACGCGCTGCTTCGCCGACTAACAACTCCCCGCGGCGCATGTTTCGGCGCCGCCTTCTATGCCATCAATCCGTACGCCATTCTGCTAAGCTACGTCCGCAGCGACTTTGCTGAGCAACTGGCCTGCGCCATCTTTCCTCTGCTCCTGCTGGCCGCCCTCCGCCTCGCCGGGCTTCTGGATGGCGAGCACCCAGGCCTTCCTTCCATCCCGAGTTTTGCCATCCCCTTCGCAGCCGTCTGGCTTTGCAATGCTCCGGCGGGCGTGATGGCCAGCTATTCCATGACTCTGCTTTTCGCGGTGGCCGCGGTCTCCAAACGCTCCTGGAAGATTTTTCTGCGTTCGACGGCTGCACTAGCCCTTGGATTCGGCTTGAGCACCTTCTATCTGCTTCCAGCGGCCTACGAGGAACGCTGGGTAAACATTGGCCAGGCTCTTTCCAGCGGCCTGCTTCCTTTTCAGAATTTCCTCTTTACCAACATCGACGACGTGGAGCACACCTGGTTCAACTGGGTCTCTTCCATCGCCGCCGTAGTCTTGATCCTGTTCGCTGCGCTTGCCACGCTTGCTTCCCGCAAGTTCGCACGTGAGACTTCCGCCTCCCCCAGCGCGAAACGCACCTGGCGCATTCTGCTTCTTCTCGGCGTTGCCTGCACGGTTCTGATGCTTCGCCCCACCGTTTTTCTGTGGAATATTCTGCCGCAGCTCCGTTACATCCAGTTCCCATGGCGCTGGATGTCTTTTCTGGCTGTGATTTGCTGTTGTTTCCTGGCCGCGGTCGTCGAACGGCGCCGCGGCTGGTTGGCATTCGTCCTCGTGGTTGCTCTTTCGATTCCGCTCGCCGTGTTTCTTGGCGAAAACACCTGGTGGGATCCCGACGAAATGCCTACGCAGCAGGCCGCCGTCGTCAGCGGCAAGGGTTTTGAAGGTGTGGACGAATACGATCCGCTTGGAGACGATCACCTGGATCTCGCCAGCCAAGCTCCGCTCGCGGTGGCCCTTGCTGCCCACGCCAATCCCGCCTCAAGGGCACAACCACTTCCAGCCAAAATAGATGTGAAGCTCTGGCTCCCCGAAAAAAAGGAATTGGTCGTGGATTCTCCGGAGCCCGCCCGCGTCGCTCTGCGCTTGCTGGATTATCCGGCCTGGCGGGTGACCGTGAACGGCCGCGGCGTTACACCGGTTCGCACCCGTGGCGTAGATCAAATGTTCGTGCCTATCAGTGCGGGAATATCGGAAATCGAAATCCGCTTCGTGCGGACACCCGACCGCAGCGCCGGCATTGCCGTCTCAGTGCTCTGTTGCTTGTTAGGAATCGGGTTGCTCGGCTCCCGAAAAAGGATGGCCTCTTAGCGCCGGTCCACCGAAGGATGCCGGATGTCCTGGCCCTGCACGATGTAAATCACGTCTTCGGCAATGTTCGTCGCGTGGTCGCCGATGCGTTCCAGGTTTTTCGCCACCAGGATCAATTCGAAGGCCGGAAACACCACGCTCGAATCGCCCATCATGTAGGTCAGCAATTCCCGGAAAATCTGGTCGCGGTAATGGTCCACCTGGTCGTCGTTGGACATCACCTTCTGCGCCAGTTCCACGTCGCGCCGTACCACCGCGTTCAGCGAGTTCCTCACCTGTTCTTCCGCAAGTTCGGACATGCGAGGCAAGTCCACGTAGGGCTTTACGCGCGGATGCCGCAGGATGCGCAACGCGCCCTGGGCAATATTCACCGCTTGGTCGCCGATGCGCTCCAGGTCGTTATTGATGCGGGAAACCGCCAGCACCAAGCGCAGGTCGGCGGCCATCAACTGGTGCAATGCCAGCAACTGCACGACGCGGTCGTCGATTTCCAGCTGCAGTTCGTTGATCGCGTCCTCTTCTTCCAGAACGCGCTTCGCCAGCTGCTCGTCGGAATCAAGCACTGCGTGCACCGACTGGTGCACCGCACGCTCCGCAAGGCTGCCCATCCACAGCAGCCGCTCTTTCAGTTCGTTCAAATCCTTTTCGAAGTGACGTTCCATGGCGCCCTTCCCGTTTGCAATTTACATACACCTGTTCTGCGCGATCGATGGGAAATTCGTCTGCTCAGCCGAATCTTCCGGTGATGTAGGCTTCTGTTCGCGGATCCCCCGGCGTGGTGAACAGTTGCGGCGTCGGGCTGAATTCGATGATCTGCCCGGTCAGCAGGAAGGCCGTAAAATCGCTCACGCGCGCCGCCTGCTGCATGTTGTGCGTCACGATGGCTATCGTCGTCAGATTCTTCAGCTCCACCATCAATTCCTCGATCTTCGCCGTGCTGATGGGATCGAGCGCCGAACACGGCTCGTCCATCAGCAGAACCTCGGGTTCGACCGCCAGCGCTCTGGCGATGCAAAGCCGTTGCTGCTGGCCGCCCGAGAGTTCGTAGGCGGACTTGTGCAAGTGGTCCTTCACTTCTTCCCAAAGCGCCGAGTTCCGCAGGCTCTTCTCGACGATGTCCGCCAGCGATCCCTTATAACCGTTGATCTTCGGCCCGTAGGCGATGTTGTCGAAAATCGATTTCGGAAATGGGTTCGGCCGTTGAAACACCATGCCCACCCGCCTCCGCAGCAGTGTCACGTCCTGCGCCAGGATGTTCTGCCCGTCGAGAAGAATCTCACCTTCCAGGCGCGACGTGCCTACCGTCTCATGCATCCGGTTCAGGGTTCGCAGAAGCGTCGATTTGCCGCAACCCGAGGGCCCGATCAGCGCGGTCACCTTCTTGTCCGCGATCCCCATGCCGATGTCGAAGAGGATTTGTTTCGTACCGTAGTAAAAATTCAACTTGGAAATCGTCATCCGCAAGGGCAGGGCGGTCGACGTCTCCCGTGCCGCTGGCGTGGTAACATTCGTCGTGATATTCACGGATAACTCCGGCTTGGTGGAAGCTTGCATTCTTAAGACCTCGGTATCGCTATACCCCGGGACAATATTGTGCGCGCAAGGATGTTCACAACCAGGATCAGCCCCAACAAGACCAATCCCGCCGCCCATGCCTGCCGGTGCCAGTCTTCATACGGCGCGACGGCATACGTATAAATCACGACGGGTAAAGTTGCCGTCGGTTCCGACAATCCCTGGCTCCAGAAGCGGTTCCCGAACGAGGTAAATAGCAATGGGGCCGTCTCCCCGGCGACACGAGCCAGCGCCAGCAAGATCGCCGTCACAATGCCCCGGTATGCAGCCGGCACGATCACCGTCGCAATTGTGCGCCACTTGCTCGCTCCGAGCGCCATTGCTCCTTCACGGAGCATCCGCGGCACGCCCTTCAGGAACTCTTCCGTGCTGCGCAGCGTGATGGGGATCATCATGACCCCCAGGGCAAACGCACCGGCAAACGCGGAAAAATGCTTGAACGGCAGCACCGCCACGCTGTAAGCGAAAATGCCCACAACGATGGAGGGCACGCCATTCAGCAAGTCCGCCGCGTACCGTACCACCGACGCCACGCCTTTGCCGCTGAATTCCGCCAGATACACGCCGCCAAGAAATCCGACGGGCACGCCGATGCAGGAGGCCATCAGGAGGATCTTGGCGCTGCCTACGATCGCGTTGGCCATGCCGCCGCCGGTTTCGCCAACGGGCTTCGGCAGCTTGGTGAAAAAGTTCCAATTCACCGACGTCCCGCCGTTGAACATCAGGTATCCCAGGATGAAAAACAGGACCAGGACGGAAACCACGGCGCTCACGCCGGTCATCGTGAGCATGAAATTGCTAACGAACTTTCGCCATCGCAGTCGCCCGTTCATTACTGCGTCACCCCGCTGCCCCGTTGCGTTGTCAACAGGATCAAAATTCGCGCCAGTCCGTTGATGATGAACGTCAGCAGGAACAATACAAGGCCCAGCTCAACGAGCGCCTGCAAGTACAGGTCCCCGGTAGCCTCGGTGAACTCGTTCGCGATTACCGCGGCGATCGAATAACCCGGCGCAAACAGCGAAGCCGCGATCTTCGGCGTATTACCGACCACCATGGTCACTGCCATCGTCTCGCCCAACGCGCGCGCCAGCGCCAAGAAGATCGAACCCATGATGCCCGTCCGCGCAAAGGGCACCACCACGTTCCATGTGGACTCCCAGCGCGTCGATCCCAACGCCAGCGACGCTTCCCGCTGATCCCGTGGCACCGAGAGCAGCACTTCGCGCGACACCGAGATGATATACGGGATCACCATAATCGCCATGACGATTCCCGCGGTCATGAACCCCACGCCATACGACGGTCCTTTGAAAAGCGGCACAAACCCCAGCGCGCCATTCAAAACCGGGTAGATTACGTCTCTCACCAGCGGCACGATAATGAAAATGCCCAACAATCCGTAAATAACGCTTGGTACCGCCGCCAGCAAATCGATAAAGAACTGTAAAAAATCCGAAATTCGGGGCGGCGCGAGTTCCGCGAGAAAGATCGCCGCCCCGATCCCCAGTGGGATGGCGATGAACAGCGATACAGCGGACGTGACCAGGGTTCCGTAGATGAACGGCAGCGCACCGAACTCGTCCGTGATTGGATCCCACGTTTCACTGAACAGGAAGCGCAATCCGAATTTGTGTCTGGGCAGCACCGAGTTTTGCCAGAGTTCCCAGACCACCGCCGCCGTAAGCAACACCACAGTCGCCGCGAAGATCAAGGTGATCAGCCGTGCGATTTCGTCTCCGTCGCGCAGCCGGGAAAAAAAGGTGCGCGAGCCCGAAACCGGGCCCGCGCCTTTCATGGTTGTGCTTGCTGTGGCCACCTGGTCTCGTTTCCTACATCACCTTGCTAATAGCTTTCATCTCTTTGGCAACGACTTCCTTGGGCAGCTTGGCGTAGGAAAGGGCTTCGACTTCGCTCTGGCCGTCGGTCATCATCCATTTCAGGAAACCCTTGATCGCGTCACGCTTTCCGGCGTCCTGAATTTTCGATGGGATGAGCAGCCAGGTAAAGCTGGAAATTGGATAGGCGGTTTTGCCGGGGGCATTGGTAATGCTCACGCGGAAATCGTCCGGCATTTCCTTGGCCGCGCCGGCCGCTGCCGCGGTAACGCCGGCAAGGCTGGCCTTCACAAAAGTTCCGGACGAGTTTTTCACCGTTCCGTAAGGAATGTTGTTCTGGATCGCGTAGATCAATTCCACGTAACCGATTGCGTTGGGAGTCTGCTTGACCAGCCCGGTAACGCCCTCGTTTCCTTTCCCGCCGAGCCCCACGGGCCAGTTGACCGAAGTGCCCTTACCCACCTTGCTCTTCCATTCCTCGCTGACCTTGGAGAGGTAGTCGGTCCAGATGTAGGTGGTGCCGCTGCCGTCCGAGCGGTGCACGACGACGATGTCCGCGGCCGGAAGGCTTACGCCCTTGTTCACGCTGGCAATGGCGGGGTCATTCCACTTGGTGATCTTGCCCAGGTAGATGCCTGCGAGCGCATCCGGCGTGAAATTCAACGAGGTACTGACCCCCGCGATGTTATAGGTCGGAATCACCGCTCCGAGCACCGTGGGAAAGTGCAGGATGCCGAATCCATGCTTGTCCTGGTAGGCCTTTAGCTGTTCGTCGTTCATCGGGCCGTCGCTTGCGCCGAAGTCCACCGTTCCCTCGGTCACCTGCTTGATGCCGCCGCCGGAGCCGATCGACTGATAATTGAACTGGATGTTCGGGAACTTGTTGTGATACACGTCAAACCACTTCGAATAAATCGGATACGGGAACGTCGCTCCTGCACCGTTAATCAGCATGGCATTGTCTGCCACTACGATCGCGCAAAGTGCGAGGACACCGGCTGCGAGCACAAGTAGTTTTTTCATGAGATGGATTCTCCCCAATTTTCAGGATGGCTTGATGACGCCCAAGTCTGACCATGCACCATTACGGAATTGTTACAACCATTCAAGAGTCTGTTAAAAATCAGAAATATTCTTCCAAGCTCCGTATTTCCTTCAAAAACGACTGCTTAAAAGACGTGATCAATCACTCCACGCGCGAAAAAAAGGGGCAGCCTTTCCAGCTGCCCCCAGGTTTTAGAGCTTTTCCATTACGCCGCTTCGTCTCTACGGAATGTAATACCGGAACGACGTCCACACCATGTTGTCCACGGCGTGCGGCGAAACGCTCGCGCCGCCGTTGTTGCTTCCGGACCAGCCGGTCTTATAGAAGTAGGAGTACTGGATGCCCCACTGCACTTTGCCCTTCTCGCCCTGATAAATCTTGTGCCAGAAGCCCAAGGTGCCCTCACCGATGTACCGGATGTCGCCGTTGCAAGTCCCGCCGCCACTAGGTGCACTGATGCCACTCGGGGGATTCTCTGTGCTGCACCCGGAATTGTTCGCCAGCGGGTTACCGTAACCGCCGATTCCGCTAATCGAGGTCTTCCAAGTGGTCTGGGTCTCGGGGTAGATGATGGTGGTTCCGTCTTCCGCCGCCAGAGTGACCGGAATCGTGGCATTTGATCCTGCCACCGAGGTGTATCCGGCATAGCTAGAACGTCCCGCGTACTCGCCGCCGACGTAGCCGTAAACGTCAAAGTTCTTGTTGACGTGCCAGTCCAGCGAGCCGAGCCAACCGGCGTTGTGAAGCAGCGACAACGTGCCGTCCGGCCGCACCGTGGCATCGGCCAACTGCGCCGAGATAAAACGCCCAATGCCGTTGCCATAAGCTCCCGTCAATCCGACGTCGAGTTTCTTGTTCAGCACCGGGGCGCGGAAATGGAAACCGCCGCCGCCACCTGTCCGCGAATCGTTGCTCGCGCCGATAGAACTCGGTGTCGTGTTCGAGCAAGCCGGGTTCGCCAGCGCACCCGCTCCCGTTAACACGTTGTTGGTATAGTCGCCGCTATAGACTGTCCCGTCTGCCCCGGTCACAGTCGCCGTGGCGGTGGTGTTTGCAGGAATGCTGACAACCGCGCAAGGATAGATGCGGTTCCGGAAGGTGCTCACGATGCCGAAAACTTCGAGGTGCGCCCATCCCGGATCGAACGCTGCCTTGAAGACAAAATCCGGCAGCTTTTGCGGTGAATAGCCCGTGCCGTCGAACGCGTTATACAAACCACCGCCACTTCCTGGGGCAAACGCGAACGAATTGGTGGATACCGCACCGCTGGCCGAGGTATACGTGCTCATTCCATGCGCTGCCACCGTGGCTTGCCCATTTTCCATGGACGCGCCGACCGAGAACTTGTCGCCGAAGCTCTTTGTCGCTCGGAACGAATCCGCACGTTGCCACACGTAGCCAACCACGTATTGCGGGTCGATTTGCGACGGGAACCATTCGCCGCGGTTCACGATGCCTTTCTTGTTTTCAGTTGCCAGGCTCCACATCTGGCCGGCCGAAAACGCCCAGCCGTTTTCGAGGTCGAGGCGGCCCCACAACTGGCGCTGCCGGAACACGTAGGAGTTGCTCTGCCGGTTGTTCGAAGTGGTGCCAGCGGCGAGAAAGTCTGCCTCGTAGTACGCACTCACCTTCGTGCTGCCGAACTTGGCGTCCGCCAAAAGCGACAAGCGCGACTGGCGAGCAGTAAAGTTCGTTTCCGTCAACTTGCCCAGCGCGTTGTTCCCGTACGGAATCGCCGTGAACGGCGTGTTGATGTCCGCGCTCAGGGCTCGCTGCCGGGTAACGGTCGCGGCTTCGATGAACCCTCCAGGAGTCAGATTGATCCCTTTGAAGCGGATCGTCGATGGCCCCTTCTCCTCGTCCTTTTTCTGGCCGCTCGAAGTCGCCATCTCGGCGGAGTTCACCACTGCCGCGTTGCTCGCTGCCATGCTCGCAACCGTGGTGTTCAGCGCCGTCGCGGTCGATTTCACTTCCGCCGAAGTCGCCACCGCTTCGGTCGCCTTGGTGTTGGCTTCCGTCGCGCGCGAATTCGCCGCTGCCGCCGCTTCCCGCGCTGCTTCGATCTCGCGGTCGCGCTTCGCCAGCTCTTCCTTCAGTGCCTGGAGTTGTTCCTGCTGCGCCTGCATCGCCTGGCGCAACTCTTCCATTTCAGCCGCGATCTCCGCATTGCTCTTCGTTGTTTCTGCGCCAGCCGCCGCGGCCTTTGCCGGTTGCGCCGCTTCCTTTGGTGAGTCTTTCGATGCGTCTTTCGGTGAGTCAGCAAGCACCATTCCCGTAGTCAGGAACAGTGACAGTGTTAGTGTTGCAAGTTTTTTCATTGCCTCTCTCTTTTGTTGCTGCAGATTTCGAAAACAAGCCCGGGAAATGCGATTCACCCCGTGGGGCACGGTATTTGGCCACTCTTACGCTGGCATCAATCCCATGTGAATAGTTCGTAACAATTCACCCTGCTTTGCCTCTATCTTGCTGATTTATAAGTTGTTACCGATTGCGAACGCGGCTCTTGAAATTGCCCGAATTGGTGCTCCCGCACCTGTTCCCCCTCGAACGGAGTTCGCTACCAACTCCTGTTCTTGCGCAGGACTTTTCCGGATTTGTCAGCACGCAGCTCACCCTCTGCAAGCTCAGGCGAGCCTGGCGCGGCATTGCCACATTTAGGTTGGCTTGGTTTCTTTTCGGGGTCGTGGCCGACGGCTTAGCGTTTTTCGCCCATCTGGTAGGCCAGCATGATCTGCGCCAGCCGGTATTGATACTTAGCGTCCGTGTCCTGCAGGTCCGCGTCGGTTTTTTGCAGTTCCGCCTGGCTGAATTCGACGATGGAACTCAAACCCAGTTTGTAGCGAGCCTGCGCCAGGTCCAGTGCGAGAGTTGTCTGGTCCCGAAGCTCCTGCGTCAAGGAAAGTCGCGCGTAGGCCGTTTGCGTGTCCAGCCAGCTGTTGCGCACGTCGCGCGCCACGTTGTTCTGCAGATCTTCCAGTTTCTTTTTCTGCAGTTCGGTTTGCAGGTCCGCCGATTTCGATCGCGCGTTGAACAGGAATCCGTTGAACACCGGGATGTTGATGTTAACGCCCGCCGCTCCGTACCAGTTATCAATGTGGTCGTCCCGCACCGGCGCCACGCCGACAACCCCGGCCGCGTTCACCGACGGCCGCCACAGGTCGTGCTCCGCGTGCGCGAATTTTTCCGCGGACAGCACCTGCTGCCTCAGAGACAACACTTCCGGCCGCTGCTGCAGGGCCTGCTGAATCAGCGGAGACGGGTCGTCTACTGGCAAAGGTGCCTGCGTCTCCGGTTCTACGGGCTCAAAATCCTGCTTCTCCGAATAACCCAGAACCGCGGAAAGCGTCGCTAGCGAAGCCTGGTAATTGCTCCGCACCTGCAGTTGCAGCAGCTTGGCGCGCGACAAATCCACGTTGCTGAAGCTCAAGTCCAGGTCCGATCGCAATTTCGCTTTCGTCAACGCCTGCACTTGGTCCACCAGCAACTGCCGCGCGTCCACCGTCTCCTGCGCCACCTGCAACAGGGACTTTGTCTCCAGCGTGTTGTAAAACGCTTCGTCCACTGCGAGCACAATTTGCTGCTGCGTGGCCAAGGCGTTCGCATCTTCCGCTTTCTGTTGGAACTCGGAGCTGGCGAGCAGGTTTGTCGTCCGTCCAAAATCGGTGATCAATTGCGTTACCGAGGCTCCCGCCGCGGCTCGCGGGTAGATCACCGGGTTATTCAAATAACCGGCTGCAATGCGGCTCCCCGCGCGTGAACCCACTCCGGTAACTCCCAGGGTCGCTGTCGGCATTAGGGAGGATCGTGCTTCCCGCACGAATTCGCGGGCCTCCAGCGCCCGCAGCCTGCCAATCGTGATCTGCGGATTGTTCCGGATGCCGATCGCTTCGGCTTCCTGGATTGTCAACGCCTTCGGTTTACTGCCCGCGGCGGCTTGCGCGGCGGGCGCCGCCGCGGGGGTTGCGGGCATGCCTTGCCCCGCAGCTCGGCTGCAACTCATTCCCGCCACAAAGCAGAGCAGGAGGACTCCCGGACTTTTCCTCATGCCTGCACCTCGGCCGTTTCTTCCTTCCGGTGTACCAGCAGATATGCCGCCGGCACCAGGTAGACGGTCACGACCACGGACACCAGCAGCCCTCCGATGATTGCGCGCGCCAGCGGCGCGTACGCCTCGCTTCCTTCCTCGATACCAAGGGCCATGGGAATCAGCCCTAGCAACGTCGCCAGCGAAGTCATCAGAATCGGCCGCAATCTCTGCCGCGACGCCGTGGCCACCGATTCCTTCAGCGATTTCCCTTCCTTGTGCAGTTGCCGCGCAAACTCCACGATCAGGATGCTGTTCGACACCACGATGCCCACCATCATCACCACGCCCATCAGCGACATCACGTTCAGCGTGGTCTTCGTTACCAGCAGAAATACCAGCACACCCGCCAAACCTGGCGGTATCGCCAGCAGAATGATGAACGGGTCCGTCCACGACGCGAACTGCGCCACCAGGATCAGATAAACCAGCGCGACCGATAGAATCAGGCCCAGGCCAAAACTTCGAAAAGATTCCCGCATGCCCAGTACGGAGCCCCGCAACTTCACCCGCACTCCTTCCGGCAGGTTCGTATGTGCCACGATGCTTTCTACCTGACGGGTAACCGTGCCCAAATCCTCTTTCTTAGGCGCAATATATACGTCCATCACACGTGCCAACTGGTAATGGTCGACTTCTGTCGGAGCAGTAATTCGCCGCACAGTGACTACGGAATCCAGGAAGGTCGGCTGAGTCAGCTTGGCTCCTCGCAGAGGAAGCTGTCTGAGGTCGCCCAACGTTTGGATAGCTTGTTCGGGATATTGAACTGTCAGCATGTACGGATTCCCGCTTTTCGGGTCCTCCCAGTAATTCGGCGCGATCATCGCGTTGGAGGAAAGCGCCGTGATGACGTTATCCACCACTTCTTTCTGCGAAAGACCCAGTTGCGCCGCTTTGGTGCGGTCTACATCGAGTTCTAGCGCCGGATAGTCTACGTCCTGGGGAACCAGCACATCGCCGACTCCTCCAAGTTGCCTTGCTTGCGACGCTATTTCCGCCGCGACCCCGTGTGTTGCAATCAGATCCTTTCCGCTTACCTGGACGTCAATCGGCGCGGGCAATCCCAGATTCAACACCGCATCCACCAATCCGCCCGACTGAAAATAAGTGTTCAATTGCGGCAGTTCTTTCTGCAATCGGGCTCGCACACGTCGCATGTACTCGTAGCTGCCTACCTTGTGCCCGGAACGCAGACTTGCTTGCACGAACGCCGTATGGGGCGCCGAGTTTGGGGTGTACATGGCCGAGAAACCAGACGTGATTCCGATGTTCGAAACTACAATCTGCAACTCGCTCTTGGGCACCACTTCCTGGATAACCTTTTCCACTTGTTCGATGTACTTTTCCGTGAGTTCCACGCGAGTCCCCGACGGGGCCTTCACATTGATTACGAACTGCCCAGGATCCGTGCGCGGGAAAAATGCCTCCCCCAGCAATGGGTAGAGACCCAGGCAGAGAATCGACACACCGGCTAACCCCACCACTGTCGCCACGGGCCGCAGCAGCGACTTCGCCAGGCTCTTGTCGTAATCACGCAACATGGCTTCAAACTTCTGGTTGAAACCTTTGACCACGCGCCCGAAGATGCTCTTTGTGTCGCCCCCCAGTTCTTCATCCGCTTCGTGCTTGCCCATCAATTTCGCGCAATACAGCGGCACCACGGACATGGCCACGAAATACGAAGCGAACAGCGACAGCACGACGCAGGAAGCCAGCGCCGTGAACAGAAACCGGCTGACTCCGTAGAGAAACACCACCGGGAAAAACACGATGGCCGTCGTCAGCGTCGCCGCCAGTACGGCCAGGGCCACTTCGTTGCCTCCCTTTTCCGCCGCGACTTCGGGAGCCTCGCCGTGCTCCAGGTGTCGAAAGATGTTTTCCAGCACGATCACGGAGTTGTCGATCAACCGCGAAAACACGAGTGCCAGCCCGCCAAGCACCATCGTATTGACGGTTCCACCCCCTGCGCTGATCGCCAGGAAAGCGGTCAGTGCCGACAATGGAATGGACAGAAAGACTGCCGCCGTCGCGCGCACACTTCCCAGGAACAGCAGGATCATCAATCCCGTCAGCACCAAACCGATGGTTCCTTCGTTAATCAGGTTCTTGATCGCGGTCTTCACGAAAAGGGATTGGTCGAATACGACGCGTGTGACCAGTTGATTCGGAACATCTACCAGATGCTTGAGTCCGTCGCGGATCCCGTTGACCACGGAAATTGTGTTCGTGTCGCCCCCTTGCTTCAGAATGGGCAAATAAACCGACGCTTGGCCGTCCACCCGCACGATGTTGGTCTGGATCGAGTGGCCGTCGACGGCATCTCCAATGTCCCCCACCATCACCGAGGATTGTCCGACGGTTTTTAGCGGCATCGTGTTGATTGCCTCGGCGTCCGGCGCCTGGGCGTTGGAATAAATGTTGTAGTCAAAGGGCCCAATCTTCACGTCGCCCGCGGGCAGGATCAGGTTGCTGTCGTTTACTTCGCGTACCACATCCATTGGACTCAGCTGATGCGCCTGCAGCTTCAGCGGATCCACGTACACCATGATCTGTCGATACTTTCCCCCGAACGGCTGAGGCACGGAGGCGCCGGGGACGTTCGCAATCTGGTTCCGCACCGTGTACTGCCCCAAATCGCGAAGCTCCGTTTCGTTGAGACCTTTTCCTTTTAGAGTTACCAGACAGACTGGCAAGCTCGACGCGTCGAATTTCAGTACCACTGGCGGCAGCGTTCCCCTTGGCAAATGGCGCAATTGTGCCATGGCGAGATTGGCGATGTTGCTCACATCGGTATCCGCGCTGCTCCCCGGCTGAAAATACACCTTGATCAGGCTCACACCGGGCAACGACCGCGATTCGATATGGTCGATATCGCTCCCCAGCGTAAAGAACCTTTCAAATGGATTCGTGATACTCGCTTCGATCTGCTGCGGTGGCATTCCCGGATAGAATGTCGCCACCACCACCACGGGAATATCGATTGGCGGAAAAAGGTCCACCGGCATGCGCACCAGTGTCACCGTTCCCACAATCGCGATAATCAGGCAGCAGACAATGATGAAATAGGGATTCCGAATCGAAAAGCCAGCCATCAGCTCGCCCCTCCGGCTTCTGCGCTCGGCATCTGGATCTCCTTCGGCGCCACGCGTTCACCGCTCCGGAATTGGCTCTGGTTCCCGATGATTACCCGGTCGCCATCGTTCAGTCCCGATAGCACTTCCACCAGCGATTTGCCTTGCAGCCCCAGCTTCACCTTCTTCTCTTCCACGATATTCCGGGAGTCCACGGTCAAAACTCGCGCCTGTCCCGCTCCTTGCATCACCGCCTCGATCGGCACCGTCAGCACGTTCTGGTGATCCGCGAGTTGCAGCACCGTTTCCGCATACATGCCCGGCAGCAATGTTTCCTTGGCGTTTTCAAAATCGATTTCCGTTTCCATCGTCCGGGTCTGCAGGTCCAGCGATTGCGCGAACCGCGAAACTCTCCCCACGATGTTTTTGTTCAGCGCTTGCACGTGCACGTTCACCGGGTCGCCCAGGTGAATCTGCGCCGCCAGCGACTCCGGCACGGGAAGCACCAGCCGCAACTTCGACACCTGCGCCAGCCGCACCATCGGTATGGACTGCGCGCTCGAGGACGTCCCTGCCGCGATCAGCGCGCCCGTATCCGCGTAGCGCGCCGTGATTACGCCCGTGAACGGCGCTGTAATCCGCGTGTAACTCGACAGCGCCTGATACTGTTTCCGCGTCGCCTCCGCCACCTCCAGCGCCTGCTGCGCCGCGCTCAACGCTGCCTCCGCCGCCGATACTTGCGCTTCCCCTTCCAGGTCCTTTGCTTGCGCGTCGTCCAGTTCCTGTTGCGCCACCAACCCCGCCTTCTCTTTCGAGGCGCCCTCCAACCGCTGATACATGGCATGCGCTGCCGCGTGCCCGGACTTCGCACGCATCAAATCGCTTTGCGACCGGCGAATTTCCTGCTGCGAACGCCTCACCGCAGCGTCGGCTCCGGCGAGTTCCGCCGCCAATTCCGGCACTTCCAGCACCGCCAGCGTTTGCCCTTCTTTCACATGCGAGCCGACGTCCACGTAGATTTCCTTGATGTAGCCGGCCACCTTGGCGTGAACATCGATCTCCTGGAACGGCTTGAACGCTCCCGCAATCGTTAGCGACTGGGCGATCGAGCCGCGGTGCGCCGTCGCCACTCCCGCGGTCACAACGCCAACCGGAGCATCCCCTTCGTCCGCCTCGGTCTTCCCGTGGCGCAAAGTCACCCACAGCAGGATCAGACCGACAAGTACGCCGCCGGCGAGCAAAATCTGCATCTTCTTTGACATGGTTTTTCCTTAGCGTTCAAATAGGCTATTGGCTTGCAGTTCCGGCGCGGAACCCTTTCCGCGAATCCGGGAAACGAAGCAACAAAAACATTTCGACACCTGGAGTCTGATCGAATTCCACCGGTCCTATCCCGGGACCTGTGGTTGCGTTTGAATTACACCGAGGGTGGGGGCCGCGACCAGACTCGACTTACGGATTCTGGCTGCGGTACTTCGACGTCTCTCTCGAAGGTTTCGGTCCGATACTCCCGGAGGACGGGTCCCGTCAATTCGGCACGGGTCTCCTGCAAGGTCACGTCCGCCTGCTGATTTTGCTCCTGGTTCGGAGCCAACTGCTGGAGTTCCGACGCTCCGACCGTCGCCCGGTGCCGCGCGATATTGCGCACCACGGTCCGGTTTCCGGAGTTAGTGAGAGCTGCAAAGGGATTGTAGAGAATGAGGACCGCAAGGAGCACACAAATCCAAACGCCCAACGGGCGCTGTGGATGCATCAAATTCGGGCGTCCTTGCATTTCCTTATTATCTAACACTACTTGGAGGTCTCCAAGCGCGAAGGGGGATGCCTGTGCCTTCTACGTTCGAGAGGGGGAGGAGAAGGGGACCGGAGCCAGGGGTGCACCGGTCCCCGAGGTAGGACGTGGAGTGAAGTTCAAACACGCTGAGTTTCGCAGTTCGGAGTCACGCCCGAATGAAGCCCGTGTGAATTCTCCATGACCTCCGAACTTACCCCGACCGTGGTCGTTTCCGACTCCGGCCGCACCGTAAGCCCCCGGCCATGGCGCACATCCAGGCCGCGAACCCAGAAAATGATGTCTTCGGCAATATTGGTGGCGTGATCCGCGATGCGCTCCAGGTGGCGCGTCGCCAGCACAAACTGCATTCCCGGCGTGACCAAAGCGACGTTTTCTGTCATGTGCATCATCAGGTTCTCAAAGATCCGGTCGCGGTATTGATCCACGACGTCATCGCATTCCAGAACCTGCGCGGCCATTTCCGCGTTGCGGAAGATCAGCGCGCCCAGGCTGCGGCTGACCATCGAACGAACGGCTTCGGCCATCGGAGCGAGTTCTTCCGGCTGCTTCGCATCGGTCATCTCGCGCAGCGAAATCACGCGCTCGGCAAGATTCACGGCGATGTCGCCGATGCGCTCGAGATCATTGGTGATCTTCAGCGAAGCGACGACCAGGCGCATCTCGTCGTCGGTGTACGAGCCGCGGCGCAGCAGGCGAATCGCGTGCTCGTCAATCAGGATTTCCATCTCGTTGATGCGGGGCTCCAGGAGAAATACTTCGCCGGGAAGGCCGTGCGTGCGGGGATTATCGAAGGCGATGATGGCGTCGAGCGCGCGGTTCATGGCGCTCTCCACAACCCGCGCCATCGAAGTCAGGTAATTGACCAGCGAATCGTACAAAACCGCTTCGGTCAATCCCGAGGTTGCTGCCATTCCGTTCCTCCGGGGCGAGCGCCCGGTGCGGCAAAATCGAACTACCGGCTTCAGTGTGGGCGGGGGACATTACAACCGAGTAACAATCTCGTGAATATGGTGAAAAGAGAGGAATTACAGGCCTTGTGGAGAGGCCGGCCGCGCGGCACGCCCCGAAGCCGTCGTAGCGGAAGAACTGCGCGCGATGGCGCGCTCGGCGTCAAACACGGGCACGGAAAAATGGAATTTCGAGCCGACTCCAATTTCGCTTTCCACCCAGATGCGCCCGCCCTGCACTTCGATCAAGTGCTTGGCAATGGCCAGGCCGAGCCCGGTGCCGCCGGCTTCGCGGGAACGCGCCGCATCCACACGATAGAAACGCTCGAAGATGCGCGGCTGGTCGGAAGTGGGAATGCCGATGCCGGTATCGGTCACCGTGAAAATCACTTCGTCGTGGCGCAAAGCGGCATTCAACACGATCTTTCCGTCGGGCAGCGTGTACTGAATCGCATTATCCAACAGGTTCTGGAGCACTTCCTGCAAGCGGCGCGCATCTCCGGCCACGTCCGGCAAGGTGTTGGAGACATCGAGCGAAAGGTGCAGCTCCTTTTCCGCGGCCCGGTGACGCGCGGTTTCGTAGCAGGACTCCACCAGTTGCGCGACCTTCACCGGGCGAATTTCCAGTTCCAGGCGATCCGCGTCCATTTGCGAAAGCTTCAGGAGATCCTCGGTCAGGCGCGCCAGCCGCCGCGCGTGTTCCAGAATAATGTTCAGGAAGCGGTGGCGATTCTGCGGATCGTCGAGCGCGCCCGCAATCAGCGTCTCCGCAAAGCCCTGGATCGCGGTGAGCGGCGTGCGGAACTCATGGGAAACGTTAGCGATGAAATCGCGGCGCACGCGCTCGAGCTTCCGCAGTTCGGTGATGTCGTGCAACACGATCACCGCGCCGGAGGTTTCGCCCGCGCGCACGGAGGCCACGGTGGCGGCGAAGAAGTGCTGCCGCAGGGTGCCGGTGGCAATTTCGGCCTCCACGCGCGGCTCGCCGGCCAGCACGCGGCGCACCGCTTCGATCAGCTCCGTTTGCCGCACCACTTCGAGCAGCGAGCTTCCCGCCATCGGCGGCACATCCAGTCCGAGAATCGAGGCGAAACCCGGGTTTGCAAACACCAGGCGTTCCGCGCCATTCACCACCGCCACGCCCTCCACCATCGAGCCCAGAATCGCCGATGAAAGGTTGCGCTCTTCGGTCAGCGTGCGGATGGTGCGATCCAGGCGCGACGCCGTCTGATTCAACGAGGAGCCCAGCGCCTCCAGCGTGTCTCCAGTGCCGTCAGCCGGCAGCGGCCGGAAATCTCCCTCGGCCACGCGCCGGGAAAATTCGCGCAGGCGCTCGACGCGCTCACTAAAGGAGCGCGACATTAACAAGCCGACGGCACCGGCAATGATGAAAATCAGCAGCGAGCCCAAGGCAAGGTTGACCCGGAAGCGGCTCAGCGGCACCTCGATGCCCTCCAGCGGCAGCGCCAGCCGCACAATCAGGGGCACGTCGCCGGGCAGATATTCGCGAAACGCGTAGTAAAGGAGTTCGCGCTTCACCGTCACGCTCGAGCGCGTGGAGCGGCCTTCGCCGCGTTGCATGGCCTCCCGCACTTCCGGGCGGCCGGCGTGATTCTCCATGGACTCCGGCTGCGCCTGGGAATCGGCAAGCACCTGGCCATCGGCGGCGATGATGGTCACGCGCGTGCCTGCGGAAGCCGCGTCAGCGACCCAGCGATTCAGCGCCACGAGCTCTTCGGCCGTTTTCGGCGGTACGGAAGTGAGCGGCAGCGGCCGCGCGCGAACCAGGCGCGCGACGGATTGCAGTTCGCGGAACGAATCGTTTTCGTAGTTGGTGCGCAACGCGCGTTCGGCCAGAAAGTCCACGGCCAGCAGCACGCTCCCAAGGAGCGCGAGGAAGGTCAGCGCGAGTCGCCAGAAGAATTTACGCCGCACGTGTCTCGAACAAATAACCCGCACCGCGGACGGTCTTCAGGTGCAGGGGATTCTCCGGGTCAGATTCAATCTTTTCGCGCAAGCGGCGCACGTAGACGTCCACGCTGCGCGGCGTGACGAAGCGGTCCGTGCCCCACACGGCATCGAGCAGCTGATCGCGCGTAAACACGCGGTTGGGGCGCGAGGCCAAATAATAAAGCAGGCGAAATTCCAGCGTGCTCAGCGGCACCGGCTTTCCGCTGTGGCTGACACGATACGAAGCCGGATCGATCGCCAGCCGGCCGATTTCGAGCACCCGAGGGGCATCGGCAGGCGGCTCCGCTCGCCGCAGCAGCGCCTTGACGCGCGCAATCAGTTCGCGCGGGCTGAACGGCTTGGTGACGTAATCGTCCGCGCCCATTTCCAGGCCCACCACGCGGTCGGCTTCGTCGCCGCGCGCCGTCAGCATCAGGACCGGCAAACGGTTCAACGATTCGTCCTTGCGGATTTCGCGGCAGATATCCAGGCCGGACAATTTTGGAAGCATCAGATCCAGCAGCAAAAGATCCGGTGGCGCTTTGCGCAATGCGGCCAGGCCCCCCGGTCCATCGAATGCCGCGGCCACCTGAAAGCCTTCGTTGGAAAGGTTGTAGCGGACGAGTTCGACGATGTCTCGGTCGTCCTCGATAATTAACACACGTTTCATGATCGGGTCTCGCGAACCTGGCCGCATGGGTGCAAGTGTACCGTAGCCATTGGCGTTGCGGTAGGCATGGTGGAAGTGTGAAATCCGGATTCCCCTTGAACATTCTGACAAGAGCCGGGATACGCGTGGTAAAGCTGCAGTAACAGGAATGTGAATGGGCGGTGAATGACAATTTCTGCCCGTTGGCCACTTCCCCGTGCCCCGTGTGGCGACCGCGTTCTGAGGCGGGCGCCCTTGGCCTTCGTAAACCGCAACTTCTCCTCACCAAGGGTACGTGCCACTGAGAGAACACCCCAACCCCCGCTATTTCTGCAACGTCCTCCGCCTCCGCCCTCAAAAAACCCCTGTCAGAAAAACCGGCCCCACCAAAAAACATTCGCCCTCCAAGACGACCGAAACCTCCCCCCCTCCCAAGCCTCTGCCTCCCGACTTCTACAACCACTTCCACCCCATCGATCTCACTCATCCCCCCGGCCTCCAGGATGCCCGCAAAAACATTCCGCCTCCCGATGAAGTCGAATGCGCTCGCCTCGCGCTTCAGCAGCTTTTGGCGGTGAAGCATGCGCGCAGCCGGAAAAAAGCGAAGAGGGCTGAGCAAGCTCGGCCCCTACAAAGGCTCAGGAGTAAGGACTGCACAAACGGCGAGGCTACTACGCGGAGAGTTGGGCGGCAAGGCCGGCGGCGTCCCAGTTTTGCCAGCCTTCGACGAAGCGTCCGTTGGCGATGCGGACTACGGTGGTGCCGGTGAGCGTCAGGGGCTTGGAGGTTTCGGTGTGGCGGAATTCGGCGGACCAATGAATGGCAGCGAGATCGCCTTCGGAAAGCACGAGCAGCGGCGTGAAATGGAATTCGGAGAATTGCGCCAGGAACTGATCGTAGATGGAGCGGCAAAACTCCTCGGGGCCGCGAATCTGCTGGCCGCCTTCGTGGAGGACGCCATCGGGAGCGAAAAGCTCGAAGACGGTTTCGCGGCGGCCTTGATTCCAGACTTCGTCGAACCAGCGGAGCAGGAGCTGTTTGTTTTGTTCGGCGGATGATAGCGAAGGGTGGGTGGACGACATGCGGGCACCTCCGGCGCGAAATTTCCGAGAGTATACAGGCGTGGACGTAATGGGGGAAGAAGCATTTCGCAGAGAGCACGGCTAAGGCGCCCGCCTCGGAAGCCTGCCTTTACAGGGGAACGTTTCTGCAAGAGAGCCAACTACTTCCAGTATTTCTGGAGGAAGAGGTAGCGGTCGCGATAGGTGTCGGGCGCGGCGGCGGAGACGGCGTCGAGATGCATGACCAGCCATTTGGCGCCAGCGTTGTAGGTGGGCCAGTTGGGGAGACCGTCAGCGTTGGGATTGCCGGTTTTGGCGAAATTGGTCCAGTAGGTCTGCATGAGTTCGGAAAGCTTGTAGTCTTCGGGGCGCCATTGGTAGTCGGCGCGGGTATCGAGGGTGCCGAAGACGTAGGCGACATCGTCAGCGTGGAACGCGCCGAAGGCGGCGGGGTGTTTGGGACCATCGGGAATGCCGAGATCGAAACGGTAGCGAAAGACCTGGGCGACGGGCGCGGTGGCCTGGGCCTCGAGCCAGGACCAGGTGCCGAAGGCGACGAATTCGTCGCCGGCAAGATCGGTGGCGGCCTGGGCGGCTTCGGCGTCGTTGGTGGCGCGATAGACCTTGAGAAAATCGCCGGCATGGAATTTGTATTTCTGAAAGGCCATGCCGTTGAAGCTCTGCAGCGTGGTTTTGATGGGATTCATAACCGTTGCGATGGCGAGTTCGTCCTTGTTCCAGCCGGCGAGGAGCGGGATTTTGGATTGCTTGCCCGCGGCGAAGGTAGTCGCGACAGGCTCGGTGAGGAAATAGCCATCGACATTGGGCATGAAGAGCGGAACGCTGAAGGCGCTGGGCGCGGTTTTTTTGTAGAGTTCCTCGGCGGGCATGGCGCGGAGAGCAGCGAGTCCCTCGACCTTGACGTGTTTCTTGAGAAGCTTTTCGTCTTCCGCAATCGAAGCAGCAAGTTCAGGAACCGGGACGCTGCTCTTGCCGAGGGCGCCGCCGCTTTCGCCGATGGCATGAGCGGGGATGTCTCGCGTGAGCGGCGAAGCCATATGCATGGAAACGGCAAAGGCGCCCGCGGATTCACCGAAGATCGTGATGTTGGCGGGATCGCCCCCGAACGCGGCGATGTTGTCCTTGACCCAGTGGATGGCGAAAGACTGATCCAACATTCCGTAGTTGCCAGCGGCGTGCTGGGGAGACTCCGCGACGAGTTCTTGCGTGGCGAGAAAGCCGAGGATGCCGAGGCGATAGTTCATCGAAACGACGATGACGCCATGGCGCGCCAGGGAACTGCCGTCCATGCTGGCATCGGAGCTGGCGCCATCCTGGAAACCGCCGCCATGGATCCAAACCATGACGGGAAGCTTTTGGCCGGCGGAAACGGGCGGCTCCCAGATATTGAGGGTGAGGCAGTCTTCGTTCATCCCGGAATCGAGATACACGATGCCCTTGAACAGCCCCATTTGCATGCAGCGGTGGCCAAGGGCGGTGGCATCCTTCACTTCTTTCCACGGAGCGGGAGGCTGCGGCGGCTTCCAGCGCAGAGGTCCGACGGGCGGTGCGGCATAGGGAATGCCGAGGAAGAGGCGGACTTTGCCGTCGCCGGATTCCTTGCCGCGGACAGGGCCGTACTGCGTGATGACGGTGAGGGCGCTCTGGGCGAACAGAGCAGGCGCGAAAGTAAGCGAGGCGAAGGATGCAAGGAGAGAGAACCGCGAGGCGAGGCGCATGGGCCGGTCCTTTCCGAGGTGAGGATGCGCGGCGACAGGAGGCCGGAGCGAAGCCGGTTCGGATGAATCCGGCGGCGAGACTCCCAAAGGAAGGACTCCCGAATTCGGGGCGGGATGCGCACGGGAAGGGCGAAAGGGCCGAGGGGCCGCTCTCGCAGCGGGCGCATCGGGGAATCCTCCGCCGCAAAGAGGAAAAGAGGATAGCACTTGCGCGACGGATGTGCGACGGCGGAATTGTTGCGCGGCGATGTAGCGGCGGCGCCGCGAAAGAGACGAACGAGCGGCGTTACTTCTTCCAATGCCGCCGGAGGAAGAGGTAGCGGTCGCGGTGCAGGTCGGGGCGGGCGGCGGAGGTGGCGTCAAGGTGCATCACCTGCCAGCCGCCGGCCGCGTTGTACATGGGCCAGTCGGGATTGCCGTCGCTGTTGGGATTGCCGATTTTGGCGAAGTTGGTCCAGTAAGTCTGCATGAGTTTGGATAGTTGGTAGTCTTCGGGACGCCAGGCAAAACCTTTGCGGGAATCGAGCGTGCCGAAGACGTATTCGATCTCGTCGGAATGATAAGCACCAAGGGCAGCGGGATGCTCCGGGCTGCCGGGAATGCCGAGATCGAAGCGGAAGCGGTAGACGGGAGCGTGGCCGGTGGCAACTTGCGCTTCGAGCCAGGCCCAGGTGCAATAGCCAAGGAATTCGTCGTCGGCGTAATTTCCGGCCACGACGGCGGCTTCGTCGTCGGTAGTGGCGTGATAGACCTGCAAGAATTCCCCGGCGTCTGGGCCAAATTTTTTGGTAGCCAACTCGTCGAGGGCTTTCCGATCAACTTTTGGAGCGTTGACGCGGGCAAAGCTCAATTCGTTTTTGTTCCAGCCCGCGAGCAAAGGGATTTGGGCCTGCTTTCCTGCGTCAAAGATCGCTTCCGCTTTTTCGGGAATGAAGTATCCGTCGACGGTGGGCATGAAACGAAAGGCGTTGAAGTTGGGACGCGGCGAAGTTTTCTGGATGAGTTCGTCGGCGCTGATGGCGCGCAGGGCCTTGAGGGAATCGGCGTGCAGCTCTTCCTTGGCGAACTTTTCACCGTCGGCTTCGGTGGCTGCGAGGTCGTGGTCCACGATGGAGCCTTTGCCGAAGGCGGCGCCGCTTTCGCCGATGGCGTGCGCGGGAATATCGCGGGAGAGCGGGGAAGCCATCTGATAGGAAACCGAGAAGGAGCCGGCGGATTCGCCGAAGATGGTGATGTTGGCGGGATCGCCGCCAAACGCGGCGATATTGTCCTTCACCCAATGGAGCGCGGCGGACTGGTCGAGCAGGCCGTAGTTCCCGGCGGCATGGTGCGGAGATTCGGCGGCGAGTTCGTGCGTTGCCAGGAAACCGAGAATGCCGAGGCGATAGTTCATCGAGACGACGATCACACCGTTGTGGGCGAGGGTTTCGCCGTCCTGGCGGGGCTCGGACGTGGTGCCGGCCTGAAAACCGCCGCCGTAAATCCACACCATCACGGGGAGTTTGTTACCGGCAGGCGCGGCTGGCGCCCAAATGTTGAGCGAGAGGCAGTCTTCGCTCATGCCAGGGTCGCGGAAAATCATATCGTCATAAATTCTGGCCTGCATGCAGCGATGGCCGAAGGAGGTTGCGTCGCGGACTCCCTTCCAGGGAGCAAGGGGCTGCGGAGGCTTCCAGCGAAGCGGGCCAATTGGGGGCGTGGCGTACGGAATGCCCAGAAAGATGCGGATCCCGCCGTCGGCGGAAAGCTTGCCACGAACGGCGCCAGCCGGAGAGGTGACGGTGGGGCGGGCGGCGGCAAGGGATCGTGGCGAACGCACGAAAAGCGCGAGCAGGATTAGCGGCATAGCATTTCGCAGAGCCTTAGGCATGAGCGAGCCCCTCTCAATATCGCCTGGAGTGTTCCGTCGTGGAGGAGAAGAGGATACAACAGGGCCACGGTGGTATGAAAGAAAGAAGCGACGCTAAAGGTAGCGGCGAATGGCTTCGGAGTAGCGGGTGTAGAGATATGAGACGAGGAGAAGGGCGACGCCGAGAATGATGAGCGTGACGTAGCGGTCCGAGCCATGGAGACGCCAGACATCCAGCAAGCCGATTTTCGCGACGCAGAGAAGAAGAAGGAAGAGAGCCGCCAGGCGGAAGCTGCGTTCGCCGACCAGAAGAGCGAAGGCGAAAGCGAAGACGGCTTCGATGCCCCAGGCGATGGTGACGCGGGCGAAGGAGACCTCATTGAGGATGAGGAAGGTGACCAGGAGGAAGGGGAGGAAGAAATAGATCTGCTCGGGCCGGGCGAAAAATTCGGAGAACGAGAAAGTGCGTTTATCGGCGGACGACGACTCAGCGCCGGCAGCGGTGAAACGCGCGCGAAGCGGGAAGGCGAAGGCCTGTGCGGCAAAGAGAATTGCAGCGACGATGGAAACATAAAAAACCGGGGAGGATGTTCCCGAAAAACCAGGGCGGCCGCCATCTTGAAGTTCGGAGGCGAATGCCCGGAAAGAGACGAGGAACGCGAGAAGAACGCTGTGGTGGAGGAAGACGTAGCGATGCGCGGCCCAGGCGATGCCGATGAAGGCGAGCGCAAGCACAGCCCAAGCAACGAGGCGAGCGCCGGCCGGGAAGTAGGAGTCGGCGAAGAGGGCAAGCGTTGCGGAGCCGAGATAGCAGAGCGCGGCGGAGGCGCGGAGGCGCCGGTCGAGCGCAAAGTCTTTACCGGCGGAGAGCGGCGTGAGGCGGAGATAGGCGTAATAGAAGAGGAAGGCGATGGGTAAGGTGAACTCCAGGAGTTGAACGGCGGGGAGGGAGAGGTTGAAGGCGACAATCCGCAGGAAACTGAGGAAAAGCAGAGCGTAGGCCTGAGAGCGGAAATTGGGCGATTTTCTCCACATGCCGAATTCAAATAGCGCCAGGGCGAAGAGCGCCCAAACGAGTGCGACGCCGCGCGGCGCGGCTTCATAGTCGATCAACAGAACAACCAGCGAAGAAGCGGCCCAGGTGTAGGCGGCGGCAGCAACGGGAGCGAGGCCAAATTCGCCTTTGGCGGCCCAGCGCCCGCAGAGGTAGAAGGCAGCCGCGACGAGCGACACGGTGACAAGCCGGAGCGAAAGACCCGGAATGAAGCTGAAGGGCCCGGCAGCGTCGAGACTCACGAAGATAGCCTGAAACAAAGCAGCGAGAGAAAGTAGGTAGGCCTGGAAGTGCAACTGGATGCGCTTCACGCGATCGCCAATGATGAGGAGCAAAAGCGCAAAGACGGACCAGGCAACGGCAATCCAGGGAGAAGAAACTTCCTCGAACGCCAGCACGGCAATGAGGATGGAGCCGCACCAGGTGTGCAGCGCGGAGAACAGGCCAGCGAATGCGAAATCGCGCGGGCCGCCGACGTAGGCGCAGAGATAGAGGAGCGTGGCGGTCAGCGTAAAGGTGAGGAATCGCAAGGTGAAGTGGTGCCACTCGCGAGTGTCGTCGATGCTGACGAGCAACGTCCGGACGAATCCGGCCAGGACCAAGAGATGTCCCTGATAGGCAAGATCCGCGGAGGAAAACCGGCGGCCAAGCAGAACCAGGAGAAGGGCCGCTGCGGCCCAACCGACGCCAGTCCAGGAGAATGGGAGCGCCAACCAGAGACAAACAAAGAGCATGAGGGAGGCGAGATAGGACAAGGCGCGGAAGTAGACTCTCTCGGCTTCAAAGACAATCACATCTTTCCAGCGGCGGGGAATGACCAGGGCGTCGGTGTAGAAAAGGAGCGCGGCGACAAAGAAGCTGATCGCAAGCTGGTAATCGTGAGTGGAAATCGCAAGCGTAAAGCGATCGTAGACACCGTGGAAAAGTCGCGAAAATCGAACAGAGAGCGCGGGCAACGCCTGATTGACGAGCATGTCGCCGGAAGTCAGCAGGGCCACGAGCAATCCGAAGCGGCGGAAGAGAATTTCTTTTGTGAAGACACCGGCGAAGAGGAGCATTTGCGCTTCGGCGAGCCAGATGACGGCGGTGTCCATACCGGAGTATTTGAAGGGGATGGCAGCGACCAAAAGGACAATGCCAATGGTGGAGAGGATCGCGAATGCGATGCGGCGCTTGCGCGTGGCGGGCAGCTGGCCGAGCGCGAGTTCGATGGCGCCGAGAACGAGCAATCCATAGAAGGCAAATTCCGGACGCACGGATTGGTATTTGAAGAGGAAGAGAAGCAGGGAGGTGTTGAGGATGGCGGCCAGCGTGGAGACATTTTCCCGGTAGGCGGACTCGATGGGGCGCGCGATGTATGACCAACGGTAGATGGCCCAATAAAGTGTTAAGAGCAAGGTGCTGGGAAGAAATTCCGGAAACATGCGATGGTGGCCGGCCATCGGGAGGATGATTTTCGCCAGCCAAATGAAGTGATTGCCAAAGGAAGCGAGGATCCCGAAGACCTCGAGTTCGAACCAGAGGCGGCGATGAACGATGGCGACGAGCCCGAGGGCCAGGATCGCTCCGGCGGAGAGAGAGTAGATGGTGTTCTGGCTGATGCCGACGGTGGTAAAGGCAAGGAGGAAAGCGAGGCCGGTGACGACCTGGGAATCGTAGCGCAAGGTGTGAACGACCATGACGACGGCGACGAGGAAGAGGAGGACGAGGTCGACCCATTGCGTGTCAATCACGCGCGTGAAAGGAACGAAGTGCATGGCGTAGGTGACGAAGAAGGTGAGGGCCCAGCCACCACCGATGAGAGCGCGCGCAAAAACGCGGTACCGCTCGAGGCGTTCAAGATAAACGCCGGTGCCGAGTATGGCGAAGCTGACCAAGTAACAAAGGGCGATCTTGGCGGGATTGCTGAGCGACGGAAATTTGTAAGCCAGGAAGAGCGAGATGCCGATGACGAGAGCGACAATGCCGAGTTTGTTGAGCCAGTTCGTGCCGAGAACTTCCTCAAGTTGCGAGCTGCGCTCGCGGGCGGCAACCGGCGCGGGCCGGGAAGGCAAGGTGAATGACGGCGGGGCAGGCCTTGGCGGAGTCGGCTGCGGAGCGGGCGGAGGAGAAATCGGTGGCTCGACGGGCTCGACTGCCGGTGGCGGCAGAACGGGAGTTGACTGTTTGAGAGTATCGAGAGAACCAGGAACTGGAACAGCGGGAGGAAACTCGACGGGCTTGGGAGCAGGTGGCGGTGCGGTTGGTGCGGGGGTGGTGAGAGGCTTTTCGGCCGCGGGAAATTGGGGCGCGGAGGAAGCGAGGCGCTGTTCGAGCTCGGCGACACGGGTTTCGAGTTTCTTCAGATCGCCAAGGCGGGGTTCGAAGCTATTGAGGGCTTCAATGACGCGCGCGAAACGCTCATCTTCCTTGCCCCGTTGAATGCGCGAGTGCACCCAACGATAGAGGGCCCAAAGCGTAAGGATGAGAACCCAGAATTCCATGGCGCCTCAGGGCCTGGACGTGACGGCCATGTTATGGATAGGGAGAGTGTACAGGCAGGTGGACCGTATGCGGGGAATTCCAGCGGCGGCGATGCCGGGGTGATTACGAGGGCCACGGGGAAAAGAACGCGATGTGCGGGAGACCGTTCGGTAAGCAAGCGGCGCCTCCACGGGGGCGAAGCTCACATTGACAGGACCGGTCAGGAACCTGCGTGGCGCTGAAAGAGGATGCAAGGTTCGCCGCTGTAGGTGGCACGGAACCATTCGCGGAAGCCGCATTTTTCGGCGACGCGGATCGAGGGGAGATTTTCGGGGTGGATCAGGCAGATGGTGCGCGGGTCGGAGAAGCGCGCGTCGCCCCAGGCAAGAATGGCACGGACGGCTTCGGTGGCGTAGCCCTTACCGTGAGCGGAGGGAGCGAGAATCCAGCCGGCTTCGCGGAGATTTTCGACCGGCGGAAGGGTCTCGCGGAAAAAGTAGGCGAGGCCGACTTCGCCGGCAAAGGCGCCAGTGGACTTTTCCTCAAGGACCCAAAAGCCGAAGCCGAGAAGCGGCCAATGGCCGGCGTTGCGGACGAATTTCAGCCACGCGGCTTCCTGGGAGAGCGGATGGCCGCCGACGTATTCGGTGACGCGAGCATCGGCCCACATGGCGCGGCAGGCGGGGAAGTCCTCCATGCGGTGGCGGCGGAGGCGGAGGCGCGGCGTTTCGAGGACGGGAAATTCGGCGGAAAGCGGCAGAGATTCCAAAGAAACTCCTTTGTCACGTCATTGGACGCGCAATTCGGTATGGCAGCCGAGTGTAGCGCAAGTGCCAGGGCCGGCATCAGAGCGTGGGCTGCGGGCGAGAAGAAAGAACGGCCGCAAGGAAGTTTTCAGGGTAGAATCGGCGCGAATCCGTCAGAACGTAGAGTGGCGGCGCCCGCGAAGGACAGCAGCGTTACCACCCGAAGATTTCAGAGGAGAGGTGTGGGATGACGACATCGAACGAACACCCCGGATTGCAAGGACCGGAGAAAATCGTGAAGAAAGCGTCGGGGTGGTTCATTGCGATTGCAGTGATGTTTATTTTGCTTGGGATTTTTGCGATTGCGGAGCCGTTTACGGCGGGGCTGGGAGTAACGCTGCTGGTGGGCTGGCTGCTGGTGCTCGGCGCGGTGGCGCATTTCATCGCGGCGTTCAAGGGCGGTGGCGCGAAGCACGTGATTTTGCAGGTGCTGGTGGGACTGGTGTACCTGGTGGGAGGCGGATATTTCCTGACCCATACGATTATGGGCGCGAGCACGCTGACGCTGCTGCTCGCGACGGTGATTCTGATCGAGGGCGTCTTCGAACTGGTGTCGTATATCCGGATGAAAAGCGTTGGCGGTTCGGGATGGCTGCTGGTGAACGGAATCGTGACGCTGCTGCTGGGCGGATTGATCTGGTTTCACTGGCCGTCAAGCACGGTATGGGCGATCGGGACGCTGGTAGGCGTGAACCTGCTGGTGACGGGGCTTTCCCGGCTAATGATTGGGCTGGCGGCGAGGAGGGCGGTTTCGGCGTAACCCGTGGCGCGGGTCCGGTACTCCGAAAAGAGATTGCGGGGATGGGTCCGAAAAGAGTGGGCGGAGTGCACACCAAGATGCTGCGGAGGCCGGTCAAGCCCGGCCCCTAGGAGTGACGGAAGTGCCGCTTAGTCCGCGGCGGTGGGCAAGTCGCGGAAAGAGAAGTGAGTGGTGAGGTCCTTGACGGGTTGCCCGTCGGCCTCCGCGTAGGGATAGATGAAGTAGTTGAGCGGCGCGCCCTTCTGCTGCGACGAGAGCGTAATGTCGCGGCCGTAGGTGAAGAAAACGCGATTGTCGTCGTGAGCGCCGAAGAAGTAATTGTGCTTGTCGGGATGTTTCCAGGCTTCGCTGGCGTCCACGGGAATCCAGCCGACTCCGTGCAGATAGAATTCCGCCCAGCAGTGATACCCGGGGATATCGCCTTCGGATTTTCCATCGGGCAGCGGGAAACCGATCTCAAAACGCGCGGGGATGCCAACCGAGCGCATCATGCCGATAAATAGCGAGTGAAAGTCGGTGCAATTGCCGCGTTTGGAGGTGCAGGCCCAGATAGCGTCGCCATGTCCCCAGCCGGTGCCGGACTTGTCGTAGCGCATGGTGGCGACGACATATTCATAGATGTGGCGCGCTTTCTCCAACGGCGTGGTGTCGCCAACGGTGTGTTCCTTGGCGAGTTCGGCGATGGTGCCGTTGAGGGGCACGAGCTTGTCGGGTTCGAGGTAGCGCTTCATCAGCGGATCGTTGGGCAGGGGCCCGACGGTGGCATTCTTTGCGGCGGGTGTGTCCACGTCTACTTTGTGCTCGCGACGGGTGGCGTCGAAGGTGAGGGTGACGTCGTAGCCAGCAGCGGCTTGTGCGGGCGTGGGGGTGAATACGTAGAAGGGATTGTCGTATTCGGGATCGTGGCCTTCGGAGTGGGAAACGGCGCTTTCGATTTTCAGGCCAGTGACGGACTGGTAGGTGTTGTTCTGCGGAAGGGGTATCCAAAGGTGAGTGGTTTTCATGTCGGGGTCCGACGGGACGTGAACTTGATAGGTGAAGGAGAAGCTGCGCTGGGACGGCGCGGGGTCCACGCGCGCCGTGCCGGCGGAAGAGGAATGCGGCAGAAGCGCGACGGTGGAAATAAGCAGAAAAACAAATGCGAGAGCGATCAGGCGCAGGGAGCGAGTCATGGCCAAAACCTCCTTGGAGCTACGTGTTTGACGAAAAATACTAAAAGATTGTTACAAGTCCATTACGCAAATGTATTAGGGGCCCGTATCGAGGTCAGCCTTTTCGTGTGTAGGAGAAATCCTCGGAGTGCGACTTGCCGTTTCCCTGGAAGGTCCAGGTTTGCGGCATATGGTCTTTGTCCGGCAGGGATATGAACAGCCCGACCATGGGGCCCTCGCCGTGGGACTTGGCTCCATCGAGCCGGAGAAAGGTGAATTCGTAAACGCCATTCGCGGCAGGAGAGGCGGACGATTGCATGACCGGCGGATTGCCAGCGGAGCAGGAATGGTTGGCGAGAATGCGGTCCCCTTGAAGGGTGTAGGTGGTGATCATGTCCGGTTCATTGCCCGGACTGAGACGCTCCATCAGGACCCTGCCGTTGGAAATGAGTTGGTAGGTGACGTGGACCTTCTGACTTCTGGTGGCGGTGCCATCCCAGCTGCCGACGAGTTTCTTGAGCTGGGCGAAGGCAGGCAACGAGTGGCCAGCCGGTTGCATTTCCTGGGTGAGCGCGAGGGTTGCAAGGAAGCCAGAAACGAAGAGGGTGAGCGGGACACGAGAGCGGAGCACGGGGGACCTCCTTCAATTGGCCACACAGCGGGATCCTAGGGAGTGGAAAAAGCCGGTGGGCGAGCCGGGAGGTGAAGAGTTTGCCGCAGGAGGATGAAGAAGTCCAGTGGGAGAGGACCGGGGAGTAGCGGGTTGAGCGGCGGGAGAGAGCGAAACCGTTGACCAGGGGCGGAGGGCCTCCTTACCATAATAAGCATGGCGTGGAAGCCGGCAAGAACTGGAATTCGGAGTCGATGGGTGGGGTGCGTTCTTGCGTGCACCTGCCTTGGCCTGGGGCTGACCGGGTGTGAGGACGCGGCTAAGGGTCCGGTGAAGGCGCATATCCCGGCGCTCGACCCGCCGCCGGCCGCAGCGCAGGCGACGCCCCCTAACATTGGCGAGTTGCCTTTACGGGATTGGCAGACCTATCCGCTGATATCCCTGGCACAGCCGACGCCGGGTGGAATTCCCTATCTTATCGAACGGGTAAAGCAGAAGTTTGCTTCGGGAGAGGCCAATTACAAGGCCGGGCATCTGGCGGCGGCGCGGCGTGATTTTGATGACGCGGTGGACTGGATGCTGGAGAGCGGGTACGACCCGAACAGCGATCCGGCCTTGAGCGAGCTGTTCCATCATGTGACGGATACGATCTACGCCTACGAGCTGCAGGCGTTCCGCGCGGGGGACGGGTTCAGCGAGGCGCCCGCGGTGCCAGCGCCGATTGACGAAGTGGCGGAGATGACGTTTCCGATGGACCCGAAGCTGAAGGAACGGGCCGAGGAAGCGGCGAAGAGCGTTTCGCACGACCTGCCGCTGACGGTGAACGACATCGTGGTTTCCTATGTCAATTTTTTCCAGACGCCGCGGGGCCGCGCCATCGTGGAAAACGGGCTGCGGCGCAAGGGAAAGTACGACGAGATGATTTCGCGCGTGCTCCGGCAAGAAGGCGTGCCGCAGGACCTGATCTACCTGGCGCAGGCGGAGAGCGCGTTCCAGCCGCTGGCGCTTTCCCGCGCGGGGGCGAGGGGAATCTGGCAATTCGTGCCATGGCGGGGAAACGAATACGGGCTGAAGCGCAGCTGGTGGGTGGACGAACGGATGGATCCAGAGAAGGCCACGCGCGCGGCAGCGGAACATTTGCGGGATCTCTATGGGCTTTTCGGGGACTGGTACCTGGCGATTGCGGCGTACAACTGCGGCCCGGGGAACGTGCAGAAGGGCATTGAGCGAACGGGCTACGCGGATTTCTGGGAGCTATACAAGCGCAATGTGCTGCCCAGAGAGACCAAGAACTACGTCCCGATTATCCTCGCGCTGACGCTGATCGCCAAGGACGCAGCGCACTATGGAATCGACGTCGATCCCGAGCCGCCCGTGGAAACTGATACGGTGAAACCCGGGCGCGCCATCGATCTGCGGCTGGTGGCGGAAACGATCGATGTGGACGTGGAAACGCTGCGGGCTCTGAACCCGTCGCTACTGCGGATGGCCACGCCGGACGATCCGGAATTCGTGCTGCACTTGCCCAAGGGAACCGCCAGCACGTTTTCCGCGGAGATCGCCGACATTCCGCCGGACAAGTGGGTGAGCTGGAGGAGGCATCGCGTAGAGGCGGGAGAAACGCTGACCTCAATTGCGAAGAAGTACCGGGTTACGCCGGGAGCGATTGCAGCGGTGAACGACCTGGAGCCGAAGACGGAACTGGAGCTGGGGGAAAAGTTGGTTATCCCGGCGGCGCGGCCGGTGGAGGAAACGCGGAGCCGGCTGGTACGCTACCGGGTGCGGCGGGGAGACACTCTGGGGGGCATCGCCGACCAGTTCAGCGTGACCAGCGGGCAAATCCGGAAATGGAACGGGATGCGTAGCTCCAATGTGAGACATGGGATGATCCTGAGGATCTACACCGTGGGAGGCCTGCCCGAGACGCACACGGTCAAAAGCTCGGCCAGGAGACGCCACAAGGGTTCGAGTGCCAGCCCCAGCCATACAAAAAAGTGAACGGGGGGCCGGAAAGCCCGGCGGAGGAACGGAACAAAAAAATCTGCCGCCAGCGGGCGCAAGTTGTGTCCAGAAGGCTTGACAAGGACGTTGGAGTGGGATAACAAATCGCAAGGACGGAGTGCAGGGTACCTCCGACTGGAGCAGCGCGGAAAGAACGACGGGTGACAAGGTTCCCGATGGGGAGGAGAGCATGGATTTCGAGAAAGATCAGTTCGACGACGACGAGGAGCTGTCCCGGTTGGAAGATGACGAGGAGCCGGGCGGGGAGCCGGAAGGCGTAGTGGAAGAAGAGGAAGAAATCCTGATCGTAGAGGAAGAACCCGCGGAGGAGAGCGAGGCGCCCGCACCGAAGCCGGCGGCCCGGAAGACGGCTCCGAAAAAAGCCGCGAAAAAGGCGAAAAAACCGGCGAAAAAGAAGGCCAAGAAGCCGGCGAAGCGAGCGAAGGCCAAGCCGAAGAAGAAGGCGGCGAAGAAGGGCAAGAAACGCCGCCGTTAGCCGGCGGTTGCCGGAACGTGGATTGGAGCAAAAGGCTCCCCGGATGACCGGGGAGCCTTTTGTGTTTGCGGAGGTGCCGATTCGATGTGGCAAGGCGGACGGGCAAGGCCCGGAATGGAGAGGGGAAAGTGCCGGAAAAGGAAAAGGAGGGGGAAAGAGGGTATGAGGCTTGCCGGGCCAATCAAGTATCGCTAGGATAAACGCGCATGGTCCGGGCGCTGGAGCAGATACGCAGGATGCGGGGCGGGGCGCAGTCGCACCTGATGCGCTGTTCGGACGGCTGCTTCTACGTGGTGAAGTTTCAAAATAACCCGCAGCATCCGAGAGTTCTGGTGAACGAGCTGCTGGGTACCCGTCTGGCATCGCGGTTGGGCCTGACGACGGCACCGGTGGAAGTGGTAGAGGTGGATGCGGAACTCATCCGCCTGACGCCGGAGTTGTGCATCGAACTGCCGAGGTCGCGGACGGCGTGCGCGGCGGGGTTGCAGTTCGGGTCGCGCTATCCGGGGGACCCGCGGGAGCTGACGCTGCACGATTTCCTTCCGGACGAAAAACTGCGGGAAGTCGAAAACCTGCACGAGTTTGCGGGGATGCTGGTCTTCGACAAATGGACGTGCAACACGAACGGGCGGCAAACGATTTTTTTCGAGCAAGCGAGCCGGACAGGACCGGCGACCGGAAAGCGCGACAGGATTCCAACGGGAGACGCCATGCCCGGCGCAGCGGAGCGCGGCCCGGCCTATCGCACGGAGATGATCGACCAGGGGTTTTGCTTCAACGCGGGGGAATGGAATTTCCCCGACGCGCCGCTGCGCGGGTTGTACGCGCGAAATCGGGTATATGAGGGCGTGATTGGGATGGAGTCGTTCGGGCCGTGGCTGGAACGATTGGAGCGGAATATCACGGAAAAGGCTCTGGCGCAGATCGTGGAGGAAATTCCTCCGGCCTGGTACGCGGACGAGTATGACGCGGTGCTGCGGCTGGTGGAGCAACTGCAGAGGAGGAAGCGGCGCGTGGAGGAACTGATTCTTTCGGCAAAGAATTCGAACCGGGCTCCGTTCGCGAATTGGAGATGAGTGGCAGCGACGGGTAACTCGTGATTGGTGACGGGTGAAGGCACAAGAATCGGGGCCGGATTTTCCAGTCATTATCGACCATTCACGAGTCACCGCGGGGGAGGAGCAAAACGATGGCAACGCTACCGAGTGTGGCCGAGCGGCTGCTGGCATACCGTGTGCTGCGGTACACACCGAACCTGGTGCGTGATGAGTGGGTGAATATTGGGGTGCTGGTCTTCGATCCGGCCAGCGGCCAGCGGCGGCTGCGCATGATCGAGGAACCCGACGAGTACGCGCGGCTACGGCGGCTGCACCCGCGGGCCGACGAAGCATTGCTCCGGGCCCTGCGAGACGACCTGGAAAACCGCTTTGCGACGGCGGCGAAGCTGTTCTCGACGAACGGGGGAGGCGGCAACGGGAAGGGCGAGGCCCGCGGCGGTACGGAGTGGCTGAAGCTGGTGGCCAAGTGGGACGAAACGCTGTCGAACGCGTTGCAACTGGCGCCGCAGAAGGGCGTGCACGCGGAAGATCTGGACGCAGAGACCGAACGGCTTTACGCCGATCACGTGGCGCCGGAGCGCAGCGCCACGCGTGTGGGAGCGCCCGGAAGCCGCGCGACGATGCGGTCGTATTGCGCGCAGGTGTTCAAGCAGGCGCGTATCTGGGAGCGCCTGGAAAAAAGAGTGCGCGTGGAAGAGTTCACGTTTCCCGGGGATCCGATGCGCGTCGATTACGCGTACCGGCGGAACGGCACGCGGGGCTTTTTGCAGACCGTGAGCGTCTCCCGCGCACCGGGAGAAGTGAAGGGGCTGGCCTACACGGTGGAGCACATTCGCACGAAGCTGGCCGCGGGCGAATTTACGGCCGTGACCGACGTTCGGTTGCTGGGCGAGAACGGGAGGCACCGTTTCGTGCAGGAAGCGCTGCGCGAAGCCGGCGTGGAGGCGGTGCCGCTGGAGGGGTTGGCGGTGTGGGCAGCGAAGATGAAGCCATTGCTGCAGTAGGAAGTTATCAGTAATCATAAAGAGGAATAGTCGGCTTGGTGCCGCTATCCTCCTTGAAGGGAGTGTGACGGGAAAGGGCATGTACGCTTACTTCGTCTGCGGCAGTTTGTCGTACAGAGTCACAATTTGTTGCATGGCGTTACCAAGTCTTGTCAGCGGACTGGTTTGTGCCGCCAGTGGTTCCACTTCATCTACCGCAATGTAGACTCCAATGCCCGTCACAAGATAGAAGAAAACCTCGCCGGGAGAAGGGAAAGGAAATTCCGAAGTCAACCGCAGGAGACCACGCAGTTCGTATGCCACGCCGAGTGCCTGGAATGCAGCTTGGCGAATTTCTTTGTGACTCTGGCCACCGCCAATGTGTCCCCCGCCGGTGCTGGCGTAGATGCTGGCCGAGCCATCGGCAACGGCGACGACCGTCGCTGTGCCACTTCCCAAATTCCAGTCCATAAGAGTGGCGATAGGCCCGTCTGACGCTCCCCAGGGCTCAATCTGCCCGACCGATCCACGTAGGATCTGCTCGCGCAATTTCGGATAGGCACTTTCAAACACAAAATCTAGACGAGCGGTTCGGACCAGTTCTCGAGAGTTTCTTTGACCTTGTGGAGGAACTGGTGGGCGATGGCGCCGTCCACGACGCGGTGGTCGTAGCTCAGCGTGACGTAGCACATGGAGCGGATGGCGATGGCGTCGTCCACAACCACGGGACGCTTTTCGATGGCGCCGAGGCCGAGAATGCCAACGTTCGGCTGGCTAATCACCGGCAGGCCAAAGAGGCCACCGAAAACACCGGGATTGGTGATCGAGAAGGTGCCTTCCTGGACTTCCTCGGGCTTGAGCTTTTTGGAACGGGCGCGCTCGGCGAGATCGTTCAGGGTGCGCTGGATGCCGAGAAGATTTTTTTCGTCGGCGTTCTTGATGACCGGAACGATGAGGCCCCAGTCGAGGGCCACGGCCATGCCGATGTTGATTTCCTTGTGCAGGACGACGTTGGTGCCGTCGAGCGAGGCGTTGAGCGTGGGATAGGCACGGAGTCCCGCAACGGCGGCCTTGACGAAGAAGGGCATGTAGGTGAGCTTGGTTTCGTAGCGGGATTCGAATTCGGCCTTGGACTTGGCGCGGATCGCGGCGACTTTGGTCATGTCGATTTCGTCCACGGAGTAGACGTGCGGCGAAACGTGCTTGGAGGCCACCATGTGCTCGGCGATTTTCTGGCGCATGACGCTGAGAGGCTGCACCTCGTAATTGCCGAAGTAGACCCGTTCGCGCGGGACGCCGAGCTGCAAGGCGGGAACGTATTGCGAGCCATGCACGGCCGGTGCGCCGGGCGCGGCGACCGGAGCCGGCGCGGGGGGAGGAACCGAGGGACGCGGCGCGGCTGACGGCGCCGGAGCTGCCACGGCGGGAGCGGATTGTGCGGCGATGACCGCCTCGATGTCTTCCTTGGTGATGCGGCCGGCGGTGCCGGTGCCCTCAATGGCCGCAAGATCGATGCCGTGCTCCTTGGCCATGCGACGCACGAGCGGCGAGGAGTGGATGCGCTCGGGGGTGACAGCAGCCGCGGCGGCAGGCGCCGGAGATGGCGGAGGAGGAGCAGCGGGGCGTGCAGCTGCCGGAGCGGGTGTGGGAGCCGGAGTTGCGGCAGGCTTCGCGGGAGCCGGAGTTGCGGCAGGCTTCGCGGGAGCAGGCGCTGCAGCCGGAGCAGAGGCGGCCGCGGCAGCGGCGCCGTCAATGACGGCGACGATCGTCTGGATAGGGACGGTCTGGCCTTCGGGAATCTTGATCTCTTTCAGAACGCCGGCGGAAGGGGAGGGAATTTCGGCGTCCACCTTGTCGGTGGAAATTTCGAAGAGAGGTTCGTCGCGCTCGACCTTGTCACCGGGTTTCTTGAGCCACTTGGTGATGGTGCCTTCGAAGATGCTTTCGCCCATCTGGGGCATGACGACATCAACAGCCATGGGATTGCTCTCCTTCGTTAGCTGGCCCTGTGAGAACTACGAATGCCGGGCGCACTCGGCGGTAACCGCGAAACCTTTCTAGTTTACAGCGAAAGGGGAGCCGGGCAAAGGCGGCAGGGCCGTGAAGGCTCCGGGCGCGCGTCACTGACGGATGCATTGCAAAGTCGGATGTTGAGGGAGGCGTCTGCCGCGAGAGAAGCCAAGGAGCAACGGGCATGCGATATGGACTGTGGCTAGCGGCACTGTTTTGGATCGCCTGGGCAAGCCATGAACCGATGAACGGCCGCGTGGTGTCGCCCCCCCGGACCATGGCATCGGGGTGCTCGATTCCGGGAGATGCAGCAGCGCTGCGCCAGATTACCGAAACTTGGAAGGACGGCTATGACTCGGGAAACGCCGCAGGCGTGGCGGCGTTGTACACTCCCGACGCCATGTATCTGACGCAGCACTTTGCCGGCGGAATCGTGGACGGGCGACAAGCCATTCAGGCTTACGTGCAGCGGGGCGTGGATGCGAAGTATCACGTGGACGACATTGCGATTCTGCGCATGGAATGTTCGGGAGACATGGCGTACGTCATCGATCGCTACACTTCCACCAACGGGGGGCAAAGAGCCATGGGCGTGAATCTGGTAGTGCTGCGAAGGATCGAAGGAATGTGGCGGATCGCCGCGCACGAAGCGGCGGTGCCGGACCCGGCGACCGCGGTGCAGAAGCTGGATGCTCCCGAGAAGTAACTCCGCGCAAATGGCGTCAGGAGCCGGCCGGCTTCAGTAAGCCGCGGAGGAACTCCACTTCCTGAGCGCTGTAGGGTGATCCATCGGCGTGGAAGATGTCATGAAACCAGACCTTGGGCTGGCGATCGACATACGGCTTTTTCCAGGAGTCCCAGGGAAGATACGTCTGGGACTTACCGGCGACGAAGCCCCAGTTGATGGCCGCGACGTTCTCGTGTTTGGCAATCGGAAGAATCGCGGCGAACGTGCTGCCTCGCGGGCGCGCCATGTACTCGGTGCAGAGAATCGGGCGATGGTATGCCTGGAGCCAGCGGAGGTGCTTCTGAAAGCTTTTGGGCGGATCGTAATTGTGAAACGAGATCACGTCGGATTGTTCGAGCTGGATTTTTTCCATCGGGCTGAGTTTCTTCGGTGAAGACCAGTCGCCTTTCCAGACGCCGCTGGTGAGCGGCTGCGTGGCACCCGCTTCGCGAGCCCAGGAAAAGACTTTGGGAAGCAGGGCAAGGACGAGCTTCATTTTGTTGGGAGGCTCTTTGGCCGCGTAACTGCCGCCGTTGCCGTTGTCCGGCTCATTCCAGAGGTCCCAGCCAAGAACGCGCGGATCGTTCGCAAACGCTCCGACCACTCCTTTCACGTAGACCTCGAGGCGCGGATATTGCGACGGATCGGCGAGGGCCTTTGCTCCGGGGCTCTGCACCCAGCCGGAGTTATGCACTCCGGGAGTCGGGTCGTGTTGTTTGCCAAGTTGCGGAAGGGGATCCCAGCAGGAATCGAACAGGACGAAGAGGATACGGATGTGGTGCTTCGCGGCGATGGAGAGAAAGGTGCCGATGCGCTTCTGGAATCCGGCGGGATCCTGCTGCCAGAGCAGGTCGTGGAGAAAGACGCGCATGACATTGAAACCAAGGGATTGCGCCCAGCCAAGTTCCAGGTCGATGCGCTGGGGATCGAAGGTTTCCGGCTGCCACATTTCGAGCTCGTTGATGGCATTGGCGGGAATGTAGTTGCTGCCGACCAGCCACGGCTGGGTGGCGTACCAGTCGTTGGCACGTTGCTCCGTCCAGCGCGCGGGCTGCGCCAAGGCCAACGCGGGAGCAAAGAGCAGAATCAACAGCAGCGAATGGAGACGCGGGGATCTGGAAGTCATGATGGCGTGGCCAGACTACACCAGCCGCACTCTCCGCGACAACGCGCGACTTCTCGTTCCCTTCAGGGCTTATTCGAGAACGTGAAGTTGACGGTTTGCGATTCGCCCCCGGAACCCACGGTAATTTCGCGGGTCTGGGTGCCGAGCAGCTCATGCCAGGCAGTCAGCGTGTACTGGCCGGGAGGAAGTTCGGGAAGCTCGAAATGGCCGTCCTCGCCGGTGATGGCGTAGAACGAAGTGTTTAATACGACGAAATAGCCGTGCATCCATGGATGGATGTTGCACTTCACGGGGATAATCTCCGGCGCCTGATAGGAATAGGAGAACGGGGGGGTGCCAGGAGGCTGGATTTTGTTCCACTCGCGATTGATGCGAGCGAGCGGGTGAATGTTGTGGGAAAGCGGATCCCCGTTGGCGATTTTCACCTCCTGCCCAACACGGAAAACCAATACATGAGTCGCGTAGTGGCAATCCACCTGGTCGAACAGAACCGAGTTGGCGGGAGCCGGCCCCGACGGGGGCGCGCCTTGGGAGACGTAGACCACCACATTGCGAAGACCGTTGTCCGCGCCAACGAGAAGCGTTTCGGGGTAGAGAGGGTCGCCCGCGTGCAATTTGGCGCAGACCGGCTCTTTCGAGAGGTCAAAAGCCTTAGGCTTGCTGACAGGGCCGGTGTAAGTCACCTGGCCGGCCACGCGCGTGCCAGCTGGCGTGGCCAGCAGATGAGCCGTCGAACCGGGGAGGAAAACCGCAAGGGCCCAGGTAAAGCAAATTCTTTTCCACATGATGCCTCCGGATGCAAAGTTCCCAAGAGCCCATGAACCGTAAGCGTTTCGCGGCGAAGAAGTCCGAGTGTAAAACGGGGAAGGGGAGGAAGCCGCGCCTAGCGAATACCCACTGGCTATTTTAGGGAATCCCGGGGGGGGACAAACCTGTTTCGGTGGCTGTGAATTGAAACGGTTAGTAACTTTTTGAAACGTGGGCCCGGGCCTGGGATTTGCGCCGGCAGGCGGAAATCCCGGCAATCGTACTCAGAATTTCGCGAGCTCTTTGGCGGCAGCAAAGACCTTTTGCGCGTTTGGCAAGAAGGCCTCCTCAAGCGTGGGGGCGTAGGGCACGGGGGTATCGAGAGAAGCCACACGAACAACCGGGCCATCGAGATCGTGGAAGGCTTTTTCAAAAAGGATGGCGGAGATTTCGCCGGCGATGCCGCCGGTCTTGGTGTCTTCGTGGACGACCAGGCACTTGTTGGTTTTGCGGATGGAGTGAAGAATGGTCTCCTCGTCGAGGGGCAGCAGCGTGCGCAGGTCAATGACTTCGGCTTCGATGCCTTCTTTCGCGAGGGCTTCGGCGGCTTCGAGGGAAGTGTGCATCATGGCGGCGTACGAAAGAATGGTGAGGTGGCGACCCTCGCGGCGAACGACGGCTTTTCCCAGGGGCACGGTGTAATCCCCTTCGGGAAGCACCTCCTTGATGCGGCGGTACAGGAATTTGTGCTCGAAGAAAAGGACCGGATTGTTGTCGCGGATGCTGGCCTTGAGCAGGCCTTTGGCGTCGTAAGGCGTGGAGGGATAAACGATTTTGAAGCCCGGCGTGTGCAGGAAATACATTTCCGGGCTGAGCGAATGGAACGGCCCGCCATGGACGCCCGCCCCGGCCGGACCGCGAACGACGATGGGGGCGGGAGCATTCCACAAGTAATGGCCGCGGGCGACGAAATTGGTGAGCTGATTGAAGCAGCAAGCGATGAAATCAATGAACTGCATTTCGGCGATGGGGCGCAGGCCGAGATAGCTCATGCCGCAGGCCGCGCCGATGATGGCGCTTTCGCTGATCGGCGTATCAATCACGCGTTCCCACCCGAATTTTTCGAGCAAGCCTTCACTGGTTTTGAATGCGCCGCCATAGACGCCGACGTCCTCGCCGATCAAGACGACGCTTGGGTCAGCGGCCATCTCTTCGAACATGGCCTGGCGAATGGCTTCGAGGAAGGTGACGGGGGCCATGGGCTACCTCCGGGCCTTTCCGCGCGCCGGTGATTTTGCGGGCACCGTTTTTTGGGCACTGGGCTTGGAGGTGGAGGCTGCGGCCGCTTTGGGCGCAGGGGGTAGCTCAGAAGTTGGCGGTGTGTCGCCAAAATGGATCGCGGCATTCTCGCGCGACGCCGACTTGCCGTGGCCGAAGCCCTCGACGGTCCAGACGGGCGCGACGCTGGATTTCGGCGGCATTACTTCGGCGCTGGGCCGCTCCCACCGCGGGCGAATCTTGTGGCAGTCGTCGCCGGTGCAATAGACGCCCTGGGAGGCGAACTCGGGCGGCGGCATGGGCGAGTTTTCTGCGAACTCGCGTTCTTTTTCAAGGAGCGCCGCAATTTTGTCTTCGAGCTCTTTCTTGCCCTTGGCATCGAGAAGCTTTTCGGATGTCAGGAATTTTTCATAGAGCGAGATGGGGTCGCGCTTTTCCCAGTATTCGCGCTGCGCCGGGGGGACGTATTCGGCGGGGTCGTGCTGGGCATGGCCTCGACGGCGAAACGTTTTCGCTTCGACGAGGATAGGGCCTTCGCCAGCGCGGGCGCGATCCACGGCTTCCTGGGCCGTGGAGTACATCGCGACGACGTCGTTGCCGTCGACGATATAGCTGGGGATGCCGTAGGCTTTGGCGCGATCGGCCAGATTTGCGATGGGAACCTGGCGGCGAACCGGGGTGGAGTAGGCCCACTGGTTGTTCTCGAGAATGAGAACGAATGCGGCCTTTTGCGAGGCGGCGAGATTCAGGCCTTCGTGGAAAACGCCGGTGGAGCTGCCGCCGTCTCCAATCCAGGTCATGGAAACGATTTTCTGGCCGAGGTAGCGGCCGGCCATGGCCACGCCCGTCAGCACCGGGATCAGATCGCCAAGCATAGAGATGGGCGAGACGATGTGCAGATTTTCGAGATCACCAAAGTGGCTGGTGCCATCTTTGCCTTTGGTGGGCGACGTATACTTCGCCATGTGCTGGGTAAAGATGTCGCGGGGGGGAACTCCCTTTACCAGCAGCGCGCCGATGTTACGGATCATCGGCGCCATCCAGTCTTTTTTTTCAAGCGCGTAGGCGCTGCCGACGGAGATGCCTTCCTGGCCCAGGCTGGAGTAGAGGCCGCCGACGATTTTGTTCTGGCGGAAGAGGCGCGTCATGGTGTCTTCAACCTCGCGGTTGAGGCGCATGAAGTAGTAGAGGTCGAGATATTGCTGGCGGGAGAGTTTGCGTTTGGCGGCGGTTTCCGTGGCAGGCATGATCGGCGAATCTCCGGAGAAGCGTCCAGTTGTCTATCTTACGGCGAAGAAAGGGCGTTGGCGAATGAGGAGGAAAGCGGCAGAGAACCGGGAAGGGGAAGCAGAGAGACAAATTGGCCGGATGCGATCTATGTTGCAGCGGCAACACTTTTATGTTGTACTTGCAACATGGAGGCGCGTATGGCTACGAACCTGGAACCCCTGCTGAAACGGAGGGCCATTCGCATGTTTGACGCGGGCGTGGTTCCGGCCGAGGTGCGCGAACACATGCTACGGGCGGCGGTGGCGGCGCCCTCCAGCCTCAACAGCCAGCCGTACCGCTTGTACTGGATTGAATCGCCGGGGCAACTGGAAAAGGCGGCGGAATTGTGTCTGGGACAATCGGCGGCAAAAACGGCTTCGGCATTGGTGGTGGCGGTCGCGGATTTGGGGTTGTGGAAGACGACCAGCGCGGCGCAATTGCAGTGGATGCGGGAAACGGGGTTTCCGGAGGAAAAGATCCAGGACTACGAGCGGAAAGCGAAGTTGGCGAAGTGGTTCTATCTGCAAGGCTGGTTCAACATTTTCGGCGCGATGAAATGGACGGTCCTGAAGGCGATCCATCCATGGAAGGTAATCGGCATGGCGCCCGTCTCCAAGCGGGGACTATTCCAATGGGCGACAAAAAGCACGGCGCTGGCTTGCGGGAACCTGATGACCGCGGCAGAGGCGCTGGGATGGAACACGTGCCCGATGGAAGGATTCGACGGTGTGCGATTGGGGAAATTCCTGGGACTTTCGAGGCGGACGCAGGAGATTGTGATGGTGGTGGCGGTCGGCAAAAAGTCGGCGAAGCACGTGGATCACCCGCAGTGGCGTCGCGCGCTGGATACGACGGTGACGATTCTATGAGCAATCCGGAGAAGACGGTGATCCCGGAAGAGATCCTGAAGGATTCGGTGCTGGCGCATCTGGCAGCGGCCTATTTTTCCGTGAGCAAGCAACTGGAACGAAGGACGGGTTGCACGCAGACGCGGGGATTTATCCTGTCCACGCTGCGCGGAGGAGCGGAACGAAATCAGAACCAGATCGCGAAGTTGCTTGGATTTGATCGGACCGTGGTGCACCGCGCCATCGGGACGATGGTGAAGGAAGGATTGGTATCGAAAACGAGGTCGGGCGGCAGGAGCTTTGCAATCCGTTTGACGCCGAAGGGCGAAGAGTATCGCGAGAATCTAATCCGGGAACGCCGGGCCGCCGATGCAAAGATCGCCATGATGCTCAAAAGGCAAGAGCGGGCCGAGCTGATGCGGTTATTGAAGGCGGTGGTGGAAATCGAGCTGTAATCGCGGTGAGTTGGCTTCTCGATGGCAAAGATCTTCACGCGGACGCGGGTTTCCTGAGGCTGCCCCTGTGGGCATGCTTGACGCCGCACGGAACACGGTGCTAAAAGCAGCTCTATTCTCACGCAGGTCGGCCCCTTCGGAAGTCCAAACGCCGTTCGCCTGCCCTACGTTTGTACTTCAGTAAAAAGTCCGGAGTTCGAATAACCCACGCAGGCAAGACTCGTTCGTTCAAGGAGAAAAACGGATATGAGGACAAAGGTTCTGCTGTGTCTGGCGGTGGTGTGTTTGTGGTGTGCGAGCACGGCGGCTCAGGATGCGAAGATGCAGCCACTGACGTTCTGGTATGAGTATTCGATCAACCCCGGAAAGGAAGCTCAGTTTCTGGAACTGGTGAAGACGGTCGGCGCGCCGGTGCGGGACAAGCTGATGGCCGAGGGAGTGGTGCTGGCGTGGGGCGTGCAGACTCCTTTACTACGCATACCCGGCGCTGCCACGCACCAGATCTGGTACACGGTGGCGGATTGGAGCGGCGTCGAAAAGGTGGACGCGGCGTTGCGGGCGCAAATCGCCAGGCTGGATGAAGAGGCAATGAAGGCTGGAGCCACAAAAAAAGGCGCGGCGCCGGCGGCCGGAGTGACCGCGAAAATGATGGAAATCGCCGACATTGGCAGGACGCATGACTATGTGACGCGCGACCTGGTATTCGTCAGTGGAAACGGAGAGCTCCCGGCCGATACGCTGCCCTGGGCGCGCTACACCTTCGTAAAAGCCAAGCCGGGAAAAGGTCCCGAGCTGCGAAGGCTCTGGGAAAAATACAACAAGCCCGTGATGGACAAGCTGGTGGCCGACGGCGTGATCCTGGCCTACGGATTCGCGATCGAAGACGTGCGCACCGACGGGGATTTCACGCATTACGTTTGGTACGCGACCAAGGACCTCGGCGCGATGGAGAAGGTGCGGAACGCGTTCACGGAAGACCGCGACAAGCGAAGCCAGGAAGAGCAGGATGCCATCACACAGTCTTTCGCCGGCGCGCTCGATCCGGACGCGACGCGAGGCGAAATCGACCACGCGGTCATTTTCAAGTTGCGGGGGATGAAATAGCACCCGGCCGGTGAAGCTCAAGCCCCGGAGTTGCGGCAGGATGGTTTGGAAAGGGATCTCCTGGCAGCGCTCCGGGGTTTATTTTTTCCACCTTGCTGCACGTGGTGCGGCGCGCGGCGATAGATTGCGCCCGGCGTCGACACTGAGCTGAGGAGACCTTTAGTCTCCGGCTGTCTACAGGTTTACCGGAAGGTCGAACGAGGCGAGCAGTTCGCCTGTGGAGGCGGGTTGGGGTGTGAGCGAGAAACGTTCCGCAAGCTGAAAGGAAAGCCGCGGCTTGACTTCATCGAGTTGGACGTTGCGGCGGAGAAGCTTTTCGAGCGAGGTGGCTTTGCGGTCAGCGATGCCACAGGGAATGATGAGATCGAAGAAGCGGAGATCGGTGGAGACGTTGTAGGCAAAACCGTGGGAGGTGACCCAGCGGCTGATGTGGACACCGATGGCAGCGAGTTTTTCTTCCGGGATTCCGCCGGGTGGCTGGACCCAGATGCCGGTTTTGCCGGGGACACGAAAGGCCGAGACGCCGAAGTCCGCGGAAGCACGAATCATGGCTTCTTCGAGCGCGCGGACGTACCAGTGCACGTCGCGGCGGATGCGATTGAGATCGAGGATGGGGTAACCGACGATCTGGCCGGGCCCATGATAGGTGATATCGCCGCCGCGGTTCGTTTCCCGGAGTTCGACGCCTTTCTGGCGCAAGACGTGTTCCGACGCGAGCAGATTTTTCGGACTGGCGTTGCGACCGAGCGTAAGCACGTGGGGGTGCTCGCAGAAGAGCAGAACATCGTCAATGGCGCCGGCTTTGCGCGCTGTGACGAGGCGTTGCTGGAGAGTGAATGCGACGTCCCAGCCGCAAATGCCGATGTCGGCGATGAGAAGCTTTTGTGCCATTGGTCAAGGAAAACAGATATCGGCCAGCGAGCAGAAGAATCCGGAGCCGCTAGACGTTAATCTGGAGGCCGCGGACCGACGCGAAGGCATCGCCCATGGCTTCCCAGACGGTCGGATGGGCGTGGATCATGTTCATCATGTCGTCAATACAGCCTTCGAGGTTCAGGACCGCCGCCGCTTCGGAGAGAATTTCCGTGGCGAGCGGGCCGATGATGTGAATGCCGAGCACCTGGCCGTATTTTTCCTCGGAGACCACCTTGATGAATCCGCCGTGGGCGCCAAGAATGGTGGCTTTGCTGTTGCCGACGAAGGGGAACTTGCCGATTTTGACAGGGTAGCCCGCTTCGCGCGCCTGCATTTCGGTCATGCCGATGGAGCCGATCTGCGGTTCGCAGTACGTGGCATTCGGGATGCGCAACTTGTTGACGGCGTGCGTGGGCTTGCCGGCAATGTGCGTGACCGCGACGATCCCTTCCATCATGGCGGCGTGGGCGAGTTGCGGGAGGCCCGCCACGATGTCGCCGACGGCAAAGAGGCCAGGTTCGTCCGTCTCCATGAATTCGTTGACTTGAACGAAGCCACGCTCAACCCGGGCCTTGGATTTTTCGAGGCCGCAATTATCCGTCATCGGTTTGCGGCCGACGGCGAGCAGCAGTTTCTCGGCCTGCAAAGTTTGCGGTTTGCCGTCCTTGTCCTTGAAGGAGACGGTGACGCCCTTGGCGTCTTTCTTGACGCTCTCCACCATGCAATTGGTCTGCACGGCGAGGCCCTTTTTCTTGTAAGCCTTTTCGAGTTCGGCGGAGATTTCTTCGTCCTCAACGGGAACGACGCGCGGCAGCGCTTCGAGGATGGTGACCTGGGTGCCGAACGAGTTGTAGATGGAGGCGAATTCGACCCCGACGGCTCCCGCGCCGATTACGATCAAGGTCTTGGGAATTTCGGGCAGCTCCAGGATCGAGCGGTTGGTGACGATCGTCTTGTGGTCTGGCTCGATGCCCGGAAGGGACTTGGCCTCGGAGCCGCTGACCATCAGGATGCCGCGGGCCTCAATGTTCGTTTTCTTGCCGTCTTTTTCCACGCTGATGACGCCCGGGCCTTCGTAGCGGCCCCAGCCCTGCATCCATTCGACCTTGTTCTTCTTGAAGAGAAATTCGATGCCCTTGGCGTGTTTCGTGACGATCTTGGTCTTGCGGGCCAGAATATTGGTCCAATTGATTTTCACGCCGGGAATTTCGAAGCCGAGTTCGGCGGCATTCTTGAAATGATCGTAGACGTCGGCGTGATGCAAAAGCACTTTGGTGGGGATACAGCCAACGTGGAGGCATGTGCCCCCGAGAAAGGGATCTTTCTCCACAACGATTGTTTTGAGTCCGAGTTCTCCAGCCCGGATGGCGGCCACGTATCCCCCCGGACCGCTGCCAATGATTGCCACATCGTATTTCGCCACGCGAGGTCTCCCTTCCAAACGAACTCCGCCACAAGCACAAAGGTTCGGGCAATGATGGAGATTGCAAACGGAATTGCCCAGTGGAGTGCGGCCAGGTACGGTGAAAAATCAATTGTAACAGCCGCGCGAAGGGGTGGGCAACTCGGAGGTACGAAGGGGAGGAAGGAGAGCCGTTCCAAAAGGGGAAGGGCAATAAGAGTGGAACGGTCAGCCGCGTAAAGACGTGTAGCCGTTCGGGAAATTCTATAAGTATTTATCCCTGTGTAATTTCCAAACCAGGAAATACCGGGCATGAATTCGAAACCAACTTCGGGATCAGGAGCGGGATTGCCAACTTGATTCCCGATTCGGGAAGTTCGTGGCTCCCTCCCCGTGGCTTTTCAGACCGCGGCCCGAGGGAACTATTTCACGTGGATCTTTAATTTACTGTTGCATTAGATACTGCACTGCTATATATAAGCGCCCCGGCCTTTCCACGAAGTATCACCTGTTGCCGTTACTATTCAGTTAACAGACCGACGGAAGGGCTTTGAGCCATGCACGCATACTGGCATTGCGTGAACCGAGCCTGTGGGTTGACCGCGCTCTCCACACGGGAAGACCGAGACCTGGAAACGCGCTGGTGTGTTTGCGGCAGCGAAATGCGAAGGCGCGAGCATTCGGCGGTGTTTGCCTATCTGAATTTCTTACGGGAAGAAACGAACAGCCAAACAGGAGAGCCAAACGAAAAGGAGCATGGACGATGAGGGAGAAAGAGAGAATCGCGAACTACCTGCACGGGCGCACACCTCTGGTCGTGCGTGGGAGCTCGCAACACACCTTTCGAAGTCTGGGGTTGTTTGCGGAGTTGGGGCTGTTGTTTTGTGGCACGTACTTACTGGGAGAGGCGCTGGTGCAGCCACTGCAGGCAGGGGCGGTTTCGGTCATCGCCGGAGGCCTGTTTCTGGCGCTCGCAACGGTATTGTTGTTCTATCTGGCGTGGCCGATCTCGATGAACTCAACACATCGTCCGATGCGAGAACAGATCCATCCGGTGGAGCGGGCGGTTACGCTGCGTGGAGAACCCGCGGACGAAAGGGCCGAAAGCTCCTGGATGCTGGAAGAGGAGGAGGAACTGCCCGGGCCGATGTAGCGCGCTTTCAGGCGATGCGCATTGCCGGCAGATAACGTTCCTCGAGAATCGCTTGGTGGTGGAGCGCGTGACCCGCAATCAGAAATGTGAGCGCCAAGGCGGAAATCTCCTTGCCACTGGCAGTGCCTCGCCGCAGGAAAGAGGCGGAATCGAGCGAAAGGATGAGGCCGGCTGAGGCGCTGCGAATGGAATCGAACTCTTCCAGAAGGCTTGCGAGTTTTCGAGCTGAGGAATTCGCTGCCTTCACGTAGTCGTCCTGCTCAAAGCCTGGAAGAGGCGTCTGGTCGCCGCGTGCGATTCGCAGCAGGCGATACGCGAAGACGCGCTCGGTGTCGTTAAGGTGACCGAGGATCTCCTTGATGGACCATTTGTCCGGCGCGTAGCGAAAATCGCCGTCCGTGTCGCTGAGCGGCTCCAGAAGCCGGAGCATATCCCGCCGTTGATTCTCGAGAATCTCGAGGAGGTCGCCATCCGGAACGCGCGACACGTATTTTGCGAAATTGGGAGCGTAGTCGCTTGTTTGGGGACGCGTTTGTGTCATGATTCCTGTGCCTCCAGCGCGAAAAGAAAGATTATAGCGTGAGACAAGAGCGCGCGGAGAATCCATCGGGCGCGGAGACGCATGGCGGAACTCAACTACCGGAAGATGCGCGTGGGATTTCAGGGAGAACCGGGAGCGTTCAGCGAAGCGGCGGCGGTGCAGCTATTGGGGGAGGAAATTCGGACGGTACCGCGAGCGACGTTTGACGCCACGTTTGCGGCCATCGGCGAAGGCGCGGCGGACGCCCTGGTGGTTCCGGTGGAAAACACTTTGGCCGGGTCGGTTCTTCGCGTCTACGATCTCTTGTTGGACAGCCCGCTGGAAATGTGCGGCGAAACGATCCTGCCGATTGAACTCCAATTGATGGCCATACCGGCAACCCGGCAGGAGGATCTGCGAGCCGTGGCTTCCCATCCGATGGCGCTCGCCCAGTGCGAGCGATTTTTTGCCGGGCGCCCGCGGCTGAAGCGCGTTCCGGCAGAGGATACCGCCGGGAGCGTAAGGGAAATGATGGAGCGGGGAGACCGAAGCGCCGGGGCGATTGCGGGACGACGGGCCGCAAGCCATTATGGCGCGGTGATTCTGCAGGAGAATATTCAGGACAACGCGGAGAATTTTACGAGGTTTGTGTTGCTGTTGCCTCCGGATGAGGCCGGAAGATTTCGCGAAGCAGACGCGCGAAAAGTATCCGTGGCAATGCGCCTGGCCCACGCGCCGGGGGCGCTGCTGGCGTCGCTGGAACCATTCGCCAGGCACGGCGCAAATCTCCTGAAGATTGAGAGCCGGCCCATTCATGGCCGGCCGTGGGAATATCAGTTCTTTCTGGACGTAGAAGCGGAGCAACCCGAATTCCTGGAACGGGCCTTGAAAGAAGTTCGAGAGGCGACCAGTGAATTACGCGTGCTGGGCCGGTATGCGGCCGCACGGCGCTGATCTCCTTCAGGAAGCATGGATATACCCCGGAAAGGCGAATCGTCAGCAATAGCTGCAGGCTTCGTCGCCGACGTTGGAGCCGGACATACCGTCCTTCATGCGGCGCAGCCGGCGGCCAAGGCGCTCCGCAAGTTGGTGGCGAGCGCGCCACAAGCGGGCCTTGAGCGTGTTTTCCGTGACTCCGAGCTTTTTCGCGGCTTCTCCCGTGGAGTAGCCTTCCACCTCGCGCAGCACAAACGCGGTGCGCAGCAGCGGCGAAAGCTCGTCGAGATTTTCGTTGATCATCTCGCGAATTTCGGTGCCGGCGTAAAGCTGCTCGGGTGTGGGGCCGTCGTCCGCAAACCGCTCGGTAGCGGGCAACTCGTCCTCGTGATGCGTTTCGTCGAGCGAAACCGCCGGGCGCGACTTGGCGCTGCGCCGCTTCATCAGCGCGGCGTTGATCACGATGCGCGTGAGCCAGGTGGAAAATTGCGAGCGCCCTTCGAAACGCTTGAGGTTGCGATAGGCGGAGAGAAGTCCGTCCTGGAGAGCATCCTCGGCGTCCTCGGCGTTGCCAAGCACGCGAAGCGCGGTCTGAAACAGCTGGCGGTGATAGCGGCCAAACAGCGTTTCGATGGCCTGGGAGTCGCCTCGCTGTCCTGCGCGGATCAACTTCTGTTCGGTGAGTTGCATTGGATTGATCACTTGCGTTGCCATTTGGTTCCCCCAAGTAGCTTCATAAGAGTCGTTACGCGTGAAAAGGTTACAAAGTTTCCCCTAATGTACTGGAACTGCACCACCACTCATCTTTGGGCGCCTCATAAGAAAGAAGATAGGAATGATGGCAAAGAAAATGATGCCCAGCAGCTTGTAGTTGTCCACGAACGCGAGCATGGTGGCCTGGCGCTCGATCATGTTGAAAAGAATGGCGTGCGCTTGTGTCACTGGGGTCGGACTGCCTGAGACTCCTCCGGACGCGAGCGAAGCGGCGGCCAAACCATTCAACGTATTGTGCAGGGCGGGATTCATGTCGTTCACATGATCCATTAGACGCGCCTGATGCATTTGTGTTCGCCGCTCGAGCAAAGTGGTGACCGTGGCGATCCCCACGCTGGCGCCGATGTTTCGCGCCAGATTGATAATTCCCGTGCCCATATTGGTTTTTTCACGGGGAACGTATGCAAAAGCTGTGACGTTGATCGGAATGAAAAGAAACGCAAGTCCGAAGGACTGCAGCACGCGGCCGAGAATCGCGTGGTTGAGGTCGAGCGAGAGATTCCAGCCGGCCATGACCAGCAAGGCGGATGCGGAAATCGTGCAGCCGAAGGTGATGAGATAGCGCGTATCGACTTTCGAGACGAGAAATCCCACCAGCGGCATGCAGAACATGATCGTGGCACCGCCGGGAGAGAGGGCGAGGCCCGCGAGTTCCGCGGGATAGCCCATGAGTCCCTGGAGCATTTGCGGGATCAGCACCGTGCTGGAATAGAGCACGAAGCCGAGGAAAAACATCGCCAACGTGGAAATGGCGAAGTTGCGATCTTTCAGCATACGAAAGTCGACGACGGGTTCTTTGGCCTTAAACTCGCGAATGATTCCGCCAACGACGCCGATCACCATGAGCACGGCGAAGAGCCGGATGAAATTGGAATCGAACCAATCGTCGCGCTGGCCTTTATCCAGAATGATCTGCAGGCTGCCGAGTCCCAGGCTGATGAGACCGAGGCCGATATAGTCGATGCGGAATCCGTCGCTGACCTTGATGCGTTTCATGAACGGGGGATCGGAAACCAGAACATACGTGAGAGCCATCGAAAGCAGGCCAACGGGAACGTTGATGTAGAAAATCCAGCGCCAGGAGAAGTTGTCGGTAATCCAGCCGCCGAGCCATGGTCCGAGCGTGGGCGCAACGACCACGGCGATGCCATAGACCGCGAAGGCCATGCCGCGCTTGGAGAGCGGGAAGGTGTCATTGAGAATTGCCTGTTCGCTGGGTTGCAGCCCTCCACCACCGACGCCCTGCAGGATACGGAAGAAAACCAGCATGCCGAGGCTAGGCGCGAGCCCGCAGAGGAAAGAGCTCAAGGTGAAGACGGCAACGCAGCCCATATAGAAACGCTTGCGGCCGAGCAGCGAGGAGAACCAGCCGGAAAGCGGCAAGATGATCGCGTTGGAAACCAGATATGAGGTTAGAACCCAGGTGGATTCATCCGCGCTGGCCGAGAGATTTCCCGCGATGTGCGGCAGCGCTACGTTGGCAATGGAGGTGTCGAGCACTTCCATAAACGTGGCCAGCGTGACCGTAATGGCGATCACCCACGGGTTGATCGTGCCGTCCGGAGAGCGAAGCCTGGAGATGACTTTCTCGATCATGAGCGTCCGCGTTTCGACTTGCTAGTGCTACTTGGTGATCACTGTTGCATCCACATTCATTCCCGGGCGCAGAATCGCCACGTCGGGCGGAATGGGATCTAAAACGATCTTTACCGGAATGCGTTGCACCACCTTGACGAAGTTGCCGGTGGCATTTTCGGGCGGGAGAAGACTGACGACGGCACCAGTTGCGCCGGAAATCGAATCGACGTGTCCGGTGAACGTTTTACCATAAGTGTCCACCTCGATGTAGGCTTTTTGGCCGGGTCGCATATTGCGCAGCTGGGTCTCCTTGAAGTTCGCCGTCACCCAGACGTCCTGCAAGGGGACAACAATCATCAGCCCCTGCCCCTGCTGCACAATCTGCCCGTTTTCCACCTGTTTGTGCGTCACGACACCCGCGACGGGAGCCACGATGTTGCAATAGCTGAGATTGAGCTCAGCCGCGGCGAGTTGCGCTCGAGCCTGAGCCACTTTGGCGAGTTTCGCCTGGGCGTCGGCAGACCGCATCGCGACGCGCTTCACGTCGGCCCGGGCACTGGCGACGCCGGCTTCCGATTGCGATACGTGCGCTTTCGCGGATTCGAGTTGCGCGCGGCTGATTTCGATATTGCGCCTGGCTTGCGCGAGCTTCTGTTCGTCGGCGTTCAACTGGCTGGCGCTGGCATCGGCATTGGCTTTCGCGGCGTCATATTGCTGCTTGGAAATCTCCCCTTTTTGCATCAGCGGGAGGTAGCGCGCCAGATCTGCCTGGGCAAGCTGGGAATTCGCGCGGCTCTTTTCGACGTTGGCCTCGGCGTAGGCAAGATCCGCGGTCTGCGACTGTTCATAGCTGGCTTGCGCGCGCACCAGATCCGCTTGTGAGGCGGAAAGCTGTGCCTGTGCACTCGAAGTGTCGCTGGCGGCGCTTTCGCTCGTGCGCGGCACGTCTACGCCGGCGGAGCGCGCCTCGCCTTCGGCCAAAGCGACCTCGGCCTTGGCCTGGTCCACAGCGGCCTGGTAGTCGCCGGTCTCTAGTTGCACCAGCGCATCGCCGGCTTTGACCGCTTGATTGTCGTTCACGAGGACCTTGCCGACCCGGCCGTAAACCTTGGAAGCGATCGGAGTGATATGGCCGTCTACTTCTGCGTCGTCGGTACTTTCCCGATTGTGAAAATAGAGGAAGAGCCCCAGAAAAATCGCCAGCACGATGGCGCCGCCGATGATCAGCCGGTTGCGGATCTTCGAATTCGTTTGCTTTTCCGAACCGAGTTCCAGCTTCTCGCTCTCAGCCAGCGGCACCTTCACCTTCGCAGCGTTCTCTAATCCGACCTCGATCTCAACACTCATGGATCCTCACTTCGCGTAGGTTTTTTCCATCTGACCGACGGCGCGCGCGAAGTCAGCACGGGCCTGATTAAAACGGTAGAGCGCGGCAATCTGGTTATCGTTGGCGCGCGAAAGGGAATCCTGTGCGGAGATGACCTCAATGTTGTTGGCCACACCGGCCTGGAAACGATCCCGGGCCTGGTCCACTTCCTGTTTCGCCAGGGTCACCCCGAGATTCGCAACTTGCACTTCGTTCCTCGCAGAATCCAGATTCAGCAAAGCCGTTTTCACGTCCAGCGCAATCTGGTTGCGCAAATCGGCTTTCTGCTGCTCGAGTTTCTGGAGTTCCAGGTCGGCTTTGACTACTTCCGCGTGGATGCGGCCGCTGGTAAACAGGGGCATATTGACAGAAGCCTGGTATTGATACGTGGGGATGCCATTCGAGGTCGAAGTTCCCAGATACGCCCAATTTCCGTCAAAGCGCAGCGAGGGTAGCCGCTGGTATTGCGAGGACTGCCTTTCCAGCCTGGCCGATTTTTCTTGCGCTTCGATGGCCTTCCACTCTTCGCGGGAGGAAAGCGCTGCATCGATGCTGGCTTCCACGTCGGGTTGCGGTGTATCAAAGAAATCGAGTGAGTCCGCCAAATCAATCTTCTGGCGCGGATCGAGGTTCAGCAATTTGCTGAGGCCAAACAGGGAAGCGTCGCGTCCGTTTTCCGCTTCGATCAGTCGCTGTTTCTCGTTTTGGAGTTCCACGTTGGCGCGCAGGGTGTCGATGCCCGTTCCAACGCCTTCCTTCTGCAAATCCGCAGCCTGATCGTAAAGCGCCTGCGCGAGCTCGACGCGCGAGCGCGATGCCTGCACGTTGGCTACATCCCGCAAGGTGCCGATGTATTGCGAAACCACCAGGAGTATGACCTGCTCCCGGGTGGAGAGGCTGTTGGCCTTGCTGGCGTCCACGTTGCTACGCGAGGCCTGATAGTGCTTCCAGAGTGAGAGATCGATCACGCTGCTGCTGAATGCCGGGCCGGCGGAGAAAAGTTGATAAGGTCCGATGTGCCCCGGAAAAGGAAAGTCTGGAGGAATGTCGCCGCCAAATTGCGCGACAAGATTTACACGGTTGGCGGAATCCGCCACGTGCAGGTTCGCCTGGGGTAAAAGCTGGGAACGCGTAATGTTTTTGTCCTGGACACTTTCCGCAGCGTTAAGCAGGGCGATCTGCTGGGTGGGGTTCTGTTTAATCGCCAGGGTAACGGACTGCTGCAACGTCAGCTTGAGAACGCCATCCGAAGCAGTGGGAGGAAGCGCAACGCTTTTGGTTTGCGCCGGGGCGCACGGCGCAATCAGGAGCAAGCTGAAAAAAATGATGTAGAAAATGATAGATGAGCCTTTGGAAGACTCCGGTTCCTTCTCGTTTGTCCCGGAAGGTTTATTCCGATTCGAAACGATCTCGTTCACGATGGCCTGATTCAGGCAGCCCTCGGCCAGAAGCTCCGCGCCAAGGCGGTGCATTTCGGTCAGCAGCACCTTGCCGGCGTTGTCGATGTAGCTGACTCCGCAGAGATTGACGCAAAATTTGGGCCGCGGCGTGGTGGCGTAGAGTTCGCGCCAGCATTGCTCGAGGGTCGTGACGCGCGGTCCGGAAAGGCTGCCCTCAACGCTGAGGAAGAGTTTGCCCCGTTTAGTTTCAGTCGTGATTCTAAGCATGGCTCGATTGTTCAGCTATAGAACTGGCAATGAGAGTGCCAAACCAGCGGGCAAGTGGATAATATTTAAGGCTTTTATTTGTAGGTAGTTGCAGGTTGAATTGGCCAGCTGTGCGATTGGGAACAGTGATGTTATATGGGCAACTGCCAATTTGACAGCAATTAATAATGCCCAAATATGAGCATTTAAGGACGACTATCCTTAATGACGGACGCTGGCAGACTGGTGCCGTTTCGAACCATTTGCTTAGGGTCTAGCGGCGGACGGCGATCGCTTGCATTTCGAAGTGTCCACCGCGCAGGAGGGAAGCCGCGCCGATGAACTCCCGCGCCGGAAAATCTTTCGCGAACTGCGCGCGATAGGCGGCATTGAACTTTTCGTACAGCGAGAGATCGGTGCAAGAAACCTGGACGTAAACCAGGTCATCCATATTCATGCCGGCGGCGGACAGAGTAGCTTTGTAGTCGTCGAAGAGATTCCTGAGTTCGTCCTCGATTTTGTCCGGCGCTTTCCCGGTCTTTGGATCGAGGCCGATACTACCGGAAATATAAAGCGTGTCGCCTGTGAGAATGGCCTTGCTGAAAGGCAACTGCGAAGCCGGCCCCGGGAGATTAATGGCGCGACGCTTCTCCTGGTTCCCGGCCTTCGAAAAGGCGCCGCGCACGGTGAAGATTGTTGAGGCCCCTAAGACAACCAATAAAATCCAGACGCGACGGTTCATGGAAATCTCCTTGGGAAGTTCGCGGGACAACAAGTTTCCGGGAGTGTAGACCGCGTCGCAAATCAGGGCAAGAGAAAAGCCCAGGGTGGCAAGACCTGGGACTTTCCAGAATTTGATAAACTTCCGGCGCATCGGGGGAAATCATGAACTTTCAACGAACTGGATTGCTGGCGGTGGCGGCCTGTTTAGCAGTGGCTTGTTTGCCGGCCGCTGCGCAGACAGATCTCGACGCGAAGGTCGATTCCCACCTTTCGAACTGGATGGAAACCTACGAGTATCTGCATCAGCATCCGGAGCTTTCCACCGAGGAGAAGGACACTGCGGCATATGTCGCCGCGGCGCTCGCCAAGATGGGCTATGAAGTGACCGACCATTTCGGAAAATATGACGACGGGAGCGCTGCGTACGGCGTGGTGGCGGTGCTCCGCAACGGGCCGGGGCCGACACTTTACCTCCGGACGGAGCTCGACGGGTTGCCCGTAACGGAAGAGACCGGTTTGGCGTACGCCAGCAAGGTACGCGAGAAGCGCGCTGGTGGCGGAGAAGTGGGCGTGATGCATGCGTGCGGGCACGATCTACACATGACGGTCCTGCTGGGAACAGCGAAAATGATGCTCGAAAGTGAAGACCAGTGGAGCGGGACGTTGGTTTTGATCGGCCAGCCAGCTGAGGAAACGGTTGCCGGTGCGGCCGCGATGCTGCGCGCGGGCTTGTACACGAAATTCCCGAAGCCCGATTATGTCGTGGCCTTGCACGACTCTTCGTTCTACCCGGCGGGAACCGTGGCTTGGCACGCCGGACCAATGCTGGCAGGCGCGGATTCCGTGGACATCACCATCCGCGGCTATGGCGGCCATGGAGCGGCGCCGCAGATTACAAAGGATCCGATTGTGATTGGGGCCGAAATCGTGATGGCGTTGCAAACGATCGTCAGCCGGGAGTCGGACCCCCTGGTGCCCACGGTAGTGACCGTGGGATCGTTTCACGCGGGAACCAAGCACAACATCATTCCGGATGAGGCCCATTTGCAGTTGACGGTGCGCACGATGACCCCGGCGCAGCGGGAGAAAGTGCTGGCGGCGATCAAACGCATCACCGACGGGATTGCGGAATCGGCGGGAATTCCTCCGGAGCGCGCACCGATCATCGAAGTGGCGAAGGACCATGTGCCCGCTACGATCAACGATCCTGTCCTTACTCAGCGCGTAGCTATCTCTTTGGAAAAAGCTCTCGGCAAGGATAATGTCTGGCCGGGGCGCCCGTTGATGGCGAGCGAGGATTTCAGTCTGTTTGCGCTGGAGGATCCGAAGCCGCCGATCTGCATGTTCTGGTTGGGAGCGCCGGACCCCGCAAAGTGGAAAGCGGCGGAGGAAACAGGCGCGCGATTGCCGGGACCACACTCCAGCGAGTTCGCGCCGCTGCCAGAACCAGCGATTCGCGCGGGTGTAAAGGGAATGACGACGGTCGCCATTGATTTACTGAAAAAATAAGCACAGAAGCGCCCGCTTCAGAGGGCGGCCGCTACAAAGACAAGGTTCTGGATCAGCCGGCTAGCGGCTCACGGCTTCGGAGGAGTTGGTGTTTGTCCCGCAACGGGTGACACAACTTCCTGCTTCGGCGCTGCCTTCGAAGGATCGGCGCTCTGTGAAGCGACTTGCTTCACAATTTCCGCGGTGCGTTGCTGGCTGAGTTTGCAGGCAGGGTCATAAATGCGGCACTGGGCAAGCGTGAGCTTGCAACCGCAGTCGCAGGACTCGGCATTAAATTTGTGCAGCGCAGCGTTGCGTTGCTCCGACGTGAGGCGCGTCATGTCCACCCCGGGCAAGATTTTTGCGCGATCGGCGTGATTCAGGAAAATGTCGCCTTGGTCCTGGAACGTTTCCACCTGCGCGGCGACGGGTAGGCCAAGAAGCGCACGGACTTCCGTCTCGTAGAGCCCTGGGTTAAACAAACCCACATGCTTTTGCACTACACGGCCATCGGTGTTGATGATGAAGACCGTGGGCAGCGCGGCGATTCCCCCATATTCGAACCGCGTTTTGTCGTCCGCCAGCGCGATGGGATAGTTGATACCTTCGGAGTCCACGACTTTCTGAATTTCCTTCGGGTCATCGTCATCCACAACCAGGCCAATGATCTGGAGTTGTTCCTTGTAGCGGTCCTGCAGGGCAATCAGGCTGGGAATCTCTTCGCGGCAAGGACCGCACCAGGTGGCCCAGAAATTCAGCAGAATTACCTTTCCTTTGGAAGCCTTGAGATCCAGATCTTTACCATGGAGGTCTTTAAGCTTGAACGATGGGGCAGGATCAGGGTCGCGGACAAACCGGATCACGGGCAATTGGGCCATGGAAGCGGCCGCCAGCGGCAGCAGTGAGAAGGCCGCAAGCAGGCAGGCTCCGGCGAGCGACATTGCGAATCCCGGTGCGCGTAGCGGCTTCATGGGTCTCCGTATTTAGGAGAGCACAGTCTCCCGCTCAATCCAAGCGGGCGTTGCGGATTCGATAGCAGGCGTTTCAGAGGGGTCGCCTAATACCAAGCTTGCGAATGCGGGCCTGGAGGGTGGTGCGCTTCATGCCCAGTAAATTGGCGGCGCCGCGCGGGCCGGAGATGCGCCATTGCGTCTGGCGCAGTGCGCGGAGGATGTGCTGGCGCTCCGCATCCTGGAGGGTGGTGATGGCGCCCTGAGCATTATTCGAGGCTGACTGCAAAGGCCAAGTGCTGCCGGAAGAGTCGGAAGAACCGCCGACGGGCGCCGGAATTCCCGCAGCCTTCAGCTCGCCAAGCGGAACGCGAAGGCCTTTGCCATCGGACAGTAGCACAGCCCTCTCGATCAGGTTCTCAAGCTCGCGAATGTTGCCCGGCCAGGAATAATTGACCAGCGCCTCCATGACATCCGAGGGAACGTACTCCACAGTCTTGTTCTGCCGCCGGCTGAAAGTCTGCACGAAATACCGTACCAGCAAAGGCACATCTTCGCGGCGCTCGCGAAGCGGCGGAACAAAGATCGGAAAGACGTTGAGACGGTAATAAAGGTCGCTGCGGAATTTTCGTTCGGCGACGAGTTGCGCAAGATCGGCATTGGTGGCCGCGACCACACGCACGTCCACGCGCTGCGTGCGGTTCCCGCCCAAACGCTCGAATTCCTGTTCCTGCAGCACGCGCAGGAGTTTCGGCTGAAGTTCCAGGGGAAGATCCGCGATTTCGTCGAGGAAAAGCGTGCCTTTGTCGGCAAACTCGAAACGCCCGATCTTTTGTGTGAGGGCGCCCGTAAACGCGCCACGTTCGTGGCCGAAGAGTTCGGATTCGAGCAGTCCTGCCGGAATGGCGGCGCAATTCACCTTGACGAAGGTGCGCTCGCGGCGCGGGCTGAGATTGTGGATGGCGCGGGCGATAATCTCTTTGCCGGTTCCTGTTTCGCCCTGAATTAACACCGTCGTGCCTGCCGGCGCGGCGAGCTCCACCTGCGCTAGGGTGCGCCGAAGCGCGGGGCTTTCGCCGATGATTTCGTCGAAGTTGAATTCAGAGCGGATTTCTTCTTCGAGATACAGCTTCTCCACGGCCAGCTTGTCCTTGAGCGCGTCAATCTCCTTGAACGCCAACGCGTTTTCCAGAGCGATGGCCACCTGCGCCGCGACTTGCTGAATGAGTTCGACGTCTTCCGGCGTAAACGCCTCTGGATTGCGGCTGGCCAGATTGATCGTGCCAAACGTGCGCCCGTGCGTGATCAGAGGAACGCAGCAGATCACCTGGACACCTTGCTCGCGGAAAAACCGCATGACGTCGAGTTGATACTTGTCGATCTCCTTGCCGCGCGAAATCACTACCCGGCTGCTGGCAAAGCATTGCCCCGAAGGCGAGCCTTCGAGTGGAACTGCCATTTCTACCTTGGCCAACGGTGCGCTCCCCGGCAGATCGAGGGCGTGGATTTTCAGCAGGCCCGAGGTGCGGTCCATGAGCGCCAGGCTTGTGTAGTCGTGCTGAAGCACGGGCTTGAGCGAGGAGACGATGCCCTTGAAAAGCGCAGAGGGATCGCGCGTGCTGACCAGGAGGTTGGTGATTTCCAGCAGAACCTGGAGGCGGTCTCGCTCGCGAGCCAACTGTTTCTGATACGCCTCCGCGGCTTCGAAATTCAGAGCATTATCCACAGCCACGGCAACCTGGGCGGCCACGCGCTTCATGAATTGGATTTCCGCCTCACTAATGCCTTGTGGCACGAAACGCCCGAAGACCATCGTGCCAAGCCGGTGATGCGCGGTGGTGAGCGGCAGAATCGCCGCCGTGTGCGCGCCGGAAGCCTGGATTTTCTGCATGAATTGGGGATACCGGGGATCCTTGGAAGCGTCCTGGGTGACAAACGGCTGCTGGTGTTCAAAAACCCATCCCGAAGGTGAATCGACGACCGGCATTTCCTCGGGGCTTTCATGCGCGACCGGTTGCTGGGCTTCCAGGATGTGAAGCCGCATGGTGCCCCGCTCGGCATCGTGGAGAACCATGCCGAGAAAGTCGAACTGCAGGACGGCGTGCAGGTGATCGGAAAGTTCGTGGAACAAAGCTTTCAGATCGCGCTGCTGGGCAATCGTCTCGATGACCTCGAGCAAGGCTTCGAATTCCCGTCCGGCCCTCGCGCTGGCCGACGAGAGCGCAAGCTCTGAGGCGGGTTCGGGAACGTTTGCCATGAAATCGAGGATAGCACCCGGTTTGGCGGGGTCACAACCGGGTCGCTGTGCGAGCGCTTTGCGGTTTTTTCGGCCATAGGCCGGCGGCCCCGGGCTTTTCCCGTAAGCATAAGGAGCCCCGACGGTATGCTATATTTGTGAAGTTGCGAATGGCCGGGGCGTTGCATCCATTTACTGCGAAGCACGGTCGGTGGCATTCGTCGCAAGCGTTCGGGAATCTGACAGTTCCTGCCCAGGGGCGTCGCATTTCGGTTCCCGGAAGACAGAGCAGGCCCGTAGCTCAGTTGGTTAGAGCGCTACCTTGACACGGTAGAGGTCTGGGGTTCGAGTCCCCACGGGCCTACCATATTTTTCAATCAGGTAGAGCGAAAACCCGAAAAAAGCTGTAACCCGCAACTGCGTTATTGTGTCATTCCCGTGCGCATTTCCATCGCCTTCAGGAAAGCTCCCTGGATTCCGCGGGCCTCATCGCTGTTTTCCTGTGTGTGCCTGTGTATAGAGGTCAAGCGTGGTTCGAAGCCTCGAAGAACGCAAAAGCCCCCCATCGGCTTTGGTTCGACTTTAGTTTAGTTCACGAGCCAGTTGACAACAGCGGCAAGGGTTATAGAACGGATGTCTTGGACAAACTCTGTTTCGCACGGAAATGCCAGCCAGGTGACTTACTTAGGTGGCAGCCGAGCAGGTTTCCAGCCATAAAAGGAAAAAGGAAATTGATTAATTGGCTTTAGCCTTGCTGATTTGTGGGCCAGTCGGTCCCGTGGAATCGACGAGCAGCCAGTGCCACCCATGGCGTTAAAACGACTGCACCTTCCAGGGCGCGACGGTTCCCTGTACCGCTGCCCGTTAGACAGACACAGATCAGAGAAAGTTCGTGGTCCTGTATTGCGAAGCTTTCTTCGAGTGGCCATCAACCGGAAAGCGATTAATGGATTGATGGCCACTGAGCAATGACTCAAATTCCCGGTGTGGCGCATGCGATCTTTGGGAATAGTGTCGACGCTTTCCCACCTTAATCATTGTGGGGAGGGTGCGAAGGTGCCGGATGCGGCTTCGGCGGAGCCTGTCGCGTTTGGAGGTGCTGTCGTTGCTGTGCCTGCTTCTGCATGAGTTGCTGCGTTTGTTTTTGGTGCTTTTCTTCCATCTTTTGTTTGCGTGCGTCGTCGGCTCGTTGCTTATCAAGTTTTTGGTGTTCCTTGTCCTGCTGCTGTTGCAACTTCTGGCGAGCCTGTTCCTGCTGCTTGTAGAGCTTTTGGTCTTGTTGCTGATATTTTTTGTCGAGTTTGGGATTACCCGTGTTGGAAACCGGTGGGCGCTTCGATGGGGGAATGTCACTCGGATGGATTACCGGTGCGGGCCGAGCATTCCCGTTCTTGGGCTGCTCCTCGTGGTTTTCCGCTGGAGGCAGATAGCGGCCGCCCTCGCGGGCCGGAAGAGCGGATCCATCGTTGAATGCTCCTGCCTTCGGGGTCGCCGCAATCGGGGGCTTGCCGTGGTTCACCGAAGCTTTCAATTCGCGATCGGAGCGTGCCTGCGCAACCTGTTGGGACTGCGCGGGAGTAGCTGCAACGTGTCGCTCGCGCGTGATAGCTTCCTGTTCGGGCGTGGGCCGCGCAGAGATGCCGCCATTGCCGCCGTTATAGCTCACGCGCCTTGTGTTGCTCCTGTTAACGACTCTCGTGTTGTAGACGTTGTGAATTTCTGTGACGTTGATGTTGTTGACACTTCGGTTGTAATAGAAGTGGTCGTGATCCCAGCGGCCGCCCTCGTAGCCGTGACCGAAATAGCCGAAACCATAGTCGATTCCTCCGTAGAATCCGACTTGAGGCCCCCAGTAGCCTTCATGGAAGAGAAAGCCGTTGCCGCCCCAGGCCCAATAGCCGGGGGTCCAAAGAAAGCCGACTGCCGGCGCAAGGACCCACGTCCCGGGAATCCAATAGTAGTCATTGCCATCCCATCCCCAATAGCCAGGCGTCCAGATGTAGCCCTCTCCGGGGCAAGGAGGCTGGTCATAGACGGGAAGTTCCGGCGGAGCGAAATTCACGACTACGCCGACGCTGACTTGCGCGGCGGCGACCGACGAAACCGCAAGAAATGCAAGCACGAGGAACAGCAACCGGGTGGAGAAAAGCTTTCGCATGATCATTCCCTCTGCTCGAGAAGGCGCGTGACTCGCTGGTCTCCGTGCAGCGCCTGGAGCGATTTGAATTGGAGCCTTTCTGCTCCCTCGGGCCGGATGATTCAATCTCAGCCGGTATGGTGACATGGCGCGTACAGAGATGGCATCGGGTGGGGCCTGTATAAGTGAAGGGAAATCCAGGGAGAAAAACAGGTACGAGAACGCCTACTGTGAATTGTTGCTGCTGGCTTTCAAGGATTTTTCGAAAGATTTGTGGAACACACTGACTCCGAAGACGGGTTTCTCACGTGTCCCGCTTATGTGGATTGGCAATACCGCGCCCGCCCCTTTCTTTTCGAAAAATGGGTCAAACACCTTTAGCAGAAGCGACTTGGTGCCAGTCACAGTTTGGGAGAGCTTGGCCTGCAGAGTCAGATGACCTGTGAGATCGAGGGTGCCCTGGCGCATGGCGTATGTGCCGGCCAGATCGACCGCAGCACCTTCCACGTGGAACGTGAGCCTACTAAAGTGCAGGACACCCTTGCGAATTGTGAAATCACCGCGAATATCCGTGATGGCGCTCCCTGCGTCCTCCTGCTCGGGTTTGCCCAGCGCGTGACGGCTGAGCGACTCGATTTTTTCGCGCATCGCCGGATTGCTCCAGCTCCCGTCCTCCACCCCGAAGTGGCCGTCCAGTGAAATCTTGTCCAGAGCGTGTTCCTTGCCTGGAGGAATCACCAGCTTTGCCTTGATTTTCACAGGACCCGTAAGGATGGGCTTTTCGGAACGTGTAGCAAGTTCAAGAAAATCCTGAATTCGGCCGTTCGGCACAGTGGCTTCGATCGAAATCAAATGACCGCTCGCACCCGGAACGCGCTCTACGCTCCCTTCCGCGATGATTAAGGAGCGAACGAGAACGGCGCTGACGGGATGGAGTTGCGTGTCGCCGTTGGTGCCGTCCACCGTCGCTGAGAATTCCGTGTGCAACGGCACCGGCGTGCCTACCGCATCCAGTGAAAAGTCTGGAGTATCTGTTGTGCCGTCAACCTCGAGTTGCGCCAGCGCGCCGGCGTATCGGCCGGTGGAAGACAAGACACCTCCGATTCCAGGAAGTGGTGTCAGGTCCGCGTTGGTGAACTGGTATTCGCCGGACACCGGTGTTTCGCCGGGATCGTCGGCGTTCCAGGGACCAAATTGTCCATGAGTCGCGATATCTCCAATGGGCTTTCCATTAGTCAAGTATCCCTTGAACTGAAACGGTTGCGTGGCGCTCGCCGAGAGGAGGGTCAACTGATGAATATCCCAATCAAGGGGAACCTTGCCGGATTGCCGCGGCAAAATACGAATGTCGGCATGCTCACAAACGACTCGATCGATCACTATGTTCGATAACTGACGCGGTAGATCGTGGTTGGGGGCATGCGGCTTCTCTGTCGTGTGATCGTGTGGCGGGATTGTGATCTGAAGGTCCTCAAGCCTCAACAGCGGAATGTGGGCTACGGGACGCAGGAACGCAAACCATCCGGCGGAAACCGAGAAGGAGGAGAGATAGATCAGTGGCGGCACGTCCCTTCGTCCATGGTAGTGCAAAGATAGGTTGTGACCGGTGACCTTGAGTCGCGGTAATAACTTGACCTGTAAGTCCTGGAGATCTACCTCACTCTGGAAACGTTGCGTCAGGGCCTGTGTGAGACCTCGGCGCAAGCGCGCCTCGATAAAAGCGGGATGGAAATACAAATAAGCGATGCCGCTCATCAACAGGACCAGCGCGCTGCCGGAAACTAGGAGCCACCTTCTATGACGGATAGGGCTGGTCAAGGACATGCACGGGTTCTCCCAAAAGTTTTACCAACCGCTCTCGCGAGTACAGGGAGCTACTTACGATTCCGACCTGCCGCGTCATTCCCGTGTGGCGGCAGGCGAACAACTGAGTCAGACGATTGGCCGACGTCCCTGAATCACGCGCACCAGAATGACAATGATGGCCAGTACCAACAACAGATGAATGAAGCCTCCTAAAGTGTAAGAGGTCACCAAGCCGAGGAGCCAGAGTATAAGAAGTATGATAGCGATGGTCATCAGCAGATCCATGGTTGTCTCCTTAACAATGAGCTAATCGCGTATCGTCCGGCGAGCGGACTGTTTTCATGAAGCGTGGCAAGTCTAAGTGATGCTGGATGCCCGGCAAATCCAGTGAATGATGTAACTCGGGGTCTGAGTTTCTGTATGCTGGATCGCAATGGAGTCAGGCCCGAAGGCCGAAGACCCCCGCGCAAAAAAGCATGAGGGCCGGCGAAGGGCCGGCCCTACATGAGTTGCGCTCCCAAGCGTGGGCAATTCTCCAGCGCGTTTCAGCGTCCGGAACCGCGTGCCTTGAACCTCTCGTTGTCACCGCTGGATACGGTGTTAAGCGACCGGGTGAATTCGTCAATCTGCTTTTCGGCCTGATCCTTGGCCATGCCGTAACGTTCTTGAAGTTTGCCGACGAGTTGATCGCGCTTTCCGCTGATGACGGTCAGATCGTCATCGGTCAACTTCCCCCATTTCTCCTTGACATTTCCGGAATACTGCTTCCACTTGCCTTCGATTTGATCCCAATTCATGGATGCCTCCTCGGAGTAGTTCTGCCAGACCACCCACCCACGCAGACGGCGAACGGAGGAGCGTGCGACAGACGGTCCCATGAAAGCGCATCGCGAGCGGATAAGACATACAGGGTTTCCCTGAAAGGCGAAGGCAAACGGCTGCAGAAAGCGAATTTGCAGCATTTGCTGCGGTGAAGGCCATACGGAAATACGGCAAATCGTGGATGGTTGAGGAATGCCGGCTGCCGGAAAATCGATCATCGCAACTCGATCGGAAACCTTCTGAGTTGCGATCGCAACAGGGAGCCCACAAACCGCCCGCCGTCCGGGCATACGGATGAGGAGGATCACCAATGAACGGCAGAACGTGGCTTGGCGTGGCCTTGATTGTCCTGGGCATGGTCGCACTGGCCTACCAGGGGTTTACTTACACAATTCCCAAGAAGGAAGTGGATGTAGGCCCACTTCAGGTGACCAAGCAGGAGAAGCACACGGTGCCGCTGCCCCCGATCCTGGGAGCGTTGGCACTGATTGGCGGAATTGCAGTGGTGATAACGGACCGTCGGGACAAGTAGATAGAACGAATCAACGAGGAAAAGAGAGGACTACATGAAACTTTGGAACATAGCAATGAGTGCGATGCTCGCGCTGGCTCCACTGGCCGCGGCCCGGCCGAAGCCAGACGACCAAAAGGAAATCGACCGGATGCAAAATTCCGGAACCGTCATCCAGGAAATACTGGACATTCCCGACGACATTCCGCAGGACGTGCTGGACAAAGCGCGTTGTGTGGTTGTGCTCCCCTCGGTACTGAAAGCCGCGTTTATTGCGGGCGGCAGCTATGGACGCGGCGTGATGGTCTGCCGTACAGGCAAGGACTTCACTGGGCCGTGGGGAGCGCCAGCTATGTATGCACTTGAGGGTGGAAGCTTCGGCCTCCAGATAGGCGGAGAAGCGACCGACTTTGTAATCCTGGTAATGAACAACCGCGGCGTGGATAGCCTGCTGCACAGCAAGGTGAAACTGGGAGGCGACGCTTCGATCGCGGCGGGTCCTGTAGGTCGCACGGCTTCGGCGGACACGGATGCCTACATGCGCTCCGAGATGCTTAGCTATTCCCGTGCCCGTGGCGTGTTCGCGGGCATCTCCCTGGAAGGTTCGACGCTACGGCCAGACGAAGACGCGAATCATCAGGTGTACGGCAACGGCGCGACCGCAACGGAGATTATCAAGGAGTCGAAATACGCGGCTCCGGGTGCAGGAAAACACCTTGTGGCACGGTTGCAGAAGGCCAGTCCACGATTGAAGCCTTGAATACTCTTCTGGCGCAATCCAAAAAAGGCGAAGCGGACTTCCGCTTCGCCTTTTTTCTTTGTTGGCCAGACCGAACCGGCGTTGGTAAAAGCAAATTCCTCTCTGGTCGCCTTCCAGTACATGAAAAGGAACTCGCTCCCCCCAGTGCAAGCGCACGTGCGGAAGAGCGAGTCCTGGTTCGAAGCGGAATGAATAGCTTCAGTAGCCCGAGCCGGCGCGCCGCACATCCTGGGCATCCGAAGCCTTGTTCGCCGTCGAAGATTCAGTCACGACGGAGATGTCTTCCGCTCCGGTGCGTTCCATTATGTCTTTGGCGCTATCGATCTCGTCGGAAGTGTCGCAGTGCACGGAGAGCAAGATACCGCCCTTCTGAAGACGTCCTTCGTAGCGCTTGGCTTCGTATTCGGGCACACCGAGTCCGACCAGCGCGCCCGAAAATCCTCCGACCGCGCCGCCGACGCCAATGCCGGCAAGCGTAGCCATAATGGGGCCGGCAGCGATAAAAGGGCCAAGCCCTGGAATCGCGAGGGCACCGATGCCCACGAGCCACCCGAGCGTGCCTCCGATCACTGCACCGGACCCCGCGCCGACGCTTGCTCCCTCCGGCGCCTTGGTTTCCTTCTCCGTAACAATTTCTTTGGACCCGAGATTTTCGGGAAGAAGGAGGGAAATGTCCGTTCTTTCGAAGCCATTGTCGCGGAAAGCGCTGATGGCGTTTTCCGTGGCGGGGCGTGTGGAATAAATGCCGAGAACCGATTTCTTTGTGGCCATGTTTGAATCTCCTTTGCACCTAACTCGAGTCGCAGAAGCGGTTCGGCCTCAGAACGCCTTGGTGAAGAGTGGCTGTCCTATCAGTGTCCCGTGCTGCGCTCCACGAGAATGCCGGAGGGGCCTTGGTCAGCCAATACACGCAGTCCTGCAGATGCCTCACGGCAATGCCTGAGAGACGGCTGTAGGTTTTCGCGGCGAAATCACACGCCGGCGAATGCCATCTGCTTAAATGATTTGGGAGCGAAAACTCAGGAACCTTCCCAATATCTTTCCCAAACGAACTCATCTAACTTTCGCACGGATACAGCCCACACTCGTTAAGGAGCTACGTATGAAAACAAAGTTCGCAATCGGAACCGTGATTCTCGGGGCGGGACTTGCCGTGCTGACCTCCGCGGGAACTTATGGGAACGCGCAAATCGTTGCTGCCAGGACGCCGGCAGCGGCATCGCAGGAGCCAGATAATACCTCCACGAACAAGCAGGAAACCCGGCCGGGCAGCGCGACGGCCGATCAACAGAAAGAAACGCCAGCCGATCGCGATCTCGCCAAGAAAATCCGGAAGTCCATCGTGGACGATAGCTCTCTCTCCACCTCTGCCCACAACGTCAAGATTATCGTGAGGGATGGCAGGGTGGTATTAAAGGGGCCGGTGCAATCCGAAGACGAAAAGATGAGAATTGGAGCGAAAGCGGTAGAAATTGCGGGCGTCGGCAAAGTGAAGAACTATCTCACGGTCAAATCCTGATCCGCACTAGCAGCCGCTCCCGGTTTTAATGGCGTAGTGAAGCCGGGGGCGCTCACGCTCTAAATACAGGGATCGCTGTATTCCAGCCGGGGGCCGTCCGCGCTCAACTGACAAGTGGCTCGAAGTAAAGCCAGCCAGTCCGGAAAGCGGGGCTATGATGGAAGAATCCACCCGGGGAGCCGAAATGGCCGTCAGCTCAACACCTCCGTTTGGGGGAAGCACCGCCGCTTTGAGAATTCTTATCGTGGACGACCACGACATCTTGCGGCGCGGCTTGAAAGAGATTCTAAACGCCAAACCCGGATGGGAAGTGTGCGCGGAGGCGAAGACAGGAAAGGAAGCGGTCGCCCTCGCGGAAAAGCTGAAGCCCCAGATCGTTGTCATGGACATCAGCATGCCGGACCTGAACGGCTTGGAGGCGGCGCGCCGCATCCACAGGGCGTTGCCCAAGACTGGCATTCTCTTCCTTACCATGCACTTCTCTGATCAGCTGGTCCGCGAGGTGATCGAATGCGGCGCGCGGGGATACATCCTGAAATCGGATGCTGATCGGGACCTGGTTGCAGCCGTGGATTGCATTGCGAATCGCCGTACGTTCTTCACCTCGCGCGCCTCGGAAATGCTGTTGGGCGGCCAGGCATTCCTGGGGATTTCCGTTAGCGAACCAAAGCTTCCTCTTCGCAGTCGCCTGACGTCGCGCGAACGTGAAATCGTCCAACTGCTGGCGGAGGGGAAGAGTAGCAAAGAAGTGGCTGCCGCACTGGGGATCAGTGTCAAAACCGCTGAAACCCATCGCGCCAACATCATGCGCAAGCTGGAAATTCACTCCGTGAGCGAACTGGTGCGATACGCGATCAAGAATCAGATCATCGAGGCTTGAGCGTTACCGGCGGAGACCGTTTTTCCCCGCGACACGGAGCCCAACCCATGCCACGCGTATTGATTGTTGACGATCATGCATTTGTACGACGCGGTGTACAGAACATTGTGGATTCGTTTCCGGACTGGGAATTGTGCGGCGAGGCGAGCAATGGCGGAGACGGCGTCCGCATGATCGAAGAACTGCGACCGGACGTGGTGCTGATGGATGTATCCATGCCCGGAATGGACGGTATCGAAGCCACCCGCGCCGTGCGCAAGGGCAATTCGCGAATCAAGATCATCCTAATCACTCTTCACGAATCGGTGGAGTTGCTACGAAGCGGTTTTCGTGCGGGTGCAAATGGCTACTTGTTGAAAGCAGATGCGGAGGAAGAACTCATCAATGCTCTGCGCATCGTGATTGGCGACGGTTGCTACATTAGTCCCAAATTCGATCCACAGGTCGTAGCTCAAGTGCTTAAAGAGATCCAGCCTGCAAGCGCAAAACAGCCGATCGGACAGATTTCTCATAGAAACGACGCTGAGGGGCCATGATATATAAGGGGAGCCGTGTAAGATTTGCTAGTGGAATCACCGAATGAGCAGACCTGCCAGCCCAGCGTTCTCCCCTCGATCAAAGATCCCTGAAGTTCGAACTTCCAAGATGCGCTGGAGCTCACTCATCTTGACGTTATTTCTGCTCGGCGTTACCGGAGTGATTGGTTTTGTCACGGTGCGGCGCGTGAACTCGAGCCGCGACCTGGTGTTGCATACGTATCAGGTTCGCGGCTTATTAAAGGATCTACGCGCCGACATCGGCGAAAGCCACGCCAATTTTGACCTCTACCAACTCTCTCGAAATCCGGATGAAGCGGAGCAACTCGAGCAGCAGGTCCAGCAGCAAACAAGAGTTGTGGACAAGCTGTGGGAATTGACGCGGGACAATCCGACTCAGCAGGAGCGTTTGGCAGCCATACTGACACTCCTCAAAAAAGACTTCACGCAGCTTCGCGCCTGCGTTTCCGGCGCCCATTGCATCGAGCCAGGCCCCGGCAAAAAGCCCGATTCTCTGGCGGAAATATCCGCTCGGAGGGGGACCATGTACGCTGAACTCCGAGAGATGGAGAATATGGAAGACAATCTTCTTGCTCTGCGGCTCCGGATTTGGGATCGCCTCTTCATCCGGCTGGTCGCGACCTCGGTGGGGTGCTTCGCCCTTGCTCTGGTTCTGTTGATTTACAACCTTCGCCTGCTTTTGGATGAAATCGAACAGCGAAAGAAACAGGAATTGGTGGAAAAGAAAAACGCGGAGTCTTACCGGATGTTGAGCGCTCGCATTCTAGAATTGCAGGATGTTGAGCGACGCAGGATTGCTCGCGAGCTGCACGACAGTGTCGGGCAATATCTGGCCGCCCTGAAGATAAACATCGGACAAATGCAACGCCGCGAGGCCGGCTTCAGCCCTCAGTCGCAACCAAGGGTCTCCGAGTCCCTGGATCTCGCTGACCGCGCCATCAGCGAAATTCGTACCATTTCCCACCTGCTTCATCCGCCGCTCCTCGACGAGCTGGGCTTTCACGCCGCCGCCCGGTGGTACGCGGATGGCTTTGCGCAACGGAGCGGTGTCAAAGTCGAGCTGGTGCTCACGGAAATCACTCGACGCCTACCTCGGGAGATCGAGCTTGCGCTTTTCCGAGTATTGCAGGAATCGCTGACGAACGTTCATCGCCACGCAAAGGCCACGCGCGTCGAGATTGAAGTACACTGCACGGACGATGAAGTGATTCTAAATCTCCACGACGATGGCATGGGCATTCCCGGCAAGGTCCTGGAGGGTTTTCGCGCGGGTGGCGCCGGCGGCATCGGTCTTGCGGGCATGCGCGAAAGATTGGCGGAACTCCGTGGCACCTTTGAAGTCGAATCGGGGCCCACCGGGACGCATGTCCGTGCCACTCTTCCCACGCGAGAATGCGACCCTCGAGATCCTCCACCGGAAAAGATTGCTGTCGAACCTGCTTAACTTAGACGCGGCTACGCCTTTCGGAATTCCGCTTTTTTCTTGGACTAGTGAATGAGCCCCGTCCTGCTTAGCTGACAATGACTTGGCCGCTGTTGGCATTGAAAATGAAGTATTCACCGGGAGTTTTTTCGCTTAGTTCCGTCAATTGTCGCTTGGCCTCTTCCAGAGACTCCACGGCTTTGATCCAGATCGGCTGGCCATCGGATAGTTGCATAAATATGTCGAATTTTGCGCTCACGGTTTCCTCCTTACCTCCGAGATTTTGGGTTCGTTGATTGTCTACTTGAAATAACCGCAAAGACCGTGCCAACCTGCCCGGTAATTTCTAAGCTGTGCAAATTCAATGCTATGGAGTGCGAGCAGGTGATTTGCGCATCGCGGGGCGTCACCGACCTACGCTGAAGAAATTTCCTGCGCCAAGAACATACTGCATTGTAAGCACGGACCATTACTATGAGTTAAGAGGCTTCGGAGGGGGAGGGACGCCGCGGACGACATCCCTCCATGGTCAGGTCACGTTGTACTGAGGTTGCTGGTAGCTTGCCCTTGGCGCAGCGGAAAGGCCATCGGGTGATACCTGTAAATTTTGGAGTGACATACGCGGAGGACGATTTCGATACTCGAAAATTGCATGGGAGTTGCGGTGATCGCAGGCGCTTCCAACTCAGGTCGGCATCGATTGTCACAGCGCAAGTCGGCACCTAGAGCAGTTCATTGTGTCTGGGAAATGCCTGAAGGGATCAACGTGTGTGGAGATCGAGGGCGTAGATCTCCTGGACGCTGCGGTCGCGCATCAAAAGAGGAGCATCATCTGGCGTAAGTCCAATCCAAGCGGCAAACATGTCGGCGAGTTGGGGAAAATCTTTAAAGCTGAGGACAGGTTCGAGAACACGGTCCTTGACTCTTACACGAACCAGCTCGCCCGCACCGCTCCGATTTTCGCGCATGTAAATATATCTTCCATCGTGGGACCATTCGTTGTAGCCGAGAAGTTCGGCCTCTGCCAAAGTGGACCATTCGCGCGCGCCCACATCGTAGAGCATCAATTTTGTCTGGTGTTCGGTAATCGCAGAAATGTAGCGGCCATCCGGCGAAAGTCGCGGCGAGAAATACCCTTCGGATGCGGGAATCATGTCCATCTTCCGGCCGTGCATATCCATGCGATAGATCGCCACTGTTGCCCTGTCCGCGCCACCTGAAGCCCCAAAAATGATTGAATTCCCGTCCGGCGCCCAAGTCGGGTCATCCTGCGATGCGAAGGAATCCGAAGGTACGAGAGGAGTCACCGCCCCGCCCGAGGAGGGCATCAGTCGGATTTTCCAAGGATGAGTGAAATCCACGTCCATGAACACGATCCTGGAATCATCGGGCGACCAGCGGGGCTCGTAGACGCGCGCGGGTGGAAATGTTAACTGTGTTTTTTCGCTTCCATCCATGCGGCATCGCCAAAGTGTCATTTCCGGATAAGAAACGTAGGTGACCCATCGGCCATCGTGGGAGAAGTCCACGGGACCTGCGGAAATTCCGTGCAAGAACGGATCGAAGCGGTGTGTACGCGGGTCGTAGCGTGTGAGTTCGACTCGAGAATTTTCGCCGACGACAAATATTTTCTTTCCGTCGCGGCTGGGAACGGGTGAACTGAAGCGGAGAGGCCCGGAGGTCAAAAGCGAAGGAACCGGGGTACTGCCTGAAAACAAGGCTTTCCGCGTTGGTAACACCCAGATCGATTGGGTGCTGTCATGTCCCGCCTGGAAATAGTAGAAATTTCCGTCGGGTGACCAATTTCCGCAGCATTGGTAGGGCGAGACCTGCCAGCCCGGGAGAAGTGGGTGCACGTTTTTTCCGTCTGCATCCATTTCCCAAATGGAACGGGATTCCGTATCGGGGTGAGTCAAATAAAACCGTAGCCTCCGGCCATCGGGCGAGAACCGGAGAGCCCGGGGAACTCCCGGCAATGTCGCCAATTCATGAGGATTGGAGCCGTCATCATTTGCGATTAGAATCGCTTCTCCATCCGAGTAAACAATATGCGTCTGGTCTGGTGTCCAGGTTGCCGAAGACGCCATAGTATCGCCTACCCGGCGAGCCGAGCCGGCTGGCAAGGGCTGTTCCCAAAGTTCCCCTGCCAACTCGGAGTTTGCTGCCGCGCCATCCACCAGCAACATCTTTGAACCATCAGGAGAGATGGAATAAATGGCGAGTGGTTCACGAAGACTGGTCGTTATCCAGGTGATTTCTCCTCCGGTTTCGGAAACTTGGGCAATACCCGAGCCCGTCGTATAGGGCATTCCCTCAATGAAGTAAAGGTGAACGCCATCCGTCACAAACGGATTCATGGGACTCTTGGCTTTTCCATCGTTCGTGATTTGAACCATGTCCGCCAGATTTGGTACGTGGGGAGACCGCAAGGACCAGACGGCAGCACCAATTACCAGCAGGAGGAGCACCAGCATTGCGGGAATGAGGTAGCGGAGGAGAGGAAATCGGATTGTCGGAGGCGCCTGATTGGGCGCAGTGGATCTTGGCAGCTGGCCATTCTGTGGTTCGAGAAATTCGACTGGGGCAATAAATTTGTAGCCGCGTTTGGGGAGCGTCTCGATGAAAATGGGGTGGTCTGCGGAATCGCCTAAAGACCCTCGAAGCCGCTTGATGGCGGTATTCAGGCCGGTCTCGAAGTCCACGAAGGTGTCCTCCGGCCAGAGCGTGGAACGCAGCTCTTCCCGGCTGACGACCTCACCCCGGCGCTCAAGGAGTTTCACCAGGATGCGAAACTGCTGGTCCTGCAATCTAACTCGTCCGCCTTGTTTGCGGAGTTCTCCCGAACGCGGATCCAGCTCAAAGACGCCGAATCGATAGATCGAGGAGGTTTCGGAAGGCACTGCAGAACCTCCTTATCCGGAAATCGCCGAAAGTGTAACACTGTTTACTGCCCTGCGTTCTCGCCACCTTCGGCCCGAAGCCGCTCCCTGATAAAGCTTTGGCATGTCAGAGGGATTTCAGCGGAAAGTCAGACGCCGTCTATTGAACCCTTCCCCCGGTTCGAGAAAATCTCCGCAGAACCGCAATTGCGGGGCGCTGAGACTTCCACTTTCGAGGATAGACCCGGGTAGCGTGTCTCCTGCCGATCGTCGAGGACTTGGAAGGTGAACTCTCAATCAAATCAGATCTGCACTTCGCTAGGAGGAAACACATATGCACTCGCTTCTGAAGAGAATGATTTTTCCAATTGCGTTGGGGGCGATCGTGGGGTTATGCGGCATTTCGAGCGCCCCTGCGTGGACTTCGCACGGCGACGACGAGATCGTTGGTACCTGGATGGTTACGGTGCAGCTGAACAATTGCTCTGGCGTAAACTTGGGACCGAGCTTTGCTTCGCTGTTAACCTTTGCGGATGGCGGAACGTTCATGGAGGACACCTTGAATCCGTCGTTCGCACCAGGCCAGAGAAGTGCGGGTCATGGCATCTGGGAGTATCAAGGTCACCATTCCTATTCTGCAAAGAGCATTGCCTTCATCAACTTCACGACCACGACACCACTTCCCGGCTTTACCCAAGGTACGCAAACCATCACCCAAACCACCGACTTCGATCACGGTCCCGATCAATGGACGGCGGCGGCCCAGGTTCAGTTCGCCGACGCAACCGGCACTGTCTACCGCCAGGCGTGTGCCAACGCCACGGCCAAGCGTTTCGAGTAGTTGAAAAACACGTGATGAACACCAGGTAGCGTGATAGCTCCAGTACTAAACCCCGCGCATGAAGTCTAAGAACGGGCCGCAAGCGAAGACGGGTGCTTGCGGCCTTCGCTTTCTCTTCTCAATGTTGGCCCCGGGAATTCCTCGTAGAAGACGCCTGGCGATAGCTTCGTTCGTCGAACAGCCTTCCGATGCGCTAGGATATTGCCTCCATGCTGAACACTTTCGAGGACGTTCTCATCGTTACCGTGTGCGTCGCGCTGAACTTTGCATTCCTCATGGCCCTGCAGCATTTCTGGCCCGGCCCGGCGCGCAGAATCCACAACGAGATGCTCGGCTGGCAGTTGAGCGTCCTTGGCACGACGTATGCCGTCATTGTCGGCTTCATGCTCTACGCTGTCTGGACGACGTTTCAGGCCGCGGAGTTGAACGCCGACAACGAAGCGAACTCCCTGGTCAACGTTTTTCGACTGGCGGACGGATTGCCGCCGGATGCGCGCGCGGAGGTCCACCAACTTGCGAAGGAATATGCGGAGACGGTGATCAGCCAGGAGTGGCCGGCCATGCATCACGCGGAGAACAGGTTCGCAGGCCATCCGGTGGTTCAGAAGATGTGGTCCACGGTGGCGCGAGTAAACCCCACAAATTTTGGGGAACAGACCAGCATGGACCACGCGTTGAGCGAACTTTCCAGCATGACGGAATATCGGCGGCGGCGGGAGTTGCAAAGCCAGTCGAATCTGCCGACCATCCTGTGGATAGTGATGATTTTGGGTGGATTCATCACTCTATTCTGTGCGTCGCTTATGGGAACGGAAAACTTTCGGCTGCATTTTTTGCAGGTCTTGCTGTTGACGCTGTTCATTTCGCTGACGCTCGTGGCCATTGCCGATATTGATCGTCCGTTTCTGGGCACGGTTCACGTGCGCCCCAGCGGATTTGAGCGCGCCCGGCAGACTTTCAACAGCGTTCCGGCGGATTTCCATTGACCCTTCGCGAAACAATGTCGAGTTACTAGCCGAGGCGGATCGCAAGGTTGGTGAGTTTCGACTTCCCAAACACTAGCCGGTGGATTCCGGGTAGCGCGGAAGCAGCAGGTTCATCATGCCGACAACGGCCAACGCCGCGGCGAGCAACGTCAGCAGAGACGTGTACGAGCCGGTTGAATCGAACGCCCGGCCAAGAACAACGGGGCCCGTAGCGCCAGCGGCGGCGTAGAACGTCCAGGTCAGTCCGTAGAGTGTCGAAAACGAACGCAGCCCGAAATAACGGGTCAGCAAATATGGTGTGATCGCGGCTTCTCCGCCAGCGCCGATTCCAATCAGAGCGGCCGCGAGAGATCCCGTCGAAAATCCGGTCGCCCGCGCCAACAGATAGATTCCCGCTGCAGTCACCAGGCTCACAAAAAGCGCCACGCGCGCCGCGAAAAATCGGTCCAGCAGCGATCCGACGCCGAGCCGCCCGACCACGCTCGTGGCCCCCAGAATGGAAGCGCACAACGCGGCATCGCCGGGAGTGATGCCCCGATCGGTCAAGAGAGCGGACAGGTGCGCCACTGCTCCATTCATGCTGATGGAACTCACGAAAAGGATTGCCACGATGATCCAGAACGCATAAGAGCGCGTGCCCTGCTGCCAGGTGAGTCCCGAGTGCACCACCCGAGCGGCTTGCGCTTGCATCTGCGGCAACTGCATCGGGCCGCGCTCGCGGATATATCGCCAGCTCAGCGGCAGACCGAGCAGCAGGGAAATGCCGCCGAGTGTCGCATAGGCCGCTCTCCAGCCAGAGCCGCTTACGACGGCTTGCGCCGCCACCGGCAAGATCATCGCGCCGAAACCAGCTCCCAACATTACGAAGGCCAATGCGGTCCCCAGCCGTTCTTGAAACCAAGTCGAGATGGAGCGCGCGTAAGCCAAGTGCGCGGCGCCGTTTCCGACGATTCCTATGACGATGCAGGTCGCATAGAACTGCCACAATCCGGAATGAAGAACGGACAGTGAGGCGACGCCACAGCCGAAGATCGTCAGGCAAGGGAGAATGATCCGGCGCGGACCAAACCGGTCAAGCAGCCGGCCGAGAAACGGCGAGCAGACGCCCAGAGTGATTGCGGCCAGAGCGAAACCGAGGGAGATAGCTTCGCGGTCCCAGCCAAATTGCGCGCTCAACGGCTTCACGAAAATCGCAAACGTGTAAACGAACAGCGAGCCGAATCCCGCCATTACGCCGAAACACGCTGCCAGCACAACGCGCCATCCAAAATAGTGGATGTCGCGCTCGTCAAGAGGGCCGGGAGGTGCCCCGCGTTGTTCTTCAGGGCGCGCGACCGATGGAGGTTGCGATTGAGCGGTCATCGTGGTCGAAGAGTCCTGGCGAATTCAAGTGGATCCGCGGCAAGGATTGGGCTTTTCCCTGAGTGCCCACGCCCGAACATACGCTGCCGGTGCAAAACGACCGGAACTTTGTCGGAATCTCTGTCCCTGGGCAATACTACGAAAACACTAGTGCGCGTTCGCCCCAGGCCTCTCGCGCCAATTAGGTTGATACGTTTTCGCGGATCGCCCCGGTTTCCGCGGCTGCCTGGGCACACAATCAAAAAGTAGGGAGTTGCGGGTAGGCCAAGGGTGACGTCGCTCCGAAGGCATCCGTCTTCGAGCTACCGCTGGAAGACGCCACAGGCTCTGCGCGCCGGAAGACGGTGGGAAGATCCACGGCGAAGCCGAGTTGGCCGCCGATCCGCGGACTAGCTTCGTACTTGCCGCCGATCAGGCCAAACGTAAGGCTGAACCCGGTCCGCAAGGCCCATTCACCGCCGACTAATCCCTGAAGCTGCCTTCTTCCAAGCCCGGACGTGTCCGCTATGCCGCCATATGCCTCAACGCCCAAGGTCAAGCGCGGTGTAAAGTCGTGAAGCAAGGAAACGCCTCCGGTGAAGACGTGTCCTCTGGTGGTCTGAACTCCGACGGCACCGGTGCTGGTGTTGCCCGCAAAGAGGAAACCCAAGTTGACGTTCATACGTGTTTTCTCGGTGAACGGCTCTTGAGCAATCATATTGAGCCAATAATCGGCGAGCCCGGAACCGAGTTCTTTACGTTCGTCGCCCGTTGGAAATTCGATATAGAAACTTGAGCCCAAGCTGGGGACCCAGGAATCCAGCGAAGCTTTATGAAAGTTCCATTTAATGCCCATGTCCATGTCTCCGATCCCCGCTGAAGAAGCGGAGCCGGACGCACGGCTTATATTAAGGTATGGAAAATCCAAGTCGAGTTCGAGATTGTGCGGCAAGCCGAAGTTGATCTTGAAGTTAGCCGTATTCTGGCGAAGGTTCGGATATTGCGAGGACTGCAACGCATCGAACTCGTTAAAAAATTCGAAGTGCAGGATACGCGGGGCCGTCACCGAGGAATCGTCGGTGTAGAACGGCAGCTGCCCATGGAGGGGCTTCGCACCGCAGAGCATCACGAGCAGTATCGAGACATACAAAACCTGTTTCTTCATAGATATGCGCTGACCCTGGGTACACGCTGCGTCCACAAACTATCGCAAACCTCACACCGAAGAAAACACCCGAAGAGCACTGTCTATGTTCGAGGTTCGCAGGTTACACGAGTGTTAAAGCATGGCTGGGAGGGCATGGTATCCTGCAGCGCATGTTTATCCGCCGCTTTGCCATCGCGATTGGCCTAATTCTTGCCTTGGCAGCCCGTCCATCGGATGCGCGCGTCACTCACGTGGAGATTATTTCTCGCGTGGATGTGTTGGGCGGCAAAGCATTCGGCGACGGCGGGGCCTATGAGCGCATCACTGGACGCGTCTATTTCTCCCTGGCGATCGCGAATCCGCACAATGCGAGGATCGTGGATCTCAAAAATGCGGTGAACCTCAAGAATGGCGAAGTGGAATTTTCGGCGGACTTTATTGCCGTGCGGCCCAAAGACTCGAAGAAGGGCAACGGCTCGATGATTTTGGAGATTCCCAATCGGGGCCGCGCCCGAATCATCAGTCTAGTGGATGGAGGTGACGTGGACCTGGCCGCCGACGCGGGGGATGCGTGGCTCCTGCGCAGCGGGTTCACGATCGTGAGTCTCGGCTGGCAATGGGACGCTCCGGGACCCGATGATTTGCGGTTGTTCGCACCAATTGCCAAGGACCATGGCAATACCATCACGGGCTTACTGCGCGGCGACCTGATGCCTTCGCGGGTGATGCCGGAAATTCCGCTGGGGCATTTGATCGTGGGCAGCATCGGCGGCGTAGAGTATCCCGTTTCGGCTCCGGATGATCCGCGGAACTTGCTGACGGTGCGCGACTCGCGCGACGCTCCACGCAGCACGATTCCGCGCGGTGAATGGCAATTTGCCCAGACCGTGGACGGCAAACTGGTTCCCAGCGATCGCCACATCCATCTCAACGGCGGCTTCCAGGCGGGAAAGCTCTACGAATATGTTTACGTGGCGGCCGATCCGGTTGTGGCCGGGGTGGGATTCGCGGCGGTTCGCGATTTCGCGTCGTACGCGAAGCACGCGCCGGGTGGCGTCGCACCGGCGGTGCGCGTGTACGGCCAAGGCATTTCGCAGGACGGCCGATTCCTGCGAGACCTTTTATATCAGGGCTTCAACGCGGACGAAGACGGCCGTATCGCGCTGGATGGAGTGCTCGCCCACGTGGCGGGGGCCGGCCGCGGAAGCTTCAATTACCGCTTTGCCCAGCCATCGCGCGACGCCGAGCCGACCTCGTCGGTGTTCTTTCCCACCGATATTTTCCCGTACACGGACCTTCCCGAGAGGGATCCGGTAACCGGTGAGACGGGCGGGTTGCTGGATCGCGCCACGGCCGAGCATGTGGTGCCGAAGACTTTTTTCTCGAACACTTCATATGAATATTGGGGGCGGGCCGGCGCGCTGATTCATACCAGCGCCGACGGAAAAGATGATGTTCCGATTTCCCCGAACGTCCGAATCTACAAGTTCACCGGATTGCAGCACTTCTCCGGGCCCATCCCTCCGGAAAAGGGCAAGGGAGATTTGCTGGGACAGGAGCCGCAATCGCCGTTGCCGATCAAATATTTCTGGCGCGCGATGATTGCGAACATGGACGCGTGGGTGCGCGGTGACGTTCCCCCGCCCCGCAGCAATTATCCGAGGATCTCCGATGGCACGCTCGTTCCATTGTCCAGATATTCCTTTCCCGCGATTCCAGGCGTCAAGTTGCCTCATGAAGCCGATGCGGGCGATCGGCTGAACTTCGGTTCGAACTGGCGCGACGGGATTCTAAGCCTCCAGCCGCCGCACGTCGGGGAGCACTTCCCGGTCCTGGTGCCGCAAGTGGACGCCGATGGAAACGAGCGGGATGGTGTGCGCTTGCCGGAACTCAGCGCGCCGTTGGCCACGTACGCAAGTTGGAATTTGCGCGACCCCTCCATCGGCGCCCCGGACCAGCGGGTTGCGTTCGAGCTTTCCTATTTGCCGTTTCCAAAAACAAAGGGGAACCGGGAAATATCAGGAGATCCCCGGAAGTCCATTGCGGAGCGCTACGCTAGCCGCGATGTTTATCTGAAACAGTTCACGCAGGCTCTCGACGCCCTGGTGAAGGATCACTGGATTCTTCCCGAAGACCGCGCCGCGATTCTTCACCGCGGTGAAATGGAGTGGGACGAGGCCACAAAATAAGAGAGAGAAATTATCGTTTAATCCCCGCCTCAACATTTGAATACCGCAAAACAGCTGTTGGAGCGCGGCAGGTCAGGCGAATTGCCGGGAAAATTGGCTGCGATGGCGACCTCGGAAACGATACAATCCTGTTTCAGCCATTTTCCCACAGCTTTGGAAATGGCAACTTAGAAGAAAGGTGCAACCGCTCATGCACGCATCTGTTTGGCGGCGCGTGGCCGCAACAATTACTCTTCTCGCCTTCGCGGCGATTCCCATACTCTCCCAGGAAACAGACCGCGATCCCGCCGAACCGCTTGACGGCAAACCGCAACCCTGCGCCCTGGCGCAGCCCACGGGCGCCATCTCGCGCCAGGATGTGGACGACAAGGCCATGGCAGCGTTGATTCACGACCTGGTGGCGTGCGGAACGCGGCAATCGCTTTCGTCCTGGACCGATCCGAAACGCGGCATCGGCTGCGGACGCGATCAGGTGCTCGCGCGCTTCCACAAAATCGCCGCAGAGTCCGGCGGGAAGTTGCAGGTGATGGTGGACAAATTCGAAACCGAATCCGAGCGAACCAATGGGAAGGCCGTCCCAATGGAAAATGTGTACGCCATTCTTCCCGGCAGCGATCCGAAATTCGAAAAGACCCTGTTTATTGTTTCCGGGCACATGGATTCCATCTCCTCCCGGTGGACCGATCCGGTTCCGGATGCGCCAGGGGCGGACGATGATGCGTCCGGCACAAGCGTCAGCGTGGAATGCGCACGGCTCTTGAGCAACCTGGCGACGGGCACGAAAAGTCCGTTTCGCTCGACCATCCTGTTTGCGGTGGTTTCCGGGGAGGAACAAGGGCTTTTGGGCAGCAAGCATCTCCTCGATTGGACCAGGGAGCACGGCTACACCGTCGGAGGGATGCTCGACGATGACATTGTCGGCGCCGATTTCGCCCCGGGAGCGCCCCATCGTGTGCGGCTTTTCTCCGGAAACGGCGAGGTGGACGACTGTGATTCGCCCTCGCGCGAACTGGCGCGCGCTGTCGAGGAAATCGACGGGTCGGACGCGATTCGCATGATCTTTCGCGTAGACCGCTACGGCCGGGGCGGCGACCACTACTACTTCTATAAGGCGGGATTGCCGGCGGTTCGTTTCACGGAGCCCCTCGAGAACTACGCCCACGAGCACCAGACGCCTCGCACGGAAAACGGCGTCGAATACGGCGACTTGGAGAAATATTTGAATTTTCAGTTCCTGGGAAACGTGGCGCGAGACAACGCCGAGGCCTTGCGGCAACTCGCCATGGCGCCGGCGCCGCCAGCGAACGTGACGCTTGCAGGTGCCGTCACACCAGACGCGAAAATTGCGTGGTCGGCGGAGGAAGATCCGGAACGTGCGGGATTTGAAATCCTGTGGCGGGAGACTACGGCTCCCCGCTGGCGAATCTATGACTTTGTGGAGGCTGCCGGGGAGAAAGTCCTGAAGGGCGTCTCCACGGACAATCATTTCTTCGCAGTGCGAGCGGTGGGCAAAAATGGCGCGCGTTCCATTGCGGTACCAACCGTCCCGGCCATCACGCGACCCCTTCCCGCCATCAAGAAATAGGCCGTCGGAGCAGTCTAAAGAGGCAAATTAACCCTCAAGAACTGTAAAAACTAGCAGCACTGTAACCGGACTATCCTGGTCCGATTTCTTATTTGCTGAGTCTCCAAAATTTCTCTTGAAAAGCATGTACAAAGTCGTACATTGAACGGGATTCGCTACGGCTTCCTCGTGTGACTCGAAGGCAGGGGAGACGCCACAGCGAACACCGCCCTTCCCTTGGAGCTTTCGCCGCGACGGGGGAGCATCCACATACTTCGAGTAAGCCTGCGTCGCCTGTTTTCGATTTTGCCCGTTCCTGAGGGAGAGTATGAGCGGCCGAAGACTCTGCGGAATCCTAGCTGTTTCCGTTCTTGCCGTCGCATCGAGTGTCTCTTACGCCGCCCGCGCGCAAGAGAAATCCCACGAGAAAGCCAAGTCAAAATCGCAGGAAACGCGTTACGTGAGGCCGACCGACCCGGCGCTCTATGTCGGCTCGGAAACCTGCAAGACCTGCCATGACGAAGTCTACGCGAAGTTTGAGAAGACCGCGCATTTCGCGACCACCATGGAAGGTAAGCTCGACGCGCATGCCGGGCCGGAATGGCATGGCTGCGAGGCGTGTCACGGCCCGGGGAAGGCCCACGTCGAGGGCGGCGGGGACGTCACGAAAATCTTTACCTTTAAGGACGCTTCCCCCGCACAGATCAGCGCGCGCTGCCTGGATTGCCATCAAAGCAGCCACGAACAGAGCAACTTCGGGCGGTCCGCGCATTTACAGAGCGGCGTCTCCTGCATCGATTGCCACGATCCGCATCACGGGAAGGAAAGCGACTTCCTCCTGAAGGAAGCGACGCCGAAACTTTGTTACAGCTGCCACCTGGATGTGCGCGCCGAATTCGCAAGGCCCTTCCATCACCGGGTGAACGAAGGGTTGCTGCAGTGTAATGATTGCCACAACCCTCACGGCACATTCGAAGCGCGCCAACTCCGCGTGGCGGAAGGCCGCGACATGGTTTGCTACAAATGCCATGCCGACAAGCAGGGACCTTTTGTTTATCAGCATGAAGCCGTTATCGAGGGCTGCACGGCTTGCCATTCCCCGCACGGGTCCACGAACCAGCGCATGCTCAAGATGAATCAGGTGAACCTGCTTTGCATTAGCTGCCACTCGCTGAACGCGGAGATGGGTCCTTCGGCGACACCGACGTTCCACAACCAGTCCACAAAATATCAGGCCTGCACTCTGTGCCACGTAGCCATCCATGGTTCCAATTCGAGTTCGGTCTTCTTTACACCCTGAGGAAAGGAGGAAAAACGCTGATGACGTCCGCAATGCATACCATTCGCCGAATCCCGAATTCCATATTCGCGAGCGCCTTGCGCTTACTCCTTTCTGGGTTGCTCCTCGCAGGCGTGGCAGCGAGCTTTGCCCGCGCGCAGCAGCCCGACGACCAAAAGGGCATCGACCAGGGGAATTACAACATCAAGCAATCCGTCGAGTTCGGGTACCGTTTCACCGATATCAGCGGCGATCAATCTACCTACGACACTTTTGTGAATCTCCAGCAGGGGCCGCGCCTTCTCGATTTCAGCACCGAAATGACCTCGCTCGATCACCACGGCACGCTGTTCGATCGTTTTTACTTCAGCAATTTCGGTTATGGCGGGGACCCCAACAACGTCTCCGAATTGCGCATCAGCAAGAACAAGTGGTACGCCTTCACCGGAATGTTCCGCAAGGACCAGAATCACTGGGATTATTCCCTGCTTTCGAATCCTCTCAATGCTCCCACGCTGATGGCCAATGCCCCGCCGAACTTCAATCCGGTGCTTAACGCGCCGTCGAACGTGGTGGGGACACCCCTCATCGGCACGAGTCCGGACGCCTTCTACACGTCGAGAAACATGCAGGACTACGGTCTGACGATCTTGCCCGACTCCAAGATTCGCTTCCGCCTGGGCTACGACCAGAACACCATGTACGGCCCTGGCTACAGCACCATTCATCAAGGCACCGAACAATATCTGCTGCAGACCTATTCCGTGCATCAGCGCCAGTACCGCCTGGGTGTGGATTTTCGCTTTCTCCCCCGTACCACAATCAGCTACGACCAGGTCTGGAGCTATTACAAAAACGATCTCGGCAGCACCGACCAGAATCTGCAGTTCTCGCCCGGCGCCGGCATCCCGCTGGTGGATTTGGGAGTGTCCTGGAATTCCAGCAGCCAACCGTGCTCGGCTACGTTTGCGGTGGGTGGCACCGTCAATCCCGCATGCAGCGCATACTACAGTTATTTGCTGCATGGCCGCACCCGCCTGAACATGCCCACGGAACGCGTCAGCGTGCAATCGGCCTATTTTCCGGGCATCGATCTCACGGGCTCGTTCAGTTACACGGGCGGAGACATGAATCTTTACGACTATCAGCAGAATTTCACCGGGCTGGAATCCCGGTCACTCCTCTCCAACTACGCGGAAAGCGGTCCCATCCAGGGACGCCACGTTGCGGCCACCGCGGATCTCGGGATCACCTGGCACATCACCAACGCGCTCAGCCTGGTGGACTCAGTGCATTTCATCAACTGGAAGGAGCCGGCACAATTCGATTCCTCACAATGCTCCTACTTCAGCAGCAACCTGATTACGCCTTCCAACTTGTTTGCGCCCACCGAAACTCTTCCCACCACCTGCGTTCCACCCGCCAACGGAGTTCCGAACACCATTCCGACGCACAGTACGAGCGCCGGCGCCGACGTCGGCCTGAATTTAGACAGCAATTTCCTGAGGCAGCAGGACCTTTCGAACGTGATTCAGGCGCGCGTGGAAATCAGCCCCAAAGCGGGCGCTTACTTCGGCTACAAATATCGCGCGCGGATCATCGCCGACAATTTCTTCAACGACTCGAGCGGCATCTATTTTCCGAATAACGCGGCCCGCGGAAACTGCACGCTCATCAACTCCTCGCTACCGTTGGCGCAGGATAATCTGCCGGAAGGCTGCACGCTGAATCCAGACGGATCCATCAGCTACGCCTTTCCCGGAACGTTCGCGCCTGCGGGGGAAACGGATATTCGGGAAAATCACGCCATCTTTGGACTATGGATGCGGCCCACCACCAAGTTACGGCTCAGCGTGGATGGCGACATCATGAGCGCGGACAACACCTTCACGCGGCTGAGTCCGCTGACCTCGCAAGAGTTGCGCTTCAAGGCCGCCTACCGGGCCGCCGCGTGGGTGAATGTGAGTGGAAACGTGAGCCTCTGGTATGGGCAAAACAGGGTGCCGGACGTGGACAACACCATGCATAACCTCAGTTACGGCGTTGCGGCGCAGCTCCTGCCCAGCGAGAAATTCAACGTGGACGTCGGCTACAACTACAACAATATTTCCTCACAACTTTTGGTGTGCTTTACCGCCAGCGGATCGCTGGCAGGCTTGCCTGCGTGTCCGGAGGTCTCGGGCCTTGTCCAAGAACAGTCGCCGTATTCGAGCAAGGTGAACACCGGCTTTCTGGACTTCTCCTGGATGCCCTTGAAGCGGCTATCCGTGCATGGCGGGGCCAATCTTACGGGGGTCAGCGGCTCGCAGCTCAATCTGACACCGATGAATCCCATTCCGACCAACGTAGCAGGCTCTTTAAATTCAAGCTGGTACGAGCCTTATGGAGGATTCGATTACCGCTTCACGTCCCACTGGACAGGAAAGTTCGGTTGGGATTATTACAGTTACCATGAGGATGCCACCCCGGCATATCAGGATGTTTATACATCACGGAATTTCCACGGCAACCTCGTCACACTTTCGGTAAGGTACGCGTTCTAGTACGACAACGGGGAAGGCCGGTGACGGCTGCCTTGTTGAATTTTTGTTTGGGAGAGGGAAACTCATGGGGATCAACATCAAGCATCTTGGAACGCTGTCACTCGCCGCGGCGCTCCTGGCGGGCACGTGTCTGCTCAGCGCGCCGGCCAAAGCCGACGCGGCTGCCGGCGGGACGTTGTTCAAGACTAAATGCGCGGGATGTCATGGCGCGGACGGCAAGGGCAAGGAAGTTATGAAGACCAGCGACCTGGGAGCCGCGGACGTTCAGAAGTTGAGCGACGCGGAGCTTACCGGGATCATCACCGGCGGCAAAGGAAAGATGCCCGCTTACAAAACGCTCTCGGCTGACCAGGTGAAGGACCTCGTCAGCTTTATCCGTTCACTGAAGAAGTAAGAAAGTCACAGGGAACCTCAGCCCGTATCGACACGGAGCGCCCAAGCTCCTGGGTGCTCCGTGTCAATTTGCAGTAACAACCAAGGAGGAAGTAATGAAGAAGGTTCTGTCGGGAATCGCAGTGGTCGTAGTGCTGGGATTGGCCGGATCCATCGCTCTCGCTCAGGATACCGCCAACGGCGAAAAGGTCTTCAAGGCGAAGTGCGCCGGTTGCCACGGCGCGGACGCCGCGGGTAAGGCCGGGATGAAGTCGCCCTCGATCAAGGGCAAAACCGCCGAGGAAATCCAGAAAGTGATCGCCAGTAACGCAAAACACGCCGGACTGAAGAGCCTGTCGGAAACGGATATCAAGGATCTGGCGGCATATCTCGGCACCCTGAAGTAGTTGCGCAGCCCGGGGTCCCGGTTGGAAATTGGTTTTGGCGGGCCAGCCCATGCAGTTGCCCGGCAAAATCAAGGTGTGAGGCAACAACGAGATGGCGTCCCGCTCCCGAGCGATCGCGATGTGCGGACACTCACGCGGAAATTTCACCGCAGAGCCTGCCTCTCCAGGCTCTCCGAATATGGGCTAGTCCAGAGGCCCTGGCGTATCCTTCGCTGGGGCTCCTAAAATCACGCGCAAGTTAGCTAAGGTTGGGGGCTTTCGGCATGAGTTTACCAAGCACCGCCAGAGATTGGGCACGCCTGCTGTACTACTTCAGTCAGAACACCCTTAGCTTCATTGGCGTGGTGTTGACGACCAGCAGCGCCCTGACCCTGATTGCGTTCTGGATGTACGATTTCCTGCTTCCGGGGCCCGCACACCCGTATGTTGGCATTCTGATTTTCCTGCTCTTGCCCGGCCTTTTCATTTTGGGCCTTGTGCTGATCCCGCTAGGAATCGCATTGCGGCGGCGCAAGCTCCGCGATGCAGGTCAACTCCCCCACGTTTATCCGGAAATTGATCTCAAGGTTCCCATGGTTCAGAACAGTTTCCTCTTCATCGGGGCCGCCACATTCGTCAACGTGCTGATCTTCTCGTTCGCGTCTTACAAGGGCGTTTCCTACATGGACACGACCACGTTTTGCGGTCAGACCTGTCATACCGTCATGGCGCCGGAATTTTCTGCGTACCAGAATTCGCCCCACGCGCGCGTGGAGTGCGTGGACTGCCACATTGGTCCGGGTGCCGGATGGTTTGTGCGTTCCAAGTTGTCCGGACTGCGCCAGGTCTTCGCGGTCACCTTCCACACCTACTCGCGCCCAATCCCATCTCCGGTGAAGTACCTGCGTCCGGCGCGGGAAACCTGCGAGCAATGTCACTGGCCGCAACGTTTCTCGGGTGACAAGTTCATCGTGAAAACCGACTACAAGGACGACGAGAAAAACACGCCGCAGACCACCGCGCTGATCCTGAAGATTGGCGGGCGGTATGCGCACGGTGCGGAGGGCATTCATGGCCGCCATCTGGATGAAGGATCGCGCATCCACTACGTCTCGATTGATCCGCAGCGCCAGGTGATTCCCGTTGTGGATTATACGGATGATCAGGGAAAGACCGTGGAATACGTCTCCACGGACATCAAAGCCACGAAAGAGCAATTGGAAAATGGCGAGCACCGGGCGATGGATTGCATTGACTGCCACAACCGGCCCACGCACGCCTTTGAGCTGCCGGAAAATGCTGTGGATCTGCGGATGTCCCGCGGTTTGATCAGCACGGATCTGCCCTATATCCGGAAGAAGGCCGTAGAGTTGTTGAAGGTGAATTATCCAGATCGCGACACGGCGAAGACGCAAATAATCGCGGGAATTGAAACCTTTTATCGAACGAGTTACCCCGAGGTTTACAACGGGAAGCGTGCCTTAGTGGAACAGGCGGCCGACACCACCGCGGCCATTTATCTGCGGAACATTTTTCCCGATATGAAAGTGGGCTGGGGCGTCCATCCCAACAATCTCGGCCACACCGATTTCCCCGGATGCTTCCGGTGCCACGATGGTTCACACACCAGCGCCGACGGCAAAACTATCACCAACGATTGCTCCGCCTGCCATAACTTGCTGGCGGTCCAGGAGGAAAACCCCAAGGTCCTAAAGGACCTTGGATTGCAGTAACTAAAAATTCGTGGGCCCATCAGGGCCCGGAGGTAGCCTTTTATGAGCTCCAAACGAGCGGAGCGGCAAGGCTGGAACCTGGTCTCCGGCAGCTTGCTGTTTGCGCTGGTATGTGTGCTCGCTCCCACTCATGCTGCCGCCAAGGATAAAACCGCTCCACCGCCCAAGAAAGATGAAGTTTGCCTGGCGTGCCACGGCTCCCCAGGAATGAAGTCCGACAAGGGGCTGGATATTTCAATCAACCCCACGAAGCACGCCGCCAGCGCGCACGCCGTTCTCGGTTGCACCGATTGCCACACTTCCATCAAGGATTATCCGCATCCGGCGAAGATCCAGCGAGTCGAATGCGCCACGTGTCACACGGACGAAGTCAAGTCCTTCACCAGCAGCGTCCACTCGATGCTGGGGGACACTGCGTGCGCTTCGTGCCATGGTAACGTCCACGAACTGACGACGACCGAAAAACTCGCGCCCGCCAAGTGCGTGGAATGCCACGCCGACGAAGTCAAACAATTCGCCGATAGCATCCACGGGCAAGCGGCAAAGAAGGGCGACCCCGACGCGCCGACATGCGAATCGTGCCACGGATCGGTGCACAGCATAAAACCCGGAGACGCGACTGACTCGACCGTCTCAGCGAAGAACCTGCCGGATACTTGCGCGAAGTGCCACAGCGACCCCGGCTTTCTTTCGCGGCATCTGATTCCACTGGCGCACCCGGTGGATTCGTACAAGCAAAGCGTACACGGCCGGGCGGTTGCCGCTGGAAATTCCAAGGCGGCCACCTGCAACAACTGCCACGGCAATCATGACATTTATCCGGCGATGGACCCGCGTTCCCGCGTCAACCACTGGAAAGTCGCGGAAACTTGCGGCACTTGCCACCAGAAGATCGCGCAGACCTATGAGGAGAGCGTCCACGGTGTAGCCGTCAAGGCGGGCGTTCGTGATGCGCCCGTTTGTACGGATTGCCACGGCGAACACCTCATTCTGGAACCTCAGAATCCCAACTCGCCCGTGAATGAGGCCAACGTGTCGCTCGAAACTTGCGGCCGGTGCCACGGGAGCGCCCGCTTGGCGCGACTCTATGATCTCCCCGTGAACCGTGTGCCCTCCTATGCCGACAGCTACCACGGGCTGGCATTGAAAGGAGGCCGGCTAAGCGCGGCAAATTGCGCTTCCTGCCACGGCATTCACAACATTTTCAAATCTTCCGACCCCCGTTCGACGGTAAATGCCGCCAATCTGCGGAAAACGTGCGGCAAATGCCACCAGGGCACGGAGGAGTCACGCTTCGCCATCGGTCCAGTTCACGTGGAAACGGGCACCGGCCCCAATTCCCCGGTGGTGAAGTGGATCCGCTGGACGTATTGGGTTTTGATTCCCGCCACGCTCGGGTTCATGCTGCTGCACAACCTGCTGGACCTGCTGAGCAAGCTGCTTCGCCGGCGGCCGCGCCGCGAATCGAGCGAGATCGCGTTGCGGATGAACCTGTCGTTCCGCATCGCCCACTGGGGCATCATGTTCAGCTTCCCAACTCTCGTCGTCAGCGGGTTTGCGTTGAAGTATCCGGAAGCCTGGTGGGCGAAACCATTGCTGCTGTGGGAAGGTCACGTGGACGTTCGCGGCGGCTTGCACCGCTTCGCGGCCGTGGTGATGATTCTGGCCACGCTCTACCACTTCGTGCACCTGGCTCTTCGCAAGCGCGACCGCCCGTTCCTCTGGTCCATGATTCCGACCATCCGGGACGCTCGCGACATGATCGACGTCTTCCTCTACAACCTAGGCCTCTCACAAAAAGAACCGAAATTCGCCAAATTCAACTACGCAGAGAAAATGGAATACTGGGCCTTTATATGGGGTACTTTTGTGATGGCCCTTTCCGGATTCCTGCTATGGTTCAACGATTTCACGTTGCGCCATTTCCCGAAGTGGGTGGCGGATGCGGCGACCGCGGTGCATTGGTATGAAGCGCTGCTGGCCACGTTCTCCATCCTCATCTGGCATTTCTATCTGGTGATCTTCGATCCGATGGTTTACCCGATGGATACGGCGTGGCTCGACGGAAAAATCTCCGCCGACCACTATCGCCATTCCCGCCCGGCCTATTATCGGCAATTGGTGAAGGAAGGCCTGGTGGAAACTCCGGAAGAACCCGGTGCCGCTTCCGAAACGCCTGAGCCCGCTCACGGCGACGATTGAGTTTCTTTCTCCTTGGCCGGGGCGCGGGAAATCGTGCCCCTTTTTTGCCCCGAGCTGCCTGTCCCGCTCTTTCGGCAATCTCTTTTCCATGCGTCTTAAGGATTCTCGAAGTTGTGGTAGTGTCTGCAGGTAGAGTCTTCCTTTCCCATGCCCAAACGTCCGATTATTGAGCCATTTCGCATTAAAAGTGTGGAACCCATCCGCGCCTCCGCGCGTGAAGAGCGCGAGCGGCTCATCAAAGCCGCCGGCTACAATCTCTTTCTCGTCGCCTCCGAAGCCATCCTGATCGATCTACTGACCGACTCCGGGACTTCCGCGATGTCCACGGAACAATGGGCGGCCATGATGCGCGGCGACGAATCCTACGCCGGGTCGCCCAGCTTCGCGCGCTTCCGCGCCTCGGTACAAAACATCTTCGGTTTTCGGCATGTGATTCCCACGCATCAGGGGAGGGCCGCGGAACGCATTCTTTTTAACGTCATGTGCAAGAAGGGTAACATCGTTCCCAACAATACGCATTTCGACACCACGCGCGCCAATTGCGAGTTCGTCGGCGCCGCGGCTCTCGACCTGCCCATCCCGGAAGCAAGGCAGCCTTCGCTGGTCCATCCCTTCAAAGGAAATATGGATACCGGAGGCCTCGCGGAATTGATTGAGCGAGAAGGCGCGAAGAAAATTCCACTCGTGATGCTGACCGTCACTAACAACTCCGGCGGTGGCCAGCCCGTCTCCATGGCGAATATTCGCGGCGTAAAAGGTATTTGCAAAAAGCACGACATCCCTCTCTACATTGACGCCTGCCGGTTCGCCGAAAACGCCTATTTCATAAAACTCCGCGAGCCCGGTTACGCGTCGAAAACACCCCTGGAGATTGCGCGTGAAATGTTTTCTTATGCCGATGGCTGCACCATGTCCGCAAAAAAGGATGGCCTGGCGAACATCGGCGGCTTCCTTTGCACCAACGATGATTCGATCGCGCAACAGGAGAAAGACCTTCTGATCCTCACCGAGGGCTTCCCGACCTACGGCGGGCTTGCCGGGCGCGATCTCGAGGCTATCGCGGTGGGCCTCAACGAGGCGCTCGAAGAAGACTATTTGCAATATCGCATCGCCTCGACCGCGTTCCTGGGCAATCACATCGCCGCGGAAGGAGTGCCCATCGTGCAGCCGCCCGGAGGCCACGCAATCTACCTTGATGCCCGCGCGTTTCTTCCGCACGTTCCTCCGTCGCAGTTCCCGGGCGTCGCGCTGGCCAACGAACTTTTCCTCGAAGGCGGCATCCGTTCGGTCGAAATCGGCACGCTGATGTTTGGAGAGCACGCCCAGATGGATCTGGTTCGCCTGGCGATTCCGCGGCGGGTTTACACGCAAAGCCACATTGAATACGTTGTGGAGGTCATCCTGGATGTCTGGCGCCGCCGGGAAACCATCCCAGGTTATGAATTGGTTCACCAGGCAGCGTTCCTTCGGCATTTCACGGCGCGGCTCAAACCTCGGAGCGTCTCTTCATGAAACTTTCGATCGATCCCGGTCTCAAGAAAAGATGCCCCTCTATCGCGCTGGGACTGGTCACTGCGCATGTGCGCACCGCGGATTCCCCTCTTGAGCTGCTCGGGGAATTGTATCGCTGCGAAGAGTCGATCTTGAAGGCCGTGGATCCCCGCGCGCTCATGGATGCTCCTGCAATTTCCGCGACGCGCGCCGGCTATCGCGCGCTGGGCAAGGATCCCGCGCGCTATCGCGGCTCGGCGGAGGCATTGCTGCGCCGCCTGGTAAGCGGAAAGCATTTCCCCAACGTAAATTGCGTTGTGGACATCGTCAATCTCGTTTCCGTCGAAAGCCGCTTGCCGATTGGACTCTATGACACCGCGCAGATTCAGGGCGATGTCGTGTTTCGCACCGGGAAAAAAGGCGAGACCTACAAGGGCATAGGAAAGTTCGATCTGAACCTTGAAGATTTGCCGGTCTTCGCGGATGCCGCGGGTCCTCACGGCAGCCCGACCAGCGACTCCGAACGCACCATGGTCACGCCGTCCACGGAGCATGTGGCCGCAATTCTGATCTCTTTCAGCGGCCCGCAACCCCTCGACGCGTGGTGCCGGCGCATCGGTTCGCTTCTTGGGCAGTACGCGGAGGGGCGAGAAATTCAGACGGAGTTTGTCTCCTAGCAGTCGGCGGGGGCGGACACCTCCATGCCCAGCGTTTATGATCTGAAACCGAAATTTCAAGCGCTCCTGCGGCCAGTAACCAACGCGCTGGCAGCCAACGGCATCACCGCGAATCAAGTGACGCTCGCAGCTTTGTTTCTGTCGTTTGCCACCGGCGCGGCGATCTACTCTTCTCGCAGCCTGCGGGTTCTGTTGTTGCTTCCGGTTGTACTCTTCATTCGCATGGCGTTGAATGCCATCGACGGCATGCTGGCGCGCGAACACAATCAGAAAACTCCCCTCGGCGCTATCCTCAACGAACTGGCAGACGTCCTCTCAGATGCCGCGCTCTATCTGCCGCTGGCATTCTTCCTGCCGTTTGACCCGGTGGCGATGGTCTTGATCGTCCTGCTCGCAACGATTTCGGAGATGACCGGCGTGGTGGCCGTACAGATTGGCGCATCCCGCCGTTACGATGGGCCGATGGGGAAAAGCGACCGCGCCTTTGTTTTTGGGGTGCTGGGATTGTTGCTCGGTTTGAATCTCCCTGTTTTTCCGCTGGTCCGCCCCGCCCTCTGGATTGTCGTGGTGCTTCTGGTGCTGACGATTTTCAATCGCGCACGCGGAGCGCTCCGGGAACTTCGCACCGGAGTTCGCGCATGAGCGAACATGTGCATCCGATCGCTAACATCCTGGCCGCGATTGCGCGTGGGATCTCCGGCGTGCAAGTGCAATGGGCGGGCTGCGAACCCAGCGAGCGGCAGCGCATCTATTTTGCAAATCACACCAGTCATTTGGATTTTGTCGTATTGTGGTCGGCGTTGCCTGCGGACATCCGCGCCCGCACGCGTCCCATCGCGGCCAAGGACTACTGGGAGGAGACCCACCTGCGCCGCTACCTGGCGGAAAATGTCTTCAAAGCGGTGCTCGTGGAGCGCGGGGCGCCGGCCAAGGCGAAATCCCACGACGACGCCAAATTGGTGAGCCGACACTTGGTCGAAGATATGGCCACAGCTCTTGGCACGCGCGATTCGCTCATTCTGTTCCCGGAAGGCACGCGCGGCACCGGTGAAAAGCTCGGCGAATTTCGCAGCGGCCTTTACTATCTGGCCCTGCATCGCCCCGACGTGGAGCTGGTCCCCGCCTATCTCGAAAACATGAACCGTATCCTGCCCAAAGGCGAGTTCCTGCCCGTGCCGATGCTTAGCCTGCTTACCTTCGGCAAACCAATTCATGTGGAATCTGGCGAAGAAAAACACGGCTTCCTCGAGCGCGCGCGCGAAGCGGTCGCCAGCTTGCGCCGGATTGGACCCACCTGATGTTCCAGGCCATTCACGACCCCAAACTATTGTGGCTCTTCGGCGGAGTGCTGTTCCTGCTCGTCCTTTCCAACATCATCGGCGACATTCTGAAAGAACGCCATCGGAACGACCCCAGCCGCCCGACTATAGACAATCTCAACGCGCGCATCCGGGCGTGGTGGAAAATGTGCGCCATCTTCGGTGTTTCTCTGCTCATCGGCCCTGTCGGCACGCTGGTGCTCTTTGGAATTATTTCGTTCCTGGCGCTGCGCGAATACATGACACTGGTGCCCACGCGCCGCGGCGATCACCGCACCTTGTTCTGGAGTTTCTTCGTCATCATGCCGCTGCAGTATTACCTGGTGGGCATCGAGTGGTATGGCTTCTTCGCCATCATGATCCCCGTGCTGGCGTTCATCTTCGTGCCAACGAGCATTGCCATCTACGGTGATACCGAGCATTTCCTGGAGCGCGCGGCGAAAATCCAGTTTGGTCTCATGGTTTGTGCGTATTGCCTGAGCCACGCGCCCGCGCTCTTGCTGCTGAAAATCCCGGGATTCGAAGGCCACGATGCGCGGCTGCTCTTGTACCTGGTGATCGTGGATCAAATGAGCGATGTGCTGCAGTACGTGTGGGGCAAGTTGCTCGGCAAACACAAGATTGCGTGGCGCGTCAGCCCCAACAAAACCTGGGAGGGCTTTGCCGGTGGCGCGGCGAGCGCCACGGCGCTGGGCACCGCGCTCTGGTGGGCCACGCCATTTACACCGCTGCAATCGGCGGGCATGTCCTTCACAATTTGCATTTTGGGTTTTGCCGGCGGGCTGGTGATGAGCGCCATCAAGCGCGACATCGGCATCAAGGATTTCGGCGTGGTGATTGAGGGCCACGGCGGCATCCTCGACCGCATCGATTCGCTATGCTTCGCCGCGCCGATCTTCTTTCATCTGGTCCGCTATTATTTCGTCCCGTAGGCCGTACGGAACTAGCGCGCGACAGGCTCAGCATCTTGTGCGGTGCTCGCGACTCGCGCTTTGAAGAAGCCTCGCGCCGCCAGCAGTTCGGCGTTCAGAAGTGCAGCGCCGGCCGCACCCCGCACCAGATTGTGCGAGAGCAAGGTCAGCTTGACGTCCAGCAGCGGGCATTCGCGCACGCGCCCGACCACCGCAGCCATCCCGTGGCCAGCGTTGACATCCTTACGAGGCTGCGGCCGGTCGTCTTCGTTCTGCACGACAATGGGGTGCTTCAAGCCGGTAGGCAACGAAGCAAGCTCCGGGGAAACTTCAAATCTGCGCAACGCCTCGCGCACTTCATCGAGTGTGGCCGTTTTCTTCAGCCGCAGCGAAGCGCACTCCAGGTGGCCGTCAGTCACCGGCACGCGGTTGCAGTGCGCGCTGATTCCCAGCCCCGCCTCTATGAATCGCGATCCGTCCCACTTGCCCAGCAGTTTCTGCGGCTCCTGTTCCATCTTTTCCTCTTCGCCACTGATGAAGGGCACTACATTGCCGAGAATGTCGAGAGCGGGGACTCCGGGATAACCCGCGCCGGAAACGGCCTGCAGCGTCACCACAAAAATCTTTTCCAGGCCGAAAACGTCCGCTAGCGGCTTTAGCACCAGGACCAGCCCGGCCGTGGAACAGTTGGGATTCGTGACGATGAATCCCGTGTCGTAGCCGCGATTTTTCTGCTGCACGCGTATGGCTTCCACGTGCGAAGCGTTCACTTCCGGGATCAGCAGGGGCACGTCAGGGTCCATGCGGTGATTCTTCGAGTTGCTCACGACCGGATACCCGGCCCGCGCAAAATCTTCTTCGGCCTTCCCCGCAACGGAAGAATCCAGCGCCGAAAACACGAAATCGCAATCGAGACTCGTCTCCAGATCCTTGACCACTAGCTTGCGCGCCGCCTCAGGGACAGGTCCTTCCAGGTGCCACCGCGCTGCTTCCGCGTACGTCTTGCCGGAGGAGCGCTCCGACGCCGCCACCGCGGTTAGTTCAAACCACGGATGATCCGCCAGCAGCTTGACGAGGCGCTGCCCCACCATTCCCGTCGCGCCCAAGACGCCCGCGCGCCACTTTCTTCCGTCCGCGCGGCGGCTCATCGCGCACCTCCGGCATAGGCAAGTTCATCCGCGGCGTTCACATTGTCCTGTGGCAAATCCTGGCTCATCTGTACGACTCCTAGTATGTTTTTCCGCCGGAGTCACTCGGGAGGGGGTGAAACGAAAAAACCCACCGCCCGGTTCGCTTCGGGGGTGGGTTGGAAACTGGTGCTGGCTGTCTAGCTGTTTCTCCCGTCGCCCGAAGCGCGCGTAGTGGACGTAGTGCGAGTCGTCGTATTCGACGGGTTCGCGAGCGTCCCGATTCGCTTCGTAGCGTGTGCCAACATGATTCCCAAGATATCACGAGGCGGCCGATTTGCCAGAGCAAATTGCCCGCCATCCCACCGAATGTGGCGAAAGCAAAATCACCTGACGGTTGAAGAGATTCGCAGTCTTCGGCCTGGCACTACAATAAATCCCGTATCTATATCCAAGGACTAGGTTTATTTGACGAAACTTTCACAGAGTTCGTGGGTTTACAAGCCGCAAGGGACGGTGGGGTCCGAGTGGCCTCCAGGGGAATTCTTCAGCTTATGGAAAAGGGAGATTCTCATCATGTATTTGAAGAAGTGGTTTACTGCTTGCTTTGCGCTCGCCCTGATAGCTCTGCTTGCGGGCTGCGGCAATAGCTCGGATTCCAGCAGTTCAAGCGGCAACTCCAATCCTCAATCCAATTCCGTATTCGTCACCGGCACCGATGCCCCGTTGCCCAGCGTCGTCGGCTTCCGTGTGGACATTACCGGCATGACCCTTTCGGATGGTACGAGCACCCCAGTTTCCGTCCTCAGTGGTTCGCAGACCGTGGATTTCGCTCGCTTGAACGGCATGCGCACCCTTCTCGATATCAACTCCATCCCGACCGGCACGTACACCCAGGCGGTCATTACGCTCGCGAACCCTTCGATCGATTACCTTAACGTTACGAATCCGCAGACGAATCCGCCGACTCATCCGACCATCAGCACCCTCGACACGAGTGCAAACTCCACTCCCCAACTCAGCCTGACCACTTCCTCCGTGACCATCAGTCTGGCTAATCCGCTGGTGGTCTCCGCGGGGGACATCGACGGCCTCCGCTTCGAATTCGACATCCGCAAATCCGTGGCAGTGGACGCAAACGGCCAGATTACCGGCGCCATCACTCCGAACATCAATCTGAAAGTCATCACTCCCTCGGACGCGGACGCCTACATAGATGAATTCGACGCAGGTGTCGTCAGCGTGAACGCCTCGGGCAACTCCTTCGTGATTCAAGGTCCGCATGGCCATCAATTCACGGTCAACGTGAACCAGCAGACGGAATGGGAAGGGAACGACACCATCAACGATCTGGGTTCCGACTCCATCGTTGAAATCTCCGGAACGCTCGACCGCACTTCGGCCGCGATTTTGGCGGATACGGTTTGCATCGTCTCGCAAAATAAGTTCTGGGCGGGCGGCTTGGTGACCTATGTTGATCCTCCGGTAGGAACCGCGGACGACTTCGATATGTACGTTCGCAACGTGCTTCCGTCGGGCACCGGATTCAATCCCGGCCAGATTTCGACCATCAACCTGACAGGCAATGAAAAGTTTTTCATTCACTGGTGGCACAATAATTGGGGGAGTTTCCTCTTCAACTCCACCGGCCTGGTTCCCGGCCAACACGTGAGCATCGCCGGGCCCTTCAGCAACGGCCAGGTGACCGTGAAACGCGTGGTGTTGCGCCACTCCGGCCACACCGGTACGCTCGTCGTCGGGCAGACCAACACCTCCGCCGGAACCTTCCAGTTCGATTCGAATGGGTTGGCCGGCGTTCTCTTCCAGGATCCCGTGACCGTGCAAGTCACGCCATTCACGCGCTATCTGGGCGGCTTGCATGGGCTGGGTGATCTCACGGGCACTGCAGCGCTGGACCTGCGCGTGGTGGGATTGATTCTGAAGACCAACACGGGCGATCCGATCTTCCTCGCTTTCAGTGTGGAAGAGCTCCCCAATTGAGCCTGTTCCTGTAATTTGATCGGGAGGGCGGCCACTTCATAATTTGGAGTGGCCGCATTGTTTAGCAAGAAGAGTCGAAAATCAGGCTGGAGCACGTCAGGCCCGATTCAGCTTTCTGCAGTTCCGAAATGTCCAGCGGCACCACGAGAAATCCTTGCGCTTCAATCTGTGCTCGCGTCTTCGGAAACGATGCGGGAAACACAACTGTCTCCCCAATCGCCAAGGCATTTCCGGCGTGTGGCTCCGCCGGATCCACGTCCACCCACTCGAATCCCTGGAATCGCTTCCCCTCAAACCAGCTCCGGTTCGCCAGCAGCACATTCCGCCCCAGGTACGTCACCGCGGATTTCAGATGGAGACAGCCGGTCACAGGCACGGCCGTTAGGTCGTAGCCGTAGTGATCCACAATCACCGCCAGTTGCCGGATACCTTCCGGATTGCTGCGCATTGTGTGCCCAACGAAAATCTTGCGCCCCACGCGCAGAACGTCTCCGCCTTCCAGCGTTCCGGGCAGCTTGATGAACGCCAGCTTCCGGTGCGGCTCCAGCGCCGCGGCCAGCGATTCGGCTTCCTTGCGGCGCGTTTCCGTCCCCGGCGTGCAGATCACGGCGACTTCGTCCAGCACCACGGCCGGGTCCTCCACGAACATGGAGTCGGGCAAATCGCGCTCCTCGGGCAGGGAAATGACCCGTGCGCCCAATGCTGCCAGGGCCGCCTCGTAGGCGAGGTGCTGTGCTCTAGCTTTCTCCAGATCGATGGGTTTTCGTTCGATGAAGCTCAATTCGCAATTTATAAGCGAAGAGCTAACAGCGCGGGTGATGGCGGTCAGCATTTTCCGAATGTAACAGAGACGGGCGGGTGTGGCCACAGCACGCCGGCGGGGGAAACCCCTGTTCACCTTCCCTGCCGGAACCGCTATAGTCTTAGGCGAGATTTCGCTCAACGAAACGCTGGCAAACGGTTAAGGAGAAGGTCTTCATGTCGGATGGCATCCGCCGGTTTGTAGCTCTTTGCGTGCTTGTGCTGGGCACGGGACTCTTGTGGGTGGTGGTGGGTTTCTCCAGGGACGATGCCGCAAAGGCAAAGAACGCTCAGGATGCGGCGCTTGCGTACGCGCGCGAACGCGCCGCTTCCAACGATCCCCGCCTCAAGGGTGCATATCGCTACGAAAAGGGCGGATGGATTTACGTGCACTTGCAAGGCGATCCCGCCGCGATCGGGTTCCAGCACGGTTTTCTCCTGGCCCCGGAAATTCAGGACGCGTTTCCGGCCGTTCAGGAAGGCATGACCCACTCGACGAAGCGCGACTGGGCATTCTTCCGCCAGGCCGCCCGCGAGATGCTCTGGCCAAAGATTGACGAAGAGTACAAGGAAGAGCTTCAAGGAATCGCCGAGGGCTTGAACGCCCGTACCGGCTCGAAGCTCGATGTCTACGACATCGTCGCGTTCAATGCCTTCGAGGAACTGCCCGATTACTATGTACCATGGCTCGACAAGCACGAGAAGATTCCCGACGCTCCTAAGCTCAAGAGCCCGGGAAATTGCAGCGCGTTTGTAGCCACCGGCAGCTGGACCAAAGACGGCAAGATCGTCATCGCCCACAATAACTGGACCAGCTACATGAACGGCGAGCGCTGGCGCATCATTTTCGACATTCAGCCGAAGAGCGGCTTCCGCATGTTGATGGACGGCTTCCCGGGAGTGATCGCCAGCGACGATGATTTCGGCTTCAACAGCGACGGCCTGATGGTGACCGAGACCACGATTTCGCAATTCGAAGGCTGGGATCCGGACGGCAAGGCGGAATTTGTCCGTGCGCGGAAGGCCCTCCAATACGCCGGCTCTATCGACGATTACACGAAAATCATGCTCGACGGAAACAACGGCGGCTACGCCAATGACTGGCTGCTCGGCGACCGCAAGACCAACGAAATCGCGCAACTCGAACTGGGCTTAAAGGCCTATAAGCTGTGGCGCACGAAAGACGGCGTCTTCGCTGGTTCCAACTGGGCCCGCGATCCGAAAGTGCTCAAGGAAGATGCGCCGCAATTCAATCCCAACGATCTTTCTTCTTCGCCGAACGCGCGCCGCGTCCGCTGGGAAGAACTGCTCAATGAGAACAAGGGCAAGCTGGACGTCGAGCTCGCCGAAAAGATGCTGGGCGATCATTTCGATTCGTATCAAAAGAAAGAAGAGGCCAACGAGCGCACCCTGTGTGGGCACGTGGACGTCTCGCCGCGCGGCATTTCCATCTGGGATTGGGAAGCGAACTATCCGGGCGGCGCGGTCCAGGGCAAAGCCACCGACTCCACGATGGCCCAGAAGTTTCGCATGGTTGCCCGCATGGGCCATCCGTGCGGCGAAAATTTCTACGCCAAGCCGTTCCTTGCCGCGCACCCCGCTTACGCGTGGCAGGAACCGTACCTGCGCGATATGCCTGCGGGCCCCTGGACGGAATTCCAAGCCGGCGAAATCCCGGTCCCGCAGCAATAGTCCGCAGCCGCGAGACGCCGACTCTACCTGACGGTCATTTCCGGCTTCACCGCCATCTCCTCCGATGCAGACGCGGTCACCCGCCGCAACTCCCGGCAATGCTCATACGCGCGATACACCTGGTCGAATGCCTTGTCCCACGAGACGCCCAAAACTCTCTCCCGCGCCGCCTCGCCCATTCCGCGCAATCGTTGCGGCTGCCGAGCCAACTCCACCACGCGCGCGACAAACTCTTCATCACTGTCCGCCACGCATCCGGTCGCCCCGTGCGTCACCAAAAACTTGGGACCGCCTTCGCTCGTCACTACGGATGCCACGCTGGAGGCCGCCGCTTCCTGGACCACGTTCCCAAATGTATCGGTGCGCGAAGGGAACGCGAACAAATCCATATTCGCGTACGCGCGAGCCAGATCCTCGCCGCGCAGCACGCCGGTAAACTCGCCGTGACGCAGGCGCCGCCTCATCCAGTTCACTTCGCTGCCGGCCCCGACGATCACCAACTGGAAATCCTGCAGGCCCGCGGCTTCCAGCGCCTGCTCGATCTTCGCGAACAGCCGGACGCCTTTTTCCGGCGTCACCCTGCCCACAAATCCGATCCGCAGCGTGCTATCGCGCACCGTTCTCCGGGAGGGATTGAATAGTTCGGAATCCACGCCTCGCGTCATCAGGAAACATGGCCGTCGCGCCTTTTTCTCCAGCCATTCTACCTGCGGCGGCGTTGGCGCCAGCGTAACCGCCGCCAGGCCATAAAACCACAACTGCAGCCGCAATCCTTGCAATTGCACCCAACTGCACGTGGGACGCGTGATTTTTCCGGGCAGAAAGGCCAGCGTCTTTTGCAACCGCCGCGCCGCAAACTGATGAAAATTGGTGTGCCACGACGCCACGATCGGAATTTTCAGGCTGTGGCACAGATACGCGCCCAATTGTCCCAGTTCGCCGGGGCTGGTGATGTGAATCATGTCCGGCCGGAAAGCCAGCACTTCTTTGCGGATGCGGTTCAGGTATCGCCAGAAGAGGAGGTCATACTGCAGATCGCGCTCGATCCCGATGCTCAGCCACGCGCGCTTGAGTTCGACCCGCCGGACGCTGCCTTCGTCCCAGGCTCCGGGATTGAGCCCGCCGTGAATCGCAAGAAACGGAAGCCCGTGGCGCTGCGCGTAACTCACCAGTTGGCGCGTCGTGAGTGCAACCCCGTTGATTTCGTGGAACGTCTCGCAAAAGAGCGCCACGCGGGGCGGATCCGTCATAGCCCTCCTTCTTCATTCCCCAAAAAGGCCAGCCGCAGCGCCGGCCGCAATTTCGAGCTTGCCGCCAGCCCCAAAAACCAGCGAAATCTTTCCACCACTCGCTGAAACCTGGTGCCGGCGTACTGCGAGAGCGGCATGGTTTCGCCATTCGCTTCAACGAAGACACGCGTCATCCAGTGCCTGCGCCCGAACTCTCCGGGAGCGTCGGCCAGCGCATGGCAGGTATTATCCAACAGCCGCAGCGGCAGGGCCTCGAAGTATTGCGGCATCAGGAGAATTTCACTCCGGCGCTGTTCGCGCATTTCCCAGACGAGGGCTTCGAACGTCGAGGCCCTCGTCAGGTTGAGCGCCGCGTTCGGCTCGCACCCGTGACGGTCGCCCCCGGAAATCACGGGTATCCCGGTCGCATCGCCCAGAGCCAGCACCGCCCGGTTTTCGCGGCGCGATCTCATTCCATTCAGCTCCAGCGCGTGAACCAGCGATGGATACTTTTCCAGAAACAACTTCAGCGAGTGCGCATGCGCGTCCGCTGCGATGTTTTCGGCGGACCAATACGGGTGGTTCAGCACAATCAACACTGATGGGCATGCGTTGAGCCCCGCCAGGAGCTCCCCCAGCCTGGCCACGCTGGGCTTCCGCGCATATTCCTCCAGTGCACTCATCCACTCCCGTGCCCGCGCCACGGGCAAGTTGTGAACCCCAAGATGGAAAATGCTTTTCTCGAAAGGGGCCGTCCATTCCACGGATATCGGCACGTCTTTCGTCTCGTCCAGCATCCGGAGTTGCAGGCCAGCTTCTACGTTGTCGTGATCGGAGAGTGACACTAACGGCTGCAGCCCCAGGCTCTGCAGGATCGGCTTGCTCTCCAGCTCATAGGCTTCCCGCGGCGAAAGCGGAGGCGTCCAATAATACCTCGTGAAGTCAAAATTCCAGCCGTGATAGAGGTGCAGCCTGCCCAATTCGCGCTCCAGAATGTAGCCGCCGATCGGGAATTTATCGATGTAGGTCGGAAGCCGGTTGAGCCGCTCCTTCGAATGCATGGTGTGGCTGTGCAGCGAGACACCGCTTCGATACGAGGAATAATGGCTGGACCCTGCCTGGAAACGCTGAACCACCGTGAGGGGAGATTTCATCAGGACGCTCCGTTTGTGTTGGACGGCAACAGCACCGCAGCGTTCTTTCTGTTCGCAGGCTAAAATGCCCGTATTACTCGCGTGTAACTGCAGCTTCAACATTCACAATTCGGTGATTCTTTCGACACAAAAGCGCGACACCTCGCGAAAATTTCCTACGTTTCAAGGCTTCGTAAAATCTGCGTAACACCTGCGGCTTACCTTTTCACCATGAGAACCGCGCGAAACGTTAGAGGAAACCACGGAGCCGGACTCGCATGAGGGGCTCCCCCGGCCTAAGCTTCCCCGTTTTCGTTTTCCTGTTCGCATTTCTCCTGCTACCCGCCGCTTCCGCTCTCACATCCGACCGCCAACCTATCGCCGAAGCGCTCGAGTGGATCCGCTCTTCGCCCCACCAGATGGTCCAGTACAACTACGATATGACCGCCCGCGTTCGACTGCTCCTTTTCTGGGCTGGTAAAGACGATGTCGGCGAGGGCTACATCCGGCGAGGCGTCTCCACAGAGGATTCGCGCAAGGAATTTATTCAGGTCCTCTTTGGCAGCGATCCGGCGAAGGCACCCCACGCCATCAATCGTTGGGGTGCTGGCACGGAAATCTCCTGGCATGCAAAACCCGTGACGCTATCGGACACCCGCGAGGACGTGACCTCAAGCGCCTTTTTCGGTTTCATGAAGTCCTCTCGCGGAAAATCGACCGCGGAGATGCAGCAGGAACTCAAGCGGGAAGAGCAGCTGGGGCTGCACTCATTCACCGGAATTCTCAGCCGCGTGGAACCAACCCGGGCGCTCTCCCTGGTCAGTTACCTCGAATCGAGCAGCGACTACAACCTGCGCGAATACGATCTGGCCGAACCCGTGATGCTCCAGCATCTGAACAGTTCGATACTGCCCCTGCGCTCTCTCCAAGACAACGCCCGCTGCCCGCGAGCCGAGGAATTCCTGGCGACAGTGGCGGAACTTATGGATCTGGGCCTCGCCGGCCAGCCCCCGCCAGTCTCCCGCGGTTACGTGTACGACGCCCAGGAAGATACACTCATCCTCGAGCAAAGTTCACCTGTCGCGCTTCTCGCCGTACAACTTCATGGGCCGGGCAACACCGTGCTCCTCGACACCTCGTACCACGATCTGCAGCATATGGACTTCGTCAATGTCCACAAACTCACCGGCAAGAGGGTCTATTTCTCCGTTGTGGTGGGAACGCAAGGCGACCTCCGCGGAGTGCCCGTCCAAATCCGCTATCAGTCAAACTGGTGGTTCCAGGTGGTCCTGAACTTGCTTCCGGCCGAGACGAAGAACCCGCCAAGCACGGTCGCCCGGCGCTGAACTTCAGTTCGCCGCACCGGAAGCGCCCGGCACTTGAATCTCCACGCGCGAGGGATACTTGCTGGAGCGATAGATTTTCTCGGTAGCTTTCTCGTAGTCGGAAGCCTTCGCCTCAAAAATGTTCGGCACGTACTTCTGTGGATTTCGGTCGTAGAGCGGAAACCATGTGCTCTGCACCTGCACCATGATGCGGTGCCCCTTCTTGAACACGTGATCCGCGGTGTGCAGATCGATCGTGAACGGGGTGACTTCCCCGGGAGTCATCGGCTCCGGCTTTTCATACGAATCGCGATAACGCCCACGGAAAATCTCGTCGGAGATCATCAGCTCATAACCCGCCAGATTAATCGGCGAATCGGCCTTGTCGGGATAGACATCAATCAACTTCACCACCCAGTCCGCGTCCGAGCCGGTGGTCGAAGCAAACAGCTTCGCGGTCACCTGTCCGGTCAAAGTCACATCCTGAGTCAATTCGCCTGTCTGCCAGGTCAGCACGTCCGGACGCTTCTCCACAAATCGCTGATCCTGCACCAGCCAGGTATACCAGTGCCCGGGGTGGTCGGTCGGGTAAGTCTCGTCAATCGGCCGGTTGCGATAGGGAACCGGGTTCGCCGGGTCGCTCACGTAGGAATCGAATGGATTCGCCGAATCGTTTTTCGGCGGCTCCAGGCTTAGTTTTCCGTCCGCGCCAAAGTACAAACTTTTCGTCTGCGCGTCTTTCGGCGGCCACGAATCGAACCGCGTCCAGACATTGCTTCCTGTCTGGAACAGCAGCGCTTCTTTCAACGGCAGTGTGCCCTTGTCATGCAGATAGTAGGCAAACCAGGGAGCTTCCACCTCCTCGCGGAAATACTGCCCGGTATTGGTGTTGAACGGAATTTGTCCGAGATTGCTGCCCGGTCCGCGTGCCCACCCGCCATGATTCCACGGCCCCACCACCAGGAAGTCCAGATGAGCCGCGTCATTTTTCTCCAGGTTGGCATACGTCGCCATAGGACCGTAGAAATCTTCCTGGTCCCACCAGCCGGCCACATTAAGGTTCGGCACCTTGGTCTGGTGCAAGGCATAGGCAATCGACTTTCGCTTCCAGAACTCGTCGTAGGTCGGATGCTCAACGAAACTGTTCCACGATGGAATCTTTCCGTGGAGATATTCCTCGTTGATGTTGGAAAGCGCTCCCACGTTTAAATACCAGTCGTACAAATCGTCTCGGTCGAAACTCAAATGGAATCTTTCCTTGCCGGTCTCCATCGTCGTCGCGTATTCGTACCCGTAGCTCAAGCGAAAGGCCCCATTATGGAAGAAATCGTCGCCCAGCCAGGTGTCTCCCATGCACGCCTGCTCACTGACTGCTTTGAGCGCCGGATGCGGATTCACCAGCGCCATTGCCGCCAGAAACCCTCCATAGGAAATGCCAGCAATCCCCACGCGACCGTTGTTGTTGGGAATATTCTTGATCAGCCAGTCGATCGTGTCGTAGGTGTCCGTGCTCTCATCCACACCTTTCGGGTCGCTCGGATCGTGCACCGGGCGGTTCATGATGAACTGCCCCTCCGAACCGTAGCGCCCGCGAATGTCCTGAAACACGAAAATGTAACCGTCGGCATACATGTGCTGATAGCCGTAGAGCTTGGGACTGTACCCGCTGTCTTGAGCCGAGATTCCGTAAGGCGTGCGCTCCAGGAAAATCGGCAGGGCTTCCTTGGCATCTTTCGGCGCGTAAATCTCGGTGTGCAGCTTGATGCCGTCCCGCATGGGGATCATCACTTCACGTTTATCGAACATGGATGGCAGGTCCGGACGGCCCATGCCTTGGGCGTTCGCGCTGGGCGCAATACCCCACAACGCCCCGAAAACGCAGAAAATTCGCAGAAATGTCCTCATCGCTCGGAAGTCCCCCTACTTCTTTTCTGAACCGTCGCGAGCATACCACATTGCAGGTAAGTCATTGGTTAGACACGCGTACTCTGGTAAAATAGGGATTCATAGCACCGCACCTGATTTGATGAAGAAAGGGTTCGTCCGGGCTGCTGGTTGTCTCAGCAGCTATTTTTGTCTAAAGACGCTTTGAACAACATGACCAAAGATATCCGCAACATCGCCATCATTGCCCACGTCGATCACGGCAAGACCACACTCGTAGACACCATGCTCCGCCAGAGCGGCATCTTCCGCGCCAACCAGGAGGTAGTGGAGCGTGTCATGGACTCGAACGACCTGGAACGCGAGCGCGGCATCACCATTCTGGCCAAGAACACCGCACTCTTTTTCCACGACACGAAAATCAATATCGTCGACACGCCCGGCCACAGCGACTTCGGCGGCGAAGTCGAACGCGCCCTGCGCATGGTGGACGGCGTGGTTCTCCTCGTGGACGCCAGCGAAGGCCCACTGCCCCAGACGCGCTACGTCCTGCAAAAGGCTCTGGCCGCGAAGCTGCCTCCCGTCGTGGTCCTCAATAAGATCGACCGTCCCGACGCGCGTCCCGAAGAAGTGCTTAACGAAATCTACGATCTCTTCATCGACCTGGACGCCACCGAAGATCAACTCGACTTCCCGATCGTCTACACCAACGCCCGCGCGGGCGTCGCACATCGCAAGGCCGGCGACGATTCGCGCGACCTGCTGCCACTCTTCGAAGCCATCGTCAACAAAATCCCCGCGCCCACGGGCGATCCCGCCGGTGTGTTGCAACTGCAGGTCACCAATCTCGACTACTCCGAATTCCTTGGCCGCCTGGCCATCTGCCGCGTCTTCAACGGCAGATTAGACCGCGGCGAGGAAGTAGGCATCAGCAAGCTCGACGGCAAGCTGCAGACCACCAAAATCACCAAACTCTTCACGTTTCGGGGACTCGAGCGCGATGAAGCCGATTCCGTCGCGGCGGGCGACATCGTGGCCATCGCCGGCGTCGAAGGCATCCAGATCGGCGAAAGCATCACTTCGCTGGAAAATCCGCAACCTCTTGAGCCCCTCACTATTGATGAGCCCACGCTGGCAATGATCTTCTCCGTCAACTCAGGCCCGCTCTCCGGTCGCGAGGGCGATTACCTCACTTCGCGCGACCTCCGCGATCGACTCGCCAAGGAGCTCCTCACCAACGTCTCCATCCGCGTGGAGGACACCGACACGCCCGAATCGTTCCGCGTGCTGGGCCGCGGCGAATTGCAGCTCGCCATTCTCATCGAAACGATGCGTCGCGAAGGCTTTGAGCTCATGGTCGGCAAGCCGGAAATCGTCGTGCGCACCGAAAACGGCAAAAAGCTCGAGCCCGTCGAGCGTTTGGTGATTGATATTCCCGAGGGTTTCATCGGCATCATCATGGAAACCCTGGGCAGCCGGCGCGGCGAAATGATCAAGATGACCAATCACGGATCCGGCCGCGTGCGTCTCGACTTCAAGATTCCCTCGCGTGGCTTGATCGGTCTTCGCAGTCAGCTGCTCACGGATACGCGCGGCACCGCCCTCATCCACTCGATCTTTGAAGGCTGGGTCGAATACGGCGGCGACATGGCGCTGCGTCCCACCGGCGCGCTGGTGGCCGATCGCGCCGGCGTTTCCACCGCTTACGCGCTCTGGGGGCTTCAGGAACGCGGCGAGCTTTTCATCGGCCCAAGCATCGAGGTCTACGAAGGAATGGTGGTCGGGGAAAATTCCCGCGAGCAGGACATGGAAGTCAACGTCACCAAGGAAAAAAAGCTCACCAACATGCGCTCTTCCTCGGCCGACGAAGCCATTCGCCTGATCCCTCATCGTCAGCTAAGTCTCGAGCAGGCCATCGAATTCATCGCCGACGACGAACTCGTCGAAATCACTCCGAAGTCCATTCGCCTGCGCAAGAAAGTGCTGCAGGCCGGCAGGCGTCCCCGCCGCTGGCAGGAAATCCGCGCCAGCCAAGAAGCCGCCGGCTGACACGACCTCGATCCTCGTACTATTTGCGTTTTTGTTGCGAACGCGCTGAACGGCGTTTTGCTCTCTTCCTTGATTTTGTAGTCTTCCTGCGCGCCAGAGAACGGCTCGCTCTTGCCACAAACTTGCGTAGGTCTCGGAGAGCCGCCTTGGCATCCTCCAGGTTGGGATTAGCGGGGTCCTCCTCAATTAACGAGGCGGCCTTCTTCATGACGGCCAAGAGTTTGCTCTTTTTTCGATTCATTTCGGTGCAGGCCCAGGAAGAAGTGCGTTCAAGGTAAAAGAGTTTTTCCATCCGCACTTGGAAGCGAATAGCCCGCCTCTTTTGCGAGCGTAGGCGCGATATCGCGCATATCAATCACGCCCAGATCTTTTCCCGCGGGGACTCCCGGCCCTACCAGAAAAAATGCCGCGCGAAGCGCCGGCAAGTCCGGCAATTCGCCGTGCGTCCCTCCCGGCTTCACCTTTGAGAGCACTGGACACGTGAGCGAGTAGCCGGTTCTCCAACCGGGCTTCATGCTCACGAAGAATGATGCATCCGGATAGCCCCCGCGCTTGTGCAATTCTTCCGCGTCCAGCACGCGGTCAATTCCATTTGTCGGATCGGCCGCGAGTTTCTCCAAGAGCGCCTGCACTTCCCCGAGCGTTGCGCTGTCTTTCGGATCCTTCAGCACGATAGCCATCGAACCTCCGGTCACCCACGGCATGGCTCGCCAATCCGTCACGTTCCCCTTTTCATCGGTCGTGAACAGCTTCGCATCATGAAACGCCGGGAACAGGTTTAATTGCTTGTCGTAGCTCGTGAATCCATGGTCGGACACCACCGCCACATAGGCTCGCCCAGGTGCTACCCGCTCCGCCGCCGCGCGAACTTCCCCGATCACGCCATCCAGTTTTTCGATCACTGCGATAGCTTCCGGGCTGAACGGCTGGCTCTGGTGCTCCGTGTGATCCAGCGCCAGGAGATGCAGCGTCAGGAGGCTGGGCTTCTTCGTTTGCAGAATCCACACCGCGTACTTGCCACGCACTTCGTCGGCTTCTTCCCTGGCATCGATTCCGCCTGGATATTCCCCGACCGCCGCTTTCCCCTCGTCCAGCAAACCTGAGGTAGCCACCACGCGTAGCAACTTCTCATCCTCCGGCGTTCCTGCTCGCCAGAATTCCGGAATATCCCACGTGATTTTCGCGCCGACGGTGACCGGCCATTGTATGCTCGCGGTCGTGCGTCCAGCCTGCGCCGCGGCTTGCCACAGCGTGGGAACCCGAATGTCCTCGGCGTACCAATACCAGCCTTCATAATTCTTCCGCAAGGGATCGAACGTGGTATTTGCCAGGATGCCGTGCTTCGCCGGCCAGACCCCGGTCATGAGCGTAGTGTGGCTCGGATAGGTCACCGTGGGGATCACTCCGGTTACGCCGTCCGCATACGACCCCTCGCGCATAAACCTCCGTAATTCCGGCACTTTCGCGCCGTGCTGGTCCGCCTCCGTGACGTAATCCGGCCGTAAACCATCAATGGATATCACCACCAGCAGCGGCGTGCCCTTTTCCTTGGCGGCCGCCGGTTGCCCTGCCGCCAAACAGCCTGCCACTCCAAGCAAAACCCCGAGCAGGGCCCCTATCTTGTTTAGTTTCATCGTCCTCACCTTGCGTTTCCCCTTCGACTCAATTTGATGTACAGTATGCGCCACGTAGCGTTCGCCCCGAGCATTACACGTATATTGTTGCTCGCCCGTGAAATCGAGGCGCTGATATTCAACTCTCACGTTTGCCAGGACGGTGCATGTGAACATCTCGGATCGAAGTTCTTCGAACGGCCACGCGCCGCATCCTACCATCGTCGCTACCGCTACCGCGCTCCCGCCGTACCGCATCACCCGAGATGACGTGAAATATTACTTCGGCCGGGTATTCGAAGTACCCGAGCGCCGCGTGGAAGCCATGATGGCCATCGTGGACAACGCACAAGTCCACAACCGTCACTCGATCTTCCCCATCGATTACACCATTGAACCGCGGGCTCTTGCTCAGACCAACAACGAATACATCGAACACGCCGTGAAACTTGGCCGCGAGGCCACGGAAAAGTGCTTGGAGCGCGCCGGCCTGCAGCCGCAGGACATCGATCTGATCATTTCCGTTTCCTGTACCGGATTCATGATTCCCTCCCTCGACGCCCACTTGATCCAGATGATGGGTTTCAGATCCAACGTGCGCCGCATGCCCTTCACCGAGCTCGGTTGCGCCGCCGGCGCCATGGGCCTTTCCCGGGCCGCTGATTTTATCGCTTCGAATCCCGGCAGCAACGTTCTGATTCTCGCCGTCGAGTTGCCTTCGCTCACGTTTCAACGGAAGGATATTACCCAAGCCAACCTGATTTCCTCCATTCTGTTCGGGGATGGGGCGGCGGCCGTCATCGTCAGCGGCCAGAAACGCGCCGGCCCGCAAATTCTCAAGACCGAAACTTACACCTTCCCCGACTCTCTGGGCGCGATGGGCTTCGATCTCCGCGATTCCGGCTTCCACATTATTCTCCGCAAGGACGTTCCGGAAATGATTGGCGCGCGCATCAAGGAACTCGTTCAGGGATTTCTCTGCCGCACCGGAAAAAAGCGCGAAGAAATTAAAGGCTGGATCCTGCATCCCGGCGGAGCCCGCCTTCTCGGCACTATCGAACAGGAACTCGGCCTCTGCAAATGCGACACACAACCCTCTTGGGATATCCTGGGGAACGTCGGCAACCTTTCCAGCGCGACCATCCTCTTTATTCTTCAGGAGTGGCTTGAAAAGCGTCCACTCAAAACGGGTGAGCACGCCCTCGCCGCAGCGTTCGGACCGGGTTTCAGCGCCGAATTCCTGCTACTGCAATGGAACTGAGCGTTATTGCATTTCTGATTTTGCTCTGCCTGGTCGCCGCGTTGCGGGTCTACGAATTGCGTCTTTCGCGCCGCCATCAGCTGGAAATGATCGCACACGGCGCCTCAAAGGTGGATGAACCGCGCTTTCGCTGGATGGTGCTGCTCCACACGGGCGTATTGATCGGCGCAGCCTGCGAGGTCGTTTTTCTTCACCGCCCGTTCCTCCCGCTTCTCGCCGCAGTTTGCTTCGCGCTTTTTCTGGCGGCGAACGCCGTGCGTTGGTGGGTGATCCGCACCCTGGGTGAGCACTGGAACGTCCAGGTGATGAATTCGACGGGAATGGGGGTCGTTACGAGCGGGCCGTTTCGCTACGTGCGCCATCCCAACTATGCCGCGGTTTTTACCGAGATGCTGGTATTGCCCTTAATCCATACGGCCTGGATAACATCGTTAGTGGGCTCTGCCGCACATATTCTGGTATTGTCCCAGCGCCTGGCTACCGAAGAACGCGTCTTGTTTTCGGACGCCGAGTATCGCGGCGCCATGTCTGGAAAACCACGATTCCTGCCGGGGTTATTTTGAGGCCTCATCTCATGCGATCCTTCTCCACTCTTTTGGTGGTTCTCGCGATTGGCGTGCTGGCCGCTCCGGCGGCGGCTCGCACCAAGTCCGGCCAGTCGACCGAGAAACTCGACTCTCCCTCGTTCACTACCGTCCCGGAGCTGAAGGCCGGTTACGACCTACTGTACGAACAGAAATTTCCTGAAGCGCGAAAGGTCTTCGAGGAGTGGGCCGCCAAGAATCCCACCCAACCTCTTGGCCAGATCTCCATCGCCGCTAGCTATCTCTTCGAAGAGTTCTTTCGCCAGCAGGTCCTCACCAGCGATTACTTCCTGAACGACAAGCGCTTCCTCGGCGGCATCACTGGTATCCCGGATCCCGGCCGTATGGAGGGATTTGCCGATGCCATTGCCAAGGCTCGCGAGCTGGCCGCGCAACGCCTCAAAGCAAACAAGCGCGATCCGGAAGGTCTTTTTGCGTTGACCCTCGCGGCCGGCATGCAGTCCGACGCGGACAGCATGCTCCTGAAAAAACACTACGACGCCCTGAAACATCTCAAGGAAGCTAACACCAACGCCGCTATTCTTCTCGCGGACCATCCGGATGCCTACGACATTTACGTCGCCCCTGGGGTCGCCTACTACGTGATCGGCTCGCTCTCTGGCTCCGCCCGGTTCATTCTGTGGTTCGGCGGCATCCATGGAGACAAGGATCTTGGGATGCAGGAAGTGGAAAAAACCGCCGATCACGGCAACTACTTGAAGCCCTTTGCGAAAATCCTGCTGGCCCTTTCCGCGCGCCGCGAGAAGAAAGACGCCTTGGCCATCAAGAATTTAAGGGAGCTTACCGAGGAGTTCCCCGACAATACCGTCTACCAAGCCGAATACGCCAAGGCCCTTGGCCACCCCGTCCCCGCCACCATAGGCCCTGCCCAGTAAAACTGGCTCGTGCCCGAGACGACTTTCTGGATGTCCTTCCGAGTTCCCCAAACTGCCTGCTCGACTGCGTTTTTCGCCCCTTCCCCCACCGAGATTGGGTCTTAGTACGCACAGCGCTCCACCAGCGGGGGAAACCCTGGACCCAAGGTGCTTGCTTTCAACCAACTGCGGCGTCAATGGTTTGGCAAGTCATCTGCTTTTTTTGATCTATGCGGAAGACTCGCACCCGGTCCCACCGCCCATCGCTGCCAGAACGAGAGGAATCCTATGTTAGCCAAGGAAGCATATCTTGACCGGGTTACCTCGGAGGTCGAGGAAATCGCCTCCCGCGTGGCTCAGCTCAAGGGGCGGTTCGCCAAGCAGAAAGTCAGCGTAAAGCTTGACCATTACTGGGAATTGGACTATGTGCGCAGCCGTTTCGCGGAATTCAAGGGCCGCATTCAACAGCTGGAAGATGCCGATGACCCGGAACTCGCGCAACTCCAGAGCAACGTTGATCTCGCCTGGAGGGATCTCCTGCTGGCCATTGATAAACTTATGGCCGCTTTAAACTGAATTTGCGCTTGGCCCTCCGGCCGTCTGCAGCAGGGGGTCTTCGTGAAAAAAATGGGAAAAGCTGGATTGGGCCATCACACGAAGTTGGAAAAAGCCAGTAAACAGCTAGCCGCCGGCCGGAACGTTCTGGCAATGAAAGGTGAAGTTGGCAAGAAAGCCGCAAGAGCGCGGGCGTGCGACGCAGGACTAAAGCGTAACTAAAAAAAGCTGTGGCAATAAAAAAGGCGGGAAGGGACCAGGTCCCTTTCCCGCCTTTTCCTTTTGCCGGAAATCTTCGCCACGCGCGCTGCTACAATGCTGCTTCGCTCCGAAAGGCGGACCGTCATGTTTCAAGTTGGTCTTCTGAAGGAACGTGCCATTTTTCTGACCGGTGGCGGCACAGGACTTGGCCGCTCCATGGCCCTTCATTTCGCCAAATTGGGCGCGCGTCTCTTTTTGATTGGACGCCGGGAAGAACCTCTGAAATCCACTTGCGATGAAATTCATCGTGACGGTGGCGCCGCAGCTTACGAAACCTGCGATGTCCGCGATTTTGCCGCCGTGGAGGCCGCTTTTGCCGCCGCCGAATTGCAGTTCGGCGAAATCGATACGCTGGTCAATAATGCCGCGGGCAACTTCATGGCCCGCTCCGAGAAACTCTCTCCCAACGCGTTCAACGCCGTCGTCGGCATCGTCCTGAATGGAACGTTTCACTGCACGGAAGCTTTCGCCAGGCGCCGCATCGAAAAGAAACTGGGCGGAAACATTCTCAATATCACCACCACCTATGCAGCTATAAATTGCGGCAGCGGCTACGTCGTTCCCTCCGCTTGCGCGAAGGCGGGGGTCCTGGCGATGACCACGTCCCTGGCCGTCGAGTGGGCCAAATACCACATCCGCGTCAATGCCATTGCTCCCGGCCCATTTCCGACCGAGGGAGCCTGGTCCCGGTTGATGCCCTCCAAACAATTTGAAGAGCACGCCATCAGCAAGCATCCGATGAAGCGCTTCGGCAAACACGAGGAGTTGACCAATCTGGCCGCCTTTCTCCTCAGCGACATGGCCGAATACATAAATGGGGAATGTGTGGTGATTGACGGCGGTCAATGGCTTCGCGGCGCCGGGGAATTCAACGACTTGGGCATGCTACCAGACGGTGTCTGGGAACAACTCGAATCCGCTCGGCCGAAAAAATAGTCGCCACTTGCGCCTTTATTGCGGAAGTCCTCCGCTCCTCAGCCACACTTTCAGCCGGATATCAGCCAGTGTTTTCTCGCCATCCTTAATATGCACAGTGGCGATCTCAGGCTTTGCGGTCTTCAGGGCGGCTCCGCTCAAAACGGGGGTCGCGATTTCCACCCGAAAAGTGGTTCGCGCTTCACCCGGGAGCGCGTAGGTTCCGCCACTCAATAATGTCCACCCCGGCGGCAGGTCCGCGCTGAGGTTTAACGTTAATGCCGGTATATCGCGATGCTCGACGTCGATAGGGACGCTCAGCTGACTGCCCTCTTTGATTGCGATTTCCGGCGGATTCGCCACTGGCAGCGTCCCTAGACAGTGTTCCTTCCGGAAATCATCGTAGAAACCCCACGGCCCGCCCAGCTTTACCTGCGGAGCAGCTCCCACTGCATCTCGAATCTGGCCCCCCACGTAGAGGTCAAGGCAGCCCGCAGGTTTTCCATCGAGGTTCGCAAAAACATCGGCGGTCGGTTTGCTGACGTAAAACGACTTCCCGAAAATCAGCGTTTCCGGATCGCTCCACCATCCCGTCTCCGGGTCGCTCATTCGCTTTTGCAGCTCGGTGTCGTTCAGATTTTCCAGGGCATGAATCTCTGCTGGATACTGCGTCAAATGTGTCATCGCGGCATTGATTGCCAGTCTCCAATAAGGCTTTTTCTGTGATGGCGAAACTTCACTGATGGAATATGCAGGCCCGCTGCCGGCAAATTGCTTGTCGTCTTGCGCGTCCGCAAAAAAGTAGAGTTTCTTCGGCTGCCAGGTATTGAGATTTTCCTGGTAAATTTCGCGCTGCGGCATCGCCGCCGCAAGTTGTGAGGGGAACACCGCCGGGTCGCCCGCCAGATCGAATGCTTCGGTGGAGAGCACTCCGGCAGCCTGGTGGTCCCCGTGATCTTCGCCGATAAAGACCCCCGGCAGCGAGCTGATGATCACATCGGGCCGCGTCAGCCGGATCAGTTGCACGAGCTTTTCCAGATTCTCCCCATGTCCCCAACTCGCCAGGGAGTTCAGCACGTTCTGCGAAGCGGTATCCTTTCCGTCCAGGAACCAGACATTTTTGATTCCCAGCCGTGCGCACGCATCGCGTGCTTCGATTTCGCGAATATCCGCCAGCGCCCCAGCTCGTTCCTTGCCATAGCTGTTTCCTCCGCTCCCGCCATGCGTGCCATATACCACCGCCACGCGCTTATGCAGATCGTAAATTGCCCGGGCCAGATACGGCGTCACCGCCCCTTCATCGTCCGGATGCGCCACCACCACCAGAATGTCCGCCTTGAAGCGATCGTCCGCCCCGGGAATCGTCTTTGTCGTTTGTGCCGTGGCAAGCAACGGAAAAATCGCCAGAAACATCCATTTCGTGAAACTGCGCAGGCATTTCATCACGCTCCATTCGCTCCTTTTCCCAGATCCTCAAATTAAAGATTGTACCTTCTCTGCCCACCGGAGCCGCTTTGCTTTTGCCCTTGGCTCCTTGACCCACTTCTCTCCCGCCGATACTCTATCTAGTCACACCCTCTGCGGCTTTGCTTGCAGGTCAGGACGACTCTCATGGATCAGATTCACGTAACCCTGCCCGACGGCAGCGTCAAGGAGTATCCGAAGGGGACCACGCCGGTCGAAATTGCCAAGTCCATCTCCCCGCGCCTCGCCGATGCCGCCCTGGTCGCCAAGGTCTACGCTACTCAGGGGAACGGCGCCGGATCGAAATCCGGCATCTATTCGAATTCGGTTGATCCCGAGCCTGACGGTGGACTGCTCTACGACCTGCGTCGCCCGCTTGAGCAAGACGTCAAGCTGCGCATCCTCACCGAAAAGGATCCCGACGCCCTCTACGTCTTCCGCCATTCCGCGGCTCATCTGCTTGCCGCCGCAGTCACCGAGCTTTATCCCGAGGTGAAGCTCGGCATCGGCCCGCCGGTCGAAAACGGCTTTTTCTATGAATTCCTTCGAGATGCGCCGTTCAAACCCGAAGATCTCGAAAAAATCGAAAAGAAGATGCATGAGCTGGCCGCGAAGGATCTGCCCAACGAGCGTAAGCTTCTGCCCAAGGCCGAAGCGCTGAAGCTTTATAAAGACTCCAATCAGCTCTTCAAGTGCGAGCTCGTCGAGGAAAAAGCCGACGAGCCGATGGTCTCCTTCTACACCACCGGAAAATTCATCGATTTTTGTCGCGGCCCGCATATCCCTTCCACAAGACGCATTCAGGCCTTCAAGCTCACCAACGTCGCCGGCGCCTACTGGAAGGGCCAGGAAGGCAACGCGCAGCTTCAGCGCATCTACGCGCTCGCCTTCTACACGCAAAAAGAGCTTGAGGACTATCTGCATCGCATCGAAGAAGCCAAGCGCCGCGATCATCGCAAGCTTGGTACCGAGCTTGATCTCTTCAGCATTCAGGAAGAAGCAGGTCCGGGCCTGATTTTCTGGCACCCCAAAGGCGGCCTGATCCGCACGCTGGTGGAAAACTGGCTCCGCGAAGAACTCCTGAAACGCGGCTACGATCTCGTCTTTACCCCGCACATCATGCTCTTTGATCTCTGGAAGACCTCCGGCCACGCCAATTTCTACAAGGAGAATATGTTTGGCGCGGTCGAGGTCGAAAAAGCCGACTACCAGCTCAAGCCCATGAACTGCCCCGGCCACATTCTCATCTACAAATCGAAACTGCGGAGTTATCGCGATTTGCCGGTGCGCTTGGCCGAACTCGGCACCGTTTACCGGTACGAACGCAGCGGCGTGCTTCACGGCCTTCTGCGCGTCCGCGGCTTCACCCAGGATGATGCCCACATCTTCTGCATGCCTTCCCAAATCGAGGCGGAAGTGGAAGCCTGCATGGATTTCGCCTTCGCGGTCATGAAGAATTTTGGCTTCGACAAGTTCGAAGTCGAACTTTCCGACTGGGATCCCAAGCACCCGGAGAATTATCCAGGAAACGCCGCGGACTGGGAGCATGCCAGCAACTCCCTTGCCGCCGTCATGAACCGCATGAAAATCCCTTACAAGCGGATTGTGGGGGAAGGTGCCTTCTACGGGCCAAAAATCGACGTCAAACTCATTGACGCCATCGGCCGCCCCTGGCAGCTCACCACCGTGCAGTTCGACTTCAATCTCCCCGCGCGCTTCGGCCTGGAATACGTCGGCGAAGACGGCGCGCGCCACCAGCCGCTCATGGTGCATCGCGCGCTGCTCGGCTCCGTCGAACGCTTCTTCGGAATCCTCATCGAGCACTACGCCGGCGCCTTCCCGCTCTGGCTCGCTCCGGTGCAGGTGGAGATCTGCCCGGTCAGCGAGAAAGTCATCGACTACGCTCGCCACCTGAACGAAACTCTGAAGAACCACGGCATTCGCGTGCATCTCGACGATCGCAATGAAAAGCTGCCGGCGAAAATTCGCGATGCCCAACTCCAGAAAATTCCCTATATGCTCGTCGTGGGTCCCAAGGAAGCCGAAGCCGGCACCGCCAGCGTTCGCCATCGCAGCAAGGGCGATCTTGGCCCGCGCCCTATCGCCGATCTCGTAAACGCTCTGCGGGAAGAAATCGCATCCCGCGCGATCAATTAAAGCCTCTGTAGAGGCCGGTCTTTTGACCGGCAACGCCAACTGAATGACGAATTCTTCGTCCCAGCTCCCACGACGGCTCTTTCTTGCTCTAACTGCCGCGAGCGTCGTCTCCCCATCCGCGCTCTTTGCAAGAGATGAGGTGCCCACTTTGCTCGATCACATTCTGCTCGGTACTAATAATCTCCAACTAGGCATTGAATTCGTGGCCCAACGCACCGGTGTCCATGCTGCGTTCGGCGGCGTCCATCCCGGGCACGGCACGCAAAACGCTCTTCTCTCGCTCGGCGATCGCCGCTATCTCGAAATCATCGCTCCCGATCCAGCGCAGCCCGATGTCAACAATCCACTCGCTCCGGAACTCCGCTCCATGAACGCACCTCGCCTCGTCGGATGGGCCGCGCATCCCGGCAATCTGCAAGCCTTCGCCGAAAAGCTTCGCGCCGCGCACATCGCTTTCCAAGGGCCAACCCCCGGTTCTCGCAAGCGTCCCGACGGCCGCCACCTCCAATGGCAGACCTTGGGCCTCGAGGATGACGCTTCCGGCCTGTTGCCTTTCTTCATCGAATGGGGATCCGACTCCCCACATCCCTCGGCGGACGCACCGATGGGTTGCGCTTTGGTTCACTTTGCTGCTGAAACGCCGGATCCTTCGGCACTCGCGGCAAAACTCAAACTCTTGAATCTCGATCTGCCCGTGGAAAACGGGCAGGACTCTCGTCTTCGCGCCAGAATTTCCGGGCCACAGGGCAATCTGGATATCACCTCCTGACGCCCCAAATTCGCTCGATCCCTCGCTTCAATCCTCCAACCACCCCTTGCCCCATGTCCTTAGCATGCTATAATTTGAAGTCCGTCCCTCCCGATGTGGGCCTGTAGGGACCTGCTTTCAATCCGGGGTGAATTCCGGCTTTGCCGGATGCCTTTTGTATGCCTAGGGGGTTTTATCGCTGAGAGGAATTTCCGGCAAGCGGACCGCATCCGCATCAATGAGCGGATTCGGGCTCGCGAAGTCCGGGTGATTGACGAAGATGGCGGGCAGTTGGGCGTCATGCAACCGTTTGAAGCCATGCGCCTGGCGCGTGAACGCGGATTGGATTTGGTGGAGATTTCGCCCACGGCGGACCCTCCCGTTTGCAAGATTACCGATTACGGCAAATTCCAATACCAGCAGAACAAGAAAGCCCACGAGCAACGCAAGAGCAGCCGTGGCTCGCAACTCAAGGAAGTGAAGTTTCGTCCCGCGACCGCGGAGCATGATTTCCAGGTTCGCAAGAACCAGATCATCCGTTTCCTTGGCGAGGGCCATAAAGTGCGCGCCATGATTTTCCATCGCGGCCGCGAGATGGCTCACCAGGAAGTGGGCCGCGCCAAGATGACCCGCTTGCTTGGCGAAGTCGTCGAGCACGCGCAGATCGAAACGCCGCCGCGCATGGAAGGAAACGTCCTGGTCGCACTCCTGGCACCCAAAAAGGGCAGCGGAGTTCCGGTTCGCAGCAGCGCTCCAGCGCAAACCACCGCGTAGGCGCTTTTCCCGGTACGATTTTTCTCGGCGGATGGTGCGCCGCATTTTCAATCGGGCTGAATGCACTCGGCCTGTAAGTACGCATGGAGAGGATTTACCGCAATGCCACGCAATTCGCAGAAACCCAAAATGAAGCTCAAGACCCATCGCGGCGCCAGGAAGCGCTTCAAGATCACCGCGAACGGCAAAATTGTCCGCATGCATTCCGGCAAGCGCCACCTGCTTGGCACCAAGGCCGCCAAGCGCATGCGCAAGCTCAAGAAGCTCACGCTGGTCAACAAGGCTGACAAGGCCAAGACCATGCAGATGCTGCCCTACGGCCTCTGAGCGAATTCGAATCGGTGGGCTTCAGCCCGCCAAGTAAGGCTTTTGTAGCGGCGGGACTTTAGAACCGCCAACGCAAAAAATGTGCCAGGCAGCGCTACACGGGTGCCTGCCGGCCGTTTCGCTCCCGCAAGGGAGCTCTAAACGCTGGGATTCGTCCCAGCCCTGTAGGGGCGGCTTTGTGCCGCCCGCCGCAAGGCGCCTGCAGATCATCCTCGGAAACAAACCCGTTGCGAGCCACGCCTTCGCGCGCGTCTCCGCAACCCGTTTTGTTTCCCGGAAAAACCAAAGGAGCAAACCCATGCCACGCGTAAAACGCGGCACCAAGCGCCGGGCACGGCGCAAGAAGTATCTCAAGAGGACCAAGGGCTTTTTCCTCACCAAGAGCAAGCTCTACCAGTCCGCCCAGGAAGCGGCCAATCGCGCGGATCGTTATGCGAAGCGCGATCGGCGCGTCAAGAAGCGGCAATATCGCCGCTTGTGGATTCAGCGAGTCGGCGCGGCTGCCCGCCAGAACGGCATCACCTACGGCCAGTTGATCCATGGCCTGAAAGCCGCGGGCATCGCACTCGACCGCAAAGTCCTGGCCGATATAGCCGTCAAGGACGCGGCCGGCTTCACGCAACTCGCCGAAAAGGCGAAGGCGTTCGCCCCCAAGCCCGCCGCCAAAAAGGCCTAAACTTTTATCGCCCGCTTCCGGCCGGCGATGGTTCTTGGCCTTTAATTGTTCCCTGAGTTTGTAGGGGTGGGGCTTGCCCCGCCCCCTTTTCCCAACAAGCGTCATGGCAATATTGGTTTCGCGCTGTATTCTGGACATACCCATGTTCGAGCCTGACCTTAGATATTCCCAAACTCTCGTTGCTCAAGGAATCACTTCGCCTGAGCAAGTAATGGGCTTGTTTTCCAATGTCACCAGGGAGTTCGACGCCGAACTTTCGCAAGCGGCAGTTGAAATTCTTGGGGACGATTTTCGCCTTCGCTGGCTTGGCCGAAAGTCTGGGATTCTTACGAAAATATCGGACCATTGGCTGAAACCGGCTTCGCCCGACCTTAAACGTGTCGTCGGCGCCGAACTGAACAAATTCAAAGCCCATGTTGAGACCATCTTGGAGCAACGCCTCCTAGCAGTTGAAAGCGGCGCCGAATCCGCATCCACAGCCAAAGACCGCGTCGACCTCTCCCTCCCCGGCGTCACTCGCCCCATCGGCTCCCACCATCTGATCCGCAGCGTGATGCAGGAAATTGAAGATATTTTCTTCTCCATCGGTTTCTCCGTAGTCGAAGGACCCGAAATCGAAACGCCTTACTACAATTTCGAAGCCCTCAACATTCCGGAGCATCACCCTGTCCGCGACGACATGGACACGTTTTATCTCGACTTGCCAAAAGGCGCGCCCGGACCACTGCTGCTCCGCACGCACACTTCGCCCGTGCAGATTCGCACCATGGAGAAGCGCCAGCCGCCTGTGCGCGTCATCGTGCCGGGAAAGGTCTATCGCCGCGACAATCCCGACGCTACGCACTCCTTCATGTTCCATCAGATCGAAGGCCTCGCCGTGGATACGGACATCACTTTCTGCGATTTCACCGGCACCATCGAATACTTCGTGAAGCAGTTCTTCGGCGAGGCCGTCAAAACGCGTTTCCGCCCCAGCTATTTTCCGTTCACCGAACCTTCCGTCGAATTCGACGTCTCCTGCATCTTCTGCGGAGGTTCCGGCACCGGCGCGTCCGGAGCCGCCTGTGGCAAATGCAAAGGCTCCGGCTGGATTGAACTCTTCGGCGCCGGCATGGTGGACCCGGCCGTCTACGGCTTCGTGAACTACGACCCGAAAAAAGTCAGCGGCTTCGCCTTTGGCATGGGTATGGACCGGCTCGCGATGCTCAAGTACGGCATCGACGACCTCCAGGTCTTTTTCCAGAACGATGTCCGTTTCCTCCGCCAATTCCCGTAGCTGGTGGGGGGATGCGAGGTTTGACGCTTGATCTTGCTAAAAACTGACAACTATTAACTGACGATCTTATTCATGACCTTCACTGACGCCAAACATCGCTTCTCCAATCGCGTAGCCGATTACATTCGCTATCGTCCCGGCTATCCGGCGGAAATTTTGCCACTGCTGCAGCATTGGACCAGCTTCCGCCCCGATCATTCCATCGCTGACATCGGCTCCGGCACCGGCCTGCTCAGCAAGCTCTTTCTCGATTTTGGCAATCGCGTCTTTGGCGTCGAGCCCAACGCCGAAATGCGCTCTGCCGGCGAGGAATTCCTTCGCTCCTATCCGAAATTCACCAGCGTCGCCGGTTCCGCCGAGGCCACCACGTTGCCTTCGGATTCCGTGGACTTCGTTACCGCCGGCCAGGCCTTTCACTGGTTCCAGCTCCAGCCCGCACGCGAGGAGTTTCATCGCATCCTGAAAGCCCAGGGCCGCGCCATCATTATCTGGAACGAACGCCTCATTGACGACACGCCATTTCTCCGGGATTATGAGGAACTGCTGTTACACTTCGGCACCGATTATTCGAAAGTCAGCGAAAGTTACCCGCGCGCCGAGCAAATGCTGGAATTTTTCCATCCGAACGAATTCACCTCGCACGCCCTGCCGAATTTTCAGGAGTTCGACTTCGAGGGCCTTAGCGGGCGACTGCGCAGCAGTTCCTATGCGCCGACCCCAGGCCACCCGCAATTCGCGCCCATGATAGCCGAACTGCGCCGCATTTTTGACGCGCACCAGTCTCATGGCCTCGTCCGCATGGAATACCGCACGCGCGTCTACGCGGGCAAACTGGATGTGGACAGGACAAGGGCATGAAGGTTGCTTACGATTGGCTGAAGGAGTTTGTGAACGTCACGGCCTCGCCGGAGGAAGTCGCTTCCCGCCTGGCGCTGACCGGCACGAATATCGCTTCCATCGAAAAGGGTCCGCACGGCGCCGTGATCGACGCGGAAATCACTTCCAATCGCCCGGACTGCCTCGGCATGCTTGGCATCGCCCGAGAAGTCGCCGCCGCGTATCGACTTTCCCTGAAAACCAGTTCGCCCCAGCCCGCCGAATCCTCCACCGCCAAAGCCGCGGACGCCATCTCCGTCAAAATCGAAGTTCCCGAGCTCTGCGGCCGGTTCACCGCCCGCGTCATTCGCGGCGTCAAAATCCAGCCGTCGCCGCAATGGCTGAAAAATCGACTGGAAGCCGCCGGCACCGCCAGCATCAACAACGTTGTGGACGTCTCCAACTACGTCATGCTCGAGCTCGGCCATCCACTGCACACCTTCGACTACGATCTCGTGCGCGATCGCAGCATCGTTGTCCGCCGCGCGAAATCCGGCGAAAAAATCAAAACGCTCGACACCATCGAACGCGTGCTCGATCCCAATATCTGTGTGGTTGCCGACGGCGACGGCTCTCGCTCCGTCGGCATCGGCGGCATCATGGGCGGCGCCGATACCGAAATCTCCTTCTCCACCAAAAACGTTTTCATCGAATGCGCCTGGTTCGACCCCGTCTCCGTGCGCCGTGCTGCCCGCTCGCTTCGCTTGCACACGGAAGCCAGCACGCGCTTCGGGCGTGGAGCCGATCCCAACATGGCCGAGGTCGCTTCGCGTCGCGCCGCCGAACTCATTCTGCAACTCGCAGGTGGGGAGCTGCTCTCCGGCGTCGTGGACATTTATCCGGGAAAACGCGCACCTAAAAAAATCACCCTGACGCGCTGCGAACTCCTCCGCATCATGGGCGCCGACGTGCCCGACAAGGACATCGAGGCCGTCCTCTCTTCACTGGGATTCGCGCCTGTTCGCTCGGATCAAAACGCCGGCACGGTAAATTCGCTTCTGGCTGCCTGGGAGTGCACGCAGCCCTCCTGGCGTGCCGAAGTCGAGCGAGAAATCGATCTGATCGAGGAAGTCGCGCGTGTCTACGGACTCGGCCATTTCCCAGCCCGCCTGCCGGCGGCTCGCGCCGGAGCCGCCCGCCTTCCGCACTACGAAGCCGAAACGCGCCTGCGCGAGCGCCTCATTGGCCTCGGCTACCACGAAATTCTCACTATTCCGCATGTCGCCGAAGACCGCAACGACCTCTTCCGGCCCGCCCATGCGGCGCCCACAAAGCTCAACAATCCGCTCTCGGAAGAGGCTGGGGTTCTGAAGTCCACCGGCGCGGTCACCATGGCCGGCGCCATCGAATGGAATCTCAATCACGGGCAGCGCAACGCTCGCCTCTTTGAAATCGGCAGCCACTATCGCTTCGTTGACGGAAAGCCCGCGGAATCGCGCACCCTCTCCATCGGCGCTACCGGCGCCGCTCGCCCTCAGACGCTCTATGACCCCCCGCGCGATTACTCCTTCGCGGATCTCAAAGGCGATCTCGACGCCATCGGCGCGCTCTCCGGCGGCCTTCGTTGGGAACATAGCGGCCCGGAATGGCTCAATCCCGCGCGTCGTGGCGCAATTTCTTTGGGGAAGGAATCCGGTCCGGCGCTTGGTTTTGCGGGACAGCTCGGCAAACGTGTCGCCGAAAAGTTCAAGTTCCGCCAGGACGTTTTCCTCGCGGAAATCGATCTGGGTCCGCTCTATTGCATGTACTACGGCACAAAAAATAATCGCCGCTACCAACCGCTCCCGCGTTTCCCGGGCGTCGAGCGCGACTTCTCGCTCTTTCTGGCTGATGGCGTCGCCTTCGCACAGGTCTGGCAGACCATCGAAGCCCTTGCCATTCCGGAAGTCGTTTCCGTGGAGGCTGCTGATCTCTTCCGTGGCAAGAATGTTCCGGCGGGGAAGTACTCGCTGTTGGTCCGGGTAGCTTTCCAGAGCCGCGAAGTCACGTTGAACGAAGCTCAAATCAACGAATTCTCTGCGCGCATCGTCTCCGCTCTGGAAAAAAATCTCGGCGCAATGCTTCGCGCACAATAGCGCGTTTGCACTCGATCCCTGGGCGCGCTTTCCTTACCGGTGCCGCAACCGTAGCGTCTCCCAACTTCCATCCGTCGACCAGCCGCCATCCACGGCGAGCGCGTGGCCGTTCACGAATCCGCTCTCGCGCCCGTCCGCAAGAAACGCAATGGCCCGCGCGATATCGTCCGGCGTCGCGAATCGTCCCATCGGTACGCGTCCCGTAATGTCGCTGTCCACGTACGTATCTGGCGACTGGTCCGCGGCATCCATCTCCGTCTTCACCCAGCCGGGGCAAACCGCGTTCACGCGTACTCCGCGTCCGCCCCATTCCGCCGCCAGCGTCCGCGTCAATCCGATCAGCCCGTGCTTGGACGCGTTATACGCTGCGCGGTCCGCGATCCCCAGCAGACCGGCCACCGACGACACGTTGACAATGGATCCCCGTTTCGCCGCCAGCATCTTCTCGCCAAACGCCTTCGCCAGCAGAAACGGGCCCACCAGATTTACTTCCAGCACGCGCCGGAATTCCTTCGCTGAAACAGTTTCCGCCGGAGCAATGAAACTTATCCCCGCGTTGTTCACCAGCACTTCTGCAGGCCCAAACCGCCGATGAACTTCGCGCGCAAACGCTTCCACCGCCGCTTCGTCCGCCACGCTGCCGGCGTAACCCAGCGCCTCCGCTCCGCGCGATCGCGCCGTCGCAAGCGTTTCATCCGGCATCTGCAGGTCGATGAGCGCAACGTTGTACCCACGCTCCGCCAGCACTTCCGCCGTTTTTCGCCCGATTCCCTGTGCCGCGCCGGTGATCACCGCGATTCGCTTTGCTTCGCCCATTTCGCTATTCCGTCTTGCGCAACGCGCGCTCCACCAGCGTCAGGCATCGCTCCGCCTGTTCCTTCAGGATTTCCTCGCGTTCCCCGCGATCTTCCCGCAACCGGTGCAGTTCGTCCGCGAACGAAATTGCGGTCAGGATCGCGATTCTCTGGGTGTCCGCGGTATGTGCCAGATCCCAGATCAGCCGCATCCTCTCGTCCACGAAGCCCGCGATCTTCCGGATATATTCCTCATCCAGGTTGCCCTGAATCGGATACGTCTGGCCGAAGATTTCCACCTTGACGCTGGTGCTCATGGCTCCTCGCTTACTGCGACCACGAAGTCGGGTTGCGGTCCCAGCGGTGCCCGCGCAGTTTCTTGTGCAGCGCGTCCGGAAGTGGACCCGCCTTTCCGGCGGCCACATTCGCTTCCACGTTCTTCAGCTTGCGCATCCCCGGGATGATCGTGCTCACGTCCGGATGGTTCAAAATAAACCGCAGCGCCATCTCCGGCATCGTGCTGCCCTCGGGAATCAGTTGCCGTAGCACTTCGGCGTGCTCCACGCTCGACTTCAAATTTTCCGCCACAAAATATCCATTGCGCCAATCGCCCGCTGGCCATTTCGAATCCAGCGTCAGCGTTCCCGTCAGCGTTCCCTCGTCGAACGGCACGCGCGCAATCACGGCGCAATCCTTCATCCGGCAAATCGGAAACAGCGCGTCCTCCGGATTCTGGTCGAAGATGTTGTAGATCACCTGCACCGCGTCCGCGTGGCCTTCCAGTACCGCGCGGATCCCGTTCGCCGGCTCCCAACGGTTGATGCTGGGTCCGACGGCCCGCACTTTGCCGCTCTTTTTCATGTTTTCGATCGACCGCGCCAGCCGCTCGTCGTTGAGCCAGCGGTCTTCCCACGTGTGAAACTGCATCAAGTCGATCGTTTCGAGCCCCAGATTTTTCAGGCTCCTCTCGATGTATTCCTCGATGTACTCCGGCGGAAAGCAGTCGTCCAGCGTGAAGTCCCGGCGGCTCGGCCACCTTCGATTTTTTGGCGGAATTTTTGTAGCCACATACAGATGCTTGTCCGGCCCGCCCAATCCCGTGTTTCCCTGGAACTCCTTCACGATTTTGCCCAGAATCTGTTCGCTCTTTCCGTCTCCGTAAGCCCAAGCGGTGTCGAAAAAATTGCAGCCCAGCTCAATCGCCCGCCGCAATGAAGCCATGGACTCGGCATCGTCCGAGCCGGTCCATCCCGCCAGCCCCCACATCCCGTAACCAATTTCGCTGACCTTCCACCCCGCCCTTCCAAATCGCCGGTAGTTCATCGCCAAGGTCTCCTTATTTGCGCTGCCATTGTAACCAAGCCTCGTGTTACGCGCGAGTTACACATCGGGGTCATTCGATTTGTCGCCCGCAGCCGGGAATGCCACAATGAATACCTATGCCAAACTTCAAGATCATTGCGACTTCCATCGTCGCCGCTGGACTGTTTCTGGCCGTGAGTGCTCCGGCCCAGCAATCTCCCGCTGCGAATTCCACACCTCCTGCGGCGAAACCCGCCAGTTCGACAAAGGCGGCGCACACAACCGGCGCCAAGCCCAGTGCTCACACAGCGGCCAAGCCGAAAGCCGCGCCGCTCGCGCTTACCACCCAAGCACAGAAGGTCAGCTACGCCATCGGCATGGGCCTCGGCAAAAATCTCCATCGCGATTCCGTGGAGATTGATACGGCTGCGCTCCTCCGCGGCCTCAAGGACGCCCTAGCGGGCAGCCAGCCCCTTCTGACCGATGACGAAGCCAAGGCCGCCATCACGCAGCTTCAGGCCGAGGTCCGAGCGAAGGAAGCAGAAAAAATGAAAGTCGAGGCCCTTGAGAACAAGATGAAGGGCGACACCTTCCTCGCCGCCAACAAAACCAAGGAAGGAGTGGTCACGCTTCCCAGCGGCTTGCAATACAAGGTCCTCACGCCGGGCACCGGCCCCAAGCCGGCTGCGGACGATATCGTGGTCTGCAACTATCGCGGCACGCTCGTGGACGGCACCGAATTCGACAGCTCCTACAAGCGTGGCGAGCCCATCAAGATTCCCGTAAAGGAAGTCATCAAAGGTTGGACCGAAGCCATTCAGCTCATGCCCGTCGGATCCAAGTGGCAGATTTATATCCCTTCCGATCTCGCTTACGGCGACCGTGGCGCTCCAGGTTCCCCGATCGGCCCGAACTCTGCACTGATCTTCGACGTCGAGCTTCTCTCTATCGAACCGAAGCCGGCGCCGGCACCTGCGAAGGAAGCTCCGAAGGAACAGCCCAAGGAAGCCGCGCCAGCGAACCCGCAGCCCAAGGAACAGGCGCCGCCGAATCCCAAACCCTGATCTAATTCAACCCCTGGTCGTTGTTTGAGGGCCGCGTCTGTTTCGATGCGGCCTTTCTTTTTTTGCGCGTGTCTCATGGAGCCAGGTAGCTGCTATGATTTACGCTCCTTTTTCGCCGGCCAATTCGCTCCCAGGAGAATTCCATCTTGTCTGGCAACGAGCTTCCGCTAAAATCCTCCGGCGCTTCGCAACAACATTCAGTCTGGCTGGGCGACACCGCGCTACTTCTCTACCTCGCTATGGCCACGGTCGTCCTCCACTGGCTGATCGGCACTCGCTATGGCTTCCATCGCGACGAACTGGCCACACTAGACGACGCGCGTCATCTCGCCTGGGGCTTCGTCGCGTATCCTCCTATCACGCCGTTTTTCGCGCGCATCTCTCTCATGCTGTTTGGGCCCACTCTGCCGGGTTTTCGCCTATTCGCCTCTCTCGCTGATGCCGTCGCGGTGATCTTGACGGGACTCATGGCCAAGGAGATGGGAGGCGGCCGCGGCGCGCAACTCGTCGCCGCTCTGGCCGGCGTCCCCTTCTGTCTCGGAGCCGGCGCGGTCATGCAATACGTCTCGTTTGACTATCTTTGCTGGGTCCTGGCTGCCTATTTCATGGTGAGGTTGCTGCAATCCGATAATCCTCGCTGGTGGCTCGGCGTCGGCGCGGCTCTTGGCTTTGGCATGCTTTCGAAATACACAATCGGTGTCTTCGCCGTCGCCATCGTCGCTGGAGTCCTACTTACGGACGCGCGCCGCTATCTCCGCAGCAAATGGCTCTGGCTCGGCGTCGCGCTTTCCGTCCTCATCTTCCTTCCGAATCTTCTCTGGCAGGCACAAAACCATTTCGTGTCCATCGACTTCATCCACCATATTCATGAGCGGGACATCCGCGTGGGTCGCATCGGCAACTTTCTTCCCGGCCAGCTGAAAATGACTCTTCTAGCGTTCCCTCTCTGCTTCGCGGGCCTCTACTACACACTTCTCTCGCCAACTGGTAAGCGCCTCCGCCCCCTCGCCTGGATGTTTCTCGCCTCCTTGCTCTTCTTCGTGATTCTCAAGGCCCGCATCTACTATTTCGCCGGGGCTTACCCGATGACCTACGCCGCCGGCAGCGTCTGGGGCGAGCGGTGGCTGGCTTCACTGCGTCGCGGTTGGCGTTTCTTTCTCCGTGGAATCACCGCGCTCGTTTTGGTGCTGGACATCGCCATTGTCTGCGCCTTCGCGTTGCCGCTTGCACCGCTCAATTCCAAATGGTGGAAAGTCTCCAGCAAGATCCAAAGCGATTTCCGCGACGAACTCGGCTGGCACGAACTTGTCCAGACCGTCGCGCAGATTCGCGATTCCTTGCCGCCAGAAGAACGCGCTCACGTCGGCATCCTTGCCGCAAATTACGGCGAAGCGGGTGCGATCAACCTCTACGGGCCCGCCTACGCTCTTCCGCCCGTCATCAGCGGCGTAAATTCCTTCTGGGTTCGCGGCTACGGTAATCCGCCGCCGGATATGCTCATAGTCCTCGGCCATTCCGAGGAGTACGTCCAGGAAAACCTGGATTCCTGCCGTGTCGCCGCTCATTCCTGGAACTGGTATGAGGTCGGCAACGAAGAAACCCTCGACCATCCTGACATCTTCGTCTGTAAAGGCCCCAAAGCCCCGTGGCCCGAATTCTGGGCCCACTACCGTCATTTCGGGTGATACCCCTGTTGCCTCGTCGCCCCTCGGCCGCGCCATTGGACGGAACTCCACTGCCGCGAGATAATGGTCCCGGAGCGGTACTTCGAAGCAGGTGAGGTTGCGAAAGCCGTTTGAACCGTAACGAATCTCTGGGGTGCTGCGGATAGTCGGCTTGTGTGCACGGCCTGTCCCGTCAGCGAGTCTCCTGGCAGACTCGCGGCCGGGGCAGGAAAGCCTAATGGCCGGCTCGTGGTGCCCACCTATTACAGAGGTTCACGGCCTAGCTGCCCACGGCCCAGCAGTCCGCTCTTTTTGATTTTTCAGATCCTCAACGCAGGTCGTTTCGCTTTCTGAGGTCTGATTTCTGACATCCCAATACGAGCAGGGTCCTGATCCCCAATGAGAGTTCTCTTCATCGGCGACATTGTCGGTTCTCCAGGACGCCACATCGTCCGCGAGCGACTTGCCGATCTCGTCGAGCATCGCCACATTGACCTCGTCATCGCTAACGGCGAAAACTCCGCCTCTGGCTTCGGCATCACTCCGAAAATCACGGAAGAACTCCTGGGCCTCGGTATCGAGGTTCTCACTGGTGGCAACCACAGCTGGGACCGCAAGGAAATCTTTGGCTACATACCCCATCAGCCAAGACTCCTGCGCCCTGCCAATTTTTCCATCACGAACCCCGGAAGTGGCTTGTACGTGGGAGAATCCCGGCAGGGAATCAAATTCGCCGTCCTCAACTTGCAGGGCCGCGTTTTCCTTGCTCCGAATGACGATCCCTTCAAGCGCGCGGACGAGGAAATCGCCAAAGTACCCCCGAATGTCCCCTTCGTCCTGGTGGACATGCATGCGGAAACCACTAGCGAAAAGATCGCTCTCGGTTGGTACCTGGATGGCCGCGTTACTGCTGTTGTGGGTACGCACACCCACGTCGCTACGGCCGACGAGCATGTCCTCCCCAGAGGCACAGCCTACATCACCGACGTGGGTATGACCGGCCCCCACGGCGGCGTCATTGGCATGGAACGCGATGCCATCATCAAGAAATTTCTCGATGGATTCCCCATGCGCTTTGAGGTTGCCTCCGGTGACGTTCAATTGAACGCCGTGCTCATCGAAACCGACGCCGCTGCGCGCAATGACGCTGGCCGGCTCAGGGCCAAATCCATTGAACGTCTCCGTCTCTTCATTGATTAGCGGCCTCCTTTGCGGCCAAGCGCCATAACCGATTCGCTCCATTGGTTGCGCCGCTTAGGCAACCGGGGGGCTTCAGGGGTAATCTGAACGACCATGCTCCGGAAAAATGGGACCATCCTCGCCACCTTGGTCGCAATCTGCCTCTTCGCCTTTGCCATGCTCTCCGCTGCCTCTGACATTGACGCCGATTTGATGGCCAAGCGCCGCGTTTTTCCTTCCATCGGGCCGGGGCTCCACGCCATCCACCGCGGCTCGGACGGCAAATACTACCTCCTCGCATCACCAAATGTGGGGATTGCGGTTTTTGACCCTACCGAAAAGCGGCTGGCCGTTCTAGGCGCGCCGCCTGCCGCCCCCACGGCCAACCAGGCCTCCGGGTCTTCCATCACCTTCGGCGCGGACTTTGACCTCGATTCTCACGGAAACCTCTGCGTCGCCGACCGCGGCTCCAACCTTGTGAAGATCCTCGCGCCAGACGGCTCGTTGCATCTCTCCATTCCGCTAAATTCCCCGCTCTCCGTCGCCGCACTCCCGGATGGCGAGATCGCCGTGACGTCCCCGCAGAGCTTGCACCTGGTGTCCGTCTTCGATTCCAGAGGCCGGCTCGTCCGCGAGTTCGGCGATCCTGAACCGCTTTCCGCACGCACGGACCTGAACCGGTACGCCAGCATCGGCCGACTGGCCTCTGATCCGCAGGGTCACCTCTACTATGGCTACACCTACTTTCCGGAACCGCTGATCCGCCAGTTCGATTCCCTTGGCTTCGCGAAGCTCGACTTCCAACTCACCACCATCGACGCTTTCTCCGAAGCGCGGGCCACCCGCAAAGAGATCCAGCGCCTGGAACAACGCTCGGATCCACCCTCTCTGCAACCCATCCTCACGGCGTTCGGCATCGATCCCGTCTCCGGAGACCTTTGGATGGCCTTGAACAACACGCTCGTCCATTTCGACAAGGATGGCGACCAGCGCTCCGAGTACCGGATTTACACGCCCGACGGCGCGCGTCTCGAAGCCAATTGCATTCTTGTCGAAGACCACCGACTGCTGATCGGCGCCGATCCGCTTGGCGTCTACGAATTTGCCCGGCCGGACCGCAATCCGTGAAAAAATTCACTGCTTTTTCCTCAGGTCGCTTTGCACAGAAAGCGTGCATTCATGATTTTCCCCGCGTGCAAACATCGTTTTTTTTACGGCAATTCTTATCTTTTCGCTCGCACTTGCACATTTCCTCCGCTTGTGGAAAAGTTGTGCATGGCGTGTGAACTTCGTTGAACCCCTTCGCACACTTTTCGCTTGCTCCCGCCGAAACAGTGCGCGAGAATCCAACGCAGTTTAAGAGCGGTGGTGCTTGGTTCAGCTGGTCTGAAAAGACCGCGCAGGTCCACAGGGGCAAAACTTTATCGTTCCGGCGCGGTTAATTACTCCAAGGCTTGTAGCGTTCGGTTAAAATTCGCTTTCCACAGTTTTTACACACCTGTGGAAATGGTGTACGTTTGGCTTTTTCTGATGACAACTGCTACTCAAATTGGCCGCGAAAAAGATACCCAGAATCCCTGGGACAGGTTTCTGGACCTGATCAAATCCAGGGTCAGCATCAATACCTACTCCACTTGGTTCCAGCCCACTCGTCTCAATCGCGCTGAGGGCGACACCCTCTACGTCCAGATTCCCAGCGCCGTTTTCCGCCAGGTTCTTACCCGCACCTACGGGGAAATCGTCAAGGCTGTTTTTCATCAGATGGGCACTCCCCAGATGAAAGTCCAATACGTCTGTACCGAAGAAGAAACCATGCAACCTGCTCCCGCCTCCAACGGCAACAAGCAGGCCAAGCTCGATTTCGAAAGCAGCGACCACCAGCTTAGTTCGCGCTACACCTTTGACAGCTTCGTCGTCGGCAAGTCCAATGAGTTTGCTCACGCGGCCGCGCGCGCCGTCGCCGAACAACCTTCCAAATCCTACAATCCGCTGTTTCTCTACGGCGGCGTGGGTATGGGCAAGACCCACTTGATGCATGCCATCGGACACACGATCAAGAAGCGGAATCCCGCCATGCGCCTCAGCTACGTCAGCGCCGAAAAATTCACGATCGAAGTCATCAACTCGTTGCGCTTCGACCGGATGATCAGCTTCCGCGACCGCTTCCACACGGTGGATGTTTTGCTCGTGGACGACATTCAGTTCATCGCCGGCAAGGAGCGTACGCAAGAAGAGTTTTTCCATACCTTCAACGCCCTCTACGAGCAGCAGAAGCAGATTGTGATTTCCTCGGATTGCCTGCCTAAGGACATCAATTCGATCGAGGAACGCCTTCGCTCCCGATTTGAGTGGGGCTTGATTGCTGACATTCAGCCTCCCGATCTGGAGACCAAGATCGCCATCCTCCAGAAGAAGGCCGAAAACGATCACTTCAACCTGCCGGACGATGTGGCTGAGTACATCGCCCGCGCCATCAAGTCCAACGTTCGTGAACTCGAAGGCGCGCTCACCCGGCTAATGGCTTACGCTTCACTGACCGGCACGGTGGTTTCTCTCACCACCGCGCAGCAGGTCTTGCGGAATATCATCGCCTCGCAGGAAAAGCGCGTCACCATCGACCTGATCCAGAAGCGCGTCAGCGAGCATTTCAATCTTCGTGAGCAGGACCTCAAGGTCCGCAGCAACACCCGCGCCATCGCGTTCCCTCGCCAAGTGGCTATGTATATCGTGAAGCAGCTTACCACTGCTTCGCTTCCTGAAATTGGCCGGCAGTTCGGCGGAAAGCACCACACCACGGTGCTTCACTCCATCAACAAGATCGAGGAGCTTCGCCGCTCCGACAAGGAACTCAACCGCACCATCACACGCTTGATGGATGCTCTCCAGTAGCGACTCCCCTATGGTGGGGAACTCTTAGATTGCATTCGTTACCATGCCCGTTCGATGCCGTCGTGCCCCAGAAACTTGCCCGAGAGTTCCCTCGGATCTTCCGCCAAAACTTTTCGCATCCCTGTAATGCTCTGTTCAGGGGTCAGTTGCGCGTGGGGTCCGCCCATGTCTGTCTTCACCCAGCCAGGATCGATCATCGTCACGCTGATTCCCCGCGGCTCCAATTCTTTTGCTAGTACCGAAAACGCCATGTTCAGCGCCGCTTTGCTGGTTCGGTATTGGTACGCCGTTGCTCCTAGCGCTCCCGATGTCCTCTGGACTCCCTTGATGGAAGCCATGCTGGTGCTGATCGCCACGATTTGCTTGCGCTTGCTCGCCGCCACGTTTTCCAGCAACTCTCCGGTCAGCTTCATCGCGCCGAATAAATTGATCTTCACTGCCTCCAACCATGCCTCGAAATCGATTCCCCCGATCTTCTGGCCGTCCCGCGGATAAATCCCGGAATTGTGCAACAGCACATCAATCGGTCTGCCATGCAGATTGACCGCCAACTCCCGGATCGATTTGTCGTCTCCAAGGTTCAGCTCGTACAGGGAGACGTTTGGATGCTTGGCCGCCAGCTCAAGCAATTCGCGTGCCTGCTCCGGGTCTCGCGCTGTCGCAAGCGTCTCCCAGCCATTTGCCGCATACTGCCGCACAAATTCCAGTCCCAGCCCGCGATTCGCTCCCGTGATCAACACCGTTGGCATCTCGTCTCTCCTCCTACGATCCCACGCAGACATTTTCTCATCGCGTTAATCTCCAGGCCTCGCTGCTGCCTAAGCGATTTTCTCCCGCAGTGATTGGATGCCCTCCCGCAAGGACCGTCACCCCGCGCCCTGTGCGCGATTTGTGCAGAACCCGTGAGAATCTTGCGGATCGTTTGTGCATGCGTGTGCACGAACTGCGATTGGTTTCCAGCTAGACGCATGTTTTCCAGAGAACCGCGCGAGTATCCACTGCACATCCTTGCCGCGATCGTCAGTCACCACTTGCGTTTGCTCGCTTTTCCACTAATCCACAGCGCTCATCACAACAACAATCTTTAGGGACTATTTTTCCATATTGTTTCGATGACCGGAAGTTTCTCTGTGAATTCCTTCTCATTACCCTACATTCTTTCTCGCCTGGAAAATCCTCAGACCCCGGCATTTCCACAGGTTTCTGTCTGCCTCCACACTTTATACTTGCCCAAAAAACGAGTACAGTACGCTAGCGGGTCACATTCACGGGGGAAAGCCACATGACGGCAACCGGCACCGCACGCGAGGAAAGCCAATTCATGGAATTCAGCGTAACCAAGTCCGCGCTGCTCAACGAACTCACCACCACGCAGGGCGTAGTTGAGCGCAAGACCACAATTCCCATCCTCTCGAACTTGCTTGTCGAGGCGAAAGGGAACCGCGTTACCATCACGGCCACCGACCTCGAGCTTAGTGTCCGCACTTCCTGTGAGGCCAAGGTCAAGAAAGAAGGCGCCGGCACCATCCCCGCCAAGAAACTCCTTGAACTTGTCCGCCTCCTCCCCGAAGGCGAAATCAAGTTCAAACTCCTCGATAATCACTGGGTAGAAATCGTCAGCGACAAGAAAAAATACAAACTCGTCGGCATGGCCAAGGAAAATTTCCCCGCGCTTCCTTCCATGCCGCACACGCTCGTCAAAATTCCCGCCGCCGTCCTCGAAAGCCTGATCGCCAAAACAAAATTCGCCATCTCCATGGAGGAGTCCCGCTACACCCTTAACGGCGGCCTGCTGATCCTCAAGCCGGACACCCTGGCAATGGTGGCAACTGATGGCCACCGCCTCGCTCTCGCCGAAACCGATCAGAAACTCGCTGGCCTGAACGGCGAAGTCCGTGTCCTCATCCCCAAGAAAGCCATGGACGAAGTCGAAAAACTCTCGGCTGCTGCGGGCTCCGACGCTCATTTGGAATTCGCCAAGGACGAAAGCCACCTGTTCTTCCAGGTCGAACATCGCCTCCTCATCTCCCGCATCCTCACGGGACAATTCCCGAATTACGAAGCGGTACTCCCGCGCGAAAACAGCAAGACGGTCGTGCTCGAGCGCGGCGAATTCAGCGACGCCGTCCGCCGCGTCTCGCAACTCGCCGACCAGCGCTCTCACGCCGTCAAACTCTCCGTGTCCACCGAAGGCGTCGAAATCTCCGCCTCCAGCCCCGAATACGGCGAAGCCAAAGAAACCATCGACAAAGAATACAAGGGCGATACCATCGCCATCGGATTCAATTCCAGCTACGTCCTCGATTTTCTCGCCGCCGCCGCCGAAGGTCCCATCAGCATCGAACTCAAGGACGAACAGTCCGCCGGCCAGATGCGCCCCCTCGCCGACGAAAGCTACCGCTACCGCTACGTCATCATGCCCATGCGCATCTAAGCCCTCCGGCAATCATATAACCCTTGAATTAACTTAATTGCAGGTACATAATCCCACGTAACTTGACGTGCCAAACCGTCACCTCAAGTCGGGTGGGCCATTTGTCCAAAGCAAAAACCAACTTTCTTCTTCCTGCTTCCTCCATCCAGCACAGGATTTATTTCCTTAGGAAAACGCTCGTCATGCGTGATTCCGATCTTGCTGCTCTTTACGGAGTCAGCACCAAGAACCTGAACCGGGCCGTGAGGCGCAACGTAGCCCGATTTCCCTCTGATTTCATGCTTCAACTCAATCGAAAAGAAACTGAAATCTTGAGGTTCCAGATTGGCACCTCAAGTCGTCTGATTCACGGTGGGCGCCGTTACCTTCCTTATGTTTTTACCTAATGTTTTTACCTAGCATGGCGTCGCCATGGTGTCGACCGTGTTAACAAGCAATCGCGCCATCCAGGTCAACATCGCCATCATGCGCGCCTTTGTGCAACTCCGCTCCATGCTGGCCACACATGAAGACCTGCGCCGGAAAATCGACGAAATGGAAAAGCGTTACGACACCAGATTGCAGACCGTTTTTGCGACACTGCGGCAGATGCTTGAGAGCCCGGTTCCCCCTAAACGACAGATTGGTTTCCACGTCAAATCTCGACCAGGCTTGCTGTCCAACAACGGCCGCAACTAATTGATCTATTGGAAGTTATTTATCCACAACCCGCATCCCATCCCTTGAGTAATCACCCCATTTCCGGTAAAATTAACCTGTTGTCGATCGGTCGTTTTTCCTCCCAGTCGACACGTCCGCCAGGCTCGCGCGACCTTCAACGCTCTGCGCCAGGAGCAGGTCCCGTAGCCTGGAGAACATAAGTCTTCGCCGCGTCCCGGATTGCGGGACGGGATGGAGCAGGAAACCCTACGAGCTTCGATCTGGCCCTGTGGGATCGTAGTCAAAGGGTAAGGCGACGGTTGCAGTGTTCAATCCTCACGCCTTTCCTCGCTTCGCATACTGGATTTCGGTGGTCGCTTTCGAGTCTCTCCCCACGGGAGATGAATTTCGCGCGACCCTAAGCCGCAGGCTTGCACGTCAGGAGACCAAATGGGCGACAAAGAATCAGTCACCGGTAAAGGTGGACATCAGTACGACGCGAAATCGATCAAGGTTCTCGGCGGCCTCGAAGCCGTTCGCCTGCGTCCCGCCATGTACATCGGTTCCACCGGCGAAATGGGCCTCCACCATCTGGTTTGGGAGGTTGTAGACAACTCCGTCGACGAAGCGATGGCCGGCTACGCCGATGAAGTCAACGTCACCGTGCATGGAGACAATTCCGTCACCGTTGTGGACAACGGCCGGGGCATTCCCGTGGACATGCACGCCACCGAAAAGCGCCCGGCCGCCGAAGTCGTCCTCACCGTTCTTCATGCTGGCGGCAAATTCGACAGTGAAACGTACAAAGTCTCTGGCGGTCTCCATGGGGTCGGCGTCTCCGTCGTCAACGCGCTTTCGGATTGGCTCGAACTCGAAATTCAGCGCGACGGCGCCGTCTGGGAACAGACCTACGAAAAGGGCAAGCCTACTTCCAAGCTCAAGCAGACCGGCAAAACCCGCAAGACCGGCACGAAAGTCACGTTCCATCCGGATCCCACGATCTTCGAAAAGGCCGTATTCAGCTACGACACCTTGGCCACCCGCCTCCGCGAATACGCCTTTCTCAACAAGGGCCTGAAAATCACGCTCAACGACGAGCGTAGCGAAAAGTCCGCCGAATTCCGCTTCACCGGCGGCATCGCCGAATTCGTGAAACACCTGAACCGCGGCAAGACCACGCTTCACGATTCCCCCATCTACATGGAAGGCAAGAAGGGCAACGTCGAAATGGAAATCGCCCTGCAGTACAACGACACTTACGGCGAAAATGTCTTCGCCTTCGCCAACACCATCAATACCGTCGACGGCGGCACGCACCTCTCCGGCTTCCGCTCCGCCCTCACGCGCACCATCAACAACTTCGCCTCCAGCGCCGGCATGCTCAAGGAACAAAAAGACGAAGTCAGTATTTCCGGCGACGACGTTCGCGAAGGCCTTGTCGCCGTCGTCAGCGTCCGCCTGCCGCAACCCCAGTTCGAAGGCCAGACTAAGGGCAAGCTCAACAGCGACATCAAGGGCGACGTCGAGCAACTCATCAACGAAAAGCTCGGCGATTGGTTCGACAAGCACTCGACGGTTGCGCGCCGCATCATCGGCAAGTGCATTGACGCCGCCCGCGCCCGCGAAGCCGCCCGCAAGGCCCGCGAACTGACCCGCCGCAAATCCGCCATGGACTCGAGCGGTCTCCCCGGCAAACTGGCCGATTGCCAGGAGCGCGACCCTTCCCGCTGCGAACTCTTTGTCGTTGAGGGAGAATCGGCCGGCGGCTCCGCAAAAATGGGGCGCGACCGCAAATACCAGGCCATCCTCCCTCTGAAGGGCAAAATCCTCAACGTTGAAAAGGCCCGCTACGACAAAATGCTGGGCCACGAGGAAATTCGCGCCATCATCACCGCGCTTGGCACCGGCATTGGCAAGGACGATTTCGACGCCGGCAAACTCCGCTACCACAAGATCATTCTGATGACCGACGCCGATGTGGACGGCTCCCACATCCGCACGCTCCTTCTCACCTTCTTTTTCCGCCACATGAAGGAGCTCATCGAGCGTGGCCACGTGTACATCGCTCAGCCGCCGCTCTATCGCGTCAAGCGGGGCAAGAGCGAGCGCTATATCCGCGACGAACGTGATTTCGCTCGCGAGCTCATGAAGCGCGCCACCGAGGATCACGTCGTGAAAGCCAAAGAAGGCGTCAATCTCGAAGGCGCTCGCCTCACCACCTTCCTTCTCAATGTTCAGGAATACGAAGCCGCTGCCGCCAAGCTCGGCCGCCGCTTGCGTGAACCAGGTCTCGTCGAGATCCTCGCCGACAGCGGCCTTGAGAAAAAGACCGACTTCGAAGACAAGAAGCCGCTCGAAAAACTCCTGAAAGAGATCGAAAAGTCCAAACTGAAGCTCGAAGGCAAGCTGGTTTTCGACGAAGCCCATAGCCTCTATGAAATCCAGTTCGGGGCGCCCCACAATCAGAAGATCAATTGGGGGGTTGTTTCCGCCGCCGAATACAAGCGCCTCCGCGCCTTGGCCAAGCAAATCGAGGAATTGAATCATCCTCCGTTTACCGTGGCCCGCAATGGCCACAAGGTTTCGAAGGACAAGGCCACCGACGTTTTGAACTACGTCGTCGAAGACGCCAAGAAAGACTTCACCATCACCCGATTCAAAGGCTTGGGCGAAATGAATGCGGAGCAGTTGTGGGACACCACTATGAACGCCGATACCCGCACGCTCCTGCAAGTCAAGCTCGAGGACGCCGTTGCCGCCGAGGACATTTTCACCACGCTGATGGGCGAAAACGTCGAAGCGCGCCGCAAATTCATCGAGGAGAACGCCCTCGAAGTCGTCAACCTTGATATCTAGGTTTCTGTAGTGGCCGGTCTTTAGACCGGCGGTTCTTAGGATGTAGAGGGAATGCCGATTTACCAGTTGGGCTGGACAACTTTACCGGGACTCCGTGGCCTCAGCGTAAGCGAATTTCGTGCCACGCCGACAGCCGCTCCGGATAACGAAAGAGGCGTTACGGCCAGCTTCGCCAGCGAAGCGGATCGCGACGCATTTTTGAGGCACTTGGAAGAGTTCTTTGCGTCTCGCCGCTTTACCAATGCGGCTGATGCTTTCGACAGCGTGAAAGCCTACGTGCTCGAGAGCTCTATAAAACCGAATCACACGACTTAGGCAATCAGAGGACACATGGCCGACGAACAGAATACATCCGTACTTCTCCCCATCGATATCGAAACCGAAATGCGCAAGTCGTATCTCGACTACGCCATGAGCGTCATCATCGCCCGCGCGCTTCCCGACGTGCGCGACGGCCTCAAGCCCGTACAGCGCCGCATCCTCGTCGCCATGAACGACCTCGGCCTCGCCTCTAACCGCGGCTACCGCAAATGTGCCAAGATCTGCGGCGACACCTCCGGCAACTATCACCCCCACGGGGAAGCCGTCATCTATCCCGCCCTTGTACGTCTCGCGCAGGACTTCAACATGCGCTATCCGCTCATTGACGGCCAGGGTAATTTTGGCTCCGTTGACGGCGATCCACCGGCGGCTATGCGATACACGGAAGCCCGCCTTGCCAAAATCACCGAAGACATTCTCGCCGACCTCGAAAAAGAGACCGTCGACTTCATTCCCAACTTCGATCAGACCCGCGAAGAACCCGTAGTCCTTCCTTCCCGAATTCCGAATCTTCTCGTCAATGGCGCCAGCGGCATCGCCGTCGGCATGGCCACGAATATTCCGCCGCATAATCTGCGCGAAATCGTGGATGCCGCCATTCTTTTGATCGAAAAACCCGACGTCACCCTGAAAGAAGTCATGAAGATTGTCCCGGGGCCGGACTTCCCAACGGGCGCCTATATCGCCGGCCGCGAGGGCATCGAAGCCGCCTACAAAACGGGTCGCGGCAGCTTCACCATGCGCGCCAAAGCCGCCATCGAAGAAGCCGGCAAAGACCGCGAAAACATTGTCATCACCGAAATCCCATACCAGGTCAACAAAGCCCGCCTGATCGAGCGCATCGCCGAGCTCGTTCAAACCAAAAAGATCGAGGGCATTTCCGACGTTCGCGATGAATCTTCCCGCGAAGGGATGCGAATCGTCATCGAACTAAAGCGCGGCGAGGAATCCCAGCTCATCCTCAACAATCTGTTCAAGCACACACAGATGCAGGAATCCTTCGGCATGATCCTGCTCGCCATCGTCGCCGGCCAACCCCGTGAACTTGGCCTCATCGCCCTGATCAAGCTCTTCATCGAGCACCGCATGGACGTTGTTCGGCGCCGCACGATTTTCGAATTGCGCAAAGCCGAAGAGCGCGAGCACATCCTGGTTGGCTACCAGGTCGCCCTCGATCATCTCGACAACGTCATTCGCATCATCCGTGGCAGCAGCAGCCGCGCGGACGCCAAGGAAAACCTGTTCAAGTACTTCACCGAGCAGGACGTCACCATCACCGAAAACGGCAAGTCCAGGAAACTCGAAGGCGTGAAGCTCGACGGCCGCAAATACCGCTTTCCGGGCGCGCCAGAAATTGAAGCCGCCACCAAGAGCAACCTCGGCCTCAGCTACACTCAGATCGACGCCATTCTTGAACTGCAACTTCATCGCCTCACGCAACTCTCCATCGATGAAATTCTCAAAGAACTGAAGTCCATTCGCGAACTCATCGCCGAGTTGCAGGAAATCCTGTCCAGCGACAAAAAACTCAAGCAGGTCATCACCGCCGAGCTGAAAGAAGTCCACAAAGCGTACGGCGACGATCGCCGCACGCAAATCGTCGACAAAGTCGATGAAATCAAGCTCGAAGACCTGATCGCTGACACCGATCAGCTCATCACCGTCAGCCACGCCGGTTACATCAAGCGCACACCCGCCGAGACCTATCGCCACCAGTCGCGGGGTGGCAAGGGCCGCATCGGCGCGAAAACCCGGGAAGAGGACTTCGTCGAACATCTCTTCGTCGCCTCCGCGCACAGTTACATCCTGCTGTTCACCTCGAAAGGCCGCGTCTACTGGCTCAAGGTTTACGAGCTACCCGAGGCCGCCGCGGCCACGCGCGGCAAGGCGATCTCCAGCCTGGTGAAATTCCAGGAAGACGAAAAACTCACCGCGCTTGTCGCCGCCACGAATCTCGAGGAAGAAGGCCGCTTCGTCTTCATGGCCACCAGGAACGGCACGGTGAAGAAATCCGCGCTCACCGAATTCTCCAATCCGCGCTCCACCGGCATCATCGCCATCAATCTCGAAGCCAAGGACGAACTCATCGGCGCCAAGCTCACCGACAGTAAGCAGATGATCTTCCTCGCCAGCCACGAAGGCCAGGCCATCCTCTTCCGCGAAACCGAAGTCCGCGCCATGGGCCGCAACGCCGGCGGGGTCAATGGCATGGACCTCGACAAGGACGACTACGTCGTCAGCATGGACGCCGTCCAGCCCGACTTCGAAATCGTTGCCAAGGAACACAAGCAGACTACGCAGAACCTCGAGGAACTCGACAATGAGCACATCAAGGATTCCCTCACCACGCTGATGCTCACCGTCGCCGAAAAGGGCTATGGCAAGCGCACCGCCCTCGCCGAATACCGCATCACTTCGCGTGGCGGCAAAGGCGTCGTCAACATGAAGACCACCGACCGCAACGGTTCCGTCGTCGCCACGTTGCAGGTTACCGAAGAGTCCGACGTCATGATCATCACCGAACACGGCAAGGTCATCCGCGTCCATGCCAGCGAGATTCGCGAAGCCGGCCGTTCCACGCAGGGCGTCCGCCTGCTCCGCCTCGACGATGACGATTCCGTCGCCGCCGCGGCCGTAATCCAGGAAGAAGAGGCCGAAGAGAAGAAGTAACCCTGCTTGGTCTAGGGGCGGCGTTACGCCGCACTCCGTTGTGAGGCCCGCCTTCTGAGGCGGGCCGTTCTTCTCCTTGGGTCCCCGTTCCGCCCTCTGTGAACTCTGTATTAAATCGTTTTTGCATGCTGGCTTTCCCGCGTTAAACTACTTCCCCATGAAAATCACTTGCGGCTTGTTTCTGCTGTCTGCACTGGTTGTTTCATTCGCGTTCTCCTCCTACGCGCAATCCCACCCCACCTACACTGTCCTGGTCGGTACCTACACCGACAAAACTTCCAGCAAAGGCATCTACGCCTTCGAATTCAATTCCGAAACCGGCAAACTCACTCCCAAGGGCCTCGCCGCCCAATCGACGAATCCCTCCTGGGCAGCCATCCATCCGGATGGGAAATTCGCCTACGCCGCCAACGAATCCGGCGAGGCGAGCATGGTCAGCGCCTTCTCCCTCGATTCGGCCACGGGCAAGCTCACCCTCCTGAATCAAGTCCCTGCGCTCGGCGAGGATCCTTGCTACCTCGCCTTCGACAAAACTGGCAAATATCTCTTCGCCGCGAACTACACAAGCGGCACGGTCACTGCCTTCCCCATCCTCCCCGACGGCAAACTTGGCCGTCACTCCGCCCTCGTGAAAGATGCCGGCACGCTCGGCCCCAACAAACAGCGCCAGGAAGGCTCTCACGCGCATTGGGTCCAGGTCTCTCCGGACAATCGCTCGCTCTACGTCAGCGACCTCGGCCTTGATGAAATCGTGAGCTACCCTTTCGATCCAGTGAAGGGCTATCTCCGCCCAAATGGCTCTCCGTTCGCCAAGCCCGCCCCGGGTTCCGGTCCCCGCCACTCGGTCTTCTCGGCTGACAACAAATTTCTTTACGTGCTCAGCGAAATCAAATCCACCATCACGGTTTTCTCCGGTGCGGACGGCAAGCCCCCGCTGCGGTCTCTCCAGGCCGTTTCCACGCTTCCCGCCTCCTACAACGGCAGGAAGGAAGCAGCCGAAATCGCCATTCATCCCTCCGGTAAATGGCTCTTCGCCTCCAACCGCGGGTACGACTCCATCGCCGTCTTTTCCATCGACCCGCAAAAGGGAACTCTCACCCCCGCCGGCATTTTCCCCACCGGCGGTAAGGAACCCCGCCACTTTGCCCTTGACCCAACGGGCCAGTTCCTCCTCGCGGAAAACCAGTTCTCCAATTCCATCGTTGTTTTCCGCATCAATACCGCCACCGGCGCTCTCACCCAAGTTTCCCAAACCGCCGACATCCCCAGCCCGGTCTGCCTGGTTTTCGTCCCATAGGTCCGGTTCCGCGCCCGGCGAGCGCTACGCCAAAAGACGCTTGCCCTTCGCTTCATTTGGGGTACAATCCCCGCCGTCATGGCCAAAGCCAAACCCCGCCGCTCTGCCAAGCGGCCCTCAAGGCGACACTCTCGCGGCGCCGCGTCCCTCAAACTTCCCAAGGGCGCCGTGACCCTCGTTGTCGTTATGCGCGCCCGCGAAGGCCAGCATCTCCTGCTCGAGGCCGAGTTGCGCGCCCTGGTTACTCCCTCCCGCAAGGAAGAGGGCTGCCTGCAATACGATCTGCATCGTAGTGCCGACCATCCCGGCACTTTCCTCTTTCACGAGGTCTGGGAAACCCGCGAACATCACACCGCCCACACCCGCACGCCCCATTTTCTCCGCTGGAACGCCCGCAAGGACTCGCTCCTTGCCTCCCGCGAAGCCGCTTTCTGGCACCAGGTCGCTTGATTTTTTTGGAGTGCGGCGGCTTGCCGCCGCTATTGCGGTTGCTCCTGCACCAGGCCGGAAATCCTGCCAGGCTCGCTACGCAAATGTCTTCCCCATCCGCACCACCGGCAACGTCAGTCCATTCGGCAACGGCACTTCGATGCGTTCGATCTCCGCGTAGCCCCGCGCCGCATACATGGGCACGCCGGTCAGGGTCGCTCCCATCTCGAATCGACGGAACCCGCGCGCGTATGCCACGTCCTCGCACGTCTTCAAGATCAATGTCGCCAGTCCCCGCCGCGTCCATTCGGGATGCACAAAAAATGCCCGAATTTTCGCTGCATCCCGCGTCGGGTCCAGCATGGCATTATCTCGATAAGGCCCGTGATCGCTTCCATACAGCGTCTTCCGCATGCTCCATCCGCCGCACGCCGCCAGGACTCGCGTGTCCCCTTCGCGCAGGGCTTCCACGATGTAATACGTCCGATCGGCGATGAGTTGCGTGTCCACGCCATACGCCGTTCCCAGCGCCGCCTCCAGTTGCTCCACCGAGTAGTCCGCGCGTTGCAGCGCGCGCACCGAAACTTCGATCAAACCGCGCAGCGCGGCGATATCTTCCGCCTTCGCCAATCGAATTTCGAATTGGCCATCCCCAGCGTGCATGCGAACTCCCGCAAGACTGCCGCTCTTTGATCAGCTCCCCGGCCCCTCCAGGTAATACCCCGGCCGCGCTCTTACGTTCAACCTGCGCTCTTTCTCTCCCGTCACCGTCACGGTGATCTCGTGAAACCCGTCCGTCACTTCGCCGCTCGGCGTATACGTCAGCGTGTATTGCGAATGCAATTCTCCGCCGATCTCATCGAGCTCGTTCTCAATCGTGCGGTCCTTCCATGTGGAAGCGTGCATCCCGCCGGTTGCCGCCGCCGCAATCTCCAGTTGATGCGAAGTCACCTGATCCTTCGCGTGCATCACCGCCCACACCGCCAACGCCAGCAGGTTTACTCCTTGCGGTTGCGCGTCCGCCGTCTCCACTGTTCCCGGTGGGGGCGGAATGCCGGGAACTCCCGGTGGAGTTGCGGGTGAGGGACCCGTAATCCTCGGCTGCCGCTTCAAATCTGCCTTCGTGCTCGAAATTCCCACCGCGTAAATCGTGATGTTCGCCAGTTGCGCCCTCCGCAGCACTTCGCCCAGCTTGAGTTCGCTCCCGGAGTCGTGCGCCTCCCCGATCACCAGCATCACCCGCCGGTGCCCCAGTTCCGTCTGTGACTCTTCCGGCTGTTCGCTCAACATGTCCACGCCGCGTGCCATGGCATCGAACAGCCGTGTGCCCCACGATCCCTCTTGCAGATGCGTGATGGCGCCCTCCACGGCGTCGCCGTCGGCCGTAAAATCCTGCAGCGTGGTCACGTCATCATCGTAGGCCACCACCGCTCCTTCTCCCGTCGGCCCCATCACAATCTGCGACACCAGGATTCCGGCTTTGCGGATCTTCGACAGTGCCGAAGCGATTCGCTCGCTTCGTTCCACTACCACTACCAGCGAAATCGGATCCCCTCCTAGCGTGAAATGCCGGATCTTCTGCGGCACGCCGTTGTCTGTGATCTGGAAATCGGACTCCTCCAGGTCGTGCACCATTTGACCCTGTTCGTTTCTCACTGTCACCGGAGTGTTCACCAGCAACGAGCGCACCTTGATTGCCGGCGACTTCTGAGTCTCCATACCTGGTTGCCGCGGTATCGGCCCTTCCGGAGCCTGCGCGGCGATGCGCATCCCTCCGCCGGCAAAAAGCGCAAGCCCCATCGCCAGTCTGAGCGATCGATTTTTCAATCCGGGATCCTTCTTTCCGTCCCAATCGTATTCAATTCGACGCTCGCGGTCCCAAAGGCGTTGCCGCCACGTCTCGCCCTGCCTACAATCGAAGCTCACTCTGTTTGGAGAATCGTCTTATGCCCGATGGAAAGCGCCTCAAGCCCCAGCACGCACCGAAGGCTCCTCATGAAGATCACAAATTCCTTGCCAGCACCCCTGCCCGGCCCATTCGCATTGTCTCCGAATATATCCATCCGCTGGTCCAACTCAAGAATCAAGGCATCGGCGACACGATCGTCATGTTCGGCTCGGCGCGCATCGATCCCCACGAAACCGCCTCGGCCCGCTACACGCGCCTCAAGCAAACCAATACGTCCCGTTGGAGCGCAATCCGCCTCAAAAAGCATCGCCAGCAGCTGCGCGAAGCCAAAAACGCGCTTGAAATGTCATCCTACTATGAGCAGGCTCGGCAGCTCTCCCACAGGATCACCACGTGGGCATTGTCTCTCGGACCGCGTCCCCGCCGCTTCGTCATCTGCTCCGGAGGCGGCCCCGGCATCATGGAAGCGGCCAACCGCGGTGCGTACGAAGCTGGCGGCAAATCCATCGGCCTCTCCATCGAGCTGCCCCACGAACAGTTCGCCAATCCCTACATCAGTCCCGAGCTCAGCTTCAACTTCCACTACTTCTTCATGCGCAAACTTTGGTTCGCGCAAATCGCCAAGGCGCTTATCGTTTTTCCCGGCGGCTTCGGCACGCTCGACGAGCTTTGGGAGATGATGACCCTCTCGCAAACCGGGAAAATGCCCAAGCACACCTTGATCCTGATCTACGGCCGCAAGTATTGGGATGAAGTTCTGAAGCTCAAGAACATGGTCCGCTGGGGCACCATCAGCCAGGCCGATTTTGACAATCTCCAATACGCCGACAGCGTCGATGAAGCCTTTGACATCATCCGCATGGGCCTCGAAAAATACCACATGCAAGTCGACCCGTTCCTTCAGGCCTACTAACGCGTAGCGGCCACCGCTGCGATATCCGCTAATTTAGAGTGCGGGACCAAAGCTCCCGCTTTTCGGGTGTCAACACGGGAACAGAGGCCATCTTTTGGAAGAAAGCCCAGACTCCATCCACGTGATTCTTCCCGCTGAAAAATTGAACCCAAACAAAAAGGGCACCCGAACTCCGAGCGCCCTGCTTCTGTCTCTGATGATTTTCTATTATTCCACGTGTACTGGCAGCAGCGGCTCTTCCGAAAAAATCACCGCAAACCGCTTCGCCTCATCCTGGTCGTGCAGCATCACCACCGGAACCACCCGCAACGACTGCCTGCAAAAGTGGCACTGCACTCCCTCTCCCTGCAAATCCTGCAAGAATCCATCCGTAAAACGATATTCGGTCCGCTCGCGCCGCGCTTTCTTCTGGCTCTTCGCGCCGCAATGAGGACAGGTTAATTCCACTACGTCCTGCTGCGGATCGCGGTCCAGAGCTGCCCAGCCCGTGCGGCGAACACCAACTACCTCTGGTATTTGCCTCTCCATCGAGTCCTCCTGGGATCCACGTCCGACCAATTCGATGCGCCAAACACCCGTTTGGATGTAACCAATCGCGCATCTTTGCTAATCGGAAATTTCAAATTGTCCATCCTCCGAGAAACACGTTAGTTGCGCCAAAGCCTTGCTCGCTTCCGTTGTCGGGCACTTGTCCCGCTTCCCGGTGTCCAAGAACTCAGAGGACGCGCGCACCTCACATCCCTGCGAGCGCGGCGCCGGCCTTCGGCAGCAACCTCCGAAGGCTGGCGTCGCGAATACGTCCCACGGCTCGCAGGAAAATCTTTGGAGGTGTGTCATGACTCTTGACTCCCCACGTGTGCCCGCGGACACCTTCGCTTCGCTGCAAAGTTGTCTCGTCGAAGGCGACCCCCTGGTTGAAAAGCGCGCCCGCCGCATTAAGCGCCGCGCCGTTGCTATCTCCGTCGTCCTGCAAACTCTCGCTCTAATTGCGCTCATCCTCTTTCCGCTGCTCACTAAAGGCGAGCGCCTCGCCATCAAGTACGTTACGCCGGTTCCACCGTACGCTCCGGTCGGCAACCCGCATCGCCAGCCTGTCGTGCAGCACACTCCTCCGTTGCACCCCACAACCGGATTCTTTCAGCCGGTGCGCATCGGCCGAACGATCGTCATGCGCGATCCGGTGCACACCCACGAACCCGAGGGCAACAACGAACCATCGATTCCCGATCTCCCGTCTTATGGAGACACTCAGGGCGTTCTCGGCTCCACGACCGAACGCCCTGCGCCTCCGCCACGGGAAAATCCAAGTTCGGTCACTGAACGCCACCGGGTCAGCGAACTTCAGCAGATGGCCCAACTCATCAGGCGAGTCGAGCCGGCGTATCCGGCTCTCGCGATCCAGACCCACAAGGAAGGCCGCGTCGAACTCCACGCCATCATTGCCACGGACGGCACCATCCAGTCGCTCGAAGTCATCTCCGGCGATCCCTTCTTCATCCATTCCGCTCTCTCGGCAGTTCGCCAATGGCGCTACCGCCCCACGATCCTCAACGGGCGCCCCATCGAAGTCGACACGCACATCACCGTCATCTACACCTTCAACCGCCAATAGAAATTGAAAAGGGTCCGGTATCTCCGGACCCTCTCCTCTTTCTGATATCTGATTTCTATTTTCTGATATGTGTCCTGCAGATCCTGGGATGCAACCCTATCGCCCCTACAGCACCGCCTCACCCGAGTACTTCCCGATCGCTTCCCGCGCCAGATCCCTCAGCCGCACCATCTCCTGCAAATGATTCGGATCATTGGCGGGGAACTCCCGAGCCGGGTAAATCGGCGGAGACAATGTAATCGTCACGCTCGTAGGCCGGGGCAAAATCGTTCCATCGCGCAAAAATCTCCGCGTACCTTTCAACGAAACTGGAATCACCGGAGCACCGGTCGCCACCGCTCCGCGGAACGCACCCAGCTGAAACGGCCGCACCCCATCCTCCGGCGTGAACGTCCCCTCCGGAAACACGAACACCGAATCCCCGTTTCGCAGGCATTCTTCGATCTCATCCACTTGCTTCAGCCGCGCGCCCGTGTCGTGCCGGTCAAACGAAAGATGCCCCATCTGGTTCAAAAATGTCCCGATAAACGGCATCTGGTTCACTTCGCCCTTGGCCACGAATCGGTACGAAACTCCCATCCCCATCATCACTGGCAGCACGTCGAAATAGCTTGCGTGGTTCGAGGCGTACACTTTTGCGCCCGGCGTGTTCATATATTCCTTGCCCACAACTTTCAGCCGGATCCCCGTCAGCGCGAATAGCACATGCAGCGCTCGCGAAGTAAATCTTCCCGCCGCCTTTTCATCCTTGAACTGCTTGACGATCAGCCACGACGGCACGATCCACAGGAAAAAGACCACGATGAAGTACACGCCATAGATTTTTTCAAGCACGGTGCGCACCGCACGCCACACGCTCTGCAGCGCTTCCCGCACATACGTTCCGGTCCCGAGCTTGGCAATCTGCACCCACGCCGGCGGCCGTCCGCTCGTAAGCGTCCCCGCCGCATACAATTGCTTTGTCCCGTCCCGCCGCAACTTTCCGCTCGACGTCTTCGGGATACTTCCCGGAGGAATCAACTCCACGCGATCCGGAGGCAGGCCCAATCCTCGCGCCACTTCTTCGTTAATCGCAGCCACGATTGCGGCCCGCCGCGCCGCGTCCGCCTCGCGCGATTCGGCTACGATCACCAGCTTTTCTGTCCCGCTGCTCCTATCCTTCATTCCGAACGCGACCACGCAGCCCTTGCGTATCCCTTCCGCCCGCGAGGCCAGTTCCTCCACTTCGTGTGGATATAAATTTCTGCCGCTCTTGATGATGATGTCCTTCACACGGCCTGTGATGTAAAACTCGCCGTCAGCCTGAAACGCGCGATCGCCCGAGTTGACCCACGGATACCCGCCATCGCTCCCCGTCGGCCCCTGTGGCATCAACTTCGCCGTCGCCCCTGGATTTTCGAAGTACCCGCTCGTCGCGGAAGGTCCCCGAAACCACAAGAATCCTTCCGTCCGTTCGCCCACCGCGTTTCCATGCTCGTCCACGATGCGCACCTCGTGTCCCGGAAAGCTTTTCCCTACCGACACAAACGAAATCGCCGTCTCATCTTCCACCGGGGCCGGCACCGCGCGGCCCTGTGTCGTGAAAGCCTCGCGCTGCACGCGTTCCACGCGCGGCTCGCGCTCCGGCGGAGGAAACGTCACGCCGAGGGAGGCCTCCGCCAGCCCGTAGACCGGCATCATCGCCTCTCTCCGGAATCCATATTTCGCAAACCGCTCCGCAAACCGCTCGAGTGTTTCCGGGTTCACCGGTTCCGCGCCGTTCATCACGACGCGCATGGTGCTCAGGTCCACGCCTTCCATCGCTTTGTCCGAAATCTTCCGCACGCACAATTCGTACGCAAAATTCGGTGCCGCCGTGATCGTTCCCCGGTGCTTGCTCATTGCCTGCAGCCACCGCTCCGGCCGCGTCAGAAACGCCAACGGCGATATCACCACCAGCGGAATCCCCTTTAGCAGCAGCGTCAGCCACGCCCCAATTAGGCCCATGTCGTGATACAGCGGCAGCCAGCTGATCCCCACGTCTCCCGGACCCATGCGCACGCCATCGGCGATTACTCGCATGTTCGCCAGCAGGTTCGCATGCGTCAGCGTCACTCCTTTGGGATCGCCGGTCGATCCCGACGTGTATTGCAGCAGTGCAATATCGCTGCCCTTGCGTAGGCGGCTTCCGCTGATGAATGCCGGCAGCGCCCCAGGTGCAGGCGGCGGCGCCTTCTCCGCTGCTTCCAGCAATTTTTCCGCGTCCACCACGCCAAGCAGTGATTTCACCCGCGGCTTCAGCAGTTTGGCCACAGCTTCGGCTCTGCGAAACGTCAGCAGCAGGCACACCCCCGCATTTGTCAGAATCGCGGCTTGCCTTTCCGCGTATTCCTCGATACGATCCGCGCGAAACGGCGGATAGATCGGTACTGGCACCGCCCCCGCCAGCAGAATCCCCGCGAAACAAATGAAAAATTGCCGCGATGTCGGAAGCATCAAGGAAACCCTTCCGCCCGCTGGCACCCCACGCCTCGTCAACTCTTCCGCGCACTTCTGCGCCGCCCCGTAGAGCTCCCCAAACGTCAGCGTGTAATGGTGCTCGCCCCGCTCATCGTCTTCCATGATGAACAAATGCATGCGCTGCGCGTCATGCATTCCCCGGTAGCGGATCACTTCCACCAACGTCTCCGCTGTTTCGGCGATTGACGCTGCCTTCTCCCGCGCCACCCCCGAAGCGGCAGCGCTCGCCCGCAGCCCCGAGTATTCCTCGTCTTCCACCGGTGTTCCCGGCGCCGCCACGATCGCCGCAATCAATTCGTCCGGCGTATTCGCCTCCGCAGCCAGCGTGTCCGGCAGGCGCATCTCAAACTCGCCTTCCAGACGCGTCAGCAACTCCACGCGCTCCAGGCTCCCCAATCCCAAGTTCCGGTCCAGATTCGAATGTGTCGAAAGCTCCGCCACTGCTCCGTAGCTGCCCAGTTCCTCCAGCAGCCCGCGCAGCACAACCAGTACGCGCTCCCGCACACCGGGCAGGTCAAGTTTTGGGGAAGTCGTCGCCAACGTTTGCCTTCAATTCGGGGCTTGGCGTGAGGCTAACACGTGCCCTGGCTATTTGCCACCGTCCAGCCGGACCAGTTCCGGCTGCTCTGTTACGTGTCCTCTGCTTGCGTTTAGCGTATACCGCCAAGGGTGTTCACTATGTTAAATCTACTCGGCTTCGCCTAGCCCTAAGCGCCCTGCTTCTTCGTGCCCCATCCCGGTGGCATCAGCGTCGTGCTCAAATCCACGCCCGACAAATCCACGTTTCGCAAGTCCGTCTCCCGCAGAATGGCGATTCCCATGTCTGCCCCGGTGAACTTTGCTCCGTCCACGTGCGCATCCCGGAAGTTCGCATTCCGCAGCATCGCCTTCTGAAAATTTGCGTTCGTCAAGTCGCACCGGAAAAACTCCACGCCGCTCGCCTGCGCCTCCGTCAGATCCGCGCCGGGCAGTGCCGCCTCGGTCAAATCCGACTTCCGCAAGTCCGCCTTGCGCAGATTCGCGCCCGAAAAGTCCGCTCCGGGCAATCGCGCCCCTCGCAAGTCCGTTCCTTCCAAGTTCGCCTCTTTCAGGATGGCTCCAGCCAGGTTGATCTCGCGCATGTCGGCGCCGGATAAATCCGCTGCCGTCAAATCCGCCCGCGCCCCGCCTTCCTTGCTGGCCCAGAACATTTCGTGCGCCTTCACGATGGTTTCCAGGCGCTTTCCGTTGTGCTTCACTCTCTTCCAGTTTCTCAGTCCCATAATCCGTTCGGTTCCTCCGATTCACCCTTCTATTTTAGCGAATCTTTTCCCCCTCGGATATCCATTGCCGCCGTCCTGATCGTCGCTGGGCGCACTGTGCTACTCTGCTTTTGTGAAGGCTGTCTTCGCATCCGCCTCCCTGTTTTTCCTGGCCGTGTTCTTGGCCCCGGCTCCGGTGCGTGCACAGGAAGACGAAATTGTTGCCAATCTCGCAGGCGGCCGCACGATCATCCACGTCGCCAACGGCGCCATCCTCTTCGCCGCCATCGACTATCCCCTCGAAGCCAAGTCCGTTCCTCCGCGCGTCGTCGCCCTGGACAGTCGCCACATCGGCATTCTTTACGGCGCCTCGGAATGGCAGGTTCCCGCGCAACCTCGCCCTATTCGCCTCGATCGCGACCTCCCCCATTTTGCGGCCCCCGATCCCCGCTACGCCCGCCCGGACGAGGCGGAACAGGATCTGGAAGAAATGGGTGTCGCTTTCCTTGAAAAGTTGCGGCCGCTCGTCTCCCAGCTTCACCACCACATTGATCTCAAACCTGATGAACCTCTCTTCGAAATCGTGCTCCTTGGGTATGGCCCCAGCGACTACGGCCCCGAAGTCTGGCAGGTGGACTACAATGTCGAGCAGGAAGCCATTCCCACTCAGCGTGATTTCTGGCAGACCCACATCCTGCGCCCCCGCTTCACGCAGCTCTATCCGCCAGAAAAGCATCAGTCCAAAACGCTCGTGGAAACCCGCTTTCCCGCCAACCTTCCGGTGGTTCCTCTGCTCGGCTTGATTCAGCAAGACGATCCTGCCATCGCCCGCCTGCGCACTTCCGACGAGAAGATCGCAAAAGTGCTGGAGCAGATTCAAAAAGGGGAGGCGCAAAAGGCCAACCCGCTGGCCGCCGCGGACTTCATGCGTGCCGCGCTTCCTCTGGTGGCGGGTAAAGCCCAATTCACCATGGGAAAGATCGGCGAAGACTCGGGATTTGAATGGATCGTTCCGCCTGAAGAACCCCAAGCGCCCGAAAAGACCGCTGAGGACAAAAACCGCCCGCCGGAAGCTCCTTCACTGATGCGCAGACCTAAACCCTGACTACTCCCCTTTGGCGTGCTCACTCCCAACAGGTTAGCCAGTGCGGGCCTACTCTGCCACACCGGCCATTAGCTGAATCTCATCTCCGCGGCGCAGTCGCCCGCCGCGCACCACCTTGCACAGCATCCCGCGTCTTCCCTGCATTGCTTCCTGCAATCCGTGTCGCAGCGCCTCGATCTGCTCGCAAGGGTCGCACACCAGGCTCACTTGCAGCTCTACTTCTCCAATCCGCAGTCTCTGTCCAGGCCTTAAGCCATTTACATCCAGGCCCACGGTGGTGACATTCTCGCGAATTATTCCCGGCGCTAGCGCAAACGACTGCAGTGTCTCTTCGTCCATCAGCAGAACTTGTCTTTTTCCCGAGGGCCTCGCGTGCGCGCACCCTTCCAGGCCGGAATTCTCCACTGCCAGCACTTCCTGCAGTTCTTCCATCGGCGCGCGTTTCGTCGGCGCGCGAAACAGGTGCGTCACTTTGGCCATAGCTTAATCTCCTGCAGCGGAACTCTGCACGGGCAATTTTCCAATGTCTTTCCGGTAATGCATACCGCCAAATTGAATCTTTCCCACCCCCTCATAGGCCCGCTGCACCGCCTCATGCAAGTCCTCGCCTGTAGCCGTCACTCCCAGCACGCGCCCGCCGCTGGTTACAATCTCGTCTCCCGCGCGGTTTGTTCCCGCGTGCAGCACCTTCACGTTTGGCAAGCGCGCCGCTTCGGGAAGTCCATGAATCGCCTTCCCAGTTTCAAACTTCCCCGGGTATCCACCCGAAGTCAGCACGACACACACGCTCGCCCCGGCTTTCCACTTCAGCTTTTCCGGTCGCAAGCGGCCCGCAGCTGCGTCTGCCAGCACTTCAGCGAGATCGAAATCTACCCTTGCTAGGATCGCCTGCGTCTCCGGATCGCCCAGTCGGCAGTTGAATTCCAGCACCTTCGGCCCATTTTTCGTGAGCATTAATCCGACGTACAGAAACCCCTGGTAGCGAATCCCATCCGCCGCCAGCCCCTTCAGCGTGGGTGTGACAATGCTCTCTTCAATCGTTTTCTGCAGTCTTTCCGGCAAAAGCTCGTCGCTCGAATATGCTCCCATCCCGCCAGTATTCGGCCCCTCGTTATTGTCGAATACCCGCTTGTGATCCCGCGTCGGCGCCAGCGGTGCATATCGCTCGCCATCCGTCAGCAGAATAAAAGATAGTTCCTCGCCCTCCAGCGCCTCCTCCAGCATCACGCGCCTTCCGCCTTCTCCCAGTTCGTTCCTTTCCATTACCCGTTCAAGGAACTCCGTCGCTGCGTCCGGACCGGGCGCTACAAACACTCCCTTACCTGCGCACAATCCATCCGCTTTGATCACCACCGGCCAATCCACCGCGCACAGTGCTCCGTAAGCCGCGCCAGCCGAGTCGTGCGCGCCATACATCTCCGCCGTCGGAATTCCGTGCCGCTGCAAGAATTCCTTCGCAAAAATCTTGCTGCCTTCTAACTGTGCGGCCTTTTTGTCCGGCCCGACCACGGCCCAGCTCCGCTCAGCGAATGCGTCCGCCAGTCCGTTCACCAGCGGAAGTTCCGGCCCGACCACGGTCAAATCCGGCTGAACTCTCGCGGCGAGCGCAACCAATTCCCCCACTTCACCCACGTCGACTACGACACACTCCGCTTCGTCCGCGATTCCACCGTTTCCCGGTGCGCACCAAAGTTTCTGTACCGCCGTGCTCTCGCCCAGCTTCCAAACCAGCGCGTGCTCCCGTCCACCACTGCCGATCACCAGTATTCTCATTCCTGCGTCCTCATCGCTCGCAAACTCCGAACGATAGTCCGCCACGGGTGGGCTGTCAAATCCGAAGGATGAAGCGAACTCTGGCTTTGCGATTGGAGAGGCGCACTTCTTTCGCGGGATTCACTGCGCGCAATCGAGACGATAAAGCGATGGGAAATCGAGGCATATTAAGAAAGCGGCCCAGGAAGCCGAAGACGGATCTCCGCTTGGCCTGTCCTAGACTAACCATTAAAAAACGAATTATAGGTTAAAGAGCTTCGACAACCGCTACGCTTGCCCCACCGCTCGAATCGGTATCGTCACGCCAGTCGACGCCGTCGAATCCGAAGCCGCCAACATGTGGCACCGTCCGTCGAAGATCCCTCCGGGCTCGATCACTGTGCACGGCGAATGCACCTCGCCTGTCACAACACCCTTTGGCTGGATCTCCACCCGCCCGCGGGCAAAGATCACTCCATCGAAATGACCCGCGATCACGACGCGGTTTCCTTCGATCTGGCCCTCAACTTTTGCGTTCTCGCCCAGAATCACGGTCTGCTCGGAAATAATGTTTCCCTTCACATGTCCGTCAATGCGAAACGTCCCCGTCAGAGTCAACGTGCCTTCCAGAGACACGCCTTGATCGATGAATCCCGTCCATTCTTCGCTCGATCCGTTTTTCAAACCACCCGGCCACTTCCACGCCATGAATTTCCCCCAACCGCATTCTCAAAATTGGTGCGCCTTCACATGCACTTCTCCAATGTAGCGTCACACCACCAGAAGTCAACGTCGCGCCTGTGCAATGTTGTCGAATGAACTTACTGTTCGAAGGTCCAGTAAGCGAACCCATGTTCGGGTGCTACTTCATCAAGCGGTCGTAGATTCCCATCAACTGCGCTTCGTCATAAAACTCCACCACAAGTTGCCCGGGTCGCAGTCGCGTTTTTTCCCGCAGGAAAATTTTCGTTCCCAGGTGGCGCTGCAATTCTTCCAGGGCTTCGCGAATGTTGGGGTCCACTGCCGTCTCGGTTGCCATTCGTGCGCTCCGTGCACGTCGCGAGCCCAGGCGTTCGATCTGCCTCACGGTCAGCCCTCCGCGCGACGCTCGCTTCGCGTACCGCATCCGCAGGCTCGCTTCCGACACGCCAAGCAAAGCGCGTCCGTGTCCCGCCGTCAATTTCCCTTCCTCAATCCAATCCTGAATCGTCGGCTCCAGCTTCAAAAGTCGGATGGCGTTCGCCACCGTCGCCCGGTCTTTTCCCGTCCGCTCCGCCACGGCTTCCTGCGTCAGCTGAAATTCATCCATCAATCGTTCAAACGCCCTCGCCGCTTCCATGGCATTCAGATCTTCGCGCTGGATGTTTTCCACCAGCGTCATCTCCAAAGCTAATTCGTCGGGTACGTCCCGAATGATGGCGGAGACCTTGTTGAGTCCAGCTTTCTGGGCCGCCCGCCACCGTCGCTCGCCGGCAATCAGTTGGTAGCGCTTCCCCACCGGCCGCACGACAATGGGCTGAATAATCCCGCTTGCCTGGATGGATCGAGCCAATTCTTCCAGCGCCTCCTCACGGAAACGCGTCCGAGGCTGATAGGGGCTCGGCTCGATAAGTTCAATATCTAGCTGAAGCGGACCCGCCGGCGCTGGGCTTAATGCCGGTGCAGCGGCCGCCGCTGACCCCGCTGCGGTAGAGAATGTGGTGGATTGCCCCGGAGTCACTCCGATATTTGCTGGTGGATTTGTCGTACTTTGCGGTTCAGGCTCCCGAATGAGCGCTCCGAGCCCCCGTCCCAAGGCGTTTCTCGGCATTGGCGATTACCTCCTGAGCGAGCTGCGTATATCCCTCAGCCCCTTTACTGTGTAAGTCATAGAATATAATAGGCTTACCAAAACTTGGTGCTTCCGCGAGCCGAACATTACGTGGAATCAGGCTCTGGAATACTTGGCCACCAAAAAAGCTGCGCAGGTCCGTGGCTACTTGCCGCGACAGACTTGTTCTTTCGTCGTACATCGTTAGTAAAATGCCTTCAATTTCCAAGCTAGGGTTCAGAGTACGCCGAATACGCATAAGCGTGTCCAGCAATTCGGAAACCCCCTCCAAAGCGAGATATTCGCACTGGATCGGGATTAGCACCGCATCGGCAGCTACCAACGCATTCAAAGTGAGTAAATCCAGGGCAGGAGGGCAATCGAGTATAATGAATCGATATTTATCTCTTATCGGCTGCAGAAAGCTCTGCAATTTATATTCGCGATTTTCAGCCAACACCAATTCGACGGCCGCCCCCGCAAGATTCTTGTCAGCGGGGATCACATCCAGGGCATCCACCTGCGATTTTTGCACAATTCGTTCAAACGGCTCATTCGTAATTAGAGCGTGATAAAGGGTCCTTCGTGCGGGATCCTTCTGAAAGCCAATCGCCGCGGAACTGTTGGCCTGGGAATCACAATCGACCAGCAGCGTTGGCTGATCAGCTGCCGCCAGGCACGCAGCCAAATTAACAGCGGTCGTTGTTTTTCCAACTCCACCTTTTTGATTTGCTACAGCAATGACACGAGCCAAGATGCTCCCCCAAACCAGCGAAAAATAGCAAAGTCTGTAGGTGGATGCAAGGTATTTCCAGTCTGGCACGACTGAAACTTAGGATTTCCTGTTGGAAATGCAAATGTTCCACGTGAAACATAGCGCTCGAAACGCCAGATAATGGATTACTTAGCAAGTTTGTTTTTGCAGAGCGAGAGTTAAACGCCTCGGTTCCGCTGCTCGGTATGCGCACCGTTCCACGTGGAACATTTGATGGCGCCTGCGCACCAACACCCCGTCCTTGGCTTGCAGGATCAAAGGTTGAAAGGGGCACTTCACCGTTCCATGTGGAACGTCGAACCGGCGCACTCCACTCTGTTCCACGTGGAACACTCCATGGCCGAGAGTGAGGGGGTGCCTAAACGAAGCGTAAAATTTATTTCAAGATACAGATTGACTCGGAGGATTACTGAGATTGTCGTTACGCCGACGCCGGCCGCTTTGTTCCCACCAAAATGTATCTCTGTAGCGATTTTGGGATCAGAACCGGTTCGCTCCACTCCCACATCGTTGACTTCCTCGCCTCGTCTAGATCCCTTCCACCGATCCACAGGGCCACCCGCGCCGCGCTCACGTGGGGCGAGTGTGCCCACTCCAGGAAAGACGCGAACTCCCCGACGGCCCTCGAACAGACTACATCCAGCGGCGCTACTTCCTCACCGAGCTCCTCATACCGGCTAATCATCACGCGAGCATTTTCGAGTTCCAGATCCCGCACTACTTCCGCGAGGAACGTCCCTTTCTTGATATTCGATTCCACAAGCACTAGATCCAATTCTGGCCGCGCAATTTTCATCGGAATTCCCGGAAATCCGGCGCCGGATCCAATGTCGGCGAGCCGACATTTATCCACAGGAATTGCACTGATTCCAAACATGGATTCACAAAAGTGACGATGTAGTATCTCCAGGGGGTCACGGATCGCGGTCAGATTTAGCTTTTCATTCCAGTGTCGCAGGATCTTCATATATTGTTGAATTAAAAAGACTTGTTTATCATCTACGGATATCTGGAATTCGCCCATGGCGCGTCGGATGCTCTCGTCGGAAATCGGCTTTTCGGTATCTATTGACATAGTTGTAAATAGTCTGTGATTATTTTCCTTCCATCCCGATCGGCTCGTCCGCCGCCGGCAATAGGTACTTTGGCCCCGCAATCCCAGCCGCGAGATCCAGGCCCGCATGCCAAATCATCACTGGCACCAAACTGCCTAATCCCAATCTCGCAAGTGCCAGCAAGACTCCAAACATCCCTGTACTGAAAATGCCAGCTCGGCCCTGATACGCATGAGCAAGTCCAAATAGGCCCGAGGACAAAATCACGGCCAGCCAGGTCGCCATGGGTGTATTGCGGAACGCCCCAAGGACAAACCCCCGATAGATGAACTCTTCGCATACTCCTGCCGTAATCGCCAGCGCAGCGTAAGGGAGGTATTCAACCCAGCTAACCGGAAATAAGTGCTTTGCCAGGTTTCGCATCCGGTCTGTTACAGGCCCTTCCATCTTCCCAATTCGTCGAAGGTTCATCCACTGCAAGCCGCCAATCAGGAGGCCTCCACCCACACCTATCGTGACGGCCAACCAACTTGTGGAATTCAATCCCAACTCTTGCACCGTCAGGCCGCGAGCAATAGCACGCCAAGCCACGACCGCGCACAGCACCCACTGAAAGCCGATCGTCGCTCCGTACAGCGCCAGCTTCTCCTTTGCATCCACGGCCGGCATCGCCAGTAGCTTTTGTAAGCGGGCATGGCCGCGCCACGGGATCACCACACCCAGAAATACAAGAATCAGCCAAAAGTCCCAAGGCATTACGCGATAAGAACACTTTCACCACGATCGGCGCAAGTTGTCCCAACGGACGTGTTTCCATCCGTTTCGAGCAGGAATTCCGCCTCCCCGTTATAATCGAAATGCAGCACAGTGAGGTGTGGCTTGACCGATACCGTGAAGCTCACGGCCATGGTCAAGGCAGCTGGTTGAGCGGCCAAGCTGAGTCCCGGGACGCTGGACTCAATACTACGGCGCCTACCATTGCCTAACGACCCGAACGTGCTCGTTGGCTTCAACACCAACGACGACGCGGGGGTGTATCTGATCAACGACGATCTCGCCCTCGTCCAGACTGTCGACTTCTTCACTCCGATCGTCGACGATCCCTTTACTTTCGGACAAATCGCCGCGGCTAATTCCCTCAGCGATGTTTACGCCATGGGCGGCAAACCCATCTCCGCTCTCTCGATCGTCGGTTTTCCGGAAAAAGGTGATCCCGCGATCCTCGAACAAATTATTCGCGGCGGCCTGGACCGCATGAAAGAGGCAAACTGCACCGTGATCGGCGGCCATTCGATCCGCAATGATGACATTCAATTCGGATACGCGGTTACGGGAAATATTCATCCACAAAAAATTTGGAAAAATGTCGGCGCGCGGACAAATGATCTGATTTTGCTCACCAAGCCGCTGGGCACCGGAATTATCTCGACCGCCCTGAAGCGCGAGCGCGCCGAAACAGCGAGCATCGAAGCTGCCACTGCTTCCATGTCCAGACTGAATCGCGCCGCCGCCGAAGCCCTGCACGAACTGGAAGCCAAGCAGGCCGGCGAATGCATTCATGCCGCCACCGATGTAACTGGTTTTGGCTTGCTCGGGCACGCGCGCGAAATGGCACTCGGCGATCCGCAGAGAGGAATTCCCGCGGTCACGATCGAAATAGACTACCGCGCCGTTCCCGCGCTTCCCGGGGCGCTCCAAGCTGCAAAAGATGGAATGATCCCTGGCGGCTTGAACAACAACCGAGACTTTATCGGCGACTGCGTGCGCTTTGCGGACTCCGTTCCCCCGGAACATCGCGCGTTGCTTTACGACCCGCAGACTTCCGGCGGGCTTCTCGTTGCACTCGCGCCTGAATGTGCCGGGGAAGCAGTTCGCATACTTCGAACGCACCACGTTTCCGCCGCCGTAATCGGACGCGTGCTGCCGAAAACCAGCTCGTTGCTCTCCGTCACCTGATTCCGGATAAATCTTCCTAAATGGATACGATCACTCACGGCATTGCCGGCGCGCTCATCGCAAAAGCTGTTTTCCAGGGTGGCGACGTCTTTCCACCCGAACCCGTCACCCGGCGACGCGTCATAACCTGGTCCGTCCTGCTCGGCTCCATCTTTCCGGACTCCGACGTCCTCCGCGAATTCTTCTCCCACAATCCGATGCTGATGCTCACCTGGCATCGCAGCATCACGCACTCTTTGCTTCTCATGCCACTCTGGGCCGTGCTCTTCGCGGCCATCACGCGGCGAATCTGCCGCTGGCGCAATTGGGATTGTCCTTCGTTGCTCGCTCTCTTCGGCCTCTGGGCTGTGGGAATTCTCAGTCACATTTTTCTCGATCTCGTCACCACGTTCGGCACCATGATCTGGTCTCCGCTCAATTGGTCGCGCCCCGCCTGGGACATCATCTTTATCGTTGATTTCACCTTCACAGCAATCCTGCTCATCCCGCAGCTTCTCGCCTGGACCTACGAGGATCCCGACCATCTTCGCCGCCGTGCCCTGATCATGTGGCTCGTTTTCACTCCGGCTCCCTACCTCATTTCCCGAATTGCTGCATTTGTCGGCGCGCCGACATCCAACAATTCCATCGTCGTCGCCACTGTGCTCTTCGCCGCCCTCTTTCTGCTTCCCGCCGTGCGTGGCTGGGGACTCCGCATTCCCTACGCGCGTTGGAATCGCGCCGGACTCGCACTAGCCGTGTGCTATCTGCTTTGCGCAACTTTTGCCCACCATGTGGCCCTGCAGCGTATCCAGAAAATCGCTGCCAACGAAAATCTCCAGGCGCAAAGCGTCGCCGCGCTCCCGTTTCCACCCTCGCTGTGGCACTGGGACGGCCTCGTCCTCGCGCCACGCGGGGTCTACGAGGTCCGCATGGACCTCAGCAACTCGCTCTTTCCCGGCAGCGCCAACGCTTCGCCGATCGAACACACCTATTACCCTGACGCTCCCGGGAATCCCTTCATCGAGAAGGCTCGTGCCCTGCCCAACGTTCGAAAGTTTTTCTGGTTTGCGCGCTTTCCGGTCACGCGCTTTCACAAGGATGGTTCCGAAGCCGTGGTGGATTTCTTCGACGCGCGGTTCCCGCAGATCAGCCGCAACCGTCCGCCATCCTTCGATTATCAGGTACGCTTGTCTGCGGATGGAACGGTCTTATCGCAAGGTTGGCTCGGGAAATAATCACGATTCTCTAAGTTCGCGGGTACAGCGAATACTTCGATCCTAACGGGATGGTTTACTTCTTCACCGGGTGGATCACCACTTGCCGCTCTTCTCCCATGCCGACGCTTTCCGTTCGCACCCCGGGAAAATCCTTTAGCGCCAGATGCACAATGCGTCGCTCGCGCGACGACATGGGATTCAACTGAAACGACTGTCGCGACGTCTGCACGCGTTCCGCGGCCACCCGCGCCGTCATGCGCAACTCCTCAAAGCGCACCGCGCGGTAGCCTCCGCAATCCAGGTGAATCTTTTCGTGAAACGCCGGCTCCAGCCGCAGCGCCCGAAACGCCAGGTGCTCCAGCGCCTTTAGTACCTCTCCGCCGCGCGCCACAAGAATCTCTTTATCCTTGCCGTCGAGGTCCGCGAAAATTTCCGCCTCGCCTTCCTCGCTGCCGCTGCCCGGTTCCGCCGTTCGTACGGAAACCCGCAGCTCCAGTCCGCCGGCGCGCACCACGTTCTCCAGGAACTCGCGCAGCGCATCCGCAGCTGCCGCACGGTCCAATTTCCCTTCCTGTACGAATTCTTTCGTCATCATGGTCTCGACAGTTTGCCGGGGCGGCAAGACTTCCTGCGGCTGCCTGCGTTCTCGATCTCTACTTCTTGGCGCGCGTTGGCTTGGCCGGGGCGGGTAGGGGATGCGTCCGGTTCAGGTACCACTGCTGCACAACACCAACCAGTCCGCTCGTCAAAATATACACTGCCAGGCCGCTCGGATAGGGAATAATCAGAAAAATTCCCGCCATGGCAATCGGCATGTATTTCATCATCTGCGCCTGCTGCGCGTCCGTCGCCGGCATCGGCGTCATTTTCGACGCCATGTACATCGAAACGCCCATCAGGAACGGCAATATATAATAAGGATCCTTCGCCGATAGGTCCGTGATCCAGCCGAACCACGGCGCGTGCCGCAATTCGATCGTTCCCTGCAGCGCCCGGTACAATCCCAACCAGATCGGCCATTGCAGCAGTTGCGGAATGCATCCGCCGATGGGATTGATCCCCTCGCGCGAATATACCGCCATCACTTCCTTATTCATCTCCGCTTTGCGCGGATCGTTCATCTTGTACTTCTTATAGCGCTCCTGGATCTGCTTGATCTCCGGCGCCACGCGCTGCATCTTCATCGTCGACTTGTAGCTGGTGATGCGCAGCGGAAACAGCACCATGTTGATCACCAGCGTCAAAACGACGATGGACCAACCCCAGTTTGGCACGTACTCGTGGATCCATTTCAGACCGTGAAACAGCGGGTCCGCGATAATCTCCATCCACCCGAAATTCACCAGCGCGTGCAGCGGCGGATTCATTTTCTTCAGCAGGTCGTAATCCTTCGGACCCACGAAGACGCGCAGTTTCATCGGCTGCGTCGAGGTCGCCGTCGCCACCTGCGGCACCGGCTCCGTCTCGTCTTTCCCGTCCACCTTGATGCCGTGGAATCCCTTCCAGTAGCGCACTTCCAGCGGGGCGGGTTCCTTCAGCGAAGGCAAAAACGCCGCCGCGAAGTAGCGGTCTTCAATCCCTGTCCACGACTTCCCTCCCTGCCAGATGTTGCCCCACTCTTCGGCGGTTTTCAGTTTCTTGTGTGCAAACGTCTCCAGCTTGCTGCCCTCGTCGTAGAAGACATACTCCGTCTCCACCGGGATCGGATTCGTCACCGTTAAATCGCCAAAGCCGCCCAGCCAAGCCAGCCCGGCCATCACCGGGTGGCCGTCCTCGCTCACTTCGGTTTCCACGTCCACCGTGTAGGAATGATCGAAGTGGAATTTCTTCACCACTTGCAGGTGCCCGTCGCTCCAGGTGAACGTCACATCTGCCGGCGCTTCCAGCGATTTCGCGTCGCTGGAGATCTTGTAGAGTCCGGAATTCGCCTGCGTTCCCAGCTGCGGATTGTCGAAGACCAATGCAAAAGGCCAGCCGCCAGTTTCCTCGGAGACCTTCGGGTGGACCACGTCAAGAACCTGCGGCGGCTTCGCGTCGTCTTTGTACTCCTTCAATTGCCAGCTTTTCACCACCGCGCCGCGGTTGGAGAACTCCACGCGATAGAGCGCGTTTTCCACCACAATCGTGCGTTCCTGGGAGTCAGCGGTCGCTGGAACCGCGGGAATCTTCGCCGCTTCCACGGTCGAAGGCGTTTCCGCGCTCTGCCCGTTTGCGGCGTTCGTCCCGACAGGAGCAGCGGGCGCGGTTTGCGCTGGCTGATTTGGTTTTGGCTGATTGACCGGCGGCTTTGGTCCGAAATATTTGGCCCAGAAGAGAATCACCACCATCGAAAGCAGGGCCGCCACCAGAATGCGCAGCTCGGGTGAGAACTTGTCCTTCGGCCCGCCCAGCGGCGGCAACTGATTCATCGGAGGCGTGCTCACGGCCGCACCTCGCGCGTCTTACCCATCAATTCGGAATGCGCTCGCATCTCTTCCCATTTCTCCGGAACCGGGTCGTGTCCAAATTTTCCTGAAAACGGATGGCAGCGCAGTAGCCGCCGCAGCGCCAGCCACCCGCCGCGCCGCACGCCGAATCGCTCGATCGCTTCGTACGCGTATCGCGAACACGTCGGTTGAAAGCGGCAGGTGCCCGCCATCAGCGGCGAAAGGCAGGCCTTGTAGAAACTCAGCGCCAGCAGCGCCGCGCGAACTCCAAAGCTCGTCGTCTTGTCCATTTGTAGGGGAGGAGCTTGCTCCTCCCTCTGTCGAAACGCGGAAGGATTCACAAACCTTTCACCAGCCGCAGAAAATCCGCCGTCAGCGCCGTCAGCGGCGCCGTGGCCACACTGCTCTTCGGATGTATGACGATGTCCCATCCCGGGGCTATCTCCTGACGGTGGCAGCGGACAATTTCCCGCATTCGCCGCCGCATGCGGTTGCGCACCACGGCGCCGCCCAAAGCCTTCTTGATGCTGAATCCGAAGCGGCTCGCCGGCTGTCCGCTCGCCAGAACAAACACCGTGAAGTGGGAACTCGAGCGGCGCTTCCCGGCTCGATACACTTCGTCGAACTCGCTCTTCCGCACTAGCCGCGCTTCGCGAGGATACCTCTGCCCCGTCGCGTCTTCCTTGGGTGCCATTTCAGAAATTCCGGCGACCGGGAATCGGAGCTTTCGCTCCCGCCGTCGTCCCGCAAACGCGCGGGGTTTCCACCCCTCGGGAATTGGATCGCTGGCGTTTCCCCGGCAAGGTTCTACTCGGGCGTCAGCCGGTGACGCCCCTTCTTGCGCCGTGCCGCCAGCACTTTGCGGCCGCCCTTCGTCTTCATGCGCACGCGAAACCCGTGTGTCTTCGCGCGGCGGCGTCTCCGCGGTTGAAATGTACGCTTTGGCAAAGCATGCCCCCTTTGTGGCCAACTCCCCTCGGATTCCAGACCCGGAACTCTTCGCGCTCCAACGCTTCGGCGGCCTTCTGCCGCCGGTTTCCTGTTCCTGCCGCGTTGGCTTTGGAGTCTTCCTCGGTCCAGCCGGTCTGCCCTCTTCTGGGCAAGACTCGGAATTATCTAGTGTACTTGCCGTCCATCCACACCGTCAACAAAACCCGGGGGTAGCTTATAGGGAGGGGAAAAGTGATACACCCCAAGGCAACGCGTGGGGCACACTGTTTCCCTTTTCTGGATCCGAGATAAATTTCTAGGCTTCGACAATCTTTGCGACGACGCGCCTCAATTCCTTGAAACTATCTGGAGACTTTTGAGAGACCTCCGACCAAACCTCTTTGAAGGCTGGAAGTTTCATGTGGCCTTTGATGCCGTTACTCCATTCCGTCCAGACCTCGTCGGTGACTCTCATTTTATCGTGGAGAAACGCCTGTTCATTGGAGAGGTCGATATACCTGTAGATGGCGTCGCGGCACCGAACCTGGCGCTCTGCGGTGATTGCTTTTAATTGTGATCCCAACCAAATGTCTGTCGGAATATCTTCCATAATCCTGCGGTATTGTGCTGCCAGACTGTCTTCGAATGTCGTTGTAGCTTGCTTTCTCACCAGTCTGATTTGTTGCCAAGTCAGGACGACCAGAACAACCGTCGCAAGGGATGCGAGGGCTTGGACTAGCTGAAACACCTCGGAATAGGTCACGAAGCTCTCCTCCGATGGCTTAGCGCGAGTCGCTTGCAAGACCTCACGGTATCGCTTTGATGAAATAGGGAAAATACCGATGAAAGTCGGCATACTGCTGCAGTTGAATTTCCGTAGTTGCTTCGTCTCTATCTATTAAATACCCAAGCGAGCGCAGCAACCTTCGCCCGGCATTTTTTCGGCGTGGAAGGTGGCGTTGAAGATGTAGTCGCTCTTTGGTGCTAAGGCTCGGGACGTTTATTTCCTTTGGAGCAACCCAATCGAGATTCGCGAACTGCCAACGCTTGAAGAGTTCTCTGAATCGGGACATTTCTTTTCTGAGGCACACTATGCCCGTGAGGGTGAATATACCCGAGCTGTCACTGTAGTAAAAAGATGCGATCGGTAAGAACATCGTTGGAGTTGCACTCGGGAGAGCCTTCTGCGAGGCGATTCGAACCATGTTCTGAATCAAGAGAGCGAAGTCTTCTAGTTTGACTGGAAGCGCTGAAAAAGCGGTTGGCAGCACCGTTTCAAACGTTCTTTTGAAGCGCTCTAATTTCTTGGTTTGCTCGGCCGGTTGTGTATCTTGGTAGTCGGGCGGATTGCAACGGAGCGTTATCTTGATCAGACTATTCGCTCCGACCTTGCCTAGCAAGTCCATAAACTCATCCAAGTATGAAAATCTCAGCTTGGTGTAGTCGAGCCAAAAAATGCTCTTTTCATCTTTGGCTTCGTACTTTGCCAAGAATGATGACAAAGGCATTTTTTCCAGCCTTAGACGATGGGATCTGCAAGGAAGATGAAATAGCTGACGCTTACAAACATTTTCGTCTTTTTCTATGCAGACCATTCTCATGTGTGGGTACAGCTCGTACATGAGACGGAAATCTTCAAGATATGGCCCACCCATTCCATAGTAGGTGTACTCCCCAAGTTCAGTCTGCGCTACAACGAGCTTAATGGCATCGATGAGTGTAAGTCGGTCCACGGCTTTGTTGGGGCGCAAATGGTAAGGCGGAGCCTTCAACGCGCCTCCTTGAGAAACGCGTCAAAACACGCCTCTCCGACTTCAGATGGATCCATATCTGGTTCATCGAACATATGTTCTGCGACCTTTTGGACGTCTTCGACTGTCTTTACATACGAGATCCGGCGGTACCGAGAATCCAATTTCTTCGGCGTCGGCAGCTGGGGCTTATACTGTTCGCCCGGGGGCACGGATGTCGTCGTTGGTGTAAATTTGAGGTGCGCCGATTCCACCTTCACCTCTTCGAGAGTAAGAAGCGTGCCCGCTTTCATGTGATCCCTCGATTCATCCGCCCTCGCCTTCCATTTGTTTGTGTAGTCTGTAAAAATCCGCATTCCTTCTCGCATCTTGTTCTTGACCTGCAAATAAAGAGGGGATGATGCATCCACGTCGCGTTTCGTCGTCGTGGTTGGAAGTTTCGACGCATCTCCCTTGAACTCCACTACCCCTGAGATCGCGATGAACTGAGTGTGGTAGCGCGGTATGCCAGCTTCTCCCCATCCTGTGAGCTCGGTTCTGTCACAGTAGACGACAGCACGGTCATTGCAGACGATTGTCCATCCAGCATCTTCCGAGGAATAGCGTTTCTCGGTTTGCTCATTCTCTACTTGATCGAGCGAAGGAATCGGTTGTGTAAAACCAACGGCCAAGAAAACTTCGACGCCGTCAGCGGTTTTCGTTCTAAACAGGAAGGGTTGAATTTCCTTGATTTTCTTCGCTGCCTTGCGCGTTGATCGGGTGAACAATAATTTGGTTGGTCTAGGTCTTACGGCAATGCCGTTGATACTCACCTTCAGGCCCTTATGAATAATGAATGCGTAGTGCGTTGCAACCATGCGTTCGAGTTTAGATTGAAAATCTTGAGCGTCGACGCTGAAGCGGTCCGATATTCCGGGGTGCAAAGAACCTACCACCAGTGTGGTTCCTTCATGCTTCATCTTTTTGGTTGGCAATGCAGGAAAACTCCAATTCGTCTCGTCCTCCATCCATCCTTGGGGTATATCAACTTCGTAAGCATCAGTTGCGTTTTTGGTTTCGATAACACACTGCGTGCCCAGCTTAAAGATCGCCCGCTTCATTCCGACACCGTATGCACCGACCGTCCCCAGGGCGTCCGGAGGTCGACTCGGATCGCGACCCATCCTGAATGCGTATTCGTGCAAGCTCCATGGAATTCCGCCGCAGTTGTCTGCAATTGAGAACGAGGTTTTGTCGAACTTGATTTCTGCCCAGAATCCTGCGTACGGCGAGGTCTCTCTTCTTGGAGAAGGTTTGCTTCTTTTCGCGCGCAATATCCCATCAACGCAGTTATCCAACAGGTCCAAGATCGCGTCTTCCAACCTGATATCCCGCGTTAGCATATGGACAAAAAATGACTTCACCGGCGCGGCGCTTACGGCTTTGTACGGATTCTGCTTTTCAGCAGCCATGTTTAGCCCTCCTAATCTGAAAGTTTCAGGGCGTGTGCGATGGACTGCGCAACAGCGCGCGACAAGAGTGGTGGAACGGAGTTGCCAATCTGGCGGAATCCGTGCCATTTGGTTGGATGAAAATGAAACCAATCGGGAAACGAGTGGAGCCTTGCTGCTTCGCGAACTGTGATACAACGATCTTGAAAGGGGTGGATCGGCCGCGGTGCCATAAACGATCCCTGTGCTGGCCCCGTTCCAGCCCGAAGCGTTGGTGCCAGGTCGTTTTTCGCAAGCCGATAAAAACGACTCACCTTTTCGTTTGACCCCTGTTCTGTTCGTCGAAATCGCTTAATTGTTCTGGCACCATGCACAGTTCGTAGACATCCGCCAAGGCCGTCCCCGTTCCTGACGCGCCCGATAGACTTATCGTCCGGGTCACGAGCATCTCCTCGAAGCAATCGTGCATAGTCGCTTGGACGACCTAGATCGCCCTGAAAGGTATCTTCTTTAAAGAGGTAATTGTAATTCGAAATTCTTGGCAGGTCGCTTATGGCGTCCCAGACCTTCGGACCGTTGTATTCGCCGTTTTTTCCGTAACCGCAGTTAGGCTCTGGATACTGTGGTGCAACCAGCCCCGAGCGATACCCCAAGATAAAGACGCGTCGCCGCCGTTGGGGCACCCCAAACTCTGCGGCATCGAGCACTTTAAGTGGCCTGACCACCGAGTAGCCCGCGCAGCCAATTCTCGCGAGGAATTCGTCCAAAATAGTCCTTGCGTTGCCCAACAGGATGCCTTCAACGTTCTCGATGACACAATAAGAGGGCGATAGTTCGCCTAGCAAACGTGCCAGATCGAAAAGAAGGAGATTCCGAGGATCATCCTTCCTGCGTTTGCCAATCAAGGAGAAGCCCTGACAGGGAGGCCCTGCGAGTACCACGTCAATTTGCTTCTCGCCAATACCAGTTTTTTCTCTAATTTGGTGACCGGAAGCCAACGAAAGATCGGTGCACCACGTTTTGCATCTGGGGAAATTCTTCTCGTGCGTTTCGATGTTGATTCTTTCGATGTCCACAGCAGATATTACGTCGAAACCCGCCTGCTCAAATCCAAGGCCCATGCCGCCCACGCCCGAGAAAAGATGGACCGCAACAGGCCGGTCAGGCATTGCGCCTGTTTCCCTTGAAGTATTCACACCAACACCGGATGCAGCATTTTGTGCAGAGCGGCTCATGGGGACGACAGATCCGGCGACCGTGAAGGACACAGTCTACGTGAAAGGCATACCGCAACGCTGGAGGAACCAAAGATTCTAGTTCTTCGTGGCACTGATCTGCTCGCTTTCGCGTTGTCCAACCGAGCCGCCGAGAAACGCGATGAACGTGAACATCAACCGGCAGCACTTTGACGTTCATTGTATACAAGCTAACGCATTTTGCAACTTTTTCCGAGACGCCCGGGAGCCTTACGAGGAAAGCCTCTATTTCTCCAGCTGATTTCCTTCGAAGCGGGCGTAGGTCGCAGGAGCCCATGTGACTCTTGATAGATCGGAGCGCCGCCCTAAGCTGTCTGGATTTGATTGATGAGAGTCCGGCGGGCTTCAAAATGCGACGGACTTCAGAGATTGGGGCGTGCAAAAGAGCGTCCCAACTGCAAAAACGCGCGCGCAGGTCGGCATAGGTCCTGCGTGCGATTCGAGGGCTCGTCTTGTTCGAAAGAACAATAAAGACGAGATCATCCATCGGATCGATTGGATTTCCGAGACGGGGTCTACCGTAAGCGTTCCTCAAACTCTTACAGACATTTCGGACTATTCGATCGCGGAGGCGTGGCGATTCGTGCCATATGGAACCCGTTTGGCCACTGGTCAGCAAAGCGGCACTTCGCTCCTAGCCTGGAAATGAGTACCCAAGGATAGCATCTCGCGCTAGTTCCCCGGTATCGCTTGAGCGCAAGCGGCGGTGTACTATGGGACTCACTATGGCCCGCAAGCTGTGGCCGCTCGTAATCCTAAGCCTTCTGTCCGGATGCGGAACAGCAACCACGGTCCGCGAGTCCGGAGGTTATCTCGTCGAGAAAAGGAGCGATGGATACGGCGGGTGGTTCTGTCAGCCGCGACTCGAATTTTATTTTCTCGATCATGCCGGTTCGCCGAAAACCTATCTCGGCACCTGCGGCACCCCAGAGATGATAACCAGGAGTATGCACTTGCCGGGAGACGCGGGCTGCTTCGCCATGGCGCCGGATGGCACTTCCATGGTCTATTTTCACCGGCCTGGCTGGTGCGGAGCGGGGCATTCGGCCGCGGCGAAGCGCGGCGGCGTTTATCTCCACACTAAAGAGTCTGGAGATCGTCTTTTCTATGATGATTCGCAAGTAACCCAGGTCTGGGGCGGACGCCAACCTTCTGTGGCGGGAATCCGCGTCGGATGGATCGGAACCAAACCCAGCAAAACTGGGGCCGTCGAAGGCCAGAACCTGATCATTTCTGCCACTGGCGAAGAATTTCCCGAAAAGCAGTAACCAGGGCGGATGGCCCGGGAAAATATGTGGATCTTCCTTCTGTTGTGAATTCCGCTGGGAAGTTCGACCGCTATTCTCCCGCCAATACGCAGTTGCGAAGGATGCGGTTTTAGGAACCTGGGCCTTCGGTTTTCTTTTCACGCTGCGATCGCCACCGATAGTTAAGCTCTCCTATTCCAGGGAGCTTTCGTCCTCTCCCGTGTCCGGCCACATCCCGCCCATCCTTTCCGAGGATGCCCTCGCCGGATCGGCAATACAGGAAAAACACGGTGGCCATGCTATAACTCGTGGCACCGCTCCGGCGGTGGCTTTCCGGAGCAGCGCGGCCAGGCTTGCCATTTGTTGCTGGCCGCACTGGATCCCTTTCTCCACGACGGTGGGAGTCACCACCCGAAAGACCTGCAGCGATTGCAAGAGGAGGCCGGATGGTTCGCGTAATGGCATGCCTGATTCAATTAGCCCTTTTGTGTACCGTGTTCGCGGCCAGCGCCGCGGCACAAAGCGCCGGCGCGAACGCTTCACCAACTCCACCCGCCGCTGATCGACTTGCCGCCGCGGAATCGTTTGACGTCAACGCCGCGGTCAATGCCTATCTGGCGAAGATGCCTCCCGCGGAACGCGCCCGATCCAACGCCTACTTCGAAGGCGGCTACTGGATGCTCTTGTGGGATTTTCTGTCGACGCTGGTCGTCATGTGGATTTTGCTCCGCTTTCGCTGGTCAGTGCGCATGCGCGATTTGGCCGAGCGTGTTACCCGTTTCCGCCCGCTTCAGACGGCGGTCTACTGGGTTCAGTTCATTGTGGTCGTGTCCGCGCTCACCTTTCCGCTAACTGTTTATGAAGGCTACTTCCGCGAGCACAAATACGGCCTGCTTAACCAAACCTTCGGGCCGTGGATGCGGGACCAGGCCGTTATGCTGGCCGTCAGCGTCGTCCTGGGTGGAATTCTGATGGTGCCGCTCTTTGGATTGGTCCGCCGCCTCGGGAAAAATTGGTGGGTGTGGGGCGCCGTGGTCACCGTTGTCTTTCTCGCGTTCGTCAGCCTGATCGCCCCTGTCTATATATTCCCCCTCTTCAACACCTATACGACGGTGAAGGATGCGCGCATCAAGGATCCCATCCTCAGCATGGCGCGCGCCAACGGCATTCCGGCAACCGAAGTTTACGAGTTCGACGCCTCCCGGCAATCCAACCGGGTGAGCGCCAACGTCAGCGGATTCGCCGGGACGCAGCGAATTTCGCTGAACGACAATCTTTTGAAGCGATGCACCTTGCCGGAGATTGAGACCACCATGGGACATGAAATGGGCCATTATGTTCTCAACCACGCCTACAAGGGATTGGTGATGTTTGGCATCCTGGTGGTATTGGGCTTCGCCTTCCTGAACTGGTCCATCAATTTTGCCCTTTCGCGCTGGGGAGAGAACTGGGGTATCCGCGGGATCGCTGACGTCGCGGTCTTGCCCCTGGCGGTTCTCACCTTGTCCGCTTATTTCTTCCTGCTGACCCCAATCACCAACTCCATTACGCGCACCATGGAGTTCGAGGCGGACATGTACGGCCTGAATGCGGCTCGCCAGCCGGATGGCGAGGCCAACGTGGATTTGATGCTCGGCGAATATCGCAAACTCGATCCTGGTCCGCTCGAGGAGTTCATCTTCTTTGACCATCCGAGCGGTCGCACTCGCATCACCGCAGCCATGCGCTGGAAGGCCGAGCACCCGGAGTCGGCATCACCGCAAGAACTAGCCAGACCTGTTTTCAATAAGCCGTAGCCTGGCCCGGGTGCCTCACCCTTGCTCTTTCTGTCCAGGCAAGGGTCGCTCTTGGCCTTCTCTCGTGCTTCCTGCTCTCGGATTCCTGCTCTCTGATTTCTCGGATCCGAACGCGGAAGCTTAAGGCTAATAACTGGCGGCTGAGACTTCTACCATTCGAAACTCGCCAGTCCTATTACCAATTTTTGTCCGACTAGTTACTTTTCGACACTCTTTACATGTGCTACACTCTCGCGGTGTCTAGTAAACGCCACGGCTCCGCCGCTTTCCCTCGTTGCCGCTGCTCCTTCGCCGACGGCCGCCGCTGCGCTCAGGCCGCCGATCTGCACTCCGACGGTCTCTGTTACGCCTATGCGCACGCGTCACTCCGCGGTGTTCGCCCCTTCTTTGCTCCGAGATGACGACCATGCCCGCAGCCCGCTCATCCTCTATCCTCCTGTCGAACAAGGCCTTATCCAGAAGTCTGCCTCCATTTCCCATAACTCCTTTATTTTCACCACTTGCGCGGCCGCAAACTAAACATCCCATCATCAATAGCTTACGAACCAGAGGGTAGGGGGTCCCCCCTCGCTTGCTCGCAACATCGGCCCGGCCCCAAACGACCTCGGGTCTCCTTCAAAACGCGAACGCAGCGCCCGTAGTGCAATCCGGAGCAGGCCTCACTATAATCCCTGCCGCCACACAGCTTTTTCATCAGACTCTCCGGAGAAACGAAATGTCCTATCGCCTGCAGTTGTTGCTCGGGTTCTTTGTTGCCGCCTCGATGATGTCCTCAGCCACGCACGCTGCCCCAGCGCCACTCGTCATTGAAATCACGTTTCCCAAAGAGCTCTCGGCCTCGCCAGTGGATGGGCACATCCTGCTGATTATTTCCAGGGATGCCAGCGAAGAGCCGCGCTTCGGCGTTGGCGAAGGCTTTGAATCGCAGCAGGCCTTCGGCGTGGACGTAGACACTTGGCAGCCCGGCTCGCCTGCGCGCGTGGACGCCTCCACGCTCGGCTATCCGCTCGTGTCGCTCAACAGTCTCCCCGCCGGCGATTACCATGTGCAGGCCGTCCTCAACGTCTACGAAACCTATCATCTCGGCAACGGAAAGATCGTGCAGCTCCCGCCGGATCGCGGCGAAGGGCAGCACTGGCAAACCAAACCCGGCAATTTCCTCACGAAGGTCGAAAAACTGCATCTCGATCCGAAAACCTCCGGCATCGTCCGCATCGCCTTCGACCACAAAGTCCCTCCACTCAATGACGAACTGGCCGACGTGGAATCCCTGCTCGACTGGCGCCGTATCACCGAACCCGACTCCGCCCAGGACAACCAGTGGGTGAAGCACTTCCACATGCAGAGCGAGTTGCTGACGAAATTCTGGGGGCGCCCCACCGAAATTGGCGCCGTCGTGCTGGTGCCCGACGGCTGGGCGGAACATCCCGATGCGCATTTTCCAGTGCTGATTTCCGAGGATCACTATCACCGCCACTTTTTCCCGAGCTTTCGCACCACGCCGCCCGACGTTCGTCTGCTCGACAAGCAGAAAAAGGAGGGAGCCGTTCAGGACTGGGCGCCCGGAACGAGTCCGGAGCTGGAGCTGCAGGAAGCCGGATGGAAAATGTTCCAAGATTGGACCAGTGGCCGCCTACCGCGCGTGCTGATTGTCATGCCGCAGCACGCAAATCCCTATTTCGACGATTCTTACGCGGTGAACTCCGCAAACCTCGGGCCTTATGGCGACGCGCTGATGCACGAGCTTTTGCCGGCCATTGAAAAGGAATATCGCGGCATCGGGCAGGGTTGGGCGCGCGCCGTTTACGGTGGTTCTACTGGTGGCTGGGAAGCTCTGGGCCAGCAGGTGTTTTATCCCGACGACATCAACGGCGCCTGGGTCGGCTGCCCGGATCCGATCGACTTCCACGCCTACGGCACCGTGAACATCTACCAGGATCAATCGGCTTATTTTCGCCAGGGACCGTTCGGCAAAGTCGAACTTCCGGAAAAGCGCAAGACCAACGGCATTCTCGACTCCACCGTCGAACAGGAAAATCGCTACGAACTCGTCCTCGGCACGCACAGCCGTTCCGGTGAGCAGTGGGACATCTGGCAAGCCGTCTTCGGCCCGATGGGCGACGACGGTTATCCAAAAGATATCTGGGACAAGCGCACTGGTGTGATCGATCACAGCGTTGCCGACTACTGGCGCGAGCACGCCGATCTGAGCTACATCATGAAACGCGATTGGTCCACGCTCGGTCCCAAGCTCGCGGGCAAATTACATTTCGCCGTCGGCGATATGGACACCTGGTATCTGAACAACGCCGTCCACTTGACCGAGTCCGTGCTGACTGATCCGAAGCTGGCGCCCGCCGCCAACGCTACGTTCACTTACGGCCCGCTCCAGCCGCACTGCTTTCAAGGCATGCGCCTGGACGCACCGCGCTTCGAGCGACTGAATTTTTCTCAGGACCTGATGTGGCGAATGGCAAAACACATGGAAGCTACCGCGCCCGCCGGTGCCGACGTCACCAGCTGGAAATATTAAGAATCATCGCGCCGCTGAAAGAATTCACCGCGCGGATCAACTCCGGACCTTCGTGTACTCCCCTGCAACTCGGCCCTCTTGCTGCCCTCAAGTCTAAGAATTGTTCCATGACAAGGACAGGCCGCGGACTTGCCTGCGTGACCCGAGACTCCTGTCCTCCTTCTGGCCCATCCACCAGTAGCAAGTCGACGCCGGGAAATATATCTTCGCCATGGAAGTGAAACTCTCGAGCGGCGTGCCGACACGCTACCCCTCTCCGTTCCGCCCGCGCTCCTGAACTGAAAACAGGGGAGTGCTCCGTTATGAATCGCACGCTATGGGTGTGCCTTGCCGTTGGTGTTGTCGCATTTGGATCACTGCTCTTTCCTCACGCTACTTTCGCTGGCGTGGGGGTCGCTCCTGGCTCGGTGAATTTTGGGTCCATCACTGTGAAAAACACGAGCTCGGCCGCAACGATTGTGGTGACCAACACCGGCCGCGGAAGCATCACAATCGAGAAAGTGTCCAGCAGCACATCACAGTTTGTCGTGGCGGGACCTGCTTTGCCACTCTGGCTCGGTGGCCGACGGAGCGTGTCGTTTCAAGTGGTGTTCCGGCCGACCGCAGCGGGCCCTTTGAACGGCAGCATCATCGTCGGCGTCGGCAAACGAGCGTCCACTGCCGCGATCGTTCCGGTGTCGGGCACCGGAATTGCCGCGGTTACGGCTCCGCCGACAACTTACTTGTTGTCTCCCAGCGCCGGCAGCGTCGCGTTTGGAAATCTGTTGGTGGGCAACGCCGCGTCACAAGGCCTGGTATTCCGCAATACGGGCACGGGGAGCGTGACGCTCTCCCAATTGAGTGTCACGGGAACTGGCTTCAGCGTTAGCGGATTTGCAGGTCCGACGGTCATTGCGCCAGGACAGAGTCTGCCGCTCTCGCTTAGCTTCGCGCCCGCATCCATCGGCAGCGTTTCGGGTGCCCTGACAATCGTCAGCAGCGCCACGAATTCGCCGTCCACGATTGCTCTTACCGGTACGGGGGTTCAGCCGCAGCTTGCAGTGATTCCCTCGAGTGTGAGCTTTGGGAACGTTGCCGTGGGTGTCGCCAACTCGCAGACTATGACGATTCAGAACCCTGGCACCGCAACCTTGACGATTACGCAGGCCTCTTTGGCGGGGACGGGCTACTCCCTGTCCGGCATGGCCTTGCCTGTTTCGCTGTCACCAGGAGCCGCGGCCGCATTCAACGTGGCATTTGCTCCTACAGCGGCGAACAGCTATCCGGGAACTCTCACTCTGGTGAGCAACGCGCCGAATTCCCCGCTTGCTATCGGCTTGAGCGGCTCAGGTCTCGCTCAGGCGCTGCACCTATCCGCCAGCCCCACATCCATGAATTTTGGCAGCCTAACTACGGGGACCAGTGCATCGCAAACGCTCGCGCTCACCAATACGGGAAATTCCGCGGTCAGCATTTCCAAGATCACGGCGAGTGGCACGGGCTTTACCATCGGCGCGAATTCGTTGCCGATTTCGCTCGTGCCCGGCCAATCTACGTCAGTCAGCGTCGCGTTTGCGCCGGCCTCGGCAGGCAACGCTGCCGGCGCCGTGACGATCGTTAGCAACGCCGCGGAGTCGCCGCTTGTGGTCGCCCTTTCGGGAAGCGCCGCCGCGCCAGCCACGCATTCGGTGACGCTGAGCTGGAGTCCAAGTTCCTCTGGGTACGAAGGCTTTAACATCTACCGTTCCACTGTTTCGGGCGGACCCTACTCGCGCGTGGACGGCTTCATGATCCCCACGACGAGCTTCACGGATTCTTCCGTGAACTCCGGCCAAACGTATTATTACGTCGCCACGCAGGTGGACACGACGGGCACAGAAAGCGGCTACTCGGGCGAAGTCAGCGCCGCGATTCCGTAAGATGTCTGCAGAGGCGCGAAACTTCGGAGTGAGCGCTTCCGCCGGCCCCCGGTGCATTGCATGAACGGGGGCAGGCTGGGTTACACTGGCCCGGCTATGAGCGTGATTGACGAAGTCCTTGCCGCGAATCAGATTTACGCAAAAACCCACGAACTGCGCCGGCTGACGCCGCGCCCGGAGCGCAAGCTGGCAGTCCTGACCTGCATGGACACGAGGTTGCAAATCCTAACGCTGGGCTTGAAAGCCGCCGACGCGCACATCATCCGCAACGCCGGCGGAATCGTCACCGACGATTCGCTGCGGTCGCTGCTGATTTCGCATTACCTGCTGGGCACCGAGGAGTTTATGATCATCAACCACACGGACTGCGGGTTGATGCACGCGACCGAAGAGGACTTGCGCACGCGGATCCAAAACCGTACCGGCACCGCCGCCATCGCGCCGTCATTCTTTTACGCGTTTCAAAACATCGAAGAAAATGTGCGCCACCAACTCCAGAAATTGCGCACGCATCCCTGGATTCCCGAAAAAATCACCGTGCGCGGATTCGTATACGATGTAACCAGCGGCCTGCTCCGCGAAGTGCGGAATTCGTAAGGCGTTCCGGACGCGAGCCTAATCGGTGACCAACAGCATCGCGAAGCCGTCATAGCCTTTGCTGCCCACCGTCTGGATCACGGTGGAACTGACGCGTTTTTCGCGAGAGATCATTTCCGTGAAGCGCCGCACGCCCTGGATGTCGGCATCGGCGCTGTTTGCGTCGAGCACGCCGCCGTCGCGGACCACGTTGTCCGCGATGATCACGCCGCCGCGGCGCGAAAATTTCAACGACCACTCGAAGTATTCCGGCATGTTGGATTTATTCGCGTCAATAAAGATCAAATCGTACAGGCCGTGGCTTTCCGCCGCAATCTTCGGCAGCGTCTCCAGCGCGCTACCGAGCCGCAAATCCACTTTCTGTGCGACTCCAGCGTTCGCAAAATTCCGGAGCGCCACTTGCGCATGCTTGGGATTCACTTCCAACGTAAGGACGCGTCCGTCCTCGGGAAGAGCGCGCGCCATCCAGATGGTGCTGTATCCGCCAAGCGTGCCGATCTCCAGGACGTTGCGGGCGCCAATCATGCGCGCAATCAGGTGTAGAAGCTTTCCCTGCGGCGGCGAAACCTGGATCGCGGGCAAGTCCGCTTCGCTGGACGCCGCGACCGACGCCTCCAGCGCGGCGTCTTGCGCGACCAGGAGGCCATTGAAGTATTCATCCACTGCGGTCCAGGTTTCCTGAGCCATGTTTCCCTCGTGCGCCGGCCAGCGTGGCGTTCAGAAACGCCAGCCATAGCCGGTCGTGAATTGAATTGTGTGCCGGAGCTTACCGCCGCTCGCGGGCTCCGGCGTCCCGTCAAGGTTTACGGTCCGTGTTCCGAAATAGATGTGCGTGTCACCGGCTTCGATACGCAGCGTGCCATGTTTCGAGGGATAAAACTCCACGATGCCGCCCAGATCGAGCACGAAGTTCGTCGAACGATCGTAGTTGGCCTCGCCGCCGGAGGTGATTGTGCTCAGGGCATCCGAGTAGCTGTGAAAGCCAGGCCGCGCTTTGCCGAAAATGCCGAAGTGATTTCTGCGGATGCCACCTTTCAGACCGAGGAGTCCTTGCGCGATGCTGCCGCCATCGTGCGGCCCGGAAGAATCGGTTCCTCGTGGAAAGTAGAGCAGATCCCCGTCCAGGTATAAGAAATGGTAGAAGCGGTAGGAAGCGTAGCCGCCAAAACCGGGTTCGGTCCGCACGCCGACGGTCGGTCCTTCGCGCGCGATCATCATCGTTGAAAAAAGCGGGCCAAATTCGCATTTGCCGGGCACGTTCGTTTCTCTCTCGTTTTGGATCAGCGCGCCGGCCCGGTAGGTGACGCCGAAGCTGAGTCGCGTCGTGTCGTCTATTTTTCCCACGCTGAAGGCTGTGCCGCCTGGCAGCGTAAAAGTGGAATTCGGCACCCGGTAGGGATTGCCCTCGATGTCCGCACGCAACGCCCAGCGCGGTGTCAGGCTGTATTCCAGTCCGCCCCCGAGATTCAATACGAAGTGAGTTTCCGGCTGCGTGCCGAAGCCCGAGGTCGAACCCGCGTTGGGATACAGCACATCGGTGAAGTGAAAAAGACCCGGCCGCACCAGGCCGAAGACGGAGAGGCGTCGAGTCTGAATCACCTTCGCACGCACGCCGAAAACGGCCTGCAGCGTCTGGCCGCCCTGGATGGTAATCAAGGGAACCGCGTGTTCGGGGAAAAAATCGACTTGGGATTCGAGCGCCAGGCGGCGGTTCAGGTTCCAGTCTATGCGGGCGCCGAAGCCCGAATAATTGGTGCCGCCCAGGTCATAGTTTGTAAGGCGTACGGTTGAGTACTGAGCGCCGAATTCCAGTCGCGAGTAGCGGTCTTGCGCGGAAGCGCGTGCCGCGCAAAGCAAGAACAGCAGGCCGAAAAGCCCCACACAGCAAAGGACACACCGATTGGTCATTCCCAATTCCTCTACGTATGTTCCGGCCAAGCTGCGAGCCGAATGGCACGCCTCCAGAATAACTTGGATTCCATCAGGTCGAAGCCGCTCGCCAGAATTGCGATGGCTACCGGGCTGAATGCGAAGTCCGAAATTCGTCGTAGGCGGCCAAATAGCGGTCCACGTCCTCCCGCAGCAGATAATAGGGAGTCGACAAGCGGACCTTGTGAGGCGTACCGCCGCGGATGCGAATCTTTTTTTCCTTCCACATCCAGAACTCCATGTCCGGCATTTTGTTGGGGGCCACCGTTACCGTGGCGATGGCGCAGCGCAGCGCGGGATCGGGCGAAGTCCAGGAAACCGCGCCCCGCTCGAGCATTTTCTGCAGGATGTAATCGGCCATTTGGCGATGGCGTTTTTCAATACGGTCCATGCCGATTTCGTTGGCGAGCGCGATCGACGCCTTCAATCCGCAAAGGATCGGCACATTGGAGCTGCCGATGCGCTGGAAGCGTTCGGCGTGGAGTTGCGGCTCGTCCCAGCCCTCGGTCACGATCGTGTTCCACAGGCGGTCCATCACTTCCTCGCGGACAAACAAAAAGCCGCAGCCCTTGGGGGCCTGCAGCCACTTGTGCGGGCTCGCCGTATACATGTCGCAGCCGATTTCGCGAATGTTCAACCGCATCATCCCCGGAACATGGGCGCCATCCACGGCGGACAGAATGGCTTTGGAGCGCGCCAGCGAACACAATTCCTTGGCAGGTAAGACTGTTCCAGTCACCGTGGGAATGTGGCTGAAGAAAATCACGCGGGTGCGTGGCGTGATGGCGTCCTGGAACAGGTTGAGCACCGTTGCGGCGTCGGGGACCGGCTTGGGCAGCGCTACCTTTTTGACCACGATGCCGTAGCGTTTGGCCTTCAGGTTCCAGGGATGCTCGCCGCCCGGATGCTCCTGGTCGGTCATCAGGACTTCGTCACCGGCTTTCATGTCCAGGCCGTTGGCGATGTAGTTGTTCGCTTCCGTGGCGTTGCGAACCAGCGCGATTTCATCGCGGGTGCAGTTGACGAACGCGGCCAGGGGGTCGCGGAACTCGTTCCACCCGGCATAGCCCCAGATGGGGTAGTCTTCTGGGTCCGATTGCGCGAGCCGCTCGGAATCTCGGTACCCTTCCATTACGGCGCGCAGCACGGGGGCCGGAGAAGAGCCGACCGTGCCATTGTTCAGGTAGACTTCATCGGCGGGAATGAGGAACTGCCGGCGGAGTTCCCGCCAGTACGCTTCTTCGTTGGTTGTATAGATCGACTTATCGGGGAGTTTCTCGGGGATGCCGGCAAGAATGTCTTCGTTCGCCACCGCCCAGGAAAGAGTGGGAGCCGCCCCGGCTGCCATCAGGGAAGAAAGAAACGCGCGCCTGTCAAACATGGCTTCCTCCCGCAAATATCCGGGGCAATTCTACTGCCTGCGGATTCTTTTGACGCGACTATTTCACAGCTTTCCGTTGCGGTTTGCGGCAAAAGTGAATAACGTACCCAACCGTAACTTCAAGACGTTTTCAAAGGCCTCAGGAGAGTCTGCATGGGACTGCGAATTGGACATTGGGCGCGATTCGGCATCTTGGGAATGTGCCTATGCAGCGCCATCAGTGTTGCGGGTCAAGATACCCCACCAGCCAGAAAGTCCAAATCGGAGGGGTTGTTCCCCGCGCAACAGTTTGCGCAGGCGGCGATTTCACCCGATGGGAAACGTGCTGCGTGGGTGGAAATACGAACCGACCGCGCTGGAAGTCCAACGGGACAGGAAGACATCTTTGTGGGATACGTTTCCGGAGCGGAGAAGCCCATCCGAATTACCGCCGGATCATCCGTTCAGCACTACGACGAAAGCGGAATTGCGTGGTCTCCCGACGGCCGCCAGATCGCATTCCTTTCTGATGCCGCACGGAAGGGACAACCACAGCTCTACGTAGCCAATCTGAAAAGCACGACCGCGCAGAAACTGACCGATGTGAAAGGATTTCTCGCCGGTCCCAAGTGGTCGCCAGACGGGCGGACAATCGCGGTGCTTTTTACAGAAAATGCGACCCGCGAAGCAGGCCCATTGGCCGCGGAGACCCCGGAGACGGGCGTCATTCGAGACGCGTTCTTTGAGCAGCGGCTCGCTGTCGTCGAATTGGCCAGCCGCAAGTTGCGACAGGTGACTCCAGCCGATACCTATGTTTACGACTACAATTGGGCGCCCGACAGCCGGACCGTTGTGCTTACGGCGGCGAAGGGCAATGGTGACAATAACTGGTACATTGCGAAATTGTATTCCACCGATGTTTTGACGGCGCAAATCAGACTGATCTACGAACCCAGATGGCAGATTGCGCGGCCTGTGGTGTCTCCGGACGGGAAAAACGTGGCGTTCATCGAAGGATTGATGAGCGATGAAGATTCTGTCGGAGGAGATGCATTTCTACTCCCCATCACCGGGGGCACCCCACGCAACCTGACACCCGGGCGCCGGGCTTCTGCATCTTCGCTAACCTGGACCTCCAGCGGAAAATTGATGCTTTACGAAAATCAGGAGAGCGACTCCGCCATTTCTGAGGTTGATCCAGCAGGAGGATCGATTGAGACGCTCTTCCGCTCGCCGGAATTGCTGACTTTGGGCTACTGGTCTACCAGCGTCTCGCTGACGCCCGACGGTTCGGTGGCAGCATTTATCCGAAGCTCGTTCGGCGCAGCGCCGGAGGTGTGGGCCGGACCGATCGGAAAATGGAAACAACTCACGCGAGCGAATGCCGGGGTGAAAGTGCCCTGGGGCGAAGCGAAGAGCCTGCATTGGAAAAGCGACGGATTGGACGTCCAGGGCTGGCTGATTTATCCGAAGGCTTTCGATCCCACACAAAAATATCCGATGGTGGTGAGCGTTCACGGCGGTCCGGGGTTTGCCGTGCAATCGAGCTGGCCACCGGCGTTCGAGTACCAGATGGCGCTGCCCGCCCACGGCTATTTTCTGTTGCTGCCCAACCCTCGAGGGAGTTTTGGCCAGGGAGAGGCATTCACGCGAGCGAATGTGAAGGACTTCGGTTACGGCGATTGGCGAGACATCCTGGCGGGCGTGGACGAGGCGGTGCGTGCCGCTCGGATTGACCCGCAGCGACTGGGGCTGACCGGCTGGAGTTACGGCGGGTACATAACGATGTGGGGCGTCACTCAAACGGATCGCTTTCGCGCGGCAGTGGCGGGCGCGGGCATCGCCAACTGGTCCAGCTACTATGGCGAAAACAAGATTGATCAGTGGATGATTCCGTTTTTCGGGAAATCGTATTACGACGATCCGGAGGTCTACACACGTAGCGCGCCACTGACGTTCATCAAGAACGTCAAGACTCCAACGTTGATTTTGGTGGGCGATAGCGACGGAGAATGCCCCACGCCGCAATCGTATGAATTCTGGCACGCCCTGAAGACCCTGGGGGTGAAAACCCAGTTGGTGGTCTACGAACATGAGGGCCACCTGTTTACCAGTCCCGAGCACCTACGCGACGTGATGGACCGCACCGCGGCGTGGTTTGATCAATACCTGAAATGAGCGAAATGCTCTGGCCCATGCCCTTTTCTCGGTTTGAGCCTCTGTAAATCGAGGGACGCAGGGCCGGCGCGGGATGCGAAGGCCTGCTGGCTCAAAAGCCAAGCTGCTACAATGGAGAAGGCAAATCAGCGGGCGAAACCATGTTTGAGAACCTTACCGAACGGCTGCAACGGACATTCAAGAATTTGCGCGGACAGGGAAAGCTCTCCGAAGAGCACCTGGACGCGGCGCTGGCGGAGATCCGCGAAGCGCTGCTGGAAGGCGACGTCGCCGTCAGCGTCTCGGACGAACTCCTGGCCAATATTCGCCAGAAGGCTCTGGGGTCGGAGGTCATGCTGCAGCTTTCGCCGGACCAGCAGGTGGTCAAAATCGTCCGAGACGAGCTACTCACTCTTCTGGGCAAGCATGCCAAGCCGCTGTTTGCCTCGAGGCCGCCGTCGGTCTGGATGATCGTGGGACTGCAGGGCTCCGGCAAGACCACCACCACAGGAAAACTCGCCAAATGGCTGACGCAGCACGGCCACCGGCCGATCGTGGTTTCGACCGACGTTTACCGCCCCGCGGCGCGCGAGCAGCTTTCGCAAGTCGCCAAATCCATTGGTATTTCCGTATGGCCGGGGGCGGGCACGGACAAGCCGCTGGAGATTGTGCGCGGCGCGATCAAGGAAGCAAAGCTGTCGGCGAGCGACGTAATCATCGTGGATACGGCCGGGCGGCTGCACATTGACGACGAGTTGATGAACGAGCTTTCGGCGCTCAAGAAGGAACTGCAGCCGACGGAGATGCTCTTCATCGCCGACGCCATGATCGGGCAGGACGCGGTGCGCTCCGCGGGCGAATTTCACAAGCGGCTCGGTTTGACGGGCGTGATCCTGACGAAGCTGGACGGCGATGCGCGCGGCGGCGCGGCGCTTTCCATCAGCAAGGTGTCCGGCGCGCCGGTGAAATTCGTGGGTCTGGGCGAAAAATACGACGCGCTGGAAGGTTTTTACCCCGAGCGCATCGTTTCACGCGTGCTGGGCATGGGCGACATCATGTCGCTCATCGAAAAGGCGGAAGCGACGGTCGACCGCAAGGCTGCGCTGGAGCTCGAGCGCAAGCTGCGCAAAGAAGAGTTCACTTTGGAAGATTTTCGCGACCAGCTCCGCCAGATCCGCAAGATGGGGCCGCTCGAGCAGCTGGTGGACATGCTTCCCAAGGTCGGCCCGCTGCAAAACCTGCCGAAAGATGCTTCGGTGGACGAAAAGAGGCTCACGCAAGTGGAAGCGATCATCAATTCGATGACCAACGAAGAGCGGCGCGACCACAATGTGATCGACGGCAAGCGCCGGAAGCGCATCGCCAAGGGCAGCGGCACGACGGTGCAAGACGTCAACCAGGTGATCAAGCAATACCTGCAGATGCGCACGATGATGAAGCAATACGGCGCGATGGCCGCGCGCTCGCGCATGAAGGGCCTGGGCAAGCTGGCGGGCCTGGGCTGAGACGTGTTGGACCGAAACTCATAAAACTTGTTCTTTCAGTAGAATACCATTGCATTATAACATTTATTATTATACGATGCTCTCATGAGACTTAAGCTCCGGAGAGTCGGTACCTCCATTGGCGTTCTTCTTCCTAAGCCATTGCTTCAGCGCATGCAAGTGAAGGAGGGCGATACACTTTTCGCGGTGGAGACTCCTCAAGGTTTCCTGCTCACTCCATTCGATCCGGAAGTGGAAGAGCAAGTAAAGTTGGGCATGGAATTCATGGCGAAATACCGCGACACCTTTCGCACTCTCGCTAAATGAAACAGCCGCGCTGGATCAATCGACGAGCGCTTCACTACCTGCACGAAGCAAGCCTGGCCGCGCATGGCGGTGCCTCCGGAATTCGCGACGAAGGGCTGCTTGAATCCGCCCTCGCTTGTCCTCGCAATCGATTTCTCCATGACGAAACGGCCGATCTTGCTGCGCTGGCAGCGTCGTACTGCTTTGGATTGGCTACGAATCATCCGTTCGTGGACGGGAATGAGAGAACTGCGTTCCAGTCGCTTGGGATTCTCCTGGGTCTGAACGGGTTCGAGATGATTGCCAATCAGGTGGAAGCCATCGTGACGATATTGAGTCTGGCCTCCGGTGAACTCACGGAGGTACAGCTGGCGGACTGGGTAAGGAACAATTCAAGGTCTCGCGCATGAGGTCCAGGCGTAATTCCCGCCCCTTGCCTAACCGGGGAAGTCGAGCGCCACATCACCCAAGCCTGATGGTGCTGACGGTGCTTTCCCGCACACGACCGGCGGTCCCTTGTGGCTGTGCATTCCAGCGCTATTCGCGACAACCTGTCATAAAGTCAATTACTTAGGCATATCTTCGGGTGCTTTCGGCAAATTGAAAGGCGGAAGATGCGGTTGGGCTATTCATCAGCGGGTAATACGCGTGAGATACTTTAGCGCGCCGCTGCCGGAGAAGTGATGAAACGCGTTTCGCTGGACGAACCCCGACTTTACCTGAATCGCCATGTGCAATGGATGGCATTCAACGAGCGCGTCCTGCAGGAGGCGCAGGACCGCAGCAACCCGCTGCTGGAGCGCGTGAAATTCCTGGCCATCACCGCGAACAATCTTGATGAGTTTGTCGAAATCCGCGTTTCCAGTTTCCTGCAAAAAATCGAACATGGTTCCCGTGACGTAAGTTCGGACGGCCGGACGCCGGCGGAGGAGCTTGAGCTGGTCACTACGGCGATGCAGGGCTTCGTAAAGGAGCAGTACAAGGTCTGGAACCACGAACTGCTGCCGGCTCTGGCGAAACACCAGATTCGCGTCCTATCGGTGGACCAGTTGAATCCCAAGGCCGTGCAGGTGGCCAAGAACTTCTACGACAAGCGCGTGTATCCGATGCTGACGCCGGTCAGCGTGGATCCCACGCATCCGTTTCCGCACGTTCTGAACAAAGCGCTGTGCATTGCGTTCCTGCTGCGACGCAAGAAACACTCGGCGGAAAAGCCCATCTTCGGGGTCGTGACCGTTCCGAGAGCGCTCCCGCGCCTGCTGCGGATGCCCACGGGCAACGGCGGAATCCACTTTGTGTTTTTGCAGGACCTGATATCGGTCCATGCCGAGAAGTTGTACCGGGGATACGAAATTCTGGCTTCGGCGCCGTTTCGGATCACGCGCAACAGCAATCTCTACCTGGAGGAGGAAGAGGCGCGCACGCTTCTGGAAGTCGTGGACTCGCAAGTGGCGCAGCGGAGGAAAGGGGACGCGGTGCGCATGGAGATTGAAGCCGGAGCGCACCCGGAAATTGTGGACCATCTAGTGTCCACCTTTGAGCTGGATGAAGCGCTCGTGTTCCGTGCGGCTGGACCAGTGAATTTGCAACGGCTGTTCCAGTTATACGAGGAGACGCCACGGCCGGACCTGAAATATGCGAAGTTCGTGCCGCGGCAGGTACACCTCGGGCACGACGCTGATTCGATGTTCGAGACGCTGCGGCGGCAGGATATGCTGCTGCATCACCCGTACGATTGTTACGATCCAGTGGTAAATTTTCTGCACACGGCCGCGCGGGATCCGCGGGTATTGTCCATGAAGCAGACGCTGTATCGCACGAACACAGATTCCCCGATTGCAGGTGCGTTACTGGAAGCGGCGGGCAAGAAAGAAGTGACCGTCGTCGTCGAGCTAAAGGCGAGTTTTGACGAGGCCAGCAACATCAAGTGGGCGCGAAGTTTTGAGGATGCCGGGGTCCAGGTGTCGTACGGGCTGGTGGGATTGAAGACGCACGCGAAACTTGCGTTGATCGTGCGGCAGGATCCGGACGGAAAAATCCGGCGGTACGCGCACCTGGGCACGGGCAACTACAATCCTTCCACGGCGCGTTTCTATTCCGACCTCAGCCTGTTCACAAGCGACGAGGCAATTACTTCCGCGGTGCATGACGTGTTCAATTTCCTTACGGCCTATGCGGAAAAATCGCACTACAGGCCGTTGATCGTCGCTCCCCGGGATATGGCGAAAACGTGCATCGGCCTGATCGAACGCGAGGCGCGCCACGCGAGGCGCGGGCGGCCGGCCCGAATCATCGCCAAGTGCAACGCCGTAATCGATCCGCCGGTGATTCGCGCGTTGTACCGTGCCTCGCAGGCGGGAGTGGAAATCGATCTGATCGTTCGCGGACAGTGCGCGCTGGTGCCCGGACTACGCGGGATCAGCAGCCGCATTCGGGTGCGCAGCATTGTGGGCCGGTTCCTTGAACACAGCCGCATCTTTTTCTTCGAAAACGGAGGGAGTCCGGAGATTTACCTCGGCAGCGCAGACTGGATGCCGCGTAATTTGTACGAGCGCGTGGAAGTGCTCTTCCCACTGAAGGACGAATTGCTGCGGCAACGCATCTGCGAGGAGATTCTGCCGGCGTATCTCTCCGACAATCTGAAGGCTCGTATTCTGGGCACCGACGGGAAATACACGTATGCGCGACGGGGACAAAACGGCAAAGGATTTTCCGTGCAGGCGCACCTGATGAGCCTGGCGCATGGCGGGGTTAACGGCTCGGCCAAGTTCAAGAAGATCCTCCCGTCCGTCGCCTATAATAAGAGCGCGGAAGAAGCCGCCCCGACACAACCCGCGGTGCCCGCCGAAGAAGCTCAGGACTCCTCGAATGCGACCGTTTGATCTCGTAGTCATCGGATCGGGCCCCGGCGGACAGCGCGCCGCGATTCAAGCCTCGAAAATCGGAAAGGCCGTGGCCGTGGTGGAGAAACTGTCCATGGTTGGAGGGGTGTGCATCAATACCGGCACCATCCCGAGCAAGACAATGCGCGAGGCGGTGCTGCATCTTTCGGGTTTCTACAACCAGGCGTTCTACGGCGCGAACTATAAAGTCAAAGAAACCATCACCATGAACGATCTCAATTTCCGCGTGAATCGCGTGATTGAGAACGAAGCGGCGGTTCTGCAGGATCAACTCCGGCGCAACGGCATCGAATTATTCCACGGCACGGCATCCTTCACCGATCCGCATCATATCCGTGTGGAAAACAGCACAGGTTTCAGCGAGCTGGAGGCGAACTACGTGGTGGTGGCCACGGGAACCAAGCCCGCGACCAATCCCAAGGTGCCGTTAAACGGCCGCAACATTATCAACAGCGACCAGATTCTGACCATGCCGATTATTCCGCGGACCATGATCGTGGTGGGCGGCGGCGTCATCGGCGTGGAATATGCCTGCATGTGGGCCACGCTAGGCGTCCGCGTGATTATCGTGGAAAAGCGGCCGCGGCTGCTGGAGTTTGCGGACGCGGAAATGGTGGAGGCGCTGAGCTACCACATGCGCGACCGGCGCGCCACGATGCGTCTCAACGAAGAAGTGGAGAGCGTCGAGGAACAGGCCGACGGCAAAGTCGCCGCGAATCTCGCCAGCAACAAGAGAATCGTGGCCGACGCACTGCTTTATGCGGTGGGGCGCCAGGGAAACATCGATCGCCTCAATCTTCCCGTGGCGGGGATCGAATCCGACGACCGTGGCCGGATCAAGGTGGACAAGGACTTTCGGACCAGCCAGCCGCACGTTTTCGCTGTCGGGGACGTGATCGGATTTCCCAGCCTCGCATCCGTTTCCATGGAACAAGGGCGCATCGCCTCGGCGCGGGCGTTCGGGCTGCCTCTGGAATCGGACCCGGCGGGATATCCCTACGGCATTTACACGATTCCACAGATTTCGTTCATCGGGAAAACCGAGGAGCAGCTTACGGAGAGCGATGTGCCGTACGAAGTGGGAGTGGCGTACTACCGGGAAATCGCGCGCGGGCAGATTTCCGGGCATACGGACGGCCGGCTAAAGCTGCTTTTCCATCGGGAGACCCTGGAGCTTCTGGGCGTGCACATTTTTGGGGAAAACGCCGCGGAGTTGCTGCACATCGGGCAAGCCGTGCTGCTGTTGAAAGGGAAGATGACCTATTTCATCAACACGGTGTTCAACTATCCGACGCTCGCGGAATGTTACAAAGCCGCGGCGTTCAACGGGCTAAACCGCCTGACGTAAGCACACCTCGACGCGGAAGCGAAAATCACCCACTGGGAGCGCCAGGTTGTTCCTCCGTGATTTCCTTGGGCTTTTCGACCCGCTGGTGCTCGTCCACCCAGAAAAGCAGATACTCGCTGAAATCCTGGCGGCGATGAATGCGATGGCCGTTGAAGTCGAGGTAGGTTTCGGCGGAGTACGGGAGCCAGAGAATGAGGTCCCGCTTTTTGAAAGGCACGGGGCCGTAGGCGATGTCCTGGTGTTCCGCACGCAAGCGCAGATCGGGCACTGGCTTCACGAGGTCACTCTGCATGCGGATGATTTCGAAGGAATCGGCAGCAATCCAGGCGCGACCCTTGATGCTCACCCGATAGTATTTCGTGCCGAGACGGTAGCTGCGCAGCCGGGAAGGCGCGCCGCTTTTCTGCTGGAAATGAATTTGCCAGGCAAGCTGACCAGCCTGATGCGTGAGCCCTTCACATCGAAAATCGAAGTCCGTGGAATATTCCGGATGAAAGACGAACGCCAGGGCGACGGTGCCGAGCGTGGCGACGTGCTCCGGAAAGATGTCCCGGGAATCGCTGCCATCGCGGTACTCAGAGACATCGAAAATTCCAGGTTTCACCTCATGGATGTAGACCGTGTACTCAAATTTGAGTTCGTTGGTTCGGACCGCGAGACCGAATTCGTTCAGGGACTCGTGATGCAAGTGCTCGGTGGCGGTAAAGCGATCGAGATTTTCTACCAGTTCCAATACGCGTCGCCCGGCCGCATCGAGGAGCTTCGGCATGGGGCACGCGACACTCGTATTCGCCGGGGGAACCGCGTCGTCCACATTCGGAGGAGCCCAGCGAGAGCGGTCCGTGAGGGGATTGTCCGAGGGCGGAGGGAGGCTGGGGGAAAGAGGCAGGCTATCCACCTCAACGGAGTTTGATCTCGGTTCCGCGGAAGAAGGAGAAGCTACGCCGGAGACGGCCGAGGTTGGAGCGGCGACCCGGCGATTGGATTCCAGGAGAGCATTGGCTTGCTTCGCCTGCTCCGGACTCGGGGCTTTCTTCAAGAGTTCGCTGAGCACCTGGTTGGAACGATGCAAATCGCCGCTTGCGGAAAGCGCCGCGGCAAGCGTGAGCCGCGCTCCATTTGCGTCGGTATTCCCGGATTGCAAGGCGCGCTCGGCATGCTGGATGGCCGCAGTAAAGGACTTCAGCCGGAGTTCGACGGCCGCAAGCAACTGTTCGGCGCGCCAATTGTTGGGTTCCGATTTCAACGCCTTTTCCAGATAGTCTTTCGCTTGCGGCAAGTTACCTTCCTGAAGGTCGAGTTCGCCGAGAGCGACCAGCGCGCGGACGTACTGGTAACGATTCGCGGCGTTTTCGAAGTATTGCTTTGCGGTAACAACGTCCCCACTGATGACCGACACGATCCCGAGAAGGTAGTCAATATCGGGTTGATTCGGATTGCTTTTTGCCGCGGACAGGAAATGCTTGCGCGCCTCGTCGATTCTCTGTGCCTGGAGGGCGCGAAGTCCGGCAGTAAGCTCTTTCTGCTCCTTCGTGGAAAGCGGAGGAGGGGGGAGAGGCTCCGTGGAAGCCTTTCCGGCGCCCATGAGCACATCGAGATTGCGATTCTTCCCGGACAGTTCCAGGGACACGCTGGCCTGGGCAGTGGGATAGCCCTGGAGTTCGACGGAGATCTGGTAGGTGTCGAGCGGGAGGGCCCGAAAAATGACACGGCCCTTTTCTGTGATGGAAGTTCCGCGGAGTTGACCGGCAGAATTGCGCAAGGTGACCTTGGCCGCCGCGTTTATCACTTCGTTTTTGGGGCCCCGGAGCGTTACCGCCAGATCGGAGGTTCCTCCTAATACGTCCGCGGAGGAAGGTTGGGAAGGCTGGGTCGTGGGTCCGGGGCGCTGCGCGGCGGCGGGACAGGGAAGAATGGCAAAGAAAATTGCGAGGGCCGCGATACACCGAGCGGTGGCCGAGAATTTCACAATTTTATCCTGGTCGACATTTCAGCCGGATGAGGCGGCAAATCCGGCTCCAAGAGCCAAGAATGATCGGAGGCTAGTCTTGCCGAGGGTGCGGAGGATTGCAAGTACGCAAATTTGGCCTTGCTGACCGGAAGCAAGCATGGAAGCGAGCGCGGGATTCCGCGAAGGCTTCGATTGCTGACGGGTTGGAAGTCACGTAGAATAAGAGGTCTGAATGGAGGTCGTACTTTAGTGTTAACGATTCGTCTGGCCAGAATTGGCAAAAAGAAGAAGCCCTTTTACCGCGTCGTGGTGATCGAACGGACGCGCGCCCGGGACGGGCGCGTGCGGGAAGCCGTGGGCACCTATGATCCACTGAAGAAGCCCGCGGAGGTCAAGTTGGATTCCGATCGCATTAAGTATTGGCTGGGGGTAGGGGCACAGCCCAGCGATACGGTTCGGAGCTTCATCAAGCAGCAAAAAATAGCGTAGTTCAGCGAGTTCCGCTGAGTTCTCTAGCTTCAGTCCAGGTCAAAACTTGTTCGCTGCCCCCCTTGCGGATGGAGAGGGGCGGCATGTGCACGACTACGAGGATTGGACATGAAAGCCGGGGGCCCAAATGAAGGAACTCGTTGAGGAAATTGCCAAGGCGCTGGTGGATCATCCGGAAGGCGTGCAGGTAAAAGCGGTGGAAGGCACCCAAGTGACGGTGCTGGAACTGCGCGTGGCGCCGGAAGACCTGGGCAAAGTAATCGGCCGGCAGGGGCGCACGGCCAAGGCCATCCGCACGCTGCTGGGGGCCGCCGGAATGAAGCTGCACAAGCGTTTTACGCTCGAGATACTTGAGGATTGAGCGCGTCGGCCAACAAGCAGGAGTGGGTTTTGATCGCGCGCATCCTCCGCCCGCGCGGGAACAAGGGCGAAGTTCTGGCGGAGCTCTTCACGGATTTTCCCGAACGGCTTGCTTCCCTTTCCAAAATTTATCTTCGCACCGGCCACGGAGAGCCTTGTTCCGTGGAGCTGCGCAATTTCTGGGTGGATCGCAATCATCCGGAATCGGGGATTTTTCACCTCGAGGGTTGCGCTTCGATTGACGACGCGGAGAAACTGCGCGGGCAAGAAGTGCTGCTCCCGTTTTCCGAACGCGCGGTACTGCCGGTTGGAAAATATTTTGTGAGCGATTTGATCGGCTGCTCGGTGTTTGAGACGCCGGCGGCGCAGAGCAAACTCGCCTCCCCCGCATGTGAACTGGAAACGGCGCCTCGAGTGATTGGGACAGTGCGGGACGTTTTTTTTCCAGGCGAGGGCTTGGCGGGCACGCCGCTGCTTCAAGTGGAGACGCCGGGAGGCGAATTGCTGATCCCGCTGGCCGAAGAGATCTGCCGCAGCGTCGATGTCGCCGGGCGGCGCATTGATGTTACCCTGCCGGAAGGGCTGTCCAGCCTGAACACGCCCGAACAATAACGTGCGATTCGATTTGATCACTATTTTCCCGGAGTTTTTCGCGGGACCGCTGGATTACGGCATTGTTCGGCGCGCGAAAGAAGCGGGCATCGTGCGGATTCACGTGCAGGACCTGCGGGAGTTTACGAAGGACCGGCACAGGACGGTGGACGACCGTCCGTTTGGCGGCGGCGAGGGCATGGTGTTGAAGCCGGAACCGCTGTTTGAGGCCGTGGAGAAATTGCTCGGGCAGTCGATGGGCACGGCGACTGAAAAAGCGGCGCCTCCAGCAGAGACGGCGGTGGTTCTCTTGTCGGCTGCCGGCAAATTGTTTAATCAGGCGACGGCGCGGCGTTTCGCGAAGCTGGAACGTATTGTGCTGATCTGCGGGCGCTATGAAGGGGTGGACGAACGCGTGGCGGAGCATCTGGCCACGGAGGAGATTTCCGTCGGCGACTACGTGTTGAGCGGAGGAGAATTGCCAGCCGCGGTTGTGCTCGATGCGGTGACGCGGCTCCTGCCCGGCGCGTTGGGCAATGAGGCCTCCGCCGAAAACGAGTCGTTCACCGTTAGTGACGAGGGACCATTCGGCCACGCTCAGGGCCAACGAGTGACGAGTGGCGAGAAGGGGAGCCCGGAGGGGCCAATAGCGGTGTTGGATTACCCCCACTACACGCGGCCCGCGGAGTTCCGCGGATGGAATGTGCCCGAGGTGCTGATCGGCGGCCATCACGCTGAAGTAGCGAAGTGGCGGAAGCAGCAGGCGGAAGCCAAAACCCGGCGGAACCGGCCCGATTTGCTCCAGAAATTCGGCTAGGCAGCGCGTAAACTTTTGTTTATAATCGGAGTTTGCCTAAGAAGTGCTGGCCCCGCCTGAGTGGGTCTGCAGGGAATATAGAGAAATGAATCCGGTAATTCAGAAGTTGCATGAAGCGCAATTGCGCAAAGACCTTCCCGATTTTCGTCCCGGTGACACCGTGAAGGTGAATGTCCGCCTGCTGGAAGGCGAAGGCGAAAAGGTGAAGGAGCGCATCCAGGTATTTGAAGGGGTGGTGATTTCCAAGAAGGGCCGGGCAAGCAGCGCCAGCTTCACCGTGCGCCGCGTGAGCTTCGGCGTGGGCATCGAGCGCATTTTCCCATTGCACTCGCCCTCGATCGCGTCGATTGATGTGGTTGGCAAGGGCAATGTGCGCCGTTCGCGCCTCTACTACCTGCGTAACCTGCGGGGCAAAGCCGCCCGCATCAAGCGCGCCGCGCGCGAAGAGGCTGCCCCGGCGGAGACTGCCACCGCGAAGGCCTAAATTCTCTTCGACATTGTGTGCGAAAGGGACGGGCGATGCCTGTCCCTTTTTGTTTTTGTGTGGTTGGTGAATCCCCCCAATCCAATTCGAGCGGAGTGGCCGAGTTGGCGACTATTCGATTTCCACGCGGACATCCCTGATTTTTTGAAAGTTCTGGTCGAACGATGCGACCGGGATGTTCCTGGCGATGGCTGCCGCCGCGATCAAGCAGTCCACGAAGTGGGCATTGGATCTCGCATAGCGGTCGAGCGCGTCCAGATGCATCGTTGCATCAGAGATTTCCACGCCGGGGCTGGAGATGAACCTGCCAAGGACCGAGGCAATATCTCCGCGTTGGTGCTCGTAGAACGATTCCAACACGAACACGCACTCCGCCAGAACGGCGGGCAGAACCACAATCGCCAGTTCGCCCCGATCGCAGGCATCGAACAGCTTGCCGGCGAGGGCGGCCTGCTTTTCGTTGTCCTGCACCAGGTGGCGGACGATGAGATTCGTGTCGATGAGCCTGGGCTTGCTCAACGAGGGCTCTCTCGGCCGCGTGCGGTCCTTGCGGCAGCCTCGCGAATTTCGGCGAAGGACATCCCCTTCCCTTTCTTGCTGGCCAACGCGCCCTTGAGCGCGCGCGTGCCGAGATGCACGCGGATCGTGACGTGATCGCCTTCCAGCGTGTACTCAAGGCGATCACCGGGCTTAATGCGCAACGCTTTGCGGATCCTGCCCGGAATTGTCGTTTGCCCTTTGCTGGTTACCGTGGAATGCACCGTGAAAGCTTCCTTACGTACGCGCAAGGTCCTTACATGCCAACTATCGCTTACTTTGGGCCGCTCGGCAAGGCGAAAGAGGGTGTGTGGCGGGGGGAGGAGTGCTAACATTCGTGCCGAACTTTCCACTATGGCGCGACTCTGCTCTTCCCGTTTCGAGCGAGCGGCGCGGCGGCTGGGCTGGACCCGCATCGCGGGGCTGGACGAAGCCGGGCGCGGCTCGCTGTTTGGCCCGGTGGTGGCCGCTGCCGTGATTCTGAATCCCAAGCGGCGCATCGTGGGGTTGGACGACTCGAAGAAGCTCCCGCCCGAGCGCCGAGCTGAATTGGCGGCGCGCATTCATGAACACGCAGTGGCCTGGGCGGTGGCGGAAGTGGACGCCCAGCGAATCGACGCGTGGAACATCTACCAAGCCAGCCGACAGGCGATGCAGGCAGCCCTCGAACAGCTTTCCATTCAGCCAGACTACCTACTGATTGATGCCATGCAGCTCGAAGTGATAATTGAGCAGAAGTCGCTGATTAAGGGTGACGCGCGGAGCGTCTCCATAGCGGCCGCGTCCATCCTGGCCAAGACGCATCGCGATGCGCGCATGGAGGAGTGGGACGCGGTCTACCCGCAATACGGGCTGGCGCGCCACAAGGGTTACGCGACGCCCGACCATTTGGAGGCGTTGCGGCTGCATGGACCGACGCCATTGCATCGGCATTCTTTCGCACCTGTCCGGGAGTCCGGGTGCTGGGCCGCAGGGGCGGTGCAAGAGGCGCTGCCACTGGAAATCTGGCCGAACGGATCGTAGCAAGACTTCGCCATTTGTTCGTTCCAAGTTTCCTATCAGCCACGGGGATAACTGCCTGTCTACACGGGTGTGCGGTTTCGTTGACGCACCCGGAGGCGGAGCGTAGCGTGAGACAAGTAAGGCTGCGTGGTTCCAGTACTTGCAGCCGTTTGAGGAGAAAGTCGCCGACGGCTTTCGGTGGGGAAGCTGTCGCCATGTCGCATGGCCTATAACAAGAGCAAATACGTCGAATCCGCACAAAAACTGCTGAACCAGGGGAAGGTAGCCCAGGCCATTGCGGAGTACCAGCAGATTTTGAAGTACGAGCCGCGCGACCAGGTCACGTTGATGACCATCGGCGAGCTGTACATCCGGCAGGGCGAAACGTTTCAGGCCATCGAATATTTTGAGCGCCTGGCGCAGTTGTTTGTGAGCGACGGATTCCTGACCAAGGCGATCGCGGTCTACAAGCGAATTTCGAAGCTGGCTCCGGAAGAAATCCGGCCACTCGAGAAGCTGGCCGATCTTTACGTGCAACAAGGAGTGATGAGCGAGGCGCGGCCGCTTTTCCTACAGCTTGCGGAATTGCACCTGAAGAACGGCAAGCAGCCGGAAGCTATCGCGTTGCTGAAGAAACTGTTGCTGGCCGAGCCGGACAACCTGAGGATTCAGGTGCGCCTGGCCGATTTGTATCAGGCCATGGGGCAATCGAACGAAGCGGTGGAAGGGTACGTTTCCGCCGCCCAGCGCGCGCTGGCGCGGGGAGATCAGGCCGAATGCGAACGGCTGGCCGATAAGGCGCTACAGATCAACCCGAAGCAGCTGGACGCGTTGATTATCAAGGCGCGAAGCCACTCGTCGGTTGGCAATTCCCAGCAGGCCGCGGACATTCTGGAGCGCGTGCCGGATCTTGAGAAGGGAGGGGAACCAGCCGAACTTCTCCTGGATCTTTATCTTAAATCCTCGAACTGGGACGAAGCCACGACGCTGGCCCTGAAGATTTTCTCGAACGACCAAAAGAATTTCACGGCTACACAGAAGGTGACGGAAGCGCTGCTGGAATCGGGCCAGGGCGACCGGGCGATGAGCATGCTTTCGCAAATCCGCATACCGATGATTGACGCAGGCGAGCACGAAGGCGTGACGCACCTGCTGCAGGGGCTTGCCGACCGAATGCCCGGAAGGCTGGAGCCACTGGAATGGCTCGTGGACACCTTTGGGCGTACGAGCGACTCCTTCCGCCTGCCTGACGCGCTGGCGAATCTGGGCGACGCGCTGGCGGCGAACGGCAAAGTCGACCGCGCCAAGGAAGTTCTGGAACAGCTGGTCGATCGCGATCCCGAAAACGATTCCGCAAAGCGCAAACTAAACGACCTGCTGCGAAAGATGGGGGCCAAGCCGTCGGAACCCCCGCCGATTCCGGAACCCGCGGACCTGACGGAAACACTGCAGGCGGAGTTTCCCAAGGGCCCCGCAGCGAAGGTACGCGCGGGCTTGCAGATGGACGAGGCACCGAGCGTTGCTGCGCAGGCCGCGGCGCCAAACAAGCACAGCCTGGATGAGCAGGAGCTCGACGAGGAAACGCAAAAGTTTATCGCGCAATCGCTGACGGACGTTGATCTGTTCGCGAGCTACGGGCTGACGCAGAAGGCGATCGGTTTGCTGGAAGCCATTCTGCGGCGCGCGCCCATGCACACGCCAACGCTGGAGAAGTTGCTCGACTTTGTGCTTGGCGCGGGCGATGACCGGCGCACGGCCGAACTTGCAGCGCAACTCGAACACATTCACGGAATCCGGCACGATTCCCGAAGCAGCGAGCGTTTTGGCGAGCTGCGGCGCCGCTTCCAGCGGGCCGCGGGCTTGAGCGACGAAGAGATTGCCGCGGCAGTGGCGGGGGCCTTGCCGCAAACGGTAGAAACGCGTCCCGTCGAACCGGCGGGAGAGATTCCCCTGGCCGAGGTTTCCGCTGTCCAGGCGGAGGAAGCTGGCCCAGAAGCCCCGGAGATTCCCGAGGCGGAGATTTCGGTTCCGGAGACGGCCGCGGAACCCGCGAAGATCGAGGTTGCTCCGGCGCCAGTGGTAGAAGCAACGGCGTCAGCACCTGCTGAGCAGGCGGAAGAGGAAGTGGACCTCTCCGACGAATGGGCGTCACTGGTCGAGGAGACGCAAGAGTCCGCGCCGCAAGCAGCCGAAGTCGCGAGTTCGCAGGTAGCGCCGGCAGAAGACGAAGATTTGGCCGCGAGTTTCCTGGAACAGGCGATTTCCGCGCAGAAAGTTTCCGCTAAGCCGCCACATCCAACCGCTCCGCCTTCGACAGATTTACCGGAATTTGAGATTCCCTTGGAAGCGGCAGCGGCGGATTCCACGGAGACTTCGTTCGCGGATATTTCCGCAGAAGTGCCGACGGAAGCGCCTGGTCCAACTCCGCCGCCGCGGGCACACGCTTCCGAACCGGGAAAAGCGGCGCAAGAATTGCTGCCGGAAGAGGAACTCACCGCTTTGCCGGTGCCGGAGCATGCCGAGGTTGCTTCGGAAGGGCCGGAGCCGACGTTGGAGCTCCCGCCGAGCGTCCCGGTGCAAGAGTCCGCCGCCCAGCCGGAGATCGAGCTCGATCAGGACTTCGAACTCGTGCTGGAACCGGAACCGGTCGTGCCGGCGCACGAAATGCTGTCGCAAATTCCGCCGCCAAAGAGCGAGCCGCCCGCCGAGAAGGCGCCAGCAGCAGCCGTGGCTTCCGGCGACAAGGAATTTTCGACGGACGATTTTCTGTCCGATCTCGCCAAAGAGATGGGAGATCTCGGACTGGGAGAACTTACGCGACCCGAGGCGCATCCGGTGGCGGAAGGGGCAAAACCCGTGGCAAGCGGCGTGGCGCAAAATGCCTCGGCTGCCCCGGCTGGAGATAGCGGGCCGCTCAAGGACGTTTTCGACGAATTCCGCGCCGAACTCGGAGAGATGGGTTCGGAAGACGAGGACCTGGAAACCCACTACAACCTGGGCATTGCGTTTCGCGAGATGGGCCTGCTGGAAGAGGCCATCGGCGAATTCCAGAAGGTGGCGCAGGCAAACGATCGCGGAAGGGTATTCCGGTATTCGATGCAGTGCTGCACGCTGCTGGGTCTGGCGTTCATGGAAAAGGGACAGCCGGCCATCGCCGCGATCTGGTACGAGCGCGCCTTGCTGACACCCGGCATCGACACGGAAAGTAAACTGGCATTGCGGTATGATTTGGGAGTGGCCCAGGAGTCGGCGGGCGAACAGGACGCGGCGCTCAAGAGTTTCTCCCAGGTGTATGCGGTCAATATCGACTACCGCGACGTCGCAGAGCGCATTCATTCGCTGCAAAAGCCGGCTCGTTGAGATCCACGAAAATCTGCATCAGGGTGAGCGGATAGCGGATGAACCGAATCTTGCGCGCGATGACGGTCGTGTTGCTGTTTGAACTGGGCGCCCTGCTGCTGTATCTGCCGTGGTCGGCGTTCTGGGAACAGAATTATTTTCTGAGCCACTACCCGTGGATGATGCCGATCATGTTGCATCCCGCGATGAGGGGAATTGTCAGCGGCTTTGGCGTACTGGATATTTTCGTGGGTTTCGGGTTTTTCAGTTCTCGGCAAGTTCCTGCCCGTGTCTCTCCTCCCTCTAATCCGTAAGCCGTTGTTGTGCTATGTGACGGACCGCCTCGCGCTGGGGGGCAATTCTATTGTTGCAAAACGAATCCTGCTGGAAACGATCCAACGCGCGGCGGAAGCCGGCGTGGACTGGATTCAGTTGCGAGAGAAGGACCTCTCTGCAGGGGAGTTGGTGGCATTGGCCGGGGCCGCGAAAGATCGAATCGGAAGCGGTTCGGGATTGCTGATCAACGACCGGCTGGACGTAGCGTGTGCGAGTGGAGCGGCTGGGATACACCTTGGCGAGCGTAGCTTGCCAGTAAGGGAGGGACGGCAATTTGTTGAAGAGCGCTGCGGGAGGAGTGAATTTCTGATGGGTGTTTCCGTACACTCATTGGAAGCAGCCGTGGAGGCGGAGAACGGAGGGGCGGACTACGTGATTTTCGGGCCGGTGTTCGCCACGCCTTCGAAGGCAAGCTTTGGCGAGCCGCAGGGTCTGGCGGAGCTACGTGCGGTGTGCGGGGGGGCGAAGATTCCCGTCCTGGCGATCGGTGGGATCACACCGCAGAATGCGAATGAGTGCCTTAGAGCGGGTGCAACTGGAATCGCGGCAATTCGAATGTTTCAGGATGCTAGGGATCTGCGGCAAGTTGTGAGCCAATTTCGCAGCTTGACGCGCGAATGAGCTCGGTTGGCGTTGAGGCTGGGAGAGCTTATTCCATCAAGCGGCGCAGCAAGCGAATTTGTCCGGCATGGTAGACGTCGTGGAACGCCACGCCGTAAATTGTCGGCAGCAACTGTTTCGCGCGCGTCGTTTTCAGGGCGCGACGGATCGCCTGCTCGAGAGCCTTGTGTTCGCGATCGAGCAGGGCCAAATCCTTTCTCCAATCGGTTTCGCTGGCGTGACCTTTCACGGGCCGCGCGAAGAAATTGCTCCCCTTGAGCGAGAAAGAACCACGCTTACTCCCTTCGATCCGACGTCGCGCGACATATTTCCAGTAGGCTGCATGCAGGGCCAATTCCCAGATGTTGTGGCGGCCAGGACCGGGGCGCCAGGCGGCTTGTTTTGCGGTGACGCCTTTGAGCGATTGCCGAAGATTGGGACCATGCCAGGTTTTCTTTTCGTAGGCTTCTGCGAGAAGAACGAGCAGAAGGGTGTCCGTTTTCATATCCATCTCCAGCCGATCGCGCTAGTCAGCGGCGGTAGGTTGTGCGGGAGCCGGGGCGTCGTGCCGCCAGCCGGGATTCCCGAAAATATAGCGGAATTTGTTGGGCCAACCGGGCGCGTACCAGGCGTCGCGGGACATCTGCACCCACTCATGAAACGCAATGCGAATGGGATTGTGGGTGTTGATGTCGTGGGTGAGGCCGAAGCGAGGAGGGTCGGCGGGATTCTCCGGCTCGAACGTGCCGAAGAGTTTGTCCCAGATGATCAGGGTGCCACCGTGATTGCGGTCGATGTAGCGGGGATTCGAGCCGTGGTGCACGCGATGGTGCGAAGGCGTGTTGAAAAGCTTTTCGAGAGGACCCATCGAGCGCACTAGTTCCGTATGAATCCAGAATTGATAGAGCAGGCTGATGGCCTTCATGGCCATGATCAGGACCGGGGCGAACCCGACAATGGGCAGCCAAAGCCAGAAGACGAAGCTGCAAAAGCTTCCGGTCCACGTCTGCCGCAGGGCGGTGGAAAGATTGTAACGCTGCGACGAGTGGTGAACCACGTGGGAAGCCCAGAAGAAGCGGCACTCGTGACTCAAGCGGTGGAACCAGTAATAGCTGAACTCGTCGCCGAAGAAGAGCAGCCCCCAGGCCCACCACTGAAAGCCGATGGAGAAAATCGCGAAACGGTGGAGGAAAGTGAGAACGGAAAACTGCAGGGCTTTGGCGAGCAGGTCCACGAAAACGCTTCCGAGGCCCATGCTGACGCTGGCGGCGGCATCCTTGAACTCATAGATATCGCGACGCATTATCGCGCCTGCAATGGCTTCGGCAAGCAAAAGCAGCAAGAAGGCCGGGATGGCCAATGTGATCAGATCGGGCATTCGTAAGCCGGTTTAGAGCCGAAGTACTTGCGGGTGAGCGAAGTTCCGCCAGTGAACAATTCTACACCGGAGCGCCGAAGGCTGCATGCAGTGCGCGATGGCGCGGTGCCGGAAAACGGCGGCTACTTGTTTTGTCCGACGCGCGCGGAGTTGCGACTGGCGCGGGATTTCTTGTCCTGATAGAGGCGTTTATCCGCCGCTTCGAGCAGTTCCGAAGCGCCGGGGCCGTCTTCGGGGTAGACGGACAGGCCGATACTAACGGAAAGAGCGGGTGGTTCCTTTTGCAGGCGAAGGCAATTGCGGATGCGGTCGGCCACGGCGCGGGCGCGTTCTGCATCCGCGTTGAGGAGCAGGATTGCAAATTCGTCCCCGCCGAAACGCGCGGCAAGTTCCGTTGCGCGGCAATGGTCTTTCATGACGCTGGCGAGGCGCTTTAGCGCGAGATTGCCCGTCAGGTGGCCCATGCGATCGTTGATGAACTTGAGGTCGTCCAGATCCAGAAGCATCACGGCGAAGTGCTGGCCGGTGCGATCCGCGCGGCGAACTTCGCGCTCAAGGCAGTCCACGAATTCCCGGTAATTCGCCAGACCAGTGAGGCCGTCGTGGGTGGCAGAGTAGCGGACTTCGTCTTCGGATTTTCGCTGTTCGGTGATGTCGAGGGCCATAGCGACGCAGCCGATCACCTGGCCGTGAGTGCCGCGATAGGGTTCGATGCTCAGGTCGTAAAGGCGATTGGCAGTGGCGTACTCGATGCGGGAAGAGATGCCGCGGAGAGCCAGGTAGTGTTGCTTCACGGGGGGTTCGCTGGCTTCACGGCCGTGCACAAACTCCTGTATGGAGCGACCAATCGAATGATGGGGAAAGTCCTCGCACTGATGCGCTTTGCTTCCCCACTGGGATGTGATGTGGAGGCGGCGGTCGGTAGTCCAAAGATAAAGGGGCAGATTTTCGACCAGGAATTGAAGTTCTGCTTCTGCGGGGACTGTGGAAAATTCCGAAGGCGTGGCCCGGGCGCGCTCAAGGATCGCCAGAGGCTGGCTTTGGGGATTGCGGAGCAACGAGCGAGTCACGCAGACGGAAAGTTTAAGACCGCCTTTCTGCAAGCGTTCGGAAGTAATAAGGCTGCCGTCTGCGAACCGCGACGGGTCATTTAGAACTGCTTCGAGGTTCTGGAGCTCGTAGATCGGGAAGAGGGGGCGTGCGGAATTTGCGAGCATCTCTTCCGCAGTGTAGCCATAAAGCATTTCCGCCGCGCGATTCCAGAGGAACACCGTGCCGTCCAGCAGGTATCCGACGACGGCTTCGCGGGGATCAGACAGAAAAGCGTGCAATACCTCTTCAGAGTAGCGTGGCAGGTCCATCGAGAGACGCTATGTCCTTGCCGAGCGGAATTCGGCGGCGAGGGAGCGAAGTCCACGACCATGAAGGGAGGGAAACCCGCGCGCAAGAGGGTCGAGCGCGGCGGGCAAAGGCAAAACGCACTACAGGAAAGGAAGGATAGCATTGGAGGAGAGGGGAGTCAAAGAGGAGGATGGGCGAAGCGGCGAAAAGCTAACGAGTCCTAACAATTGGGATATCTGTGACTTACAAGAGATTTGATGGAGAGGAGAGAACCTGGGTCGGCGGAGATCGGAGCTCGAGTCCAGCCAGACTTGACGCGTAGTGCAACCCTTTTTGGGTTGGACTATTGGAGCGATTTGGCGGCGTCGTTGAGGATCAATGCGAGACGGATGCCAGCCTGCGCGAGGCGCTTCTGGACTACCGGTGCCGCGGCTTCCTGATACTTTTCGCCGATGGTGATGTGCATCTGCATCAGCCGTTCGCCGACGTTGTTGTCATCCTTACAGGAAGCCACGGGCACGGGCGTTACGACGGGATCTTTGGGGTGGAGCTTTCCGTAGGAGTAGCGCTCGGCGAGGTCGTGGCTTTCCCAAGCCCAATTCTCCACATGAATACCGGCGCTCTGCCACGCCGTCTCTTCGCCGGCAAAGGCCTGCTCCAGGAAATCGGCGTATTCGTGGGGGTCGGCGCCCTGCATATCGCGTTCGAGGATGGTGGTATCCCAAAGGGAATGGAGATTCGGCGTGAAGTGGCCGTCGTGATCATGCGGCTTGCGGCGGAAGAAACCGACGGGCACGCAATTGCCGCCCTCGTCATTGTTCGTTGTGGCATGCAGCGGCATGTGCAGGTCGCCGACGAAGTGGATCACGTAGCGAAGCGCGTCGGCGCGGAGACGCGGGTCGGCATGGGCATTTTTGAGGATGGCCACTTGATCGGCGATGGCTTGGGTAACGCAACCTGCCTCGCCGCAATATTTCGAGAGGGGAGCGCGTGGAGCGCCGCGAGGAATATCAATGTAGTGCCAGGGGCCGTTGTTGCGGGCACCGCGGATGTCGTCGGGCCAAGTGGCGCTGTCCGCGAAAATACTGCCGGCAAAGTTGCCGCACCAGCGCTTGAGCTGAGGATCGATGGGATTGTCCTTGAGCAGGGTTTCGAAAAGCTGGCGTGCCTGGGGCGTGAGATGGCCTTCGGCGATCAGTGCGACGGTTTGATGGCCCTTGCAGCCCCAGGCGAACGCAGGAGGGGCCACGACGGGGGTAGCGAAGAGAGCCAGGATAAGGCAACGAAAAAAGTGGGTTCGGATATTCACGTCAGGGCCTCGGATTGTTGCACTGGGAAATGTGGCATGGGCCAGCTAAGCACTCAACCAACGAGCGAAAGGCTTCCAGGACTCGGTGTGATCGCAGATCACGCGCAAAGCGGCAGTTAAGGGGATGGCCAGGATCAGGCCCATGCCTCCCCAGACCCAGCCCCAAAACAAGAGCGAAACGGTGATGGCCACGGCGTTCAAGCGGACCTGGCGGCCAACGAGTTGTGGAGCGATGAGATTTTGCGCGACCACGTGGATGCCCGTGAGCACAACGGCGATGATCGCAAAATGGCTGACGGACTTCCACTTGATGATGGCCAGCATAAAGCCGGGCAACCAGGCGAGTACGGCGCCCAGGTAGGGAACCATGTTGAGCAGCCCAGAGACGACGCCGGCCAGAACCGGGTAGTCCAGGCCGAGGATCATAAAAAAGATGCTGCTTAAAGCGATTACGACCATAGTGACCACGGTCATGCCGATGAGATAGTCCCGGAGGACATCGCGCAAATCCTCGAGAGTCTCTTTGACCTGAGTGCGTCGACTGACAGGAAAGAGTTGCAGCGTACCGTGCCAAACTTCGCGCTTCTCGGCGAGCATGAAAAAGACGAGAAACGGAACGAAGGTGCCTTCGAGTACGAGCGCGTACAAAGAGCCAATGCCGCGCACAATCAGATTGTGGACGGCGTTCGCCTCACCGGCGGACGAGATCAACTTGGGCGGGGGGCCGGCGTTCGTCAATTCGTTCACGCTGCCCTCGATGCCGCTGAGCCTTCTCTGGACCGCGCCGGTCGCGCTGCGGAGGGCCTCACGATATTTTGGCCAATCGGCGGCGAAGTCGGAAGCGCGCAGCCAGACGGTGTAGCCGACGGCCACGAGCACGAGGATCAGAAGCACGACGAGGATCAGCGCCCCGATGGTGCGCGGAATGCGAAGCCGCTCCATGAATTCCACGGCAGGGTCCAGAAAATAGGCGATCAGGACGGAAAGCAGGACGGTGATCACAACGCCAGCCGCGTAATAGAAGAAGAGCAGAAGAATTGCAATGGCGAGCAGGCGGAGACTGAAGGGCGAACCGGAGATTCGCAAGACAGTTGTATGCGGCGTTTCCGTCGTGGACACCGATCACCTCTATTCCAAACACGTTAGCACAACCTGGGGGATTCCCCAGCGGGCGGCGGGGCTTGTGACAAAATACTAACAAAAATTAACAGCGCTTAGTTCATGCCGCGAAAGAAACCGGCCGTTTGCCATTGCGGGTAGGGAATATGGCATGTGCTAGACTGCGGCGGGGTTGAGCTCCAGAAGAGGCGAGCGGAGAAATGGGCAAAGCGCTGTTTGGCACGGACGGAATCCGCGGAGTACCGGGCACGCCACCGTTGGACGACGCGACGCTATTCGCCACGGGAAAGGCGCTTGGCGAATTTCTGAAAAAAGAACTGGGTTCGGCGCACGTCCTGATCGGAATGGATACACGGGAATCTGGGCCGCACATCGCACAACTGCTTACGTCGGGATTGCAGGCGGCCGGAGCCAGCGCCGAGTTTGCGGGAGTGATCACCACTCCGGGCGTTGCATGCCTGGTGAGACAAAGCGACTTTCAGGCCGGCGTGGTGATTTCGGCTTCGCACAATCCATATCACGACAACGGTGTGAAGCTATTTTCGCACGCGGGGATGAAATTTCCAGATGCGGTGGAGGAAAAGCTCGAGACGGAAATTTTGCGGCTGCGAGGAGTAGAGGTTCCCGTGACGCGCCCTGGGCTGACCGCCAATCACGCGCGGCACGTGGAGTACCTGGATTTTCTCCTGGGCCGAGTTATTCCCGGGGCGCACCTGTCCAGTATGCGAATCGTGCTGGATTGCGCGAACGGCGCGGCATATCAGCTTGGGCCGGAGTTGTTTCGGAGATTGGGCGCCGATGTAGTGGCCATCGGTGTGGCGCCGGACGGAAGGAATATCAACGCGGGATGCGGTTCGCTGCACCTGGAGGGGCTGCAGAAGCGGGTGGTGGAGGAAGGCGCCGAACTGGGAGTGGCGTACGACGGCGATGCGGACCGTGCGCTGTTCGTTTGCAGAAACGGCCAGATCGTGAACGGCGACGGCGTCCTGTTGGCGGTGGGGCGGTATTTGCAATCAGAGGGGCAGTTGAAGAACAACCGCATTGTTGCCACGTCGATGTCGAACCTCGGCCTGGAGCGCATTTTGGAGCAAGAAGGAATTTCGCTGGCGCGGGCGGCGGTTGGGGACCGGTATGTGCTGGAGGAGATGCTTCGTTCGGGGAACAATCTGGGCGGGGAGCAGTCTGGGCACATCATTTTTCTGGATGATAGTCCCGCCGGAGACGGCTTGCTGACCGCAGTGAAGGTTGCCTCACTGGTGGCGCTGCGTGGTCCCTTGGAAACATTGGTGGTGGGATTGAAGGACTATCCGCAGGTCATCGTCAACGTAAAGGTCAAATCGAAACCGGAGATGAGCACGCTTCCGGAGGTTACCCGGGCGCTCGATGAAGCGAACAGGGCGCTTGGAGCGAACGGGCGCGTGGTGGTGCGTTACTCCGGCACCGAGACGCTGGCGCGGGTGATGGTCGAGGCGGAACATGCGGAAGACGTGAAGCGATATTCGGAATCGATTGCTGCGGCGCTGCGCACGGCCATCGGCGCCTGAGTACCCCTGATCCTGCGTGCAAGAAATGGCGAAGCCTCCGTTCTAAGCAAGACCGCACTGGAGGCTATTTGATGAACGCCATTTTTTCTTCCCGGTTTCGCTGGTTGCAAAGCCTATCTGCCCGGAAACGCGGCGTATTGACAGCTTTTCTTGTGTTCTCGGCGTTGCTGGCTGTGTCGTGGGTGGTCCAGCCACGCACAGACCGACAGATCGGACCGATAAGAAGGATTCCAGCTGCCCAAAACAGCGGAGTACGGCTCGAGCAAGAATTGAAGGCTCAGTGGGACCGTTTGAAGCAACATCCCAGGATGTTTGTGACGGCAGCCGTTCCCCCCAATGCGGGTGTGGACGCGGTGATCGGTGGAACCGACCCGGAGGCTCCCTTGATCGCTCGCGCCGCGGAACTCGCCATCACGACAAAGGATTTTCAACGTTCACGGACTAGCCTGGAGCAGATCCTAGAGCGCCATCACGGCTACGCCGCAAGGTTGCGAATGGTCGGCCTGCCCGCGGGGAGCACGCTGGCCGCGACGCTGCAGGTGCCTGCCTCCGAATTCGCCAGCGCCGTGAGCGATCTGAAGTCGCTAGGGAGCATCGAGCGCGAGGAACAGACAGCGGACGAAATTACGCAGCGGCGGGCCGAGCTGGAAGTCCGGCTGACGAACGCGCAACGCACGCTGGCGGGACTCCGGGAAACGGCGTCGCAGAAGGCGAAACTTGGGAAGCAGGTCGAGGTCGCGAGAATGCTGGCGAATGTCCGCGGAGAAATTGCGCGACTCGAGGCCGAACAGGAAGCGGCATCGCGCCGGGTGAGCTTCGCACAGGTATTTCTTACTCTCCGGGAGGAGGTTGTCCAGCCAAGTGTAGAATTTAGTGACCAGTTCCGAAGCGCAGCGCAGGAAGGGGCTTCGGACGCGCTGGCTACACTGTCTTCCATTTTGCTCTTTGGCCTCACCCGGGGTCCCGCCCTGATACTCTGGATGGCAATTGTGTTTTTCCCGTTGCGTTGGTTTTGGAGGAAATGGCAGTCAACTCATCGCGTGGCGCCTCTCGAAACGGAAACTTGACCGGCTTGCGGAACTCCGGAAGTCTGGCGTTTCCCAAAGTCTGTAGGAAGTTGCAAGCGGTTCTGTGAAAATTTGTATATTTCCGAAGGTGATGATGGGATGGGAACCATCCGATTTTCGTTAACTTCTTAACTTTCAGCACATTAACCTGAGGCAGGAAATCGAACGATCGGTGGCAAGAGGCTTGCAAACATGCATTCTAATTCATGAGATTGGCTTCCCGGGGTGGCTGGACCTCAACCTCGACTGAGTGTCCGGTTATTGGGGGGTCGAATCAACGAAGGGGGCTTGCACCGGCCCCCTTTTTTATTTTCCTGCCTGAGTGTTGAAATTCTCCACAGCCATTGGAAAGGGTTGCTCTAAATTGGTCGCCCGGTGGGTGTGCAACGCTTATTTGTTGTGGCTAAAAAAGTGAGCGGCCGGTGGGGGTGCCGGCCGCTCTGGCGTGGGGGATGGAGGGTATCAGCTGGAAGATGGGTCCGAATCCTTTGAGTGAGCCGGCCGTTCCACTGCGCTCGCCAGCAGCAGAACAACGCACAGGAGCAAGACCGAGATGATCATTCCGCTCGCCCGGAGTCGAACCTAACTCCCAACCACGAGTGACATTTTGCCGGAGGCGGTGGAAGGTGTCTCTAGACCCGTGGGTTCAATTGGGGCAGTACTTCGCGACGGGACTTTTGGTACTCATGGTTTGGTACCGGCGGGATGATGGCGCATGGCTGGGATTCCAAACGACAATTCCGTACAGGCTTTGGTGTGGTGAAATTATTTTGGCGCCAAGCGTTTGGAGTCATCGGCGTTTTCCGTGACGCATGGCGTCGACGGTAGATGGCGGGGTACGGTATCCTGTCTGAACTATGCATGATTTGAGCTATTTTCGTGACCATCTGGACATCTTCGCGGACATGGCGAAACGCCGCAATACGACCCTGGATCTCGATGACTTCCGCGCGCTGGACAAGGAACGCCGCGAACTGATAACCGCGAACGAGCAGCGCAAATCGCAGCGCAATAAGGCCAGCGACGAAATCGCACGCCTCAAGAAGGAAAAGCAAAACTCGGACGGGCTGATCTCGGAAATGAAGCAGCTTTCCGAACTGATCAAACAAACCGACGTGAAGGTAGACGAACTCGACGCGCGCCAAAAGGAATTGCTGCTCACGCTGCCGAATATTCCACATTCGAGCGTACCGTATGGCAAGGGCGCCGAGGACAACCAGGAAGTCCGTCGCTGGGGCACACCGCCGAAATTCGACTTTCAGCCCAGACCCCACTGGGAAGTGGGCGAGCGGGCCGGAATCCTGGACTTGGAAGCAGCGGCACGGATCACCGGTGCGCGCTTTGCGGTCTATAAAGGCTGGGGAGCGCGGCTGGAACGGGCGCTGGCGAATTTCTTTCTGGATGTGCACACGCGGGAGCACGGGTACACGGAGATCCTGCCGCCCTTTCTGGTGAACACGGCATCGCTGATGGGGGCGGGGCAACTGCCCAAATTCGCCGCGGACCTTTTCAAGCTGGAGGGAACGGATTTCTGGCTGACGCCGACATCAGAAGTCGAGCTGCACAACCTTCATCGCGACGCGACGCTGAGCGAAGAGCAGCTTCCCATTCACGTGACCGCGTGGACGGCCTGCTTCCGTTCGGAAGCAGGAGCAGCGGGGAAGGACACGCGCGGTATCCTGCGGCAGCACCAGTTCCAGAAAGTAGAGCTCTTTAAGTTCACGCACCCGGACAAGAGCTATGAAGAGCACGAAGCATTGGTGCGTAACGCAGAGACGATCCTGCAAAAACTAGGACTGCACTACCGCACGGTGCTGCTATGCACCGGCGACATGGGATTTGCCTCGGCGAAGACCTACGACCTGGAGGTGTGGCTGCCTTCGAGTAGCGAATTTCGCGAGATTTCTTCATGTTCCAATTGCGAAGCATTCCAGGCGCGGCGCGCGGGGATTCGCTTTAAGCCCAAGGGAGGCGGGAAGAGTGAATTTGTGCACACCCTGAACGGATCGGGACTCGCCGTGGGGCGAACCTGGATTGCCGTCGTGGAAAATTACCAGCAGGCTGACGGATCGATCGTGATACCTGAAGTACTGCGGCCTTATATGGGAATCGATCGCATTCCAGGCCCGCAATAGACAACTTGGCGCGGAAACTTTTCTAAGTGCTTGAAAGTAAAAGAGTTATTGCGAATTACGGCCTTGATTTGGCAGACTCGTTCCACCCTTTTGTCCACGCAACTTCTTGAAACTACACATTTTCGTTTGACGCCCCGTTTTTCCCTGCATAAACTCGCCTCAACGCTGATTTGGGCATATTCACGTGCAAGCCCGAGGCTGCGCTCATAACTTCGATGACATTTATTGGCCGAATTCTTCGATTCTTGTTTTGGGTCCTGATCGTCTCCTGGAGCATTTCGCTGCTGCGGCGCTTGCTGACCAGCTTCGGGCAGGCGGGAACCAACCGGAATGAACCGCTCGACGTGCCTAGCAATACCGTGGCGCGCAAACTGGTCCGAGACCCCGTTTGTGGGATGCATCTGGCAGAGGGACTCGCGATTGTGGAACGCAGCGGCGGGCAGGCCGTGTATTTCTGCTCCGAAGAGTGCCGGAACCGATTTATAGGCGAGCCGAAGAAGTACGTGGCAAGTGCCTGAGGAGCATTGAACAGACGGAGTTCGGCCCGGAAATACGCAGATGAATTCAGAGACGAACCGAGGAAAGGACCGAAGCTGATGGCCACGGTCGCAAAACCACCCGTTCCCAACCGACCAACGGGCGCTCCACCGATGGTGCCGCGAATCGCACCGCGAGAGGAATTAAATCCTTTTCGAATCGCGCAAATCCAGTTTGATATCGCCGCCGAAGTGCTGAAACTCGATCCCGGTTTGCGGCAGGTGCTGCGCACGCCGAAGCGCATTTTGGAAGTGTCGCTGCCCACAAAAATGGACAACGGACAAGTGAAGGTAATGACCGGCTTCCGCGTGCAACACAATCTATCGCGCGGGCCGGGCAAAGGCGGAATCCGCTACCACCCCGGCGTGACGCTCGACGAAGTGAAAGCGCTGGCAGCCTGGATGACGTGGAAGACGGCGGTGGTGAACGTGCCGTTCGGCGGGGCCAAGGGCGGAATCATCTGCGATCCAAAGCGCATGTCCAAGAGCGAACTGGAGCGGATGACGCGACGATTCGCCAGCGAGATTCTGCCGGTGATCGGGCCGGACCAGGATATACCCGCGCCGGACGTGTACACGGATTCGCAGACCATGGCCTGGATCATGGACACCTATTCCATGATGGTGGGTCACACCGTGCCGGGCGTGGTAACCGGGAAGCCGATTTCGATTGGCGGTTCGCAGGGACGTGCGGAGGCAACGGCCCAAGGACTGGTTTACGTAGTCGAAGAAGCCTGCAAGGTGAAGAAGATTGCGCTGCGTGGCGCGACCGTGGCGATCCAGGGATTTGGCAACGCCGGGGCCACCGCGGCGCGGCTGCTGGCGGACAAGAAGGCGAAAATCATCGCGCTGAGCGACACGCGCGGTGGCGTGACCAATTCGCGGGGGATCGATCCGATCAAAGCGATCCGCTACAAGGAACGGGCTGGGACCGTGGTCGGCATGCCGGGCGCTTCTCGGATTTCGAACGACGATTTGCTAACTATGAAGTGCGACATCCTGGTTCCCGCGGCGCTCGAAAACGTTATCACGCTGCAGAATGCGGAGGCGGTAAAGGCCCGAATCGTGGCCGAGGCGGCCAACGGGCCCACCACTCCGCACGCGGACGAAATTCTGGCGCGGCGCGGCATCACCGTGCTGCCCGATATTCTGGCGAATGCGGGCGGCGTGACGGTGAGTTACTTCGAGTGGGTGCAGAACCAGGAAGGCCTACTGTGGGATTCGGACGAGGTGAACGTGCGCTTGCAGAAGATTATCGTGCGCGCGTTCCACGACATGCTGGAAGCCATGCGGAAGCACCACGTTCCACCCCGCGCAGCCGCGATGACGGTGGCGGTCGGGCGGGTCGCGGAAGCGACGCTTGTGCGCGGCCTGTTCCCGTGAGGCGATTCGCCAGACTGTGAGCTGTAAACCTCTATTTCTAATTTTTCCTGGACGAGAAGCGGCTCAACCGCAACCGACGGGAATTCCGGAAACGGCGTTCTGGCCGAAAACTCACTGAAAAATTCCTTGCAGAGCAAAATTAACGCGCGTACATTCGCAGATGCCGGGCGTTTTTCCGGGGCGAGAGGCGAAAACCTCGCGCCGGGGAAGACGTGACCGGCTATTTTGTTCACCGAGCGAGGCAAAAGGCACGACATCATGAGCCATCTGCACGTGCAAGGAATCTCGGCGCCCCCGGTTCTGCTGACGATCGCTGGGTTCGATCCCAGCTGTGGCGCGGGCGTGGGAGCGGACTTGAAAACGTTCGCGGCGCACGGCTGCTACGGCACGGCGGTGATTACTTCGCTGACCGTGCAAAGTACGCAGGGCGTGGAGGCAGTACACAACACGCCGAGCGCGGAATTGCGGGAGCAGCTGGAAGTGCTGGTGAAGGATTGTGAAATCGCCGGAGTGAAGATCGGCATGCTGGGCAACCGCGGAAACGCCGTGGTGGTAGGGGAATTTCTGAGCGCGCACAATTTCGTGCATGTGGTGCATGACCCGGTGATGAAGTCCTCCAGCGGGACAGAATTATTGGACGCCGGAGGCATCAAATATATCGGGACTGAATTACTGAAGCGGTCCAGCGTGATCACGCCGAACGTTCCGGAAGCCGAGGTGCTGACGGGCCTGACGATCAAGGACGTGGCAGACATGGAAGCGGCGGCGAAAAAGATCATCGAAATGGGCGCGCGGGCTGTGATCGTAAAAGGGGGCCACATGGAAAAAGCCGTGGACGTGCTGCACGACGGGAAGGATGTTCACCACCTCGGTGGCGACCGGGTGAAACTCGACAATACGCACGGGACGGGATGCACCTTCGCCTCCGCGATTACCGCGCAGCTCGCCGCGGGGAGGGCGCTGCTGGAAGCCACGACTTTGGCCAAAGCGTATGTCATGAAGGCAATCGAAAAGGCCTACCCGGTGGGCAAGGGAAGAATTCCGCTGGATCATTTTTACCGTATGAAGATTGAGCCCATGGCACGGGGCACGCACGAACTGCCGACGCACGGTCTGCACCCGGCCGCGGAACCCGCGGCACACTGAGGAAGATTTCAAGACCATTTACCTCTTATCAGCCGAAGAGGGCAAGGAGGGAGAATGCAGAAGATCTTTCGTTGCAAGGAGTGCCAGCGAGGAATGCGCGTCGTGGGTTCGACAGGGCTGGGCAAGGAAATCGAACGCACCGTGCGCTGCCCGTACTGCAAGGCTAGAAACAAAGTGAAGTGGCCGCGCGGGGACACCTTCAACGTGCAGCGCGTGGGAAGCCGGTAATTCCGGCCATCAGTTGCGCTGGCAACTCACCACCCACCACCCCCTCCACCCCCTCCCCCTCCGCCTGAACCCCCACTTCCGCCGCCACCGCCCGAGCCGGGAGCCGTTGACGAGGACGAAATCGCGCTGGCGAGCGAGCTTCCAAAGGAAGACGCGAAGCCTGCGCCAGCGAAGGAATTCCACGAGGAGCCCGAGTAGAAAGAAGGGGTGTAGCCGACAACACCATTATTGGGGGACGATCCGGCCTGGGCCAGGACTCCGGAGAACTTTTGGGCCCAATCCTGTTCCACGTCCAAGGCTAGCGCATAGGGGAGGAATTTTTCGAAGGTTTGCGGCGTTTGTTGGGGTGGCATGGCGCGATTCAGGCGGTCGCCGTCCACGGCGCCGAGGAACATCTTGAAGCCTTCGACTTGATCCATCAGGCGGCGGCCGGCAAAGGTGGGCGCCTTCATCAGATGGACGAAGACCCCATGGAGAATTCCGGTCGCAATTAAAAAGACGCCGAAGGACAAAGAGGTGAATTTGGCCAGAAGAAACAGGCCAAAGACCTCGCCGGCCAGAAACGGCAGAGCAAAGATCGAGAGAAAGACGGCCTTGCCGATGCCGATAAGCGAATCACTGCCGTGCCGAACGACGTCCCGCCACGCGGCAACCAAGTTGAGGATCATGGCCGAAACGCCGACGGTCCACATGGCGAGCCAAACGCAGATGAAAATGCCGCCGAGGCTCTGGGGATTGCCGAGCGCAAGGAAATATCCGGCCGCGACGAATACAGAAAGAAAGATCGCCGGAATCAGGTAACGCGAATTCGTCACGAAATAGACACGTTGCTCGGCGGCTTTCAGCCATTTCTTGACGGCGACGATCGCCGCGTGGATCGCGAGGTGATTTTCCTGCTGCAGGGTGATTTGCGTGCGGCCTTCGAACAACACGCCCGCGATTTGTTTCTCATCGGCTGTCAAGACGCTTTCGCTGGCTCCGGTGAGGGTGAGTGTGTACACGCCATACTGCTCGGTGATCTTCAGGTAGCCGCGCACGGCCATGTCGAGAGCAGCCGCGGCGAACGTCTTGTTGTCATAGCCCATGCGCATCAGATAGCGCATCGCCGACGGAGAAAGGTTGGCCGGAGGTTCGTAGAGCGCCATCACCACGCCACGCGCGGGATCGCGGCCGACGGCGGACCAGGCGATGAGGTAGTAGAGGAGGGCGACGCAAAAACCGGAAACGAGCAGGAGCGCGCCACGGTTATCGCGAAAGAAGAACTCCAGCTTTTGCGAAGTAGTGGGCTCGGTGATGTAGCCCTTGGGCCATATCAGCAGGGCGCTGAGTCCTTCGCGAGGTTGCAATGGGCGCTCGGCGGTGAACTCATACGCGCCGTTTTCGGCAGAGGCGGTCAGATCCTCCTCGCGCGAGCCCTGCGGACCGGTGAACCCGGAGAGCTTTACCACGCTAGCGGGGAGGCTGGCAGGAAGATGGAAGGTAGCGCTGGAATGGTCGATGGGGAAGGCCCAACCGTTGCCGGTGACGTTCCAGAAGAGTTCGTCATGATCTTTGTAGAAGCCGAGTTGGCGGTTGGTGGTGTAGGTGATCGCATAAACGTGGCGGCCTGCCGGCACGTAGAGTTTGGGATTGCCGAGATAGATGCGCTTGCCGTTGAACTGATCCTGCACACGGAAGGTCTCGGGTGATGAATCGAGTGTGGCGGAGAGCATCTGGAAGCCGACGGTATAGCGAGTGTTGAAGGGATCGGAGTAGGAGGTTGGAAAATCACGGTAAATGCCATGCCGGATGCGCTGGCCGGCGGCGTAGACGGTGATGGTTTCGGTGACGAGCAGCGAGGAATCGTACTGGAGAGTGACATCGCTGTGAAAATTGAGGATACGTTCCGACTGAGCCGGCGTCGAGCGACTCGCCAGTAAAAGGGAGAGGCTCAGTAGCGTCAGGCGAATTGTGCGGGAAAGCCGCATCGTTGTTCCTGTCACTAGTGTATCGGCAAGGGAAAGCGAATTGCCAAGCGAGCGGCGAGAACGCCAATTGCGGATCGGGCACCAGTGGACTTGCGAGAAGGGAGCTGGCCGGGCGTTCTAGGCGCGGAAGGCGAATTTTCCTCCAACGATCGTGGCGACGGGGCCGCCGAGGAAGGGATGCCCATCAAAGGGCGAATTCCGGGATTTGCTGGAGGTTTGCTTGACGTTGTAGGTCCACGGACGATCCAAAGAAAAAATCGTGAGGTCGGCGGGCTCGCCGGGGGCAAGGGAGCGCTTCTTGCCAAGAACGCGCGCCGGGCCGGTGGTGAAGAGTTCCACCATGCGCATGAGCGGGATTCTTTTCGGGTGGACGAGTTGCTCAAGCGCCAGGCCGATGGCGGTATCGAAACCGAGAATGCCGAAGGGGGCCTTGTCGAATTCGACGTCTTTGATGGCGGGTTCGTGGGGAGCGTGATCGGTGGCGATGGCGTCCACGGTGCCGTCGGCGAGGCCGACGAGCAGGGCTTCGCGGTCTTCGCGCGAGGCGAGCGGCGGATTCATCTTGAAGCGGGAATCGTAGGTGACATCCTCGTCGGTCAGCGTGAAGTGGTGGGGGGTGACTTCGCAGGTGACGCGCAGGCCATGCTGCTTAGCGAAGCGCACCTGTTCGAGAGAGGCGTTTGCGGAGAGATGGGCAATGTGGAGACGCGCTCCGGTGAGTTCGGCAATTTGGACGTCGCGCGCGACACAGACGGACTCCGCCGCCGCAGGCATGCCCGGGAGGCCCAGGCGAGTGGAAGAGATGCCTTCGCGCATCACGGCACCGGCGGCGAGCGAGACATCCTCGGCGTGCTCGATGACGAGAAGATCGAGGCTGCGGCAGTAGTCCATGATCTGCCGCGCGAGTTTCGCCGTGGCAATAGGCTTGCCATCATCGGAGACGGCGACGATCCCGGCTTCACGCATGGCGGCGATTTCGGAGATGGATTCGCCCTTGCTGCCGACACTGGCGGCACCGATGGGCCATACGCGGACGTGGCCGTGAACCTTAGCGCGGTCCACGATGAAGCGCGTGATGGAGGCGTTGTCGTTGACGGGCTTGGTATTGGGCATGCAGCAGACCGCGGTGAAGCCCCCGCGGGCGGCCGCCTTGGTACCAGTTTCGATGGTTTCGGAGTTTTCCTGGCCCGGCTCGCGGAGGTGGACATGCATGTCAATGAAGCCAGGGGCGACGACGAGGCCCGAAGCGTCGAAGAGTTCCGCGCCGTTTGCTCGGGAGATTTTTCCGGGCGCGGCGAGTTCCGCGATAGTTTCGCCGTCGAGAAGCACGTCGCGGATCGCGTCAGATTGGGAAGCCGGATCGAGGACGCGGCCGTTCTTAATCAGAAGCATGCGCGGATTCCTTGGATTTCGTTTCGGGTTTGGCTTCGAGGGCGGGATGGGTGCCTTCGGTGGCGCCAATCATGAGGAGATAGAGGATGGCCATGCGGGTGGCGACGCCGTTGGTGACTTGTTCGAGGACGGCGGATTGCGGGCCGTCAGCCACCTCGGGAGTGATTTCGATGCCTCGATTAATGGGGCCGGGATGGAGAATGATGGCGTCGAGCTCGGCGAGTTTCATGCGTTCGGCATTGAGCTGGTAGAGCAGAATGTAGTCGTTCTGGGAGAGTGAAGGCTCGTAGAGGCGCTCGGTCTGAACGCGAAGTACGATGATCACATCGGCGCCTTCCAGGGCCTCTTCCACCCGATAGACGCAGCGAATGGGCGTGCCGGGGGGGCCGATTTTCTCGAGTTCACGCGGAACCCACATGGCGGGGCCGCACAGGGTGAAGCGGCATCCGAACTTTCCGAGCAGGTGAATGTTGGAGCGGGCGACGCGGGAGTGCGCGATGTCGCCGAGAATGGTGACGTTGAGATCGTCCAGGTGGCCGACACGGTCGCGGATGGTGAGCGCGTCGAGAAGGCCCTGGGAAGGATGCTCGTGGGTGCCGTCGCCGGCGTTAATGACGGGAATTTCCAGGTGGCGAGCTACGAAATCGGCGGCACCCGACGAGGCATGGCGCATGACGAAGCAGTCCGGGCGCATGGCGTTGAGATTGTTGGCGGTGTCGAGAAGGGTTTCGCCCTTTTTGAGGCTGGAAGCTTCGGCCTGGAGGTTCATGGTATCCGCGCCAAGGCGGGAAGCCGCGGTCGCGAAGCTCAGGCGAGTGCGCGTGGAGTTCTCAAAGAAGGCGAGCGCGACGGTCTTGCCGCGGAGCGTGGCGAGTTTTTTCAAGGGGTGGCGCTGGATTTCCTGGAAGGGCTTTGCCTGGTCGAGAATAAAAGTGAGTTCGTCCGCGGAGAGCGGTTCGAGAGCCAGGAGGTCGCGAAAGCGATAGGTCAAATGTACGCTCGATTGCACGCGAGGAAGAGCGCGCCTCGTCTGGGAACATAGTTTACGCGATGGATAGGAAGAAAGGAAATCAGCGAGCAGCGAGCGGGAAGCCAGACAATGCCGGCGGGCCGTTTGGTAGAACCTGCGGCTGTGGTGGGGTAGAAAAGTAACTGGCCAGGTGTCGACGCATGGTAGGGGCGGTTGTTGGCTCGAAACTACTCGACGCGGTCCACGAGGACGACGCGTTCTTCGTTGTCGATTTCCGTGAGGCGGACTTCGATGATTTCGGTATCGCTGGTTTGCACTGTGCGGCCGACATATTGGGCTTCGATAGGCATTTCGCGGTGGCCACGGTCGATGAGGACGCAAAGAGAAACGCGTTTCGGGCGACCGAGGTCGAAGAGACCGTTCATTGCGGCACGAATGGTGCGGCCGGTGTAAAGCACGTCGTCCACTAGGACGAGGTCCAGGCTGTCCACTGCGAAGGAGATATCGGAGGACTGCAGCACGGCTTGCGGTGCGACCTTGGAGAGGTCATCGCGGTAAAGAGTGATGTCCAGCGTGCCGACGGGAACCTCCACGCCGTCGATGCCACGCATGGCGCGCGCTATGCGCTGTGCTAGCGGAACGCCACGTCGACGGATACCGATCAATGCGAGGCTTCGCGTGCCCCCACTTTTCTCCACGATCTGGTGAGCCAGGCGCTGAAGAGTACGGTCGATTTCAGCCGCGGACATCAGTTGTGATTTTTCGACGATTCGCATGTTTGCGTAATGCTAGCACAAGTCTGGAATACGGGAAGTGCCGGCGTGCGCGTTCCTGCGGGATCGCTCGCGTGACAGAGAGGCGTGCTAGACTTTCGCCGAGTTTAAACAGGAGAGCCTCATGAGGAATTGCGGCAAACGGAATCTGCGCGTTGCGCGAACAGTGGCGCTGCTAGTGGCGGGGATTTTGTGCTTTGCGGGAAGGGGCGATGCGCAGCCGGGCAAAGAAGCACCCGCGAGAAAAGTTGACGCTCCGAAGCGGCCGAAGCTGATCGTATTGATTGTGGTGGACCAGATGCGCGGGGATTACGTCGATAAGTTTCAAGGAGAATGGAGCGGGGGCTTCAAGCGATTGTTGAACGAAGGAGCGTGGTTTCGCTCAGCGGCATATCCGTATGCAGCGACGGAGACCTGCGTGGGGCACTCGACGATCTCTACAGGTACGTTTCCGGCGAGTCACGGCATGGTGACGAACACGTGGTGGGACCGCGAGCAGCAGAAGTCCGTGACGTGCACGGCGGATCCAAAGGTGAAGAACACGGCGTATGCGGGCAAGAGCACGAAAGGCGGCGATTCGGCGTGGCGGATGCAGATTCCCTCATACGCAGAAGAGCTGAAACTTCAAACGGGGAGGAGTACGCGGGTAGTAACCCTATCTTTAAAAGCGCGCGCCGCGATCACCATGGCAGGGCATAAGGGAGACTCCGTGACGTGGATGGATACGATGTCGGGCGCGCTGGTAACGTCCTCGGCGTACGGGACGATGCCCTCTGTGGAAGAATTCGCGAAGCAGAATCCGGTTTCCGCAGACTATGGGAAGACCTGGGCGTTGTCGCTTCCGGACTCCTCGTATCTTTACGACGAAGCGGCGGAAGGCTCGGAAATTCCCGAAGGTTGGACGGCGACTTTCCCACACGCCTTGCGAGGAAAAGCAGGTAGCAACGCGCCGGACGAAGAGTATTACGAGCAGTGGGCCACGAGCCCTTACGCAGATACCTATTTGACGCGACTCTCAGAGTCGGAAGTGGATGCCCTGGGTCTCGGAAAATCCGGCGGCACAGACTTTCTGGGAATCAGCTACTCTTCGGTGGATTACGTAGGGCACGCGTTTGGGCCGCGCAGCTGGGAAATCCAGGACATCCTGGTGCGGCTGGACAAGGATCTGGCGGACTTGTTTGCCCACCTGGATAGGAAAGTTGGCTCGGGGAACTACGTGGTGGCACTGAGCGCGGATCACGGCGTGGCGCCGATTCCGGTGGATATGCGGAAGACCGGGGTGGATGCCGGGGTGCTCCATTTGCCGGAACTGCAGGAACGAATCGAGAAGGCAGTGGAACGCTATCATTTTGAAAAGCCCATCGTGGCTCGAATGGTGAGCAATGATGTTTACTTTGCGCCGGGAGTATACGGACGGCTGAAGGCAGAACCCACGGCCATGGAGGCGATGCTGGAAGCAATCCGCACCATGCCGGGAGTCTCGGCCGTGTACCGTGCGGAAGATCTGAGCAACGGAACGACACCGATTTCTCTCACCCGAAGAGCCGCCGTTCTGAGTTATTTTCCCGGACGGAGCGGGGACTTGTATGTCTTGCAAAAGCCATACTGGCTGATGGAAGGGTCGCCATGCGGAAATGGCACCGTCACTGGGACGAGCCATGGGTCGCCTTATTACTATGATCAGCACGTTCCTGTGTTTCTGATGGGATTTGGGATTCAGCCCGGTGAGTATTTCGATTCGATTACGCCGGCCGATATTGCCCCGACGTTCGCGGCGCTGACCGGAGTGACCCTTTCAATGCGCGATGGCAAGGTGTTGGCTGAAGCATTGAAGAAAGGACGGAGCGCACAAGCACAGCACTAACCAGCGGACGCGATGCTCAATTCAAGCGCGCCAAGCCTGGTCCGAGCACCGATGAGGATTTTTATAGATGCCTGGGAAATATCCACAGAATCTCCACCTGGTACCCCGCACCACCGGCCAAGGTGCCTGGCTTCGTGGTATTCTCACGGACGGTGAATTCTACGGACCGCGTTGACCTCAGTGTGAGGGTTGGCGCCCTGCGCCTTACTAATCCCATTATTGCCGCCAGTGGAACTTTTGGGTATGGGTTGGAATTCGCCCGACTGGTGGACCTGAATCGCCTGGGTGGGTTCGTGACGAAGGGCATCTCCCTGGAGCCGATCGAAGGGGCTGCCCCGCCCCGTCTTTGCGAGACTCCATCGGGCATGCTGAATGCCGTGGGTTTGCAAAACGTGGGAGTGACGGCGTTCGTCGAATCCAAACTGCCACTGTTGCGAAAATACAACACCCCCGTCATCGTCAACGTATTTGGTTACTGCCTGGAAGAGTATGTAGAGGTCATACGCCACCTTGAGGACGCCGAAGGAATTGCCGCTTATGAGCTGAATATTTCGTGCCCGAACGTCAAAATGGGAGGGATACAGTTCGGCAGCGACCCTGCTCTTGTCGGCGAGGTGGTTGCAGCGGCTCGGAATGCTGCTCGGCGACGGCCACTCTGGGTGAAATTGATGCCGCTTGTTACGGACATTGGACTTATTGCCCGAAGTGCCGAAGTGGCCGGGGCCGACGCATTGACTGTCGCCAATACTTTTCCGGCAATGGCAGTCGATTTTCGGAGCCAAAAGTCACGTTTAGGGAATCTGACGGGCGGGTTATCGGGCCCGGCGATCAAACCGATTACCTTGCGGCTCGTCTGGGAGGTGTACAAGGCGGTCAAGGTGCCCGTAGTGGCCTTGGGAGGAGTGGAAACCGCCGAAGACGCGCTGGAATACATCAGCGTGGGCGCGACCGCCGTACAGGTGGGAACGGCCAGCTTCTCTGACCCGAAGGCCAGTGAGGCAATTGCGGGGGCCCTGGAGAGGGAGCTTTCTAAGGCTAAGATATTTACTTTCAGTGAGTTAATAGGAAAATTCCGAGCAGAAAATGGTTGACATAATGCGGTATTTTTGATACACTTTTTTAGTTTTTGTAGCGAAATGAACACACTATGAGACGACCACTCTTTCTAGCATGGGCCGCGATACGCTGGGTGCCACTGATGTTCCTAATCGCACCGGCGATGGAAGCACCTCTTGTGGCTTTGAAGAGCGAGCCCGTCAAGCCAATCAAAGTGTGGGCGGGCAACGCCAGCTGGTACGGGCCAGAATTCGATGGCCGGAAGACCGCAGATGGGGAGCGCTTCAATTCTGAGGCGCTGACCGCCGCGCACCCCACGCTCCCTTTTGGCTCCTGGGTGCGAGTGGTAAACACACGGAACGGGAAGTTCGAAGTTGTACGAATCAATGACCGGGGTCCCTATCAAGAGGGGCGCGAAATTGATGTATCCTATCGCGTAGCCCGGAAGATTGGCCTGATCCACTCAGGAGTGAGCCAGGTGCGGCTGGAGCTGATGCAGCTGCCACCGAAGCACACCCGAGCCGAAGCCAGCCCAAACTAGACCCTTCGGGCGCATCGCCGACCCGACCTTGACCTTTGACGCCCATCCACGCAGCAGCCTGATTGTCGCGCTCGATTTCGATTCCCTTTCCACAGCTCTGAAATTCGCCGAAAAGGTTGGCGACCTGGTGGGCATGTTCAAGGTGGGGAGCCAGCTGTTTACGACGGCAGGCCCCGAGGCAGTTCGCCAGCTCTCGAAGCTGGGCGCCGAAATTTTCCTCGATCTGAAATTCCACGACATCCCAAACACAGTTGCGGGAGCAGTACTGGCCTCCGCGGCCCTTCCCGGCGTGCAGCTGGTAAACGTGCACGCACTGGGCGGAACCGCGATGATGCAGGCAGCAGCGCAGGCCGTAAGCGCCGGAGTGCCAATGGGCGCGGACCGGACGCGGCTCCTGGCGGTGACGCTGTTGACAAGCATGGATACGAAGACGGTGCGCGAAGTGGGGATCAGCGGACCGGCCAAATCGCGCGTCGTGAAGCTGGCCAGGCTGTCACAGGAAGCCGGAGTCGACGGGGTGGTGGCGTCGGTTCAGGAAGCTAAGGCGATCCGCAAGGCGTGCGGGCAAGAATTCCTGATTGTAACGCCCGGAGTCCGGCCGAAATCAGGCGATCTGAAGCAGGACGATCAGGCGCGCACGGCAACGCCGCGGGAAGCAATTCGCGCGGGTGCAGATTTTATTGTGGTAGGCAGACCGATCCTGGCGGCGACCGATCCGCGCGCCGCAGCACAAGAAATTGTCGAGGAAATCGCGGCAGCGAAGCCGTGAGTTCGCATTCGAACCGATGCAGGCCCGATTGTAGATGGGGGCGGCTACCATTCGCTCTACCTTCCCATGACTGATTCCGGTAAAAGCCTAATCGTCGGTACCGCGGGGCACATTGACCACGGAAAATCCACGTTGGTCCACGCGCTGACCGGAACGCATCCGGACCGGCTGGAAGAAGAGAAACGGCGCGGCATTACGATCGACCTGGGCTTCGCCTTTCTCGAAGACGTAGGGGTGCGCTACGGTTTCGTGGACGTGCCGGGACACGAACGATTTGTGAAGAATATGCTTGCCGGGGCCTCGGGGATTGACCTGGTGCTTCTGGTGATTGCGGCGGACGAGGCGATCAAACCGCAGACGCGCGAACACTTCGATATTTGCCGGCTGCTGGGAGTCCAACGCGGAGTGATCGCGCTGACCAAGTGCGACCTGGCGGACCGCGAAGCGCGCGAGTTGGCGCGACTGGAGATCGAGGATTTTGTCAAAGGAACGTTTCTTGCGGGCGCGCCGATCCTCGAGGTCAGCGCGAAGACTCAGCAAGGCCTCGCGGAATTGAAAGCGGCGCTGCGCGAGGCCGCGAAAGAATTGGCGGTGAAGGACACTGCTCGCTATTTCCGGCTGCCGATTGACCGCTCCTTTGTCGTGAAGGGTTTCGGAAGCGTGGTGACCGGCACGCTTTTCTCGGGTGCCGTGGGCCTCGGTGATGAAGTGGAACTTTTGCCGGGTCAAAAAGTGCTGCGCGTGCGAGGGCTGCAGAGCGGCGGAAAAAGCGTGCAGCGCGCGGAGGCGGGCCAGCGAACGGCGGTGAATCTTGCGGGAATCGAGCACACGGCCATCCGGCGCGGCATGGTGCTGGCCAACAAAGGCCGGCTGAAAACGACGCGGCGCATTGATGTGAAGCTCGAACTTCTGCCCACTGCGCGGGCACTGAAACACCGGGCGCGGGTGCATTTTCACTCCGGGACCCTCGAGACCGTCGGCGAGATTTATCTACTGGAAGGCCGCGAATTGCCAGCAGGAGAAAGCGCGATGGCGCAGCTTCGCTTGCAGGACGAGGCGGTGTTGGTTCGCGGCGACCGGTTCATCATCCGGCAATTTTCCCCCGTGGTAACGATTGGCGGAGGAATGGTGCTCGATCCGCACGCTCGGCGCTTTGCCGCGAAAGACACGGGCCGGAGGCAGTTTCTGGAGACGTTGCAAATCGGAAGCCGTCAGGAGATTCTGCGCGCGATGGCAGAGCGGAACATTCTGGGAATCACCTCGGAAGAGATCATTGTTCGCACGGGATGGCTGGAAGCAGAGGTGAATGCCGCCGCGAAGTCGCTGGTGGAACAGCAATCGGTGCAGCCAGTTTCGAACGAACCGCTGATTCTCTTAAGCGAAGCGCGCTTCTCGCAAATCCGGAAGGAAGCGATGGCCCGGGTAGAGCGTTTCCATAAAGAGAATCCGCTATTGCGCGGGATGACGCGAGAGGAGCTGAAAGTCGCTCTGGGCCGTAGGGTACGGCCGGAGGCGTTTTCGAGCGTCCTGCACATTTTGACCACGGAGAAACAAATCGTGGTCGAAGGCGAGATCGTAAAGAAGGCCGGCGCCGAGATCACACTGACAGCGGAAGAGCTTCGCGCGCGTGAGCAGATTGTCCAAGCATTCGCGAAGTCGGGGCTGGCGGTGCCTTCGGTGAAGGAAGTTCTGGCGCAGTTGAAAATCGAAGCGGCGCGCGGGGAGAAGCTTCTGCAGATACTGTTGCGCGAAAAGGTGCTGGTGCGGGTTTCGGCAGAGCTGATATTTCATCGCAACGCGCTGGACACACTGACCGGCTTGCTCGCGCAGTACAAAAAGACGAAGGGCGAGCGGATCAGCGTTCCGGGCTTCAAGGAACTCACGGGTGTCACGCGGAAGTACGCGATTCCCCTGCTGGAACACCTGGACCGGCAGAGGTTGACGCGCCGGGCGGGGGACGAGCGTGTTATTCTTTAGGGGATTGCTCGAAGCGTGTTCCGGGCCGCAACAAACCCCTTTCCTCGCAAGATGCGCTGCAACCCGGACGTCAAGGACGGGGCGGAGGTAGTTCATGGGTGAGTTTAGTATTTTTCATTGGCTGGTGGTGCTGGCGGTGGTGCTGATTTTCTTCGGCGGCCGGCGAATTCCCGAGGTGATGAAGGGTCTTGGCGAAGGTATCCGCAGCTTCAAGGATGGGGTCTCGGGCGGAACTGCTTCGGTCACGACCGCTCCGGCGCCGGCTGCAACCAGCGCGCCCACAGGAATCACCGCCAAGCCGGGACAGGCACAAGTCGCGCTAAGCTGGAACGCCAGCACAGGTGCGAGCAGCTATAACGTGAAGCGCTCGGGCACCAGCGGCGGGCCTTACGCCCTGATTGTCTCCACCGGCTCGACGAGCTATACGGATGAGGGCCTTGCGAACGGCACGTTTTATTACGTTGTTTCCGCCGTTGGTCCCTACGGCGAGAGCATGAATTCAGTGGAAGTGACGGGCACACCCTCCTAAGGCGCGACGTCGGTCAAGATTCAACATTCCTGCATGAGCTCGGCGCGAATCCAGCCGGATCGCGCGCAAACTACTGAACAATCAGAAAGTGCCGGACCAGCCGAGAGCGCCAAGCTCCGCGAGAACCCGTGACAACGGGAGACCGACGACGTTAAAGTAGCAGCCCTCGATGCGGGGAATGAAGCGTCCCGCGAGGCCCTGGATGGCGTAGGCGCCGGCTTTGTCGTAGGGTTCCTCGGTATCGAGATAGGTGACAAGTTCTTCCTCCGAGATGGGGCGAAAGTGAACGGAAGTGGTTTCGGTGAACTCGCGGCGTTCGGCGTCCGGAAGCCGCACCAGAGCCACAGCCGTAAGAACGGAGTGAGTGCGCCCGGAAAGCTGCTGAAGCATGCGGCGCGCATCTTCCACCGAATGCGGCTTGCCGAGAATCTGGTCGTCGAGCACCACCACGGTATCCGCGGCGATGATGATGGAGGGGCCGATGGCTCGCGCAATCACCAATTCGGCCTTCGCGTTGGCGAGACGCTGCACGAGGGCCTCGGGTTTTTCTCCGGGGAGAGGAGACTCGTCCACAGCGGAAGAAATCACAGAGAAGTCGAGGCCCGCGTTAGCGAGGATTTCCGCGCGGCGCGGAGACGAAGACGCAAGAATGAGCCTCATGGGCGACACGCGGAAAGAATACTACACGGCATTGCCCGACGTGGCTGTGCTTTCGCTCAATGAAGGCGGGAGGCTCGCAGGACAGATAAAAACCGCGAAACGTGGGGCGCGAGCTGTGAAAGTGGTTGTGATTCAGATCTTTCCCGGATACGGCCGACGGCACGCCTCGCAAATCACTGCATAAGATTGATTCAGATACTTGCAGTTTGGACACGACCACATACCTCCCGGACTCGCGCTTTTTCTCCCCACCAGATAGCGCGTGCACAACGCCATAACTCCAACCCACGCAGCGGCGGAAATAATGGCCAGGAGTCTGGCGTCATCCGAATTAAGCGCAGGACCGAATGCGAAGGCACGGCATAAGTAGCCGACGGCAAAAGGCACCAAGAGATAGCCAGCGATTGTCAAGCTTCCCCACATCCAGGGATTTCCCCCGCGGCCCCTTGCATACGAAGCGATCGCGGTAGTTGCGGCAATCAGGAGAATGATCTCAAAAATAGGGTACCTCGCTGCTCAGATGACCACGGATTCCTGGTATTCGCCGAAGACTCGGCGGAGGGTGTCAGAGATTTCGCCAACGGTGGCGTAGGCTTCGACGGCGGCGAGAACCGCGGGGAGAAGATTCTCGGAGCCACGGGCGCGGCGCTCGAGTTCGGCGAGGGTCGAGGCGGTTTTGGACGAGTGGCGGCGCGCGCGGAGAGCCTGCAAGCGCTCTATTTGATTACGTTCGATTTCCGAGTCGATCCGCAGGGTGGGAATCGACCGCTCTTCCTTGACGATGAAGTCGTTGACACCCACCACAATCTGATCCCGGGTTTCGACGGCGCGCTGAAAGTCGTACGCGGCGCGTTGAATTTCCGACTGGACGAATCCCACTTCGACGGCTTTGATCATGCCGCCCATGGCATCAATTCTTGCGAGATAGGCCCGCGCGGCCTCCTCGATTCGATTCGTGAGCGCCTCGATGGCGTAGGAACCCGCGACGGGATCAATGGTATTCGCCACGCCGGTTTCATTGGCAACAATCTGCTGGGTGCGAAGGGCAATGAGCGCAGATTCTTCGGTGGGAAGCGCGAGGGCTTCGTCCATCGAATTGGTGTGTAGCGACTGGCAGCCGCCAAGAATCGCAGCGAGCGCCTGAATGGCCACACGGACGATGTTGTTTTCGGGCTGCTGCGCGGTCAAAGAAGATCCGGCCGTTTGCGCATGAAAGCGTAGCAGGAGGGAACGAGGATCGCGCGCGTGAAACCGGTCGCGCATGATTTTGGCCCAGAGCCGGCGGGCGCCGCGGAATTTGGAGATTTCCTCAAGAAGGTCGCTGTGAGCGTTGAAGAAAAAGGAAAGCTGCGGGGCGAATTCATCGATGGAAAGGCCCGCGCGCAGGGCCGCTTCGATGTAGGCGATTCCGTCGGCGAGGGTGAAGGCGACCTCTTGTACGGCGGTGGAGCCGGCTTCGCGAATGTGATAGCCAGAGATGGATATGGTGTTCCACTTGGGGAGCGAATCGCGGCACCAGGCAAAAATGTCGGTGACGACACGCATCGCGTGCTCGACCGGGTAGATGTATGTGCCGCGCGCGATGTATTCCTTAAGGATGTCATTTTGCACGGTGCCGGAAAGTTTCTTGAGGTCGGCACCCTGCTTCTTAGCTACGGCGACGTAGAGGCAGAGGAGAATCGCGGCGGTCGCGTTGATGGTCATCGAAGTGGAGACTTCTTCGAGCGGAATCTGGTCGAAGAGGGTTTCCATATCCTCGAGAGAATCGATGGCCACGCCGACCTTGCCAACCTCGCCGAGTGCCAGCGGGTGGTCGGAGTCCATACCGATTTGCGTGGGCAGATCGAAGGCGACGGATAGACCCATCTGGCCTTTGCCGAGAAGATAGCGATAGCGCTGGTTGGATTCAGTGGCCGAGCCGAAGCCGGCGTATTGACGCATGGTCCAGAAGCGGCCGCGATACATCGTGGGATAAATGCCGCGTGTGTAGGGAAATTCTCCGGGGTAGCCAAGAGCTTCTTCGGGATCCCCGTTGGAAAGGGAAGCCTCGGTGTAGAGGCGCTCAACGGGCACGCCGGAAAGGGTGGTGAAGCGACTTTTGCGCTCGGGTGGAGCGGCGGATTGGGAATTTGCGTCAAACATGATTTTGAGCGGCTCCGGCGCGCTCTGAGGAGAGACTAATCCACCAGGCGGCTCTTGAAAACTATAACTGGCGGGCGCGGCGAAAGGAACTGACGGCAAAGAAAACAAAGAGCACGGCGACGCCGACGGAAACGAGAATCAGCCAGTGCGCGACGTCGCGCGTCCACGCGCGGAAGGCGGAATTCAGCCAGCCGATGGCAAGCACGGCAAACACCGCGCCCATGACTTCGTGAAAGAGCTGGCGAACGGTTCGCCACAAGCGGCGAAAACCGCGCAACTCCCCCGCGGGGGCGGCCGATTGTGCCGGAACTGGCATCACGAAATCTTAACCCAACCGGTACGGAAGCGGCTTTTAGCGACCCGGCCAAAAGGACAGGAGGGGCTATGAATGGATTGAGGACACCCCCCGCAACGCAACTTGTATCGTATTTCGCTTAGTCCTAGAATCAGGACAGAAGTATCGGGGAGCCAGCCTTGCAACTCGACGATCACCTGAAGAACTTGTTGCGTGAACTGGGTCATGCCATCAACGACACGGTGTCCGAATCGGAGCGCATCACTGGGGCGATCGCCGGGGTGCGTGCGCACGGCTATGACATCGTACTGAAGCTCGATGCGACCATCGGGCTGGCGAGGCGCGATGGCCAGTCCGAGGAAGGTGCGCGGATTACTACGCAGGACCGGCGCTTCCTTGAATCCCTGCGCATTCAGGTGGATCAGGAGTCCATGGAACAAGAGCCGGAAAAGAAGGCGGTACCACGCCTGACGATGACTCCGCAGGACGTGCGTTTTTTAAAATCGTTGCGGATCGCCACAGACGATATCGAATGAAAAAGGTGTTTCAATTCGCGGGTGCCGGCTTCCTCTGCCTGGGGATGCTGGGGGTTTCGCGGGCGGCCGCACAGGATCCCGTGCTGACTCCGATTATTGTCAATACCGCAGCGCCGATCATCATCAACGCGATCAAGCCGAAGCCCAAGCAAGACGGGTTGGTGAGGTTTGTCGGGTACGTGATGCATGCCAACCGCGCGGAAATTACCGTTCGCGCCGCGGGCGATGATATGTCCATACAGACGTTTGCCCTTTCCGCGACGGCCGCCGAGAAGATGCAGAAGATCGTGGACCAGGGCGGCTATCAGTACGGCGACAAAATCAAACTCGAGTACGACCCGGGATCCAAGCAGGTCATAAAGTTCAAGGGGAAGCCCTCGAAACCCCTCTGACCCGGAGGGTGAAATGTTGCGCCAGCCCGCTGTTGCCGGCCAGTTCTATCCCGCCGATCGGCAAGAACTTACCCATCTGATTCGAAATTTCACCGGGCAAGAATCTACAAACGAGAAAGTTCGCGCGCGCGCTTGCCTGGTGCCCCACGCGGGCTATGTTTATTCCGGGGGGGTCGCGGGCAGGGTATTTGCGCGCGTTGCTTTGCCACACAAAATCATCATCGTCGGTGTGCGTCACTCTCCCCCCGGTGCGGAGCTGGCGATCTTGTCGGAGGGTGCGTGGCGCACTCCGCTCGGCGATGCACCGATTGATGAGGAGCTTGCGCGGCGCTTGAAAAAAGCCTGCCCTCGCTTGTCGGAAGACAGCGTTGCGCACCGGCGCGAGCATTCCCTGGAAGTGGAGATTCCGTTTTTGCAGGTGCTGGTGCCGCAGTTCAGCTTCGTGCCTATTGCGGTGGGAACATTGCGCTTCTCGGAGGTGCAGGAATTGGGAGTGGCGCTGGCGCACGTACTGCAGGAGAGCCGGGAGGCTACCCTGATCGTAACTTCGTCAGACATGAACCACTATGAAGATGACAGAACGACGCGAATCAAGGACGAAAACGCCATCGAGAAGATGCAATCGCTAGACGCTCAGGGGCTCTACGAGGTATGCCGCGAGGAGAGAATTTCCATGTGCGGGCTGGGGCCGGCGATCGCCACACTCACGGCGATGAAAGCGTTAGGAGTGAAGAGCGGTGAGCTGGTTTGTTACGCGACCTCAGGAGACGTCAGTGGGGAGCGCGACGCAGTGGTGGGGTATGCAGGAATGATCTTTCGTTGAGGGGTCCATACCGAGCAAAAGGCGCATAGCAGTTTGAGAGAAAGCAAACGGCTCGTGGAATTCCACGAGCCGTGTTCGTTTCAGCCGAATGAGGATCGTTCAGTGCGGGTGTGCGCCGCCCCCGCCGCTGGGTGTTGGGTGCGCGCCGGAGCTTCCGCCACCAAAAGAGGGATGAGACCCTCCTGACGAAGTACCTCTGCCGCCCCAAGTTGCGGTGCCACCAGTTGGAACTCCGCGGCCCGACCCGGCGCTATAACCGCCACGAGGTGGAGCGGGAACTGCCGGAGCGCGAGGTGGAGTCGCCATGCGCGGAGCACTCGGCGTCTGGGGAACTCCCGCGCGGCCCGGAATGCGCATGGCGCTGACTTCGCGTCCAGTAGCGCCATGCACTTCCGGCTGCAAACTGTTCGCGCGCTCCGCTTCCTGGCGCGGAATTTCCGACCGCTGGACCGCGGTCATACTGCCGCTATTGACGTAACGGTGTTCGACAGGGTCGTAGACAATCGAAGAGTTCCGGCCGAAATTCACGACGCGATTGCCAGCGCCCGCCGCGACCATTGTGCTGGAAACGCGATTGGGTGCGCCGCTGGAGGTGACGCCTGTGGTGACCGGCGATCCAGAGACTTTACGCAGCACGGACCACTTGCCCGTATCCGCAGCAATGGATGTGCGCCGGATATGAGAATTTTCGACCGGATAAATACCGCGATTCAGGTTTTGCGCTGTCTTGCCGTATTTGTCGCCTGGGTGTAGCGGCACGATGCCGATGGTACTGCCGTTGCGGACCCACACGGCTGTGGCAGGGCGATAGTAGAAGCCTCCGCCGTACGCCCCCCCGAAGCCGACCGGCGCCCACACCCAGCCGTACACCGGAGAAAACACCCAGCCGCCATAGTGATATGGCAACCATCCCCAAGGCGCCGAGCCGATAAACGTGTAGCCAATGGACGGGTCGTTGTACCAGGAGCCGTAGGAAAAAGGTGACCATCCAAAGCCAACTCCAAACGGCCTCCAGCAGTAACCGTATCCCGTCATGGGGAACCACGAACCGTAAGTGTAGAGATCCGCAAAGCCGGCGGTGTAACCACCGGAACTCGTGTACTGCGTGGAATAGTTGGTGGCGGTGACCGAGGTCTCGACGCGGCCGGAAACCCAACGGTCGAAGTCATCCGGATCGGCGGCACGCGCGATCACGACGTTGTCGGGATCGTTGACCCGGATGGACAGAGATTGTCCCTTCGAAAGCTGGGTGGTCTGCTCGCCGCGCAGTACATTCGCGCGGCCTTGTTCGACACTAACGGTGCTTCCGTCGTCGAAATTATTCAGGCGGAACGTGGTGCGGCTCGAAGCCTCGACGGTAAAATCGCCGCCGGTAAGGCTGAAATAATCGCTGCGGGCGGGATTGACGTAGGAGGTCGCGGTGCCCTGGCGAAGCACGAGACGGGTGATGACCGCTCCATCCTGAAGCGAGAGATCGTAAAACTCGAGAACCGTGTTGGCGCCGAGGAAGACCATGGCACCGTGTTCGAATTCGACTTCCGCACGCCCGTTGTCCGTGGCCACCACGTAGCCCTGGCGAACGGGAAGATTCAGAGGCGCCACCTGCCAATCGGCCTTGGCATCGGTCAGCGGATCGTCGTGGAAGCTGGTGGCGAACCGCACGTCGCCCTGCACGAGGCTCAGCCGCACGATGCGCGCGTGGCTGCTTTCGCCGCGAACGGCGGAAGCGAGGCCGATGCTGGCGAGAAACAGTGCGAAAAGCGGGAAACGAAGGCGACGGTTCATGGTAGACCTCGGTGAGCGGCAAACGTCTATGGAATTAGACGATAGCGCAGATTGCGAGGTTGCGTTAAGGAAAAGAGGTAGTCGCCAAGACACAACTAGGTCACTTGGAGGGAAAGGCCATTTGAGAATTAGATTCCCTTTTTGTGTGGATAAGAAATTTCGATGGGCAAGTCATTGACAATAGGAAGGTTAACCAGTTATTTTGGCGGGCATAGGAAAACCCACATGCGACGCGGATCCACCGTGTGGATTCCTTCCTCGCGGCTCCAATGGGCCTTCCCGCAGGCAGGGGGCAAGAAAATTCCCTTGGAGTGCGAGACGGGGTTGGGCTGTAGAAATTTCTGGGGGGTGGGGAATGCTGAAGGCAATACGTGCACTCATATTTGTGTCTTTCGTTTTCGTATTTTTTAATGGAGCACGGGCGTTTGGGCAAGGCGGCGCGACGGGCGCAATCAGCGGAACGGTGCTGGATGTAAACGGCGGCGCAGTCGCCGGCGCCGACGTGCAAATCATCAACACGGCCACCGATGCATTAGTTCGCCGGCTGACCACGGGTCCGGATGGCAGCTTTGAAGCAACGCTGCTGCCGCCGGCAAAATACTACGTGGTGGTGAACAAGTCCGGCTTCGCGGAAGTGAAAGCCAACAACATAGAAGTCCGGGTGACGGAGACGACGCGGCTCAGCGTGGCGCTGAAACCGGGCACGGTCACGGAGAAAATTGTGATTTCGGCCGAAGTCGCCTCGGTGGAAACCACGAACGCCACCACCGGTCAGACCATCGGCGAGCAAACGGTGCGCGATCTGCCGTTGGCGACGCAAAATTACCAGCAGCTCCTTTCACTGAGCTCCGGCGTGCAGAGCGAATTGAACCAGTCCACGCAACTCGGACGGGGTACCACGAAGATTTACGTCAACGGGCAGCGCGAAGACAACAACAACTACCTGATCGAAGGCATCAGCGCGACCGATTACAACGTGGCGCAGAATTATTACGTGCCGCTGCCGAACCCCGACGTGATCCAGGAATTCAAGGTGCAGACTTCACTTTATGACGCGAGCCAGGGCCGCAACGGCGGCGGGAACGTCAACGCAATCCTGAAGAGCGGGTCGCGTGAATTCCACGGCGACGCTTATGAATTTTTCCGTAACGACGCCTTGAACGCGAACGAATTTTTTCACAACGCCACGGGCCAGCCGCGGCCTTCGGTGAAGCAGAATCTTTTTGGCGTGAGCGCGGGCGGGCCGGTGGTGAAAGAGAAATTCGGCTACTTTTTCGTCAACTACCAGGGCACGCGGCAGCGCAGCGCGCTCTCGCCGGGCACGCAAATCAACAACCCGGACCTGCCGGTTCTTCCCACGTCGCGCGACGCCACCTCCATCGCGGACGCGTTCAGCACGGCAGGCGCGCCCATCACGCCCGATATGATCGATCCGCTGGTGCTGAAGCTCCTCCAGGCGCAAAGCCCGCTCTTCGGGGACCAGAACGGCTACCTGATTCCGTCGGTGCCGGGCTACGCGGCGAATCTCGATCCGAACAAGGAAGCCTATGTGACCGCGCCGTATGTCTTCAGCCGGCCCGGAAAATACAACGACGACCAGTTCACCACGAATTGGGATAAGGAATTCAACTCCAGCAAGGACAAGATCGGCGCGCGGTTCTTCTTCTCGAACTCAGAGACCAACCTGCCGTTCGGCGCCGGCGGCTTGCAGGCTTCGCTGGGCGGTACGCTGCAGAGCAGTATCAGCGCGACGGACCTGGATTTTCCGTTCGACATTCCCGTGGGGGCGAGGTTCCTGTCCATCAACGAGACGCACCTTTTTTCGCCGTCGGTAGTCAACGACTTCCGCTTCGGCTACGTGCGCATGAACTACAGCCTGCTGAACTCGCCGCCAGTAACCGCGGATGACCTGGGAATCGACCGGCCCTCGAACAACATCACGCAGTCCATCTATAAATTCACGTTCAATACGTCAGGCTTCCAGATCGGACCGACGCCGCCCGCGGATCAGTACCAGACACAGAACAACTACAACTTTGTGGATACGGTGAGCTGGGTCAAGGGAGCGCACGATCTTCGATTCGGTGGGGAATATACTCGCGTGAACCTGGACAAGAAGTTCCCGCAGACATTCAATGGGCAGATCTTCTTCAACAACAGCGGAGACTATACCGACTGGCAGAACTTCCTGCAGGGCGTCGCCTCGTTCAGCTTTGGTGGTGGCGGCGTCTACAATCACAACTATCGCACCAATATTTACGGCTTTTTCGCGCAAGACGATTGGAAAGCGACGCGCAACCTGACCGTGAACCTGGGCGCACGCGTGGAGATCAACGGCGCGTTTTCCGACGGCGCCTGCCACATCGGGAATATCGATGAAAACCTTGCGGCGATGGATCAGTATCCGATGGTCTATGGAGCCTGCGCGAACAAGTTTAATATACCGGGATTGATTGGAAGCGGAGACGACAGCACGTTCAACAACGCCTATGCAACGGGAATCGCGCCGCGGGTCGGGTTCGCTTACGACCTCGGGGGACGCCATACCACGACGGTCCGCGGCGGCTACGGCATCTACTACGTGCGCGAGGACGTGGGGACGGCGGACCAGTTGTCGTTCCAGGCGCCGTATCTGCCAATCGTGTTCGGCGCGCTGCCTGCGGGCTGCCTGTCCGTGTATTTCTCAAATTCCGCGAATTTCCCGGCAAATTGCCTGCTGCCGGGGAACACTTCGAACTTTAACGCGCTGCCAACGGCGGGAACGCTTGATCCCAGCTTTATACCATGCCAGGCCGCGTTTACGGGCTTCCCCGGCGGCGACACCACCCAAGCCGGCAACTTCGCGTGCGCGGCAGGCAGCCCAGGCTCCTTACCGACCCCATACATCTTCACGCTGGCGGTGCCGCGGCGGTTCGTGACGCCGAACGTCCAGCAGTGGAACCTGACTCTTCAGCGGGATCTAGGGAAGGACTGGGTGCTCGAAGTTGGCTACGTGGGTACGCATTCGATTCATCTTCGCGAAACGCGCACGAACCTGCCGGCGCAGTTGGCCAGCCCGACGAACCCGATTACGCTGACCGACGTGGACGGGAACTCGTACCAAATCACGGAGAACACAATCGCGAACGGTCCGATGCGTACGCCTATACCGACGATCAACGGTTACGGCGGGTTTCAGATCTTCGACAACTCCGCATACGCGCACTACAACTCGCTGCAGACCACGGTGTCGCGCCGTTGGTCGCATGGGTATTTCCAGGCGGCCTATACGTGGTCGCGATCCACGGACGTGAACTCGAGCGGCAACACCGCCTTGAACACGGCGTTTAACGACGAATCGAACCTGGCCAGCGGCTATGGACCTTCGGACTTCGACCGGACACACCGCTTCGTGGTGAGTTATTGGTATTCGCTGCCGTTCTATGAGAACGCGTCGGGTTGGAAGAAGGCAGCGCTCGGCAACTGGGCCATCAGCGGAATTACCGTGGTGCAGTCCGGTACGCCATTCAGCGTGACAGATTCCAGCGCGGGGACGGCCTTCATGGGCCCCGGCTACACGACCACGTTGAGCGGCAGCCTGGCTCCTGGCGGTTCCATTTCGAAGGGATACACAGGCGGAGGCATCGGCAACGAACTTGCCAACGGCTATCTGAATCCGGCGAACTTCGCGCCTGCGCCGTACCTCTACTATCCGGATGGCAATTGCACCGACCCCTCCGGGAATACGTGCGTGACGCTCTACGGCAACCTGGGACGCAACACATTCCGCGGTCCCTACCAGCAAAACTGGGATTTCTCGATCCTGAAGACGTTCCAGCTGACCGAACGGACCAATCTGCGGTTCGCAACGGACTTCTTCAACATCTGGAACCACGCCAACTTCGCGAACCCCTCGATCAACGACGTGGAGACGATTGGCGGTCCGTTCGGAAAGATATTCTCGACGGTCGGCACGCCGCGGCTTATCCAGTTCTCGTTGCGGCTCGCGTTCTAACAGGAACCACTTGGCGGGAATTTGCTGGGGCGCGCGCGATCGCGCCCCATTTTTCCTCCCGCGACGTTCGCATTCGCACAAAGTGATATGATTTTCCAGCCATGGCCAAAATAGCTTCGCGTATTTCCGAGTTGACCGGCGAAGGCGCGCTCGCCGTCTTCACGCGCGCGAAGGAACTCGAAAAGGAAGGGCGCTCCATCATCCATCTGGAATTGGGAGAGCCCGACTTCCATCCGGCGGCGCCCGTGGTGGACGCGTTGCGCGCGGCGGTGGCCGAAGGGCGGGACCGTTATGTGGCGACGCGCGGCATCCCGGCGTTGCGCGCGGCGATCGCGGATTACCTCAGGCGAACCAGAAAACTGGTCGTTGCGCCGGAGCAAGTGCTGGTGGCGCCCGGGTGCAAAATGGCGCTTTCTCTCACGATGATGGCCCTGATCGAGCCGGGCGACGAGGTGCTGTATCCGGACCCGAGCTTCCCGATTTATCCGTCGTTCACGCGCGGCCTGGGGGCGAAGGCGGTGGCTTACTCGCTCCGAGAGGAAAACGAGTTCCAGCCCGATCTGAGCGAAATCGCAGCGAAGATCACGCCGAAGGCGCGGGTACTGATTTTCAATTCGCCGAACAATCCGACCGGCACGGTATTCAGCGAAGCGATGATCGCGGGGATTGCCGAGCTCGCGAAGAAGCACGACTTGTGGGTGATTGCGGACGAAATTTACGCGCGCATTCTGTTCAGCGGTGAGTACAAGTCCATCTGGGCGCTGCCGGATATGGCGGAGCGCACGGTGATCATTGACGGCTTTTCGAAATCGTTTGCGATGACCGGATGGCGGCTGGGCTACGCCGTGGCGCAAAGGCGCGTGATTGACGCGCTGGACATGCTGGTGCTGAACACGTTCACGTGCACCGCGGAGTTTTCGCAGGTGGCGGCCATCGAGGCGCTGAACGATTCGACGAACGCGGTGCCCGCAATGGTCGGGGAGTACCGCAAGCGCCGGGACATTTTCGTGGAGAGGCTGAATCGCATCCCGGGTTTCCACTGCCAGTCGCCGGAAGGCGCGTTTTATGCGTGGGTGAACATCGAAGAAACCGGAGTGCCCGCGGCCGAGGTGCAACGCGTGCTTCTGGAGGAGGCCGGAGTTGCCGGCATTGCAGGCGAAGCATTCGGCAAGGAAGGGAAACACTTCCTGCGATTTTCGCTGGTAAGCGCCACGCATTTGCTGGAAGAGGCAGTGGAGCGCATCGAGCGGGTCTCGAAACGATGGGGCAAGGTGGCGGTGAGTCGGTAAACGCTCGCAGCTCATTGTTCCCCAGTCGAAGAGCACTGGCAGAAATGCTTGTGCCACTAAAATGGGAAGGTGGCATTTGAAGGTTGCTAAATTCTTGCAGTTGGGAGTCGCGGTGTTTCTCGGCGCGGGCCTCGCGCAAGTGGCGGCCGGGCAGGCTAAGCCGTTTCCGGGTGGTGATGTCCAGAAGACATACGAACGGCTGTTGAAGGGAATCGACAAGATTCCGATGTACGACAACCACGCGCATCCGGGTTTCGCGGACGACAGCGACGTGGATGCGATGGCTTCGCCGCCGGGGGAAAGCGCCACACTGCGCCTGCAGGACGACAATCCGGAATTCGTGCAGGGCGCCAAAGCGCTCTTCGGTTATCCCTACGACGATTTCAAGCCGGAGCACGCCAAATGGCTGGTGGAGAAGAAGGCCGCCGCGGAAAAGGCGGGCGGCACCGGGTATTTCGACGAAATTCTGGATAAGCTGAACGTGGAAACCTGCCTCGCGAACCGCGCGATGATGGCTCCGTATCTCGATCCGAAACGTTTTCACTGGGTGTTCTTCGGAGATTCGTTCTTCTTCCCGTTCGACAATCGCGACCAGATTGCGATTTCTCCGGACATGGGTGTGTATATCCCGCTTCAGGAGAAGATGCTTTCGCGGTTCAAGAAACAGGAAGGGACGGAGGGACTATCGGCTACGCTCGACGGATACGTGGAGTTCGTCAAGAAGACGATGGCGGACAACCAGAAGCGCGGCGGTGTGGCCATCAAGTTTGAGGCGGCCTATTTCCGCTCGTTGTACTTCACCGACCCCTCGCGCGAAGCCGCGGAGGCGATCTACAACAAATTCCACGCGGGAGGAGTTCCGCCGCGCGACGAATACCGCACGTTCCAGGATTACATTTTCCGCAGAATCGTGGACCAGGCTGAGGTTCTGCACCTGCCAATTCACATTCACAGCGCCGTGGGGATCGGCAACTACTTCAGTCTTCACAACGGAAACGTGCTCAACCTGGAGAACGTGTTGCGCGATGCCCGCTACAAGGGCGTGAACTTCGTGTTGCTTCACGGCGGATGGCCTTATTACAAAGAGGCCGCGCTGCTGACGGCAGTGAGTAACGTCTACCTGGACACGTCGTTTCAGTCGGAGATGTTGTATCCATCGCAATTCAAGGACGTGATGAAGCAGCTGCTGACGCTCTATCCGGACAAGATGATGTATGGCTCCGACGCGTTTCCATTCAACGACGCGTTGGGCGCGGAGGAGAGCATGTGGCTGGCGGCACGCACTTCGCGCATGGCTCTTGCCGCCGCGCTGGCGGAACTTGTGGACGAAGGCGCCATCAACGAGAGCAAAGCCCTGGAACTGGCGCACGCGTATCTGCACGACAACGCCGCACGCCTTTACGGAGAAAAGAAGCCATGAGCGACAAGAGCGAATGCAAATATATCCCCTGGAACCAGGTGGAACGCGAAAAACTGAACGATCTGATCGACCGCGAAATGGTGGTCGGTGACAAACTGATGCTCGCCCGCGTGTTCCTGAAAAAGGGCGCGCACGTGCCGAAGCACCAGCATCACAACGAGCAAGTAACCTACATCCTGGAAGGCGCTTTGAAATTCTCCATAGACGGCAAAGAGATCGTCGTTCGCGCCGGAGAGGTGCTGTGCATTCCGTCGAACATGCCGCACGAAGCGTGGGCTCTCGAGGATACGCTGGATCTGGATGTATTTGATCCGCCACGAGAAGACTGGTTGAACAAAACGGACGTATACCTGCGCAAAGACGTTCCCATGCGGTAGACGGTAGGGTTTTCAGTAGACAGCGTGGTTGGAGCCCGTCGTTTTGACCTGGCCGTGCTCCACGGACAAGATGTAACTCTCGCCGGCAGTTCCCTTCCAGCCCTTCAGATCAAAAGACTCTCCGGGAGCGGATTTGTGCACACGGATGTCGCTGAATTGCAGCGGCGTTGCTTTCTTGCAAATTTCTGGGCCATGTACCGCTTCCAGGAAATACACAGGTCCGCCAACGACGTTTCCCTTGCCATCGGGTTCCACCAAAACAGCGGCGTTTTCATCCACGGCGATGGCACGCACGCGGTCCGCCCATCCATCCTGAAGGATTCTGGCCATGAAGACGAGCAGACGGCCGAGGCGATCGCGCTTGACAAAATGCGTGTCGGTAATCGTATCCGCGAGGAGCGGAATCTTCAGAAAATCGCGCGAGAGCGTCACCTTATTGCCATAGGGATCAGCGAGCGCCTCAGGGGAATGGATGGTGTCAATGATCGACACGAACGAAAATTCGCCAAGGATGGCGAGGCCGGCGCTGGAGCCGCCGATGGGCTTGCCCTCCGCAATGTGCTGGTTGAGCGCGTCCTCGACCGGCGTGTCCTGCCAGAAGCGGACGTAATTGGACTGATCGCCGCCGGCAAAGTAAATCGTTTCCGCGAGATGGATGATTTCGAGGAGCTTGGGGTCGTCGGAGTCTTCCCGGCTAGAAAAAACGATGGTGGCCACAGAGTTAAGGGGGCAGACGGCTTTGATTTCTCTGTCCACCTGCTGTGCATAGTCGTCCTCCGTGTCGGCGCGCAGGATGAGAAAGTCCCCGCCGTTGGCGCGTTCGCAGAGAAACTTGAACGCGGGATCTTGTCTGGCGCCGCCGCCCATCAGCGCAATGCCTCCGCGGGGCTGCGCGGTGCTGTCTGCCGCGTTGCCGGTCCGGAAATATTTCCATTTGGCATCCACGCGAGAAGAAAAAAGAAAAAGGCCGCCGATCACAATCAGAAGAAAAGAAAGATGACGCGACTTCCCAGGAGTTGGAATCATGCAGCGAGTATACGGCGAGGAACGGGAGTTGCCGCAAGACTTGTATGCACTGCAAATCAAGTATGGAGGCCGACAAAGGCAGCGTAAGAGTTTCAGCTTGGTCATTGACATCACTCTGGGAGTCCCCCATACTTCGCGGCAAAGGCAGTAACGGAGCACCGGGGATGGTTATGTCTTCTAGTTGTTCGCCGTTCGTTTTTCCAAACTGGCGGACCCAGATCAGCCAGGAAGTATCCACAGGCGCGCGCCAAGCCGGCCTTTAATTAATTTCAAGTTCATCTCCGTTTTCTCAGACGGATGTTCCCGCCCTTTGCGCAGGGTAGAACGCTATCGCCTTACAAAACTTTCAAGGGGGAGTCATGAAACGCAGATTGGTATTGTTTTTGGCCATTATAGCCGCAGCCCTGTTGCCGTGGAACCTGGCGGCGCAATCCAATCGGGGCCGCATCAGCGGAAGCGTGACGGACGCTTCGGGGGCGGCAATCGTGGGCGCCAGAGTCACGATCGAAAACCTCGGCACCCACGTGGTGCGCGTGCTCACTTCGAACCGCGACGGCGATTACGTCGCACCGGACATCGAACCGGGTTTCTATTCCGTGAAGGCGGAAGCGGCGAACTTCAAGACCCTGCTGCGGGAGCGGATTCAGGTGGAGGTCGCCAACGACATCACTCTGAACTTTGAACTGCAGCCTGGAGCGGTCAGCGAAACCGTCACGGTAACGGCGGAAGCGCCGTTGACGGAAACGTCGAACGCCGTGTTGAGCGGAGTGCTTTCCAACAAGGCCATCAATGAAATGCCGCTGCAAGGCCGCGATTTCCAGAACCTTCTTCCGCTGCATCCCGGAGTTCAGCGCGAACCTGGCGGCGGATTTCACACTTTAACGTCGAACGGGTTGCGACCGGACGACAACAATTTCGTTATTGACGGCGCGAATGACAACGACGCCTACTACGGCGAAACGGTGGTGAACGACGCGGGCATTTCCGGCGCACCGGCGAGCACGCTGCCGCTCGACGCCATCCAGGAATTCAACACCCAGGAACAGCCGCAGGCGGATTTCGGAGATAAACCCGGGGTGGTGGTGAACATCGGAATCAAGGCCGGGACGGATCAATTGCACGGCACGGCTTACTATTTCAACCGCAACAGCGCCTACGACGCGCGCAATTACTTCAACCCGACGCCGCAGCCGCTTTCGGCGCTGAACCTCCACCAGTTCGGAGCGTCGCTGGGTGGACCGATCATGAAGGGCAAGTGGTTTTACTTCGTGAATTACGAAGGAATCCGCGACAAAGTGGGGAACCCGTACAACGTGTATACGCCGGTCACGACTTCGCTGGCTACGGGGGACAATCCGGACGGCGATCCCTACTCGAGTATTGTGGACGCGCTCCACGCCGCGGGCTGCGACACGACGCCCTCCAACTGCAATCCGCTGAGTCTCAGCCTGATCAAATATTTTCCGACCAACCCGGGTTACACCGCGGATCCCGTCGATCCAACGATCATCAATTTCAATTTCAACAACCAGCAGCGGCAAGACAACCTGGTTTTCAAGTCCGACTATCATTTCAACGAGCACCACACAATTTCCGGGCGCTACATCTACGCGAACACGAATGCGATTGAGGAAGACGCCTCTCCGGTGCGTTCCGAATGGCTTTCGCAAGCAGCGCCGATTACGCAGGTATTCGGCCTCGACTGGACGTGGACGCCGAATTCGCAATGGGTGAATACAGCGCGCTTCAGCTACAACTACTTCTACGAAAAAATCGCGCCGCTGGACTCGAACGTGAACCCCACGGACTACGGATTGAACACGGGGGTCACCGATCCCCGGCTGTTTGGATTCCCGCGCATCAATCCGAGCACGTCGTACTTCAACTATCTGGGCGGAAATTCCAGTTGGCCGCTGTATACGACTCCCAGCCGCACGATCAACATCGCCGACAACGCTTCCTATACCATTGGGAGGCACACTCTCCGGTTCGGTGGAAAGTTCTCGGACGGGTCGGTGGGCTACCTGAGAGCTCCGTACGGCCGTGGCCGGGTGGACTTCCACTACCTGCCCGATTTTCTCGACGGGAACGTTCGTTCGTGGGCGTTGTCGTTCGGTGATCCTGCGCGCGACGTTTCGATGAAGTCCTGGTCGTTGTTTGCCCAGGACGATTTTCGGGCCACGCGGCGAGTGACCCTGAATTTGGGCCTGCGCTACGACGTGACTTATCCGATCAAGGATTCCCAGAACCTGTTAGCCAACTATGTCCCTGCGCAGGGAATCGTTCAAATTGGCCATGGTCTCAACAATCCGTATCCGACCAATTACAACAATGTTTCTCCGCGGCTCGGTGTGGCCTGGGACATCTTCGGCACGGGAAAAACCGTGCTGCGTTCCGGCTTTGGAATGATTTTCGTCCAGCCATCGATTCGCACGTTCATGTTCAACGGCGGTGGCCTAAACCTGAATCCGAGCGGCTTACCGGGCGTGACGCCGGGGAACGGCAACATCACGACGTATGAATTGACCGGCGGGGATCCAGATCTAATCAACTGGTCGACGTCAGGGACGATTTTTCCGATCAACGATACGTCCATCAATCAATGCAGCCCGGAAGTTCCCTGCAATGTGTTTGGCGTGGACCTGCACTTGAAGACTCCCTACGTGCTCAACTGGAATGTGAACGTCCAGCAGGAACTCGGCGCGTCGACCGTGCTGCAGGTCGCGTATGTGGCGAATCACGGCGTGAAGCTATACAGCACCGTGGATCAAAACCAGGCGGACCCGGCGATTAGCGGTCCGTGCATCGGGCCCGATTTCGACGGCGACTTCTTCGCCTGCGAACAGGCAGCGCGGCCGCTGACCACGAACTGCCCGGTGGCAGATGGCGGGTTGGGCAATGGCGGCCCGTGCTATCCATACATCGGCTTCCTGAACTATTTGAGCAATCAGTCGTCGTCCACCTATAACAGTTTGCAGATCACGCTCACAAAGCGGTATTCCCACGGGCTCTATCTGTTGGCTGGATACACCTATGGGCATGCCATCGATACCGCGGGGAGCACGAGTAACCTGGCCTACGTTCCACAAAACAGCTTGGACCTCGCCGCGGAAAAAGCCAGCGGCGATTACGACCTGCGGCACCGCTTCACGATCGCGGCCACCTACGAACTGCCGTGGAAGAAGGAGTCGTTCCGCCAGTTGCTCGGCGGCTGGGAGCTCACCTCACTGGCCACCGTGCAGACCGGCCCGCCGGTGATCACCTACGACAACTACGACGACTTCACAGGCACCGGCGAAGGACCCGGGAACGCGAACAACGATCGTTGGAATATTCAAGGCAATCCGAACAACCTGAAATGGTCGTCCAACGGTGCCATTCCCTTCCTGGACGCCAGCGATCCGATTTGCCAGTCCGTAGCCACCACGCCCGGGTTGCAGCTTTCGCTGGACTACGCGGGCGGCTGCTACGCGCAGAACGGCACGATCATCTATCCCAACGCTCCCTACACCTACGGCAACATGGGCCGGAACATTCTGCGCGGGCCGGGCTTTGTGGACTGGGATGCCTCGATCGGCAAATCGTTCGACATCTCGGAAAGACTAAAGCTCCAGTTCCGAGCGGAATTCTTCAACCTGCTCAATCACCCGAACTTTGCCGCGGGATCGGTCGGGGGGGATTTGACGTCTCCCGACAGCTTCGGGCGAGCGAACGCCACGCCAGACGTACAAGCGTCGAACCCGGTGATCGGATCTGGCGGTTCGCGGCACATCCAGTTGGGACTGAAGTTGATCTGGTAATTTCCGCCCGAAACGAGACGGGCGAGCCAACCAGCGGCTCGCCCGTTTTGTTTTTTGCAGCGCGTTTGTGTGGAAGCGTTACCAGATTTTGCAGCCCTGCTCACGGACCGTCGGATCGCGTTTCTTGCAGCCGAACGCCTTGGCGAAAGCTTCCATGCTGGAAAGCGGGCCGTTTCCACGGAAGCGCGCTAACGGATGGGGATTGGTGTTGGTCTGCAAACGCACGGCTTCGGCACGCTGATTGGCGCCTCACACCTGCGCCCAGCCGAGAAAGAAGCGCTGTTCGGGAGTGAATCCGTCAAGGTCCGGCGGGCGCTTGCCTTCAATGGATTTTTGGTAGGCTGCGAAGGCGATCAGCGAGGTTGAAACGGCAAGCGGCGAAACGGCAAAGAATAGTTTCGAAAGGCGTCGCACTTTCGTGCATAACTCCTGAAATGGTTTGGATGAATCGGAAGATTCACGAAGCGTTCGCGGGGGAAGTGTAGCAGCAGAGCAGCGATGTTGCAGCCGCGCCGCCTATTCCCTGGCGGCGCACTCGACGAGCGTTGCGTGCAGCAGTTCGGTCAAGACTTCCGAAGAAATTTGGACTAGAAATCCGCGAGTTCCACCGTTAATAAAGATGGAGGGTAGTTCGAGAATGCCGCGTTCGACAAAAATCGGCAACTCCTTGCGCGTCCCGAATGGCGAAGTGCCGCCGACCTGATAGCCCGTGTGGCGCTGCGCCACTTCCGGTTTGCACGGCTCCACTCTCTTCACGCCGATCTGGCGCGCCAGATTTTTCAGGCCAACCTGACGGTCGCCGTGCATCAAGACAATAAAAGGCCTGGCATCCTGGTCGTGCATGACCAGCGTTTTGACCACGGCGTGCTCATCCACGCCAAGTTGCCGTGCGGATTCGGCGGTGCCGCCGTGTTCGACATACGAGTAGAGATACGGAGAGAACGAAACACCACGCGCGCGAAGAAACCTGGTTGCGGGTGTTTCTGGCGCATGCGCTTTGCGCGACATTTCAGAACGTGGCTGGCGGTTAGCGGGGCGGCGAGGCCATCGCCATGTCGCTCTTCGCGTATTTTGAGGTGTCCACATGCTTCCAGTCGCCCCGGATTATGCCTTCGCGAATCTGCGCGGGAGTCTTTCCCTTGCGCGTCTGCTCGTACGCGTAAAAATCTTCCATCTGGCAAACATCACATTCGGAGGCGTGGCGGCTAACATAGCAGTCGAGCAGGCTGCCGTGTCCCTGGCTGCGGTCGCAGCGGCAGTAGCAGGGCTGCTGGTAGAGAACCTTTTTAATGCGGGCGGCAAGCGAGTAGGCGTTGAACGTGCGCATGTCCGAGAAGAGTCCCGGGGCCATCGTTGGGGGCAGCGCGCCTTGCGGGGCCTTTGCGTGAAAGGCGGGTATGGATTCATCGGGCGACTGAGCGCCATGCTCCATAGCGTGGGACAACTGCGACGGAGAAGCGGCAAATTGTGGAAGCACGAGCAGTGCCGCGGAAGCCAGCAACAGAAGACTGGCGCAGCAAAGTTTGCGGACTGTATTCATATGAATCTCTCTCTCCAAATTCGGCTATCTCCACTCTACGGCCGCAACGGAAGAAATTCCAGCGAGTTGCCCGAAGGAGCACGCAGGCGAGGGGCCTAAGGAAGGTCGAGAACGCCAATGCGGACCGGGGCAAGAGTCGTTACGTCGAGGATGCGGTCGCCGTTGAGATTGTCAATCTGGCTGTTGACGATGAAATAGAACTGGTCGCCGCGGATCGCGCCGGTCGTGGGAAGGATGGTATACGGAGAGCGGTTCTCGAGAATTTCTGTTTTCGTAACGTGGAGGCCGTCGGAAGAGAGCTCGAAGGCCGCAATGCGCGGAGAGCCGATGCCGTTCTGCACGGCCACCAGCCAGCCTTTGTGCCAGTAAAGGCCATCCGCGCCAGCCAGCGTGCTGGAAGCGCCCGGCGACACTTCAGCCGAGTGCCCCGAAGCAATGTCATAGCGCAAGACGCCAAAGGTGTCGGCGACGTAGAGAGCATGCTCGTCATTGGAAATCGCGATACCGTTGGGTTGATACAGCGCGCGGCTGAATCTTAGTGCATCAAAAGTCTTCGACTTGGGATCGAAACGATAGACCTGGTTGCCCGCCGTGTCGGTCACATAGATCCAGCCATCACGCAGAACCACCAAATCGTTGAAGCCATTTTTGGCGTCTTCGTGCAGCGGGTAGCGGCTCAGAAGCTTACCGGACTTGTCGAAATGCAACAACTCCGTCAGACCGTTGTCCAGCCAGGAGGCGCTCCAAACCGAGCCATCGCTGGGATCCATGCGTATCCCCAGTATGGGTAGCAGATTGTAACGATCCCCCGCGACAAAATCACTGATGCGTGAGGGCGCTTCGCGCGGGATGCGGAGAATTTTCTTGAGGTGCAGACTGCCCAGATAGAAAACGTCCAGGGATGAATCGTAGGCTAGCCCCTCGGGAATCAGGTCCTTTTCCGGGATTGTAAAGGCCTGCTGCGCGCGCGCGACTTCAGGAAAGTCCTTGTCGACAAGTTCCGTCAGATGCTGGAACTCCGTCGAATACTTGAGTCCCACGAAAAGCGGATCATGCGAAGGATCAAATCCCTCTTTCGCGAGGATGCACTCCTTCAGGCTGGCCATGGCCTCAAAAGGTTCGTGCAACAAGGCGTGCGTGCCGGCGATGAAGTATTGAACTGCTGCGGGATCGGGTGTCTTGCCGAGCAGGCTCTTTCCCAGGGCTAGTTGCTTGCGCAGGTCCGCGTCGTCGAAGGCCTCTTGCGCGAAAACGGAGCGCACGCTCGCGACAAGAAAGACAAAGGCCGCGGCGCAAAGAAAACGGCGCACCACAAATTCCGAGCGTAAGGCCATCCAGTTTCGATTCCTGCGTCAGACGACGGCACTCTTGGAACGGGCGGAAGAGTTCCAAGCGTTGAGTATAGCCGGATCGATCGCCCCGATGCGGAGATCCGAATCGGTTTCTTGCGGCAGAGTCCACCGCCAGATCGCGACGCCGAGGAGTCCCGCATCTTGGCAGACGTTCAGGGCAGATTCTAGAGAGTAGCCGGTCACGCGTTCGTCGCGCGCAGGAAGCTCACCGAGCCACAGCGGCTTGTCGAGCGAGCGAACCGACGACAATTGCCGGGCGAGGCCGTGGCGTGCGGCGTCTCCTGGTGTGGGGTAGTAATGCGCCTGATAAAAATCCAGGCCGAGTTCCATCCAGGCGCGCACCCAATCGAGACGCGCGGCTCCAAGAGTCACCGGGACGTCCGCAAACTCATGGACGGCCCCAGCGATTTCTGCGGCAAATGCGCGAAAATCGGCGTAGTGCATTCGGGCTGCAGGCGCGCGGTGGAATTCGCGAATGCCCCACTCTGGCTCATTGGCAATTTCCCAGGCGAACAGGGCGGGATGCTTGCGGAATTCCTGGAACATCGGGATCAGAATGCGATGGAGAAACGCCTCGCGGCCGGCCGCGAACTGCATGACGCTTTCGTTCGAGTGCGCTGGCTGTTTGCCCGTGTGATCCTGTAGCCAAAGATAATCCACGAGCGAAAAACAGAGTTGCAGTTCGTGCTGCCGCGCGAGTTCGAGAAGAGTTCCCACATCCTGAAACAGGAACGGATCGGGGCCTTGCGGAATGCCAGTTTTTGAATGAAAGCCGCCGCGGCCGTCGGCAAACAGAAACCAGCGAACGACGCTCGCTCCGCAATCGCGGATGCGTGTGAAATCGGCATCCAGCCACGAACGGTTTTCGGAAAGCGAGATTCCCCTGTGGCCCGACGAGGTGGTCCCAAAGTCTTCCGCGTAATGAAGCCAGGGGAAATTCACGCCGAGGTGAAAGGGTTGGTGGTTCATGGTCGTTCCACAACGCGAGCGGCGATTATCGGATCGGAACCGGTTTGGCGAAGGCCACGGGCGTAGCGGCTTCTGCGCGTTCGGCCAAATGCTTTTCGCGGAGATGGCGCTGCACGCGGCGGCCCCACGAACGCACGAATGTATAGTTCAAGGCGCCGCCAATCGCGGAACTCGCGAGGGGAACCATGCGGCCCACCCACTTTTCGGCACTTTCTTCTCCGATGCGGAGAGCAAGATTCCCAGCCACTTTGGGAGCAAGCCTTTCCGCGAGCTGTTTTTCCGCGATCTCCTTGCCCAGGTCAATTCCCGCAGCTCCCGCGGCGGCTAACCACATTTGCACGCGGCGCTCGGTGTCGTCTTCGACGAAACCGTAAAGCAGGCAGAGGCGCTGAATGAGACGGAGAGAAATAATTGTGAGCAAGCTGGCGTCGGGGAGCACGGTAAGGATGCCGCCCAGACCAAAACCCGCACCTTGGAGGAGCGCGATGCGTTGGGCGTCCGCAATCAGGCGCTGAGCAATAGCATCAATCTGTTCGATGGGAACGTCGCGCATCCGGCGAAAGTGCGGAATCCACAAATTGTGCCGGTCGGCCAGATGGCGGCGAAAATCTTCTGGATCGATCTCGACGGAGCGGAGTCCGCGAAGGACTCCGAAACGCAAAAAGCGCCCGACGGTCCGGCTCGCGAGCGATTTGGGTAACTTCCCCATACCGTTAAGCATCCTATGCCGGTTGGAAGCGGTCAAGAGTGGCCGGGTTGCAGCGGGCCCCCGCGGCTGTTAACCAGCAGGGTGCAAAAAACGCCGGGTCCTACTTGACGCGAAGGCGAATTTGAGTAAACTGCGTTTTTCCTATGGCCACAATGACCACATACTTGCCGGCCGAAATCACTGTGGATCTGGAGTATCCGCAGCGGGAGGCGGCGTTTTTCTATGGATTGTTCCTGCGAGGACATTCTGCGGAAAAACTGCGCCAGGACATTGAGGTCCCTCCAGCGGTGCTGGCAAAATGGCATCGCGAAGCCGAGCGGGAGCCGCAGCTTCGGAACGTGTTTTCGCGGGTGCTGGAATACCGTCGGCACGTATTGGCGATTTTCGACACGCTGGTTGGCTCCGAAGTTGAGAACTATCGGATTCAGTAATCCGCGGTAACCCTGCTTGATTGTTCCTCCAGTAGGCAACGTAACCGAGGCATAAGCACGTCTAACCAGCATCGGGGCGTAACTGTCTTTAAATGAAGAAGATTACCGATTTGACGGCAGGGGTCTTGGGGTTTAGAATCCAGAAGCTGTAAAGGTGTCTCCATGCCAATGACGTTTCGAAAGCTATCCCTCGGCTTGTTTGCGTGCGCATTGTTCGCCCTTCCCCTCCTCGGTCAACAGGCACCAGCTCCCGGTACCGATCCCAACCAGCCGTTACTGCAGAATCAGAAGCTCACCAAAGAACAAAAAGAACGGATGAAAAAGACGTACAAGGAGTTAGACAACTCCTTCAAGACTTGGCTGAACGAAGACGTCGTCTACATCATCTCTCCCGAGGAGCGCGCAGCTTTCCTGCAATTGCAGACCAACGAAGAACGCGAGCAGTTTATCGAGCAGTTCTGGCTCCGGCGCAGCAGCAACCCGGACATGCCTGGTGACGATTTCAAAGAAGAGCATTACCGACGTATCGCCTATGCTAACGAGCACTTTGCTTCGGGCATCCCAGGCTGGAAAACGGACCGTGGACGCATCTATATCATCTGGGGCGCGCCGGATGAGATTGAGTCACATCCCACCGGCGGTACCTATGACCGTCCAATGGACGAGGGTGGCGGCTCGACAACCACCTATCCCTGGGAGCGTTGGAGGTATAGGTACCTCGAAGGCATCCAAGAAAACGTCGAACTGGAGTTCGTGGACCCCACGGGCACGGGCGAATACCACCTGACGATGGACCCGTCGGAAAAAGACGCCCTACTCAATGTGCCGGGCGCGGGCTTGAGTTTGATGGAAGAGATGGGGATGGCTTCGAAGACGGATCGTTTCACGCGGTCCGACGGAACGCATCTGCCGACCGCGCTAGGTGGCGAACCCGCGAGCCTGAACGAATTCACGCGACTGGAGTTGTATGCGAAGGTGCAACGCCCGCCGCAGGTCAAGTATAAGGATTTGGAAGCGCTGGTCACTTCGCGCATGGTGCGCGACGAGGTGAAATTCAACTACCGCACCGATTTTCTGAAGGTGACCAACGACACGGTGCTGGTGCCTGTGACCGTGCAGGTCCCCAACACGCAACTGCAATTCAAGGATAAGGACGGCGTCTATACGGCCGAATTGAACATTTTCGGTCGCGTGAGCACTCTGACGGGCCGCATCGTGCAAACGTTCGAAGATCCGGTCACCCGCGATTATCCCGAGTCCCTCTACAAGCTGTCGCAAAAGCAGTCGTCCATATACCAGAAATCGCTTCCGTTGCGGCCGGGACTCTACCGCCTGGACATCGTGATCAAGGACGTCAATAGCGGCAATGTGGGCGCGGTAAATACACGGCTGGCCGTGCCGCGGTACGAAGACGAAAAGCTGGACGCGAGCACGCTGATTCTTGCCGACCAGATCGAGCACGTTCCCGCAAAGCAGATTGGGACGGGACAATTCGTGCTGGGTTCTTCGAAGGTGAGGCCGCGGCTCGACGGAGAATTTACCACCGCGGACAAGCTCGGCATCTACCTGCAAATCTACAATCTGAAGGGCGACGAAAAGACCCACAAGAACAACGGGGTCTTTGTATTCACAATTAAGAAGGGCAACGCGCCGGTGCCCGGAATGCAGTTCAAGCTGACGTCGGCGGACCTGAAGGAGAACGGCGACCAGGTCACCATCGAACGATTGTTGCCACTAGCTACTTTGGCTCCTGGGAAGTATACTCTCGATGTCCAAGCGACTGACGTTTTGGCGAATGCCACCATTTCCCGCTCCGCCGATTTTACAGTGAAGAATCCGGTCGAGCAGAAGACGGCGGCGAACGTCGCACCAGGGAGGTAGACAGGTGAAGCACAGTCCGCTCCTGTGCGCCGGAGTGTTTCTGACCTGTGCTCTGGGTGTGGCCTGTGGTGCGAAGCCGGCCGCAGCGCAAAACTCCCCGCAGTTTTCACTCAAAGCAGGAAAGCTTTCCGGCAGCGTACGCGACACAGGTGGAATTCCGCAACTTGGCGCTAGCGTGGCGCTGATTCCGGAAGCCCCCGGCGCGTTGAATAGCTTTGAGTTCCTCACAAATACGCAGGGCTTGTTCAACAGCGATAAACTTCTGCCAGGCGCTTATACGATTCGCGTGACTCTGGCCGGCTACCTTCCGTATCTTCAGAAGCACATCCAAATTTCGCCGAGTCTCACCACCACTGTGCGGGTGCAGCTTGAATCGATGTTTGCTTCGATTGAACAGCTCAGGCGGCCGCCCTCGGAAAGTACTGCCGAAGCCGAAGATTGGAAATGGGTACTGTGCTCGGCGCCGGGTCTCCGGCCGGTGTTGCAGTGGAACGACGATGACGGCCCGAGATCGGTCGGCTCCTCGGTCGTTCTCGAGCAAAATCTGCCGCGTCCCTTGGGCCTTGTGGCGCTTACTGACGGCGCAAGACGCCCCGGTTCGGTTTCCAACGTTGCTGACGCGCCGAGTACGGCGTTTGCCTACGACCAGAAAATCAGCGGCGATGACAGGATTGTATTTGCCGGGCAGATTACGCCGGACGATGAATCTCCCGCGGGCGGAATCGCGGCGATGTGGCTGCCCTCCGGTTCGATGGCGTATGGCCCATCGAGCACGTTGGTCCTCCGCGAAGCGAAAATTGGAGCAAGCGGGCTGATGTTCCGAGGCGTGCGCCTGCAACAGGGCGAGACTCTCGCGCTGGGGGACCGATTCGTGATCCGCGCGGATGGGCAATACGTTTTGGTGGGTCTCGGGACACCGGCGTCAGATCTGAATGCAAGCGTCAAGGTGGAAACACGCCTCACACCCAATTGGCATCTGGATACGATTTATGCGGCATTGCCGAACGGAACCACGCCGAACGACTCCCTCAGCGCGGCATTCGAAGGCGTGGATGCTCCGGGACTGTTGACCGACGCGCTAAACCAGCTGGACGCATTTCCCGCGCTGCTGCTGCGCAAAGGCCATCCGGTGCTCGAAAACGGGCATCACGAGGAATTGGCCGCCGAGCGAAAGCTCGGGACGCGCGGCGTTCTGCAGTTGGCCGCGTTCCACGATGATAACAGCCACGTGGCGCTGTTCGGACGAGGCAACGGTCTGCCGGCGGAGGAATACTTCCAGGATTTCTACTCGAAAGGCTTTGCCTACGATGGTGGCTCCCTTAGCGATTGGGGCGGCCGTGTGGCCCTGCGGGAAAAACTCAGCGAAGACCTGGAAATGACCGCGGTTTACGCGTTTTCTGGAGCGTTGGTTCCTGTGGCCGAGATGGACAGCGGCTTGCGCGACGGGCTACGCAATACGCAGCGGCAATCAGTTGCCGTCAAGATCGGCACGCGCGTTCAGGAAACCGGCACCCGCCTAAGCGTGGGCTACAAGTGGATCAGCGGAGCCGCTCTTTCGCGAGTGGACGCTTACGGCGAGGCAGAATACCAACTGAGTCCCTACCTGAACGTGGCTGTGCGGCAGCCGCTCCCGAGGATTATATTCGGCCGCTGGGAAGCCAGCGCGGAATGCGATAATCTTTTGGCGCAAGGGTATGTCTCGGCGAGTACGAGAGATGGGCAAATCTTGCTGGTTCCCGCATTTCGGAGTTTTCGCGGTGGGGTTAGCCTGCAATTCTAGTCACGCGGATACATCTGAAAAGCCGTAGCCGTTCTATTAGAAACTGGATACACACCGTCCCGCCTTGGCAGAGCAGCCATAACCATTTTATTTGCATCTAGTTATCTGCTAATAGTCCTACAAAAGATTGGAAGTAGAGTTGCAGCAATCTCCAGTACGAGCGGGTGTTCGTAGTCTAGGCTAGCGATGCGACAAAAGTTGCGGGTCCGGGTAGGGGCGGTAGTGCTGGCGTTGGCGACGCTGGCTGCCATTGTTTTTGCTTGGTACAACTTTCTGCAGCGTTCGCGCTACGACCTTGTGGATGACGGCGTGGCGTGGACCGATGGTCCGGACGGCGTGGAGGCCTGGAAGGTAGCGCCGGATTCGCCAGCATCGGCTGCGGGCATTCATCCAGGCGATGTCCTGGTGGCCATCAACGACGTACCTGTGTCCAAGGCGGCGCTGGTCGGACGACGGCTCTACCGCGCGGGGTTGTGGTCGCAACTTCGGTACAAGTTGGTGCGCAACGGCGAAGAGTTTGAAGCGCGCCTGATCACCACTCCACCACACAAGCCGATCAGCGTCGAAAATTACCTGCGCGTCGTCGGGCTGCTCTATCTCTTCATCGGGCTGTTCATTTTCGCGCGGAGGTGGAACGCGCCGAGGGCCGTGCACTTTTACGTGTTCTGTCTGGTTTCTTTTGTTCTCTATTCCTTCCAGTACAGCGGGAAATTGGACGCATTCGACCTTGAGGTGTACTGGTCGAGCGTGGTGGCCCGCGTGTTGGCTCCGGCTCTCCTGCTGCATTTTGCCCTCGTGTTTCCGGAGAGACCTGAATCCTCGCGCAAATCGCTACTGAAATTTGCGGCGGTCTACTCGCCACCGTGCGCGTTGCTGCTGATTCACGTGATGGCCGCGCTGAATGTGATGGGTTTCGTCCCGACCACCCGGTCGCGGGTGGCGCTGGATCAACTCGAACTCGGCTATCTGGGCTTCTACTTCCTCGCCGCGGGCCTGGTCTTCAACCTCAGTTTTCGCCGCACGCGCTCGGGGGTTCTGCGTCAGCAGCTAAAGTGGTTGACCGGAGGAACGCTGGCGGGAAGCCTGCCCTTCACGGTGCTCTACATCGTGCCTTATATTTTCGACGCCGCCAACCTGCCGTGGATGCAGTTTTCCGCGCTGAGCCTGGTCCTGATACCTCTGTGTTTTGGCTACGCAATTATCCGCTACCGCTTGATGGACGTGGATATTATCTTCAAGCGCGGTTTGGCGTATACGACGGCGACCGCCGCTGTGGCTGCCGTCTATTTCGGATTTCTTGCGTTGATCGGGGAAATCTTTCATCAGCAGACGACGGGCTTTGTCAGCGGCATGATCGCGATCGTCGTTGGGGCGTTTTTGTTCCAGCCGTTCCGTGAGGGCATTCAGGGAAGGCTGGACCGCTTCTTCTACCGCGACCGGCTGGATTACCGTCGCACGCTGATCGAATTCGGACGCACGCTGACGAATGAAGTGCGCCTGGAACCCATGCTCGGTTCGGTGATGGATCGCGTTTCGCAAACGCTGCTCGTTGACAGGCTGGCCATTTTTGTGGACGACGCTCAGAATCCGGGGCAAATGCGGCTGGCGCGGTCTATGGGGGTGCGACTCAGCGAGGGGCTGGACCTGAGCTTCCTGAAGACCGCGAAGCCCGAGTTCGCCAACAATACGATCTTCTTTGAATCCTCCCGCAACGTGGCCGATGTTCCGGATTCCGTGCGGCGCACGCTTGAACAGCTGGACCTCAACTATTTCATACCCTGCCGCATCCGCGAACACACCGTCGCCTTCCTTGGACTCGGCAAGACCGTGGACGGGGATTTTCTTTCCAGCGATGACGTGGAACTCGTCCAGACCATTGCGGGTTATCTGGCAATCGCACTGGACAACTCGCAGTTGTACACCTCGCTTGAGCAAAAGGCTTTCGAGGTCGCGCGGCTGAAGGATTTCAGCGAAAACATCGTGGAATCGCTCAACGTGGGGGTACTTGCGGTGGACCTCTACGGAACCGTCGAGGCCTGGAACAGCCGCATGGAACAGCTATTTCAGGTGGCCCGCGGGGACGCCGTCGGCCAGCAGCTTGCGGGTCTCCTGCCCTCGGACCTGGTGCAGGAAATTTCGAATCGCGGCGAAGCGGAGCAGGTTACGGGCATTTACAAGCAGCGCCTGCTGCACCAGGGCCGCGCCATGGTGCTTAACGTTTCCATCACCCCGCTGGTGAGCAAGTCGGGCGAGCGGATTGGCCGGCTGCTTCTTTTCGACGACGTTACCCAGCGCGAGCGGATGGAAGAGCAGATGTCGCAAACCGAGAAGCTCACTTCCCTGGGGCTATTGGCGGCGGGTGTCGCGCATGAGGTCAACACGCCCCTGGCGGTGATCTCGAATTACATCCAGATGCTAGCCCGCCAGATGCCCGAAGGCGACCCCCGGCAGTCCATCATCGAAAAGATCGTAAAGCAAACGTTCCGCGCCAGCGAGATTGTGAACAACCTGCTGAATTTTTCGCGTACTGGTCCGAGCGCTTTGGCGGATGTGGACGTCAATAGAGTCGTGGAAGAAACCCTATCCTTGGTGGCGCATCCCTTGAAGACCTCGCAGATTCAGGTGGTGAAGCACCTCGGCGAGGGCCTCCCTGCTGTCCGTGGCTCCGCCAATAAGCTGCAGCAGGTCTTCCTGAATCTGTTCCTGAACGCCCGGGACGCGATGCCGACCGGGGGAATCCTAGAAGTGCGCACGGGTGCCCACAACGGCAGCGTGGAAGTCGAAGTGGCGGATACGGGCAACGGAATCCCCCGCGATCACATCCACAAGATATTCGATCCCTTCTTCACCACTAAACCGGGAGGGCGCGGGACGGGACTCGGCTTATCGGTGAGTTACGGGATCATCAAAGAGCATGCCGGGAAGATTGACGTGCGTTCCACGCCGGGGCGCGGCACGTCGTTCCACATGGAATTTCCGGCCGTAAGGAACACGGTCCATGCGTAAAGGTTCGATACTGGTGGTGGACGACGAATCGGAGATTCGCGAGGGGCTGGAGCTCCTGCTGAAGACCGAGGGATACGACGTATCGTCGGCGGAGACCGGCCAGGGAGGATTGTCCCGGCTGTGCGAGCAGCCGTTCGATCTGCTGCTGCTTGACGTCAGTTTGCCGGACCGCAACGGGATTGAGATGTTGAAAGAGATTCGGCGCCAGGATCCCTACATCCCAATCGTTCTGATCACCGCCTATGGATCCATCGAGATGGCGCGCGCCGCGTTCAAAAGCGGGGCAATGGACTACATCACCAAGCCGTGGTCCAACGACGAACTGCTCGCGCAGGTGGCGCAGGCCGTGGAATCGCATCGCTTGCGTGAAGAAAATCTGCAGCTTAAGCGGGCGCTGAAGCAACGCTTCAACTTCCCCAACATCATAGGCAAGAGCGATAAGATGCTGGCGCTGTTCGATCTGGTGGCACAAGTGGCTCCGTCACGCTCGACCGTGCTGATCAGCGGAGAGAGCGGTACCGGCAAGGAGCTGATCGCCAAGGCGATTCACTCCGGCTCGCCACGCGCGGACCGCGCGTTTGTGCCGGTGAACACGGGCTCAATTCCCGTGGACCTTCTGGAATCGCAACTTTTCGGCCATCTAAAGGGTGCGTTTACCAGCGCGATCGCCTCAAAGAAGGGATTGTTCGAAGTCGCGGACCAAGGAACGATCTTCTTCGACGAAATCGCCACGGTCAGCCCGGAGACGCAAGCGAAACTGCTTCGCGTTATCCAGGAGCGTGAATTCATGCGGTTGGGCGGCACCGAGCAAATCAAGGTAGATGTGCGCATCGTAGCCGCCTCCAACATCGATCTGCTATCGCTGGTGAAGGAAGGGAGGTTCCGTGAGGACCTCTATCACCGTCTCAACGTCATCCATCTCCATCTGCCCTCGCTCCGCGAACGCCGCGAGGACATCCCGATGCTGCTGGCGCATTTCCTGGACCGTTTTTGCCAGGAAAACAGCAAGCCGCTGCGGCAGTTCACGCTCTCGGCGATGAAACTATTGATGGACTACGACTGGCCCGGAAACGTCCGCGAACTCGAAAACGTGGTCGAGCGCGCGGTGGTGCTTTCGACGCAAGAGCGTGTGGACGTGGACTTGCTTCCGGAGTCGCTGCGGAGCAAGGAAATCGTCCGTGGAGTTCGCTTGCAACTCTCGGAATTTCTGCCTCCGCTACCCGGTGAGCCCGGTGCGCGCACTGCGGCCGACAATCCCAATCCGTCGTTGTTCCAGATTATTGACGAAGTCGAACGCCGCATCATCGTGGACATGCTGGAACGCACCGGTTGGAATCAAACGGAAGCCGCGGAGCGGTTCCTCATCCCGCTTTCCACTCTGAATCAGAAGATCAAGCGCCTGGGCATCGACGTGCGCCGGCGTGGCCGCGTGGATGAGGGTCAGGTGGCATTGCAGGGCAAGTAGTCCGTTCCATTTTGGAACGCGTCTTTCCTCCTTCCTGTTCCAATTTACTCTTGCTTCTCCTGTTCGCTCTAGGCACAGTTACTTTCGATGATTCTGCGCCTTTCTGATTCCCTCTCGCGCGGCCTCCTTGTTTTGTCCTCCCTCGGGGTGGCACTGTGGCTCTCTTTCTTTGGAGTGCGCGCAGGGATCGCGGGAAGATTCGCGGACGGGACGACGGCAAGAAAACTCCAACTGGCGACACGGTTGGAGCCGCAGAACCCGGAATATTGGTACAGATTGGGGCATTACCAACAATTCAACCTCGAACAGTCCGATCCCGCCGCATCGCTCCAGGCGTACCAGACGGCGGTTCGGCTGAATCCCGGTTTCACCGAAGCCTGGCTGGACCTGGGCACGACGTACGAATTGAATGGGGATCTTGCTGCGGCGCGTGACGCATTTCAGCGCGCGAAGGAGTCCTACCCGGCTTCGGCGGAAGTCGCCTGGCGCGATGGAAATTTTCTACTGCGGCAAGGTGATATTCCGGAGGCTCTCCGCGAACTGAAGTTCACGTTGGAAGCCGACCCGCGCCGCGCGGGAGCAGCCTTCTCTCGCGCATACCGCGCCGATCCGGATATGGATGTGATCCTGGGCGAACTGCTTCCGCCGATTCCCGAAGCGTATATGGACGCGATCGCGGAAGCCGTTGATTCCCGGCAGCTCGCGGTCGCGCAGACGATGTGGATGCGGTTGATGGAGATGCACCCGCATCTGCGGCTCTGGGATTTCACTCGGCTGGTCTCGGCCCTCATGTCGGCCGGGGATTATCAGGCCGCTCGTCGAGTCTGGGATCAGGGTACCTCCACGATGAATTTGGCCCCGCTAATTCAGCCGAAAGGATCGGTTCTCTGGGACCCGAGCTTCGAATCCGGGATCGAGGGCGAGGTTTTTTCCTGGACCTTCAAGCCGCTGGTGGACGGAGTGCACTCGGAACTCGACACCGCAGAAAAATTATCAGGGAACCAGTCGCTTCGCCTGACGTTTGACGGAAAGCACAATCCGGATGCGGAGATTGCGTGCTCGCAGGGCGTGGTCACCCCGGGCGCGAAATATCTGTTCTCCGGGTGGATCAAAACCAGGGAACTCACTGGAGATCAAGGAATTCGGTTTCATCTACGGTCTTTGGGGAATCCACAAATTCCGGTGGTTTCGACCAAGGATACGCGGGGGACCTCTCCCTGGAGTTTCGTGGAGCAGCAATGGACTGCGGCGCCGGGTGTGCATCGCGTGGAAGTGTGCATCAGCAGGGAACCCAGCACAAACGCAGACATTCACATCTCCGGCGACGCCTGGGTGGATGACGTGACGCTGGTACCTGAGGCTGCGGAGCACCAGCGGCCATGAATGCGTTGCGTGTAGGCATCTGTGTGCTGCTGACCTTCAGCGTGCTGGCGTTTGGCGCCGTGGAGGAGTGGTCGCAGGCGGTACTGGAAGTGGGCTTCGCGCTGCTGCTGGTCATCTGGGCGGTGCGAGTATATGTCTGGCGAAGAGAGCAGATCTTCCTCTCGCCGCTGATGCTGCCCATGATGGCATTTGGGGCAATTGCTATCGTGCAGCTGGTTTTTCACAAAACAGCATCGATGTACGCCACGCGGATGCAGTTCCAGCTGGTAATTGTCTACGGGATCTTATTGCTGTTACTGCCCCAGGCGTTTTACCGCATGAGCCACTGGAGAGGATTGCTCTGGTTTCTGATGTGTCTGGGATTTTTCGTGTCGGTCTTCGGAATTCTCCAACAACTCACGTTCAACGGAAAACTGTATTGGGTGCGGGAGATGCGCTACGGGGGATACCCTTTCGGGCCATACGTGAACCGGAACCACTTTGCGGGCTTCGCGGAACTTCTCATCCCCGTGTCACTGGTACCCCTAGTACTAGGCAAGGTGCGGAAAGAGCGGTTGTTTCTGGTGAGCCTGTTCGCGCTGGCCCCGATCGTGGCGTTGTTCTTGTCGGCTTCGCGAGGGGGATTGGTCAGTTTCCTGGTCGAGCTCCTGGTGCTGTTTGCGTTGTTGTTCATCCGGAAGGTACAAAGCAAGCACATGCTAGCCGGAGGGATATTAATCCTCGCCGCGATCCTGGCGGTTTCGTGGATTGGTTTCCAACAGGCCCTCCAGAGATTTAGCAATGCGTCGGCCTCGGAGGTAACCAGCGGGAAACGGGCCTCGATGCGACTCGATACCTGGCACATTTTCCTGGATCACCCTTATCTGGGCAGTGGCTTGGGGACCCTGGAGATGGTCTTTCCGCCGTACGAGACTCATTACGACGCCAAGATCGTGAATCATACCCACAACGATTATTTGGAGGCGCTTGCGGAGACCGGAGTCCCGGGCGGCCTGATCTGCCTGTGGTTTATCGCGATTCTTTTCCTCGAATCCATCCGCGGGCTGCGAGATCTCGGGCGGTCCTTCGGGGGGGCGTTGCATTTGACTGGCTTGGTGGGGTGTTGCGGAATACTGGTGCACAGCCTGGTGGACTTTAACCTGCACATACCGTCTAATGCCCTACTTTTTTTCCTCTCCGCACACCTGGCGACGGTTCGCTGGCAGCCGGACTCCCCGGGAACCGCCGAAGCGGTGGCCAGCCGTATCCGAAAAAGAAAACAAGAGGTTACATGAAGAAATCAAACTGTATAATACTCTCGGGGGGTTACCCATTCTAATGGTCCCATTTATCACTGTGGGGCGCCGCTACCCTTTTCCTTGGGTGCTTGCGGTATGCCTGCTGGGGACGTCCGTTAATGCGAGGGCGCAGGACAACCCGACGGTTGGGCAGACTCCTCAACAAGTGAATGATCGAATTCGCACCCTGACGATGGGGGAGCACGAATCGACGCACGACTACGTTATCGGGGAAGGCGACGTCCTCTCGCTTTCTGTTTTCGACGTTCCGGAACTCTCCAAGGATTTGCGGGTCAGTGAGACCGGTACGATCAGCATTCCACTCGTCCCGGTGCGATTGCGAGTGGCCGGTTTAACGGAAACTCAGGCCGAACAAAAGATTGCAGAAGTGTTGGAAGCCGATGGCCTGGTGACGCACGCGGACGTGGGCGTGGTGGTGAAAGAGCACCGGAGCCAGCCGATTACCGTTGTCGGCGCTGTCCAGCATCCAATGGTCTACCAGGCCGACCACCAGGTGACGCTGTTGGAAGTTCTGGCGGAAGCCGGAGGGATTTCAAACGACGCGGGAGACACGGTCATCGTGACCCGACGCTCCCCGACGAGTTTCACGGAGATTGCGAATCCCCACCCGATTGCCCGGCTTTCGGCCCCTGGCGCCGGGGAGCCACCTCCGCTTGAAGATACCCGGCCTGTGCCCGCTAGCAGCCAGAATAATGCTCCCGCGAAGAACTCCAGCGGGTTCCCCTCCGCTGAGGAAACCGGGAAGGCCAATTCATCGGCGCCGGCAACAAGTGCCGACCAGACTGCCGTGGGAGCCAATGCCGGTGCCACGTCTATCACCATCAACCTCAACGAATTGCTGGAGGCGGGTGATACGCGCAACAACATCACTTTGCAGTCTGGAGACGTGGTTACTGTGCCTCACGCGGGGATCGTATATGTTCTCGGGGCGGTGACCCGTCCGGGGGGATTCGTACTGGCCAACGACCGCACGCAGCTCACGACTTTGAAGGTGCTCTCCCTTGCGGGTGGGCTGACGCGGATCGCCAAACTGAATCACGCCGTGATTATTCGCAAGGATGACAACGGGAAACAGAGCGAGACGGAAATTGATTTAAAGAAAGTTTTGGATCGCCAATCGGAAGATATCGCCATGCGCGCGAGCGATATTCTGTATATTCCGGACGACCGGACTAAGGAAGTGCTGTTGCGCGCCGCGGAACTTGCCATTGCGGTTGGATCCGCCGTGGCAATTTTCCGGTTGGCGTACCACTAAGAGCGGATTATGAGCGACAACGGCAAGCTGATTCCAGGCGATTCCGGAAGCCACGGCCCGGTGGAAGTGATCCCGGGCTCGCAGCGATTGCCGGCGATCGACCTCTCGCCGCGCGAGCCCCATCTCTACGATTACCTTCTGATTCTGCGTAAGCATCAGTGGCTGATCCTGTCGTTCCTGCTTACCGTAGTCACCATCGTAAGCATCGCCACCTTTCGAATGCGTCCCGTCTACATTGCACGAGCCACCGTGGAGATCGACCGCGAAAACTCCAATATTCTTCCGTTTCAGGGGGCCGACAGTTACGACTACATGCTGGACCTCGACAGCTACATCGAAACGCAAACAAAGGTCCTCACCAGCGAGACGCTGGCTTTGCAGACCATCCGCAATGGATTCGCGGAGAGCCCGGAACTCTCGAGCGGCGGCAAGCCTTCCGAAGCGATCGCCACGGGAACCCTGGCCAACCAGAAACGCCCACCCGAAGTGGCCGCTTTCCTGGCTAGCCTGAGCGTCAAGCGCATCCCCAACGCACATTTGCTGGAAGTGACGTATGAGTCCACCGATCCGCAATTCGCGGCCCGCATTCTCAACGCGCACTTGGAGAACTTCAAGCAGCAGAACATTCAGAGCCGCTATGAGGCGACGCTCGAAGCTACAAAGTTCCTGACCAGCCAGCTCAACGAATTGAAGCAGACCGTGAAGCAATCGGAAGATGCGCGGATCAATTACGAGCGGCAGAACCAGATCTGGAGCCTCGACGATAAGTCGAATATCACCACAGAGCGCCTGGCGGATCTCGACAAGCAACTAACCGAAGCACAGGGAGAGACGCTCAAAAAGCAAGCGCTCTATGAATACGCCAAGGAGGGGGATATCGAAGCAGTCCCCGAAATCCGTGCCGACTCCCTGTTGCAGGACCTGCAAAAGAGGCGCGCCGATCTGGCGGTTTCCTACACCGAGGCTGTGAGTCAATACGGGCCCAATTTCCCCAAGGTGCAGAGGCTTCAGGCGCAGATGAAGGAGACCGACGACCAGATTGCGAAGGAAAGCCGCGGCATCGTCTTGCAGCTCGAGAGCGACTATCGCGAGGCCAAACAAAAAGAGGAATTGATCCGGCAGGCGTTGGACCAGCAGAAGGCCGAGACGAACAACATGGCCGAGAAGATGGTCCAATACAACATTCTGAAACGCGAATCGGAAGCGGACAAGGCGCTCTATGAAGGCCTGCTGACCAAACTGAAAGAAGCGGGCATCTCCGAAGGGTTGAAATCCTCAAATATCCGCGTGGTCGATCCCGCGATGATCCCTTCGTACCCGTCGCGTCCGGCGAAGGCGCGAAACATCGCCCTGGCCTTCCTGGTCGGGCTGGTCGGGGGGATCGGGCTTGCTCTCCTGAGAGAGTATCTGGACAACACGGTAAAGACACCGGATGACATCGAATTGTTGGCCCGCTTGCCAAGTCTGGCGGTTGTGCCGACCTTCGGCGACGGCGCCCCCTCCAAGCGGCGAAAAGGCCTGTTCGGCGGTTTCGCCTCGAATGGCCATGAGAAGCACATCGAGCTCGTTGCTCAGCATCTGCCGAAGTCACAGATGTCGGAAGCATTTCGCGCGTTGCGAACGGCTATCCTGCTGTCCCAGCCCGAGCATCCGCCCCAGGTCATCCTGGTGACGAGCGCGCTGCCTCGCGAAGGCAAGACCACGGCGGCGGCGAACCTCGCGGTTACCCTGGCGCAGTTAGGGGACAAGACCGTTCTGGTGGATGCCGACCTGCGGAAGCCCGGCGTAGGACGCTTGTTGAATCTTGGCTCAGGCAAGTACGCCGGATTAAGCTCCTATTTGGCCGGAGTCTCCACGCTGGACCTGGTCACCGTACCGCATCCGGCGATTCCAAACCTGGCCGCAATCCCCACCGGGCCGCTGCCACCTAACCCCGCGGACCTGCTCTCCTCCCACAAATTGGCGGAGGCGATCGCCGAACTACGCACGAAATACAAATTCATCGTGATTGATTCACCTCCCATCATGGCAGCGACGGATGCGGTGATCTTGTCAGTGCAGACCGATGGCGTGCTACTGGTAGTGCGCTCCGGCGAGACGCCGAAAGAAGCTTTCACGCGTACACGGGATTTGCTGACCAGCGTCAAAAGCCGGCTGCTGGGAGTGGTGCTGAACGCGGTGGACGCGAGCGCGCCGGATTACTACTACTCGTACCGCTACTATCCTTATTCGTACGGCTACGGGCCGCAAGAAGCTCTGGAAATGAATCAGGACGAACTCCCCGCCCATGTACCAACCCGGCCTTCGGATCTAGACGACTCAGACAAACTCTAGGAGGAAGTGTGCGATACCTCATCACGGGCGGCGCCGGATTTATCGGCTCACACCTCGCGGAACGCCTGCTAAGCAACGGCGAGCAAGTTGTGCTGCTCGACAATCTTTCCACCGGCAGCATGGAAAACATTCGGCATCTCAAAGGCTCGGATCGCCTCGAATACCATCTTGACGGCATCGAAAACCGGCAATTGCTGGCGGAACTCGTGGATGATGCGGACGTCATCGTGCATTTTGCGGCCGCCGTGGGCGTGAAGCTGATCGTCGAAAGCCCGGTGCGTACTATCGAGACCAATGTGAACGGCACGCAATTGATCCTGGATGCGGCTAGTAAGAAGAAAAAGCTCGTTCTGATTGCTTCCACCTCGGAAGTCTACGGCAAAAACACCAATGTACCCTTTCACGAAGACGCCGACCTGGTTCTCGGTGCTACGACCAAGGGCCGCTGGAGCTACGCGGCCTCCAAGGCGCTGGACGAATTTCTCGCCTTGTCGTACTGGAAGGAAAAGAAGCAACCGGTGATTGTGGTTCGTTTTTTCAACACCGTGGGGCCGCGGCAAACCGGCCGCTACGGAATGGTGCTTCCGAATTTCGTGAAGAGAGCGCTGGACGATGCGCCTATTGAGGTTTACGGGAACGGGAAGCAGTCGCGTTGCTTCTGCGACGTGCGCGACACCGTCGAAGCACTATTGCGGCTTATCCCACTGGACCAGGCCGTCGGAGAGGTCATCAACATCGGCAACACGGAAGAAGTCACCATCGAGAATCTGGCCAAGCTGGTGAAACAGAGGACCGGAAGCGCGTCTCCTATTCAATTTGTGCCCTACGACAAAGCCTACGAGCCGGGCTTTGAGGACATGATGCGGCGCGTTCCCTCGATCGACAAATTGCACGGGTTGACGGGTTTTCGGCCGCAAACCAGCCTCTCGGAGATCATTGATCGAGTCTCCGCGTACTTCCGGCAAAAAGAGGGCCTGCTCTCCGGAGCGGCAACGGCAAATCGTTCCGCCGGCTGATCGGCGGGGAAGCTTTGTGGCTTTAAAGCATTATGAATAAATTGCTTAGTCATGATTTAGTAGAATACCTTCCTGAGGCTCGTATTGTGCCCCTGCCCGCTTCACGAGAACTGGATTCGGCAATCCGGCAGGCGATTCCACTTGTCGTTTAAGGTGGGTGCGGCGTCTTTGAAGACTCAGCTCCAGGGCAAGTCCACTTCGTTTGAGCGCTGGCTCCTTTTTTTCTTTCTAATTACTTTGCCGTTTCTGAATCCATGGGTTCGAGGGGATGGTGTGGGCTATTACGCCTACGCGCGGGCCCCACTGATTGAGCACTCGCTGGATTTCACTCACGACTACCAGTTCGCCAACTCGAGTTTTAGGGACATGCGCATCAACGAAAACGGACTGCCCCGGTCCGAATACCGCACGCGAACTGGTCATCTGGACAATCACTTCACGGTCGGTCCAGCGTTGCTGTGGTCGCCATTTCTGTTGACGGCGCACGCGGGTGTGCTGGCAGCCCGCAGTCTGGGCTCCAGCGTTCCGGCGAATGGTTTTTCCGCTCCGTACCGCTACGCCATGGCCGTCGGGACGGCCGTATACGGCTTTCTGGGGCTGTTGCTGTCTTTCTGGCTCGCACGCAAATACGTGAGCCCGGTCTGGGCATTTATCGCCACGCTCGGGATATGGGGAGCAAGTTCGCTGGTCGTCTATATGTACTTCAACCCATCGTGGTCCCATGCGCATTCAGCGTTCACGGTGGCTCTTTTTCTGTGGTATTGGGAACGCACTAGCGAGCAGCGCAGCACGTGGCAATGGGTCATCCTGGGATTGATCACCGGCCTGATGTTGAATGTCTATTATCCAAACCTTATGGTGGTCACGGTTCTTCTGTTGGAGGCGCTGTGGCAGTATGCGGCGATCTTCCAAGCCGGTCCTACGGGACGCGGTCGCTTGCTCTCATTGCTCTCGCGGCAGCTTTTGTTTGGAGCCGTTGTCTGCCTGGGCCTCTTACCAACGTTTATCTCCCGCGCGATCGTGTATGGCGGCCCGTTCGAAACCGGGTACCTCTCCATCCGCGATTTTCTCTGGCGCTCTCCCGCCTTTCTGGAAGTGCTGTTCTCCTCGAATCACGGCTTACTGTCCTGGACGCCGGTATTAATTTTCTCGCTGGCAGGCTTAATTCTGTTCGCCAAGCGGGTTCCGCAGGTGGGCATTCCGTTTTTGACCGCGACCGCCGCTTTCTATCTGTTTATCGGGCTGTACCCCGATTGGGCGGGTATCTCGTCCTACGGAAACCGGTTCTTTATTTCCCTCACGGCGATTTTCATTCTCGGCCTCGGGGTAACGCTGGAGGCGGTAGCGAAGGGCTTCGCGACGCAACGGAGGGCAATCGTGCTTTCGGCAACAACGCTGGGCTGCCTGGTCCTTTGGAACTTTGGAATGATCTATCAGTGGGGCACGCATTTGATCCCAGCGCGGGGGCCAATTTCCTTTTCCGAGGCTGCCTACAACCAGTTCCATGTCGTTCCGCGGCAGGTTGCCAGCCAGCTAAAATCCTATTTCTTCCGGCGCAGCGACCTGATGCAGCAGATCGAGCAAAGAGACGTCGACCAGATGAAGAAGAACGAGCATCCGTAGAGTCAGTCGCGGCCTGCGGAGCAGGCTACCCGACTTTGAGGCTCGTTTGCTTGCATACGAATCTGCTACCCTTGGGATGCAACGAAATTCCAGGGAAATTCCTGCTTAGCCATGGCTTCGGTGACTTCCAATCCGTCTGCCCCAAGCACGCTGGCTCCGCCCGGCGCCGGGCGTCTGACCTTGCGGATTGAGCCGCCGCGAAAGTGGCTGGAGTTGCGGCTGAAAGAACTCTGGACATATCGCGAACTCTTATATTTCTTCGTCTGGCGGGACGTCAAGATTCGCTACAAGCAGACTGCCATTGGTGTCGCCTGGGTGATCGTGCAACCTCTCCTGACGATGCTCGTGGCTACGCTGTTTTTTGGAAAGCTTGCCAAACTTCCGTCGCAGGGCTTGCCGTATTCCGTTTTTTGCTTTGCGGCGATTGTGCCGTGGACCTACTTCGCCACGTCGCTAACGGCCGTGACCAGCGTCATGGTCGAAAATCAGCGCGTGATTACGAAAGTTTACTTTCCCCGGCTGGCCTTGCCGGTTTCTGCGGCTTTCTCCAGCCTCGTGGATTTCGGAATTGGGCTCGTGGTTTTGCTGATTTACACTTTTGCCTATCATATCCGGCCAGCATGGACTCTGCTTTTGCTGCCTCTGTTCCTGCTGCTGGCGATTTTCACCGTGCTGGGCATTGGCCTATGGCTTTCCGCCCTGAATGCGCTCTATCGCGACGTGAAATATCTGACTCCGTTTCTCGTTCAATTCTGGATGTTGGCCTCGCCCGTCTACTACTCCAGCTCGATGGTGCCGGAGCGATACCGCTGGGTCTATGGCCTGAATCCCATGGCCGGAGTCATCGACGGATTTCGGTGGGCCTTGACGGGCACCGGCCAGCCGCCAAGCTCCAGTCTCATTGCGTCTGTGGGGATTGTTTTGCTTGGTGTCTTGGGCGGCCTGTTTTTTTTCAATCGCATGGAAGGAAGTATCGCGGACCGTGTTTAGAGGGGTTCGAGTGCGTTTTGAGCGAGAGAAATGAGCAAGGCGTATCAAACTCCACTTCCCAGCTTGCCGAAAAAGGCGGGCTATTTCCCGATCCTCGACGCTCTGCGCTTTTGCCTTGCATTTTGGGTAGCTGTCGGGCACTTCGAAATGATTCCGATTTTCGGCGACCCGAGCACGGGATATGGGTTGTGGCATTTATTCAAGCGCGGATGGAACACTGTTGTCTTTGGGACCCCGGCAGTCATAGTCTTTTTTGTCATTTCCGGCTTTTGTATCCACTTGCCTCATCGAGGAACTGGCAAAATCGACGTTTTTCGTTACTACCTCCGGCGCTACACACGAATTCTGATTCCTGTGGCTGGCGCGTTGCTCGTCTACCGTTTGATGGGCCGGCATTTGATCTACTGGGGCGAAGACTCCATATTGTGGCACTCACCGTTATGGAGTCTTGCGTGCGAGGAGATTTACTATGCGATGTATCCGCTCCTCCGATTGCTGCGTAACACTGCCGGATGGGCAATTCTATTACCCTCTTCCTTTCTCGCCAGCGTGTTGATCTCTGTCCGGCACCGCCATGCAGGCGATTGGCACATCTTTGGACCCATGGGCACGGCAATGATGCTACTTCCTGTTTGGTTGCTGGGATGCATCCTTGCGGAAGGGACGGAATCTCTGGGAGCCCGGAAGGCACTCGGTTCTATCTGGATATGGAGGGGTGGGATTTGGCTGGGAAGTTGGACGGCTGAAATGTTGCACTTCAAGGCGCACATTTCCTATACGCAAACCATGGTTTGGTTCGGCGTGCTTGCGTTCTTCTGGGTGCGCGAAGAGATGATCTGGGCAAAGACGCACACCCCCAATCGTTATCTGGTCGCCGCGGGGGCTTGGAGCTACTCGCTCTACCTTATGCACACGGTAGGGGCCGAACTGTTCGATTCCCTCAACCTGACTTGGCTTCCCAAAGTGATCTATTGGGTGCTCGTAATGGCCTCTTCTCTGGTTTTCTCGTACCTTTTCTATGCAATTGTCGAGCGGCCTTCTCACAAACTTGCTCGAAAAATCAAAGTCCGCGGAGGCAGCGGTCGAATACAATCGAATCCGGCGAGCGGGGCTCCTTCCTTGGTGCCCGAACTTACTCCCCCAAGTGCGGGAAAGGATTGAGCAACAGGAATGTCCACTACTGTTATCAGGGCGGAGAAGTTGAGCAAGCGTTATGAGCTGGGCAAGGCCGCTTCGAGTGGGTTGCTGCGCGACTCCCTGGCAGCTGCGTTCCGCGCACCCCGCAAGCTGTTCCGGAGGGATCGTAAAGAAAGCTTCTGGGCGATTCGGGATATCTCACTGGAAGTCGGGCGAGGAGAAGTGCTGGGTCTGATTGGCCGAAATGGTTCTGGAAAGACCACCTTGCTGAAGATTCTTTCCCGGATTACGCGACCCACGCAAGGATGGGCGGAAATTCATGGCCGCGTCGGCAGCCTTCTGGAAGTTGGCACAGGATTTCATCCCGAACTCACCGGCCGCGAGAACACCTATCTGAGCGGCGCGATCCTGGGCATGAGCAAGCAAGAAATTTCGAGAAAATTTGACGAAATCGTCAGCTTCGCGGAGCTGGAGCAGTTCATTGACACGCCGGTGAAACACTATTCGAGCGGGATGTATGTGCGGTTGGCTTTTGCCGTGGCTGCACATCTGGAGCCGGAGATTCTGCTGGTGGACGAAGTTCTTGCCGTGGGGGATATCCGCTTCCAGAGGAAGTGCCTGGGAAAGATGGGCGACGTGGCCCGTGCGGGCCGCACGGTGATCTTGGTGAGCCATCAACTCAATCAGATTCGCCGACTCTGTGACCGCACCGCATGGGTGGATGCGGGTTCAATTCGCCGAGTTGGTCCTACCGGGGAAGTCGTATCCTCCTACGAATTGGCCATGAGCGCACCGGAACGCGGCGCGCGAAACGAAAATTCCGGGGCCAAAGCACAATTTCTATCCTGGAAGATTCTCGCTCCCGTCAGTGAATTCCCTCACCGGCTCGACACGCTGGGCCCCGTATCCGTTGCTTTTGAATTGGACGTGAGCACTCCTATTCGGCGTGGCCATCAGGGCATCGCGCTCTTCGACGCCGAACGCCGATTGATCTGGGCCGTGGCCAAGGACGAGCTGAAACTGCAACCCGGCCGTCACCAACTGGTCTACACTTTCCCCTTTCTCCCGTTGTGCCCCACGGCATATACCTGGCAAGTAAGCTTGTGGGAGGAACAGGAGCAGGTTGATTTGTGGGAAGCTGTTCCAGAAATGCGCGTGGAGATTCCCAACTTCCAGCACACCCGCGATGAATGGAATGGGTGCCTGAATCTTCCGTCCGAGTTTCATATCTCTTGCTAGAAAGGCTGACTTTTGAGCTCCACTTGGGTCTTTGACCAGTCACACTACGATGCATTGAACGCGGCCAGGGAAGAGACGATCAGGCGCATCTTGCCGGATTTGATGCAGCGTATGAATCTGAAAACCGCTCTGGACTTGGGGTGCGGCTTGGGTCACTACGCAAATGTCCTGCATAGCCAGGGCTTCGACGTCTTGGCGGTGGATGGCCGGGAAGAGAACGTAATCGAAGCGAAGCGCCGTTATCCGGATTTGCGGTTTCAGATCGCGGACGCGCAGGATCCTTCGCTGGCGGACCTGGGAAAATTTGATCTTGTGTTTTGCTTTGGCCTGCTCTATCACCTTGAAAATCCCTTCAGCGTGGTGCGAAGCATCTCCGCACTGGCGTCCAAACTCGTCTTGATCGAGGGCATCGTCTACCCCAGTCCGGAGCCGGTCATGGTTCTGATGGACGAGAACACGGGTGTGGATCAAGGTCTGAATTTTATGGCTTTCTACCCCTCGGAGACCTGCCTCATCAAAATGCTGCGGCGTGCGGGTTTTGCGCACTGCCATAATCCGAGTCGCATGCCGGCACATCCTGAGTATCACAAAGGCGCAAATGGTTTTCGTCGGAGAACTGTGGTCGCGGCGGCGAAGGAAGCCATCGAATCTTCGCTCTTATCGACTTGGGCTGATCCTTCGCCAGAGTTTAGTCCGTGGTCAATGATGCCATTGTATCCGGCTCACAGGCGGTTCACCCGTCTCTACGGAGCAGTCGATCGGTTGTTCGTGGACCTAAAACGGCGCGCCGATCGCCACTGAGGACGGCCTGCCATGGCAAACGTTGCAACAATATGCTGACCTTCTTCTCCACTCCAAAGCCGTTCGCCGGTCACGTTGACGTGATTCAACGCAATGCCTTGCAAAGCTGGAAGCAGGTCCATCCGGACGTGGAAATTCTGTTGTTTGGCGATGATGCAGGTGCTGCGGAAGCGGCAAGCGAATTGCAAATTCGCCATATTCCGGATGTGCGGAAAAACCGCCACGGCACCAAGTATCTGGCCAACATTTACGATCAGGCGCAGGAGCTCGCGCGTCACGATCTGCTTTGCCATGTCAATTGCGACATCCTGTTTCTGGACGACTTTGCCCCCGCACTCAGTCGCGTGGCTCTCCTCTCCGAATCGTTTCTCATGGCGGGACGCCGCTGGGACGTGGACGTTCGCAAACCACTGCAATTTTCGAATTCCCGTTGGCGCGATGATGTCCGTGAGCTTGCCCGCCGAACCAACCGCCAGCGGCCGCCGCAGTGGATTGACTACTTCGTTTTCCGCAGGGGCCTGTTTCAGGGACAGATTCCGGAGTTTGTTATCGGCCGCCCGGGCTGGGACAACTGGCTTCTCTGGTTTGCGCTGCATTCGGAGGCAAAGTTGATTGACGCCTCCTGCGGGGTTTGCGCGGTACACCAGAATCACGACTACGCATATCATCCCGACGGAGAAAAAGGCGTCTGGGAAGGAGAAGAAGCACAGGAAAATTACAAGTTGCTGGAAGCTAATCGCAAGTTTAGGACGCTGGACAACGCGACGCACATCCTTAAAGATGATACCCTGCGTCGGAATTACAGCGCAGTGTTTGTCCAGGCGAGGCGCGAAGCTTATAGACGTGTTTCACCTGTATGGTTTCGCGTACTCGATCTGACGCGCCCCTTGCGGCACCGCATCGGCTTGCGCCAGAAAGGAAGCCACTCGGCGTGAAGAAAATCCTCGTCACCGGTTCCAGCGGCCTGATCGGCTCGGAAGCCGTCGAGCATTTTGATCGCAAGGGCTGCGAAGTCATCGGCGTCGACAACAACATGCGCCGGGTCTTCTTCGGTGAGCCCGGCGACACCACCTGGAATCTCGAACGCCTCCGCAAGTGCACTCGAAGGTTCACCCACTACAACGCGGATATCCGGGATCGCCAAGCGCTGGAAGAATTGTTTCGCGGGCATTGTTTTGATCTAATCGTTCATTGCGCCGCGCAGCCTTCTCACGACAAGGCGCGCGATATTCCTATCCTGGATTTCGAGGTGAATGCGCTTGGAACTGTAAACCTGCTGGAAGCCACGCGCCTGCACAGTCCGGAAGCAGTCTTTGTGCTGCTCAGCACGAACAAGGTATACGGCGATTCCCCCAACGAGATTCCCCTGAAAGAACTCGAAACCCGCTGGGAGTACCTGCGTGCGGAAGATTATGACGGCGTCGACGAGAATTGCCGAATTGATCGCACGCTGCACTCCTTGTTCGGCGCTTCGAAGGCTGCTGCCGATCTGATGGCGCAGGAATATGGCCGCTACTTCGGGATGAACGTCTGCGTCTTCCGCGGCGGCTGTCTGACGGGCCCTTCCCATTCCGGCGTCGAACTCCATGGCTTCCTCTCGTACCTCGTCAAGGTCGCGCTGAGCGGCGGCACATACTCCGTTTTTGGCTACAAGGGCAAGCAAGTGCGAGATAACATCCATAGCCACGACGTGGTCCGTGCGATCGAGGAATTCGCCGCCAATCCACGGCCCGGCGAAGTCTACAACCTCGGTGGAGGCCGCGGAAACAGCGTTTCCATGCTCGAAGCGATCGCCAAAATCGAGGAAATGAGCGGCAAGAAACTGAACTGGAAATACGTTGAGGAAAATCGCAAGGGCGATCACATCTGCTACATCTCGAATCTCGCGAAGTTCCGGTCGCACTTCCCAAACTGGTCGATCACGATCAGCCTGGACGAGATTCTTCGCCAGATCATCGCCGACCAAACGCAGCGCCTTGCGCGCGTAGAGGGAGCATGAACCAGCGGACAAAACCGCAACTCCCGAGGCGGACTGAATAGTCTATGGAGAGTCAATCCCCACTGGTAGAAACTAGCCGCCTAAGTGTCTGGCTGAATTCCATGGAGCCCAAGCGGGCTCAGAAATGGCTCCGCGGTATTTTCTGGAGCGCAATTACGATCGTCGGCTTCGTTCAGGCCTGGGCCGTTCGATTCACTCTCAGTCAAGACGGAAACAATTATCTGGATATCGCCTCAGCCTATCTTCGTGGCGATTTCGCTCACGCGATCAACGCCTATTGGAGCCCGCTTTTTTCCTGGCTTGTGGCCGCTGCTCTATGGGCGATCCATCCCTGTGGATACTGGGAGGCCCCACTGCTACACCTCCTTAACTTTCTGGGCCTCCTGCTGAGCCTGTTGGGGTTTGAAATTTTTTTCCCCGCCTTTCTTGGGTTGATCGACCGCCAGACAAGAGAGGGTGAAGAAACCGCGCTCAGCACTGCTTGTTGGTGGCTATTGGGCTATTTACTGTTCTTTTCTACCTCCCTATATGTCATCGGACTGGGGTCTACCACCCCGGATATCTGGGTATGTGCCCTCACTTATTTCGCCGTGTATGCGATCCTGCGCATTTCGTTGGACCCGCGAAACATCTTGAACTTTGCGCTCCTGGGACTTCTGTTGGGACTTGGCTATTTGACCAAGTCGTTTTATTTTCCCTTGTCATTTGTTTTTCTAACGGCCGCGGCGTTATTGGCGGGCAGATTTCCGCGCGCGATTGTGCGGCTGGCCGTGGCCTTCGGAATATTTCTAGTCGTCAGCGGCCCGTTTATCATCGAGATTTCATTGGCCAAGCATCGGTTCACGTTTGGGGAATCGGGAAAGATTACGTACGCGGAGTTCGTGAACCCGATTCTTGGGCCGTTTTTCTGGCAAGGTGATGCGCAGAGTGGCACTCCAAAGAATCCACCCCGGCAAATCCTGGCCAAACCAAGAATTTTCGAGTTTGCCACCCCTATCGTCGGCTCGTACCCGTTGTCTTACGACCAGTCGTATTGGATGGATGGGGTAAAGCCTCACATCAATCTTCGCGGACAGTTGCGGATCATGAGGCAGTCTGCGGGTTCTTTTTTCCAGATATTTGTGGTACAGGCGGAGTTCGCAACAGGGATTTTGACGATGTTCTTCCTTCTGGAGGATCGCCACCGTGCTCTAGCCAGCCTGATCAGACTCTGGCCGCTGTGGCTGCCTGGCCTCGCCGGGTGCTTGGCTTATTCGCTTGTGCTGGTGGAAAGCCGATATGTAGCTCCGTTCATTCCATTTCTATGGCTCGCCTGTTTTGGCGCTCTGGCCCGCCTGGGACCCAGACTATCGCGGCGTACCGCGGCGGGGATCGTGCTTGGAATGTTGTGCGTTACGGGTGTGCGAACCGCAAAATCATTTGTGTCCGATCTGGCACTGATGAACTATCAGAAGAATGCATTTTGGGAAGTCGCACAGGGACTTCATAACATGGGGATTGAGCCGGGCGACAGAGTCGCGATTATTGCTGGGAACGCAATCGCCCACTGGGCTCGCCTATCCCGGGTGAAAATCGTTGCTGAGCTGCCTCTGGGTGATGATGAGCTTTTCTGGAGCTCCGATGAGGCGACCCAGCACAAAGTGTATTCTGTTTTTGCAGGCACCGGTGCGCGTGCGATTGTTGTCATGGATCCGCCCCTGGACGCAGTCCGGCAAGGTTGGATGCAGATTGGAGACACCCGCTTCTATGCCTATCTACTTCCTCGGAGCCCTTGATCATTTGGCACTAACATTTGTGGACCGGGTGTCTCGATTTTAGCGGATGTACGTCGTAATATTGTGTCTTACTCAGCAATTTACCAGGGTTTTCCGGCTTGAGTCCGTTTCGGAGGCGTTGGGAGTTGCTGGCAGAAAGGGAGTGGCGGAAATGACGACCGAGCCAAAAATGGGAGTCGGTCCACAGCCACAGATTCCGGGGCGCGAAAAGGAATGGTCTGCGCACGAAACCGGCGCTTCGCTGGATGTGTCCGTCGTCATTCCTTGCCTGAACGAAGCGAATTCGCTGGCATTTTGCATCGAGAAAGCCATCGCCGCATTACGTAAAGCTGGACTGCGCGGAGAAGTGATCGTTGCCGATAACGGCTCGACTGATGGCTCGATCGAAATCGCAAAATTTAGCGGCGCGAGCGTGTTGCGCGTCTCCGAGCGCGGTTATGGCGCAGCTTTGAAGGCGGGAATCGCGGCATCGCACGGCGAATACGTCGTCATGGGCGACGCCGACGATAGCTACGACTTCGGCGAAGTCCCGAATTTTGTTCAGGAACTTCGGCGCGGCAACGATCTGGTCATGGGAAATCGCTTCAAAGGCGGCATTCAACCTGGTGCCATGCCTCTGCTGCACCGTTATTTAGGAAATCCCGGGTTCAGCTGGCTGGTAAATGTTTTTTTCGGCGCGGGTGTCGGCGACAGTTACTGCGGGCTCCGGGGCTTTCGGCGGGCGCTCTACGACAAACTGGAGTTGCGCAGCTCGGGTATGGAATTCGCTCTCGAGTTCGTGATCAAGGCCAGCCAGATTGGCGCGCGCATCTCCGAAATTCCCATCATCCTTTGGCCCGACAAGCGTGGTCGCCCGCCTCACTTGCGAAGCTTTCGCGACGGCTGGCGCAGTCTGCGCTTCATGCTGATGTACGCGCCCAACTGGCTGTATTTCCTTCCCGGGAGTTTGCTCATGGTACTCGGCCTGGGGTTGGTCTCCTGGCTGCTGCCGGGGCCGCGCCAACTCACTCCCCATGTAACTCTGGACATTCATACGATGGTCTTCGGCGTGATTTTCACATTGCTCGGTGTACAGATTCTCTCCATCGGAGCATTCGCCAAGGTCTTCAGCTATGCCGCGCGCTTCGACCGCGGCACAATTTCCCTGCGGCGATTCTTGAAGCGAATCACGCTGGAAACTGGACTCGTGTTTGGAGCAGTGGTATTTCTCGCGGGTTTCCTCGGCTGCGCCTGGATTACCTGGCGTTGGATTGCCAGCGGGTTCGGCCCTCTGTATCAAGTCCGCGAGATTCTTTTCTGGTCCATGTGGCTGTTCTTGGGCGTTCAGATCATCTTTTCTTCCTTTTTCCTCAGCATGCTCGGGGTCAGCCGGGAGACGTATATCGGCGATTACGACCTCAAATAGAGTGCCGGCAGGCAACTTCCGCAGCTCTTTCCCTTTGGCGTACACTAAATCTACTCACCCGGCGCTTGGGTTACGGATCGTTCATGGCCAGACCATTTTTCAGCGTGCTCATTGACACGTACAACCACGAACTCTTCATCGAAGAGGCCGTGCGGAGTGTGCTGGTGCAAGATTTTCCTGCATCCGAACGCGAAATTCTGGTTGTGGATGACGGTTCAACGGATAAGACTCCGGAGATTCTGCGGAAATTCGAGCCGCAGATTCGCATTCTCCGAAAGCAGAACGGCGGCCAGGCCAGTGCGTTCAACGCCGGTATCCCAGAATGCCGCGGGGAAATCGTCGCTTTTCTCGATGGCGACGACTGGTGGGCCGGCAGTAAATTATCGACTGTAGCGCGCTCATTTGCCGACAATCCCAATATTGGGCTGATCGGACACAGCATAACTGAAGTTCTGCAGAATGGAAGACGTCGCAGCGAGTTGGTTCGCGATGATCCGCGCTTTCAAATTAATAGCAAAGCGGGTGCTTGCAGTTTTCGTCTGCGAAAGAGCTTCCTGGGGACTAGTCGCATGTCGTTTCGGGCGGCGCTTCTTCGCCGTATCGGGAGTGTCCCTGACGCGCTCACAATCGAAGCGGATGAATTTCTATTTACTCTTGGCGCGGTATTTTCTGAAGTACTTCTGTTGCGCGAACCACTCACGCTATATCGCCTTCAGGGCCAAAACCTGTACCAGATTGGAGACGGAGATCAGGCCGCAATCCGCCGAAAACATACTGTTCTTTTGGCTCTCACGACGGCCTTGCGGCAACGGTTCGTCGAGGAATCCGTGCCCGCTGAGATTCAAGGCGTCATCCTGGATTCCCTCCAAACAGAAGCGGACGTCTTGCGTCTTTCTCTGGGAGAAGGATCGTCACTGGATACTTTTCGGACAGAGCTTCGAAGCTACGACTTGAGTCACGGCCACGCATCCGCTGGGCGGCGCCTCTTGAAAGCACTGAGCCTTGTTCCCGCGTTGTTTCTGGCGCCGCGTCAATACAACCGTCTTAAGCATAGAGTTCTCTCCAGCTCCCTTTACTCGCTTGCCCGCGAGAAAGGTTTGCCGGTGCATCAGCCAAATCATGTGGACCGCACGGGGGACTGGAACGCTTGATGACCGCGCCCCGCTCTTCCGGAAGTGAGCCGCTAAATATATTGATGGCCGCGAGCGTCCCTCGGCGCCGCGAAGGAGGCGTGGCGGCTATCATCTACAACCTTGGGCGGGAGCTTGAAAACCGCGGCCATTTGCTGAGCTATGTCTTTAAGGAAGACCTATTCGGTGGCGAGAAGGTCTCCAACCGTTTCAACGAGATTGTCTTTTCTCACCGGCTCGAACGTTTTATCGCCAGGGCTCCCGGTAGATTTTCCATCGTCAACTTGCACGCTCCTTCCGGACTTCTTTATGGTTTTCGCAGGCACTGGACCGGTTCTCGCGGCTTGCCGCCCTATGTCATGACCCTCCACGGGCTGGAAGAGCGCCGCGTGCACGTCCAAAGCCGGGAGGAGAAAAAGGGACGCGCATGGAACTTCAAGCTCAGCAACCGGCTCTGGCATCGCTTCTACACCTACCCGCTTTATCGCGGCGCGATTCGTACGGCCGATGGCGCGCACGCTTACAGCCGCGATGTCTGGAACCTCCTGCAGCTCAAGTACAACCTCGACGCCGATCGCTCGCGATATATCCCCAGCGGCGTCGAGCCCCGGTTTTTTCTTCCCCGCCGTTATGAAATCCGTGGCCCACTGAAACTTCTCTATGCAGGCACATGGCTCGATCAGCGCGGCATCTTTTATCTTCGGGATGCGCTGGCGACTCTTGCCGAAAGAATTCCCGGAATTACCATGACGTTTGCCGGGTGCCACTGCCCGCCGGAAGTCGTCCAAGACTTCTTTGGACCTGAGCTGGCCCAGACTGTGATCGTTCACCCTACTGTTCCCTCCGGCGAAATGCAGGCGCTCTTCGCCTCTCACGATATTTTCCTTTTTCCCTCGTTGATGGAGGGGCTGCCCGGCGTTTTGCTGGAGGCCATGGCTTCCGGCATGCCGGTGATTACCGCGGAAACTTGCGGCATGCCGGATGTTGTAGAAGATGGTTATAACGGCTTACTGGTGCCGCCTGCTGACACCCATGCGATTGAGGAGGCTGTAGTTCGCCTGGCGAGTTCCGATGACTTGCGGCGGAGCCTGGGCCAGGCGGCGCAGCAGACCATGGCACGCTATACTTGGGAGCGCTCCGCCGGGATGCTGGAAGATCTCTTTCGTCACATTATTTTGTTGGAAGGCAAAGCTTCCGCATGATCACGCTCGGCCTCAACTATTCCCAGATGCATGATTCCTCGGCTTGCCTGGTGAAGGACGGCGAGTTGCTTTTTGCCGTGGCCGAGGAGCGCATCAGCCGTGTGAAGCACGATGCGCGGTTCCCGGCTCTGGCCATACAAGCGTGCCTCGATTTCGCCAGACTTTCGGCGGCTGATGTGGACGAAGTCTGCGTTGGCTGGCAGCCGCCCGGAGCGACTTACCGCAAAGACTTGAGTCTTTTCGCAACCGGCCGATGGCCGGCTTCGTACCTCAACGTGCTCAATTCGACGCGCCACTATGCCAGCATGCAGCACCAGCACGGTGGCGAAAATCCGTTTCGACGGCAATTTGGGCCGACGAAAGCGCGTTATCGTTTCGTGGATCATCATCTTGCACACGCACTTAGCGCGTATTCCTATTCGGGGTTCGAGGATGCCGCCGTTGTGGTGATGGATGGCCGCGGTGCGTGGGAAGCCACTTCGATTTGGCATGGCAGCAACGGTCGCGTGCAACATGTCCTCACGATTCCCTGGCCGAATTCGCTGGGGCTCTTCTACGCACAGTTCACGGGCTTCCTTGGATTCACACCCAATGCAGATGAATGGAAAGTGATGGGCTTGGCTCCCTACGGCCAACCCGGCGTGGATTTGCGGATGTTTCTGGAGGCAGAAGGAGACCCGTACAATGTCCACATCGATCGCCTGATTGGAAACGGCAACGGTCCGTATGCGAAGTTTCCGATGGGCCTGGGAAAACCGCGTGAGCCGGAAAGCGAGATCAGTGAACTGCACAAAAATATCGCCTTCGCTGTGCAGGATTTGTGCGAGCAAGCCGTATTCAGTGTTGTGCGGCTGGCGCTGAAGAAGGCGCGCAGCAAGAATTTGTGCTTGGCCGGTGGCGTCGCACTCAATTCCAAGGCCAACGGAAAGCTCGCGGCTTCGGGTCTGGTCGAGAAGTTCTTCGTGCAACCCGCGGCCTCCGACGATGGCGTGGCGCTTGGCGCGGCGCTTGCACCATTTCTCGATGGAGGTAGCCGCTTGCCGATTCGCGCGATGCGGCACGCGTATCTTGGACCTGCGTTCGACGACTTCGCGGTTGAGTCGGCGTTGAAGACCTACAAGATCCGTGCGAGCCGCCTTTCCGACCCTGCTGCCACGGCGGCGGAACTTCTATCATGGGGGAAAATTCTCGGCTGGTATCAGGGTCGGATGGAATTCGGCCCTCGCGCACTGGGCAGCCGCTCCATCCTTGCCGACCCGCGGGATCCTGAGATGAATGCAAAGGTCAACAACGCTGTGAAATTCCGCGAATGGTGGCGGCCGTTTGCCCCTTCCTTCAAGAAAGAAGTGGCTCCCGAATATCTTGAATCGGCTTACGATTCGCCGTTCATGATCCTTACTGCGCAGGTGCGGCCGGATAAGCGAAATGTGATTCCTTCTGTGACCCACGTGGATGGCAGCGCCCGCCCGCAAACAGTTGAGAAGGAGATCAATCCACTCTATTACAGGCTGATCGACGAGTTTGGCAAGCGCACCGGGATTCCCGTGATCATGAATACGTCGTTCAATCTGCGCGGCGAAGCGATCGTTAATACGCCCACGGACGCCATCCGCACTTTTTATAGTTCGGGGATGGACGCATTGGTGCTGGGCAGCTTTCTGGTGGAGAAGTGAGATGGCGGAGGCGAACAATCGCTTCGCGAACCTACTTTTGCGGTATGCCGCGCCGCTCTATTGGTTGCGGCGCGTTCCACTCGTGGGCAATCTCCTTAGCTGGACCAGCCGAAAGCTTGTCCCGCGAGAATCGCTCATCTGGGTGCAGATTCAGAGCGGCCCGGCGAAAGATCTCTGGATGCGCGTAAATCCGCGGACCGGTCAGACTGTGCAAAATGGGACCGGCGAACCCGAAGTGCAACAGGCACTAGCGGATCACCTCACGCCAGGAATGACGTTCTACGATCTTGGAGCGAATATCGGTTTTTTTTCGTTGTTGGCCGCGCGCCTGACAGGCTCGCACGGCGGCGTATTTTCGTTCGAAGCCGACCCGGAAATCGCCGCTCGGCTTCGCGAAAACCTTTCCCGCAACCATTTCGCCAACGCGCAGGTGGAACAAAAAGCGGTCTGGTCAGAGACGAAAAAAGTTTTCTTCACGAGAGTCGACCCCAGCACTTCTCCAGATCGCGGCCTTGGCCACGTCTCCGCCGATTCGCATGCGTCGGGCGCAATTGAAGTAGAAGCGGTTACCCTGGACGCGTTCGCCGCTTCCCACCCCGCGCCCGACTTTCTGAAGTGTGACGTCGAAGGCGCGGAAGTCGCTGTGTTCGAAGGGGCTGCGGCATTACTTCCCGCCAGGCGTCCGATTTTGCTCGTCGAAATGCACAGCCCGGAAAATCATCACTTTCTGGTCGAACGGTTTACGAGCCTGGGCTATTTTTGCCGAAATCTTGATGAAACGCATGTGCTCGCGCTGCCCCAATGACGCTCCCGGTCATTGCACTTCTGGGGCGTAAAGACCAGCCCACCGACGCGGTCGAAGAATATTGCCGCTACCTGGGAAGTGCTTTACAAGCGCACGACATTCAGCTGCAGATTCACCGCGTTCCCTGGGAACTCCACGGCTGGCGCGACTCGCTTCACGCCCTGCAGCTGCAAGCCGCGAATTGGCGCGCCACATGGGTCCTCGTGCAGTACACCGCTCTCGCGTGGTCCCCGCGCGGTTTTCCTTTTCGGTTTCATCGCGTGCTGAATATCCTGAAATCTTCCGGCGCGCGTGTGGGAGTCGTCTATCACGACGTTGAGCCGTACTCCAGTGCGCGGCTTGTGGATAAACTCCGCCGTATCGCTCAGACCCGCGTCATGCGCCACGCACTGAAGCTAGCGGATCTGGCAGTGTTCACCGTGCCACTCTATAAGTTGTCGTGGCTTCCCTTTGTGCCGACAAATGCCCTTTATACAGACCCCTACGCGCCGTCGAATAGAAAAATCTCAACTGACAGCTATGAACGCCACGTACTAAAGATGTCCAAGCAAGCGTTCGAACGGTTTGAGGCACGAAATAAGGTCGCAGACAACCCCTCGCCAACTCTACAGCGTTGCCATTTCATTCCCGTTGGGCCCAATCTGCCAATTGCGGAGGTCGCGACTCCTAGAAAGCACCCGAGTGAAGTTCCAACCGTGGGAGTCTTTAGCATTACTGGAGGCGAGCAAGGAACGCGAGAGACGGAAACGATAGTTATGGCTGCCAAGTCCGTCTGCAAAAAACTCGGGCGAATACGACTCTTGGTTTTTGGTAGACACGCGGAAATCCGCGAGGCCAGCCTTCGGCGAGGGTTGCAAAATACTGAGGTCGAGCTCTCAGTGGAAGGACTCCTTGCTCCGACGGAAATCGTTGCTCGGATCCGCTCGTGTGATATTTTGTTTTTTGTTCGGGGAGGAATTTCGACCCGCCGAAGCAGTGCGATCGCTGGAATCGCCTGTGGAGTTCCCATGGTGGCTTTTGTGGGTCCGGAAACTTCCTGGCCGTTTCCAGATGCGGGCGTTGTATTAGTCTCTCCAGATCATCCCAAGGAACTCATCGATGCCGCGAATTTGCTTCTGACAAACACAGAATTTCGAGAAGGAATGGCACTCGCCAATTGCATCGTGTATCAGGAGCATTTTTCCTGGGTCACCATCGCGCACCGCTACGCGGCCGTTCTCTCGAAAGCTTGATGTAAAACGCTGACCTTTCTTTTGACCAGCTCGGCTAATTATTCAACGACAAGGCCTAACGGCAGAGCGCTTCAATCAAGAGCTCTTTTTTCTCTTCCGCAAGTTGGTTGAGGGAATCGAGCGACGCAATATAGCCTCCCAGCACGGCGACAGTCAGGCCCGTGAATACCAGCACCGGCAAATACGGATTTCCCGTCCAACGCCCGGCCAGAAGCACCAGCGTGGCAATGCCTCCAACCAGAATTTGCACACCAAACGCGGTCCATACCGCGATCCCGGAGTTCCGCTGTCCTTTCAGCTTTCCAATTTCCATCTTCTTCGGGAAACTTAGCGATGACCAGTTCGCTACAGTGAGCTGTCCGATTACCGCAAAGGCCGCCGCGGAAATCGTCGATAGGAACAGGGGCAAGCCGGGGAATCCGATCCGCCAGACCAGCACGCCCAGGGAAATGATCAATTCGCCGGCGACAATCCCCACAAGAAAGAGATTTTTGCCGACCAGCACGTCCCGCATCCGGATTGGTGACATGAAATACGTCTGAATTCCGTAGCCTTCGTAGGCAAAGGAATTATAGGCGGGCGACAGCAGGATCAAAATCAGGTAGGCCATTATGGCCGGAAAAAAGGTCTGCGGCGAAAGGCTGTGCTCCTTCAACACCGAATCGCTTCCCGCAAACTGCATGGAAAAGAAAAGAACCATTACCGGTGGCAGGATGAGCTGGATGAAGGAAAACCCGTTGCGCGTGAGGTAGTGGAACTCCTTCCGGATTACTCCTGCGATTGCCGGTGAAAGCAGGACTGGCAATTCGGCGGGCGAATCCATTTTTCGGGCGGCGCGTTTCTTCAACGCTGGCGCGGTCCCTTCGCTCAACTCTTCCCCGTAATACTGCGTGCGGTAGCGCATCCACAAAAGCACGCTACTTCCGCCCACCCACGCCGCGAGCCCGAGCAGTGAAGCCAGGAGAACCCCCGATTTCAGTCTTAAGGCGGCGGCCAGCGCGGTAGCCGCCAGGAAACCCGGCAGCCACGAGAGATACGGCAGAACTTGCAAAATCGTGGGCCGCGCATTCGCATGGCCCCATTTCTGCAAAATCGGATTCAGGAAATTAAGAGATACCATACTGAGCACAAACAGCCCGACCAGCAGCTCCCGCACGCGCCGATTGGCAAACAGTCTCTCCAACCAGGAGCCAATCAGCCGCTCCAGCGTCACGTTGAGAGTCACGAAGAGAAAGCTCACGAGCGCCATCGCCGGTAGCAATCCGGGCCGCGCAGCGCCCACCGCTGCGATCATGGATGCGATCCAACAGAGGGCCGCAACCGCGGAAAAATCCGCAAAGCCGTAAGCCAAGCCAAGAATATAAAACGCGCGCAAGCTCAGCGGGAATCGCAAAAGCTTTCGGAATTCAAACGTTGCGCCGAATCCCGCCGCAAAGATCGGCACGATCTGCCACCACAGAAAGATGGCCCAGAACAAGAGAGCCATCCATTCGGGCCGGTTCCTGGAGAGGAATGCCTGGGTTCCCGCATAAAAAGCGGCGCACAAGCCGATAATCAGAAAGCTGCTGCAAATACCAGCCACGACGATTCCGACCAAATCCCAACGGTTATTTTTCCGCTGCAGATTGTTTTTGAGCATGTTCCAGCGCAATCCGGCGATCAGCCGGAGTTGCTGGGAGACTCCCGGGACCTGGATCAAGTCAGCCACGATAGTTCTTCCAGGCGCGCCTGCTCGCCGCCGCTCTGTCCCACGATGGAAAGGAAAATCTGCTCGAGCGTCTTTTTCTCACCTGCTTCTCCGGCGATTCCCGCGCGGAGCTCCTCAAGAGAACCTTGAGCCACCAGGCGCCCTTGATGAATGATTCCCACATGACTGCACAGGCGCTCAACAATTTCCAGCACGTGCGAGGTCAAAAAAATTGTGACGCCGCGCTCGGTCATCCGCCCCAGCAGCGCCTTGAGCGCGCCGGCGGCCAGCGCATCCACACCTTCAAATGGCTCATCGAGAAACAGAATCCTCGGACGGTGGATCACCGCGGCCGCCAGCGCAATTTTCTTTTGCATGCCGTGGGAATAATCCGCAATCAGGGACTTTTCGCGGTCCGCAAGCTGCATGAAATCCAGCAATTCTTCGGTGCGTTTTTCGGTGGTCGCGCGGTCGAGCCCGTACATGCGCCCAACGAATCGCAGATATTCTGGACCGGTGAGGCGGTCAAACAGGCCCATCCCTTCCGGGACCACGCCGATCTGGCGTTTCACTTCGATCAAGTTGGCCTGAAAATCCAGACCCAGCAGTTGCATACGCCCGGAAGTCGGCGCCAGAAGACCCGTCAGCATTTTGATAGTGGTGGATTTTCCCGCCCCGTTCGGACCTAAGAAGCCAAAAAATTGGCCCGTGGCCACGTGCAGGTTCACGGCATCCACCGCCGTCAATGTTCCAAAACGACGAGTAAGTTGTTCCGTGCGAATTGCGATTTCGCTCATTGAGTCTGACCGCGGGGAATTTCCGTCCCGCAAACACTACCATGAACTTCTACGCATCGTGCCACGGCATATTTCATCGTCCGCATGAATGGGGCGGAGTCTACGGCTCTCTGCCGGAGACCGGGGCAGGATTGCTGGGGAGACTGCCCCGCGTGGGCAGGGCCGCAAGAACGGCGGGCAACTCCACGCGAAACACTGCGCCGCCGTTTTGCCCGTTGTAGCAAAGAATCTTACCACCGTGCTCCTGCACGATTCCGTAACAGATGCTCAGTCCGAGCCCCGTGCCCTTGCCGACGGGCTTCGTGGTGTAAAACGGGTCGAAGACGCGGTGCGGATCCTTGATTCCCGGGCCGGTGTCCGAAAACAGAATCACGACGCTAGCGCGGTCGCGCAGCGTCTTGATCGTCAGCACGCCGCCGCCGGAATCCGCCATCGCGTCCAAGCCGTTGTTCACGATGTTGAAAAAAACCTGCATCAATTGATTGTGATCGCCGCGCACACCGGGCAGCACCGATTCGAGTTGCGTTTCGATCCGCGAACCACCGCTGTGCAAGTCCAGCGCCCGCAATTGCACGGCGCCGGCGATGACGGAATTGATGTCCAGCAAGGTTCGTTCGGGAGGCACTTGGCGCGCAAAGCTGAGGAGGTTCTGCACCAGGCTGCGCGTCCGCCGCGCCTGCTCGCGGATCTTGCCCGCGGTGCCGCGCGCCCGCTCGGGCAGCGCCGGATCGTCGGCCAACAGGTCCGAATAGCCGAGAATCGCGGTCAGTGGATTGTTGATTTCGTGTGCGGCACCCGCCGCCAGTTGGCCCAGCGAGATCAGTTTTTCCGATTGCACCATCTGAGCCTGCAGCCGCTGCAGGTTCTCGATCGAGGATTCTGACTTTGCCAGCAAGATCGCGCGGTCTTTGTCCGCCAGATGCGTGCGCAAAAAGACCAGCAAGACCAGGGGAACGGCCGCCACCAGTGTCACGGTCAGTCGAAAATCGCGAATCCCGGGCGAGGAATGTTCCAGGTACATGGCGTACAGTGCGAAGAGCGGAAGGGACAAGACCGCGGCCATCGCGAATCGCGCTGCCCAAAGATTGCTGATTGCCGCCCGATCGGTTTCTTCCCCCATACCGCTGTCGGACGGCAGGTCCAGCTCTTTTCGCCTCTGAAACGCCACGAACCCCGCAAGTCCATAGACAAAGAACACACTCAGCAGCGGCAGGTCGTACATGCTTCCCGTGAAATATTCGTTCCGCGCAATCGCCACATTGGCCAGCAGTGAAGAGATCATGTACAGGGCGGAGGCCGCGAACAGGTAAGCATAAATGGAGCGCCACGCGCTTCGGGTGCGTAACCAGAACGCTCCGAATCCAATCACCACCACGAGCTGCTGCGTGGTATTCAGCAGGTTGTAGGAATAATTGTAAATCGCCGCTGATCGTGTGACGTACATCCACGGAAGCACAAAGAACACGTAAACGAACGTCCACCAGGTCAACAGCAGCGCGAAATCCAGATAGCCGAGGCCCATACGCAGTTCTTCGCGCTTCAGGTGCGGCCGGAGCGCCAGTGCGGCAATCAGCGGGATGCCCCGTAAAAAGAAAATGATATCGCCGGCGAAGGGATCGGGTACGTCGCGGTGCAGGTAGATTTCGTAGTAGGTCCATTCAAATTGCCCGATCATCCACATCGTGCAACTCAGAGCCAGCAGCATCCAGAAAATGTTGCGCCGCCAGTGCGGCGTTCCCGCGTTGATCAATAAGCCGGCGTTGGCCAGCAACGGCACGAAGCACTGGACGATGTCCCCGAACGCGGTCAGCGACTGGCCCTGCCGCAAATAGAAAGAGAACCCGGCATAGACACCGAGGAAAGCGGCCCAGACCCCCACGAGCCAGGCGATTCTGCGGGCTTCCGACATAGGCGTGATAACCTTCTATTTTATCGGTGCAAAGGCCGGATCGTGGCTAAGGTTCCCGGAAGTATGGCGTAAGGATTACCCGAGTACGCCCGGCCATGGCATCCCCGGCAGAGGAAAGCAGAACCGCCGCGCGCCCTGCGGTTAGCCGCTGGAATCCAGAATTTTCTTGAAATCCAGAACCGCGTCGACCACGGGCTCATCGCCAATCGACGTATTGAGCATGATTTGGTAAACCGGCCGCATGGGCCATTCCACGTTGAAATATTTCTGGATGAAGACGCCTCGCTCGTGGTCCACGGTGTCCACGCGTTCCCGCGCTTCGCTCTCCGTCTTCCCCCGTGCTATCAGGCGCCGCACCTTCTCCTCGCGCGGAGCGAACAGAAAGACGCGAAGCGTGTCCGCGTGTCCCGCCAGGAAATGCTGGGAGCCACGGCCGACGATGACACAATTGCCCTTACCCGCCGCATGCAGTACCACTTTCTGGGTCAGTCGCAGAATGCTTTCGCTGTCCACCAACTTCAGCTTGTGGGCGTTGATGCTGCCCTCATAACTGCCGCGCAGGAAGGATTTGAACAGCCGGTAGTAGAGCGGATCAGTTTTTTCCTCGCGCAGTTCGACCACGGTCTTGGGGCAGTTCGCCAGCCGCGCGATCTCCTCGGTTAACAAGTGGTCCCACAGCTTCCAGCCAAGGCGTTCCGCCAGCAACTGGGCGATCTCGCCCCCGCCGCATCCGTATTCGCGTTCCACCGTGATGATTTTGATCATACGAACCTGCCCGTGGCCCGGGGTTTCAGCCGGCGGCCAGATCTCCGCCGCCGCCCGGATCATTCTTTTTCAGAATAAACGACAATACGAACATGATAGCGGAGAGTACGGCCAAGACGAAAAATGTGTCCATGTAGGCCAGGGTCGCGGCTTGCGCCTGAACCGCTGCATAAATCCTCGCAATGGCCTGCCCCTGCGCTTCGTGCGCACCCAGCCCGCCATGATTCAGTTGCGCGCTGAGTCCTTCAATGGTGTTCCGGTAATTGAAATTCCCCTCGCGCACGTAGTCCACCAGCACTTGCTGATGAAACTGCGAACGCCGGGCGATCAGGGTAGTCACCAGGGAAGTGCCGACACTGCTCCCCATGTTGCGCATGAAATTGATCAAGCCCGCCACGGCGTTGTTCTTCTCCGCGGGAATCCCGACGTAGGCCACCAGCGTGATGGGCACGAATAGGAATCCCAGGCCAATCACCTGCACGATACGCAACCACGCGGCCATGCTGAAACTGATGTCCAGGTCGATGCTATGCGCGGAATAAAACATCGCAATCGCCAGGGATAGCCAGCCGAACCCAATCAGCCGGCGCGCCTGAATCCTGGTGCTCAGCTGCCCCATAAGGGGCATCTCGAGGAGCAAGACTACGCCCCCTGCAGAAAGCGCGATCCCCGCGAGCTCCGATGTATAGCCCAGGAGCGTCTGCAGGAATTGCGGCATCATCACCAGGCTGGCGAAGAGCATCAAGCCCAACAGGAACATCATCAGATTCGAACTGGCAAAGTTGAAGTTCTTGAACATCTTCACGTCAATGATCGGCGCTTTTTGAAACCATTCCCAGATAATCAGTGAGATCAGGCAGACGGTCGCCACCACCGCCAGTGTGGTGATGAATTGCGAACCGAACCAGTCATCCTCTTGCCCCTTGTCGAGCAGGATCTGCAGAGCGCCAATGCCGAACGTTAGAAACGCGATGCCGATATAGTCGAGCTTCACCCCCGCCCTCTTCAGGCGGGCCAGGTATGGTGGATCTTCCACGAAGCGCCGGACCAGAAAAAGGGTCATGATCCCGACGGGAATGTTGATGAAGAAAATCCAGCGCCACGAATAATTAAAGGTGATCCACCCGCCGAGCGTCGGCCCGATGGTCGGCGCGGTCACGGCCGTAATGCCGTATAGAGCGAAGGCGAGGCCGCGCTGCTGTGGCGGAAACGTATCCGCAAGAATTGCCTGCGCCATCGGCTGCAACCCGCCGCCGCCCGCGCCCTGCAGCACGCGAAACAGCAGGAGCATGCCGAGGCTGGGTGCCAACCCGCAAAGCAGAGAGCTGACCGTGAAGACCACCAGGCAGCCCATGAAAAACCGCTTACGCCCCAGCGCTCCCGCGAGCCAGCCGCTGATCGGCAAAATGATCGCGTTCGATACCAGATACGAAGTCAGTACCCACGTGCTCTGATCGTTGCTCGCGCCCAGATTGCCCGCCATGTAGGGCAAGGCTACGTTGGCAATGCTCGTATCGAGCACCTCCATGAACGCGGCAAGGGCCACAACCACGGCGATCAGCCAGGGATTGTACTTCGGCCGCCAGACTTCCTGATCGAGCGTGAGGGTTGCAGAGCTCATCGAAGATAGACGTCGGGCACCACGTTCATGCCCGGACGAAGCCGCAGGTCTTTGTTCTCCCCCGGTTCCAGCACGATCTTGACCGGAATGCGTTGCACGATTTTTACGTAGTTGCCGGTGGCGTTTTCAGGTGGCAACAAACTGAAGAGTGGCCCGGTGGCGCCTGCAATGCTGTCAACGTGGCCGTTGTAAGTTTTTCCGCTGGAATCCACGTGAATTGTCGCCTTTTGGCCGACGCGCATGTTGCGCAGCTGCGTCTCCTTGAAATTCGCCGTAATCCAAACCTGGTCGAGAGGCACCACGGTCAGCATCTGTTGGCCTGGTTGCACGTTCATCCCGACCACGACGGTCTTGTTCACTTCGCCAGAGACTGGTGCAACGATCTTCGTGTATTGCAGGTTCAACTCTGCCTGCTGCAGCTGAGCTTCTTTTTGTTGCACATCGGCGATCGCGGCCCGTGCTTTAGCCCTGGTAGAGGACACTTGTTGCGGACCGGTCTGCGCGGATTGGTGGTTCGCCTGCGCCGCCACCAGCCGGCTGCGCGCCTGCTGCACCGCTTGTTCCGACGCGGCCACATTCGCCTGCATCGCCGCAACCGTCGCCGTGCCGGCCTTGGCAGCAGCGAGGGCCTGGTCGTAGATCTGTTCGGAGACCTCGCGCTGGTCAACCAGCATTTTGTATCGTGTCAGATCGTCCTGGGCCTTCACATTGTTGGCCTGGGCTTGCTCGAGTTGCGCGCGTGCCGCCACCAGTTGTTTTTCAGCCGCCACGATTCCCGCCTGCGCATTTTCCACGTCGGACGCGGTATATCTCAACTGGCTCTCTGTGCTGACGGAGGTAATCGGCACAGTGATGTTCAGCGATTGCGCGTTCGCCTCCGCATTCGCCAGATCCGCCTTGGCCTGTGCCACGGCCACTTCGTAGTCCGTCGGGTCGATCTCCACCAGCACCGCGCCTTTCTCCACGTGCTGGTTGTCGTTCACGTTCACTTTCACCACGTATCCGGAAATGCGCGCACTCACTGGATACAGGTGCACGTCCACCTGCGCGTCGTCGGTGGATTCATAGCTGCTCAGATAACGCCACAGGAAGAACCCGCCAATTACCACCACGAGTCCCACGATCAGAAAGATGAGTCTTTTCCGGATCTTGGTCCGCTGGTAGGAGCGCAGGCGAGGCAAGGTGTCCTTCGACGCCAGGTCGTCCAATTTGTCTTCTTTTTCGGACTTCGATGGTGGTGTATTTTGCTCGGCCATCGTCAGTTTCCTTTGAAATAAGTTTTCACGCCCTCTTCGGCGGTGCCGAGAGCGCGAGCCAGCGAAATCTTGGCAAAATTAAAGTTGTACAGGCTGGAAATGTACTGCTCGTGGGCGCTGGCGACCAATTCCTGCGACTGCACGACCTCCACGCTGTCCGTAACCCCCGCGCGGAAGCGATCCCGCGATTGACGCAAGGTCTCCTCCGCCAAATCGATGTTACTTTTCGCGACGTTCACCTGCTGTGAGGCCGATTCGATATTCAGGAGTGCGGTGCGCACGTCGGCGTCAATCTGTGCACGCAGATTGTCCAGCCGTTCCTGGCTCTGTTCCACGCGAGCGTCGGCCTGCAGGATGTCGCCATGGACGCGATTGCCCTGGAATATCGGAATATTCAGCGTGCCGCGAACGTCGTAAACGGGAGTGGCCGCGGACGGATGGGAACCTCCTGTTCCGTAGTCGGCGTTGAACGAAAGAGATGGAAAATAACCCGCAACCGCCGCCTTTCTCGACAACTGGGCCGCTCGTAGGTCGGACGTCGCCGCCTTGTAATCCGAACGTTCGGCGTATGCCCGCCTTTCGGCTTCCTCCACGGTGATGCCGTCGAATGCTTGATACGGAGATTTGTCGGTGAATTCGAATTCCTGTCCCGGCGCGAGCCCGACCACGCGCGCAACCGTCAGCTTCTGAATCGCAAAGTTGTTCTTCGCTTGAATCAACTGTTGCTGGCGGGTCTGTAATTCCACTTTCGCTCGCAGCGCATCGATCTGCGGCGAAGTTCCGGCTTTCACCTGGTCATCTGCCTGCGCGGCGAGCGCCTCCGCGGTCTTTACCTGCGCTTCCGCCGTGGCAATGCGCGCTTCGTCGGCGATGCCTTGCAGATAGGTGTATCCCACCGCGAGAACCACCAAATCCCGCGCGTCCTTGTAAGTATATTCGGCGGATTTCAAGGATTCCCGGGAGGCCCGCGCGTTGTTGATCAATTTCCAGTCGAAGAGGGACTGGGAAACGCTGATACGCGCATCGAAGTAGGAGAACGGTCCTAATTCAGGCGGAACGGTGTTGCCACCTATATTGGTGAAGCCGAGTTCGGCAAGATTCACTTTCGAGTCACTAATGTATGGAGACGCCGTAACGTTTGGCAGCAAGGCGCTGAGTTCCTGCCAGCGCTGCCCGCGCGCCGAGCGGATGTCCGCGCTTGAAAGCAGCGCTCCGAGATTTTGTTTCAATCCGCGATCGATGGCGTTTTGCAGGGAAAGCGGCAGAGTTCCAGGAACAAGCTGTGTGGGCGTGCTTCCACCAAAGGGACTCACGCCCTGAGTCCCGGGAATCGCCTGACCTGGCGTGGAGGGCGCCGCGGATTGCCCAAGAGCGAAGGCTGCGCTCAACAGCGAGCAGGCCAGCAAGAGCGCGCAGTGCGTCCAACTGCGGAAATCACGCTTCAAGAGATCCTCCTTCACCTGCCATCACTCGCGGGTCCGGCGCTAGGGAGCAAAATGCTAATCCTTACGACCTCTTTGGGCAATCAAAAAGGGTTTGTGTGGTCGATCGCAACAAGTTAGGCAAGCGCACACGGAAGTTCCCTTCTCCGGGCAATGAGGCATGCAAATTCTCCTTGGATCTTTACACCCACTTTGAGTCCCTCGAGCGCAAGATCGTCACACGCTCCAAGCGCCATCCGGGATTCTGCCCCTCCGCTTGGCCAGGACGATTTGAATGACACCAGTCCCCGGCACCAAAATCACAAATGCGCTTTTTCCTCCAGCACACGGGTCCCGTTATGTGCTCAGCGCTTCGCCTTCGGCCCCGGTGATACGAGATGAAATATGCAGTTTGTGGCACATCGTTCCCCGATGCGAATGGAGAGTCGCTCCCGCGTGCCCCTCCTTCACCAGTACTTTCAATTTTCGCGATTTGCGGAGGGCGGCTTTGCCATGAAACAACCGGCCCTTCGCGGCGCAGACCGAGATGCCCATCATCTCGGCGGTCTTTTTCATCGAGCATTCTTCCAACTGTACTTCCAGCACCCGCCGAATCGCCGGCCGCAACAGGCCCACGGCCTCGCGCAACGTGCGCTCGCGTTCCCGGCCCAGGTATTGTTGTTCTGGTTGGGCTGCGCCGTCCACCGGCTCCAGCAGACCGGGGTTCCCGTCGGGGTCGCTGGAAAAGTCGAGCGAGACCGAACGATGATTGCGCCGCTTACGCAGCAGCATGAGCGAAGAATTAATGACGATTCGCGTGAGCCACGTCGAAAACGCGGAGCGCCCATCGAAATCACGAAGGTGAAGAAATGCCTGCAGCAGGGACTCCTGAACGGCGTCTTCCGCATCTTCCCGATTGCGGGTGATGCGGTAGGCCGTTTGATGGATCCTCCGCAGTTGAGGTCGGCACATTTCTTCAAACTTTTGTTCCAGGAACATGAAATCTCCGCGGACTGCAGGCGGTCGACCTTTTTGATGCACGGGATCCGCACATGGGACTCCTGTTTTTTGAGTTTTGGCGAGAGGGGATACGCGGACGGACATAGATTCACCTCAGGTTTGCTTCGGAACCGGTGGTTCGCTGGCGGTGCGATGGCTCCGACGCGCGTGAGCTTGTCGCAAGGGGCGACAAAGCGAAACCCCTGATAGGGCGAGGCGGGCAGCCCTAAATCGGGTAGTTCTTATGTTAAGGCAGGCGCGCGCTCCGAGATAGCGAAATCCAAATCCCGATTCACGCCTTGGAAGGTTTCCGAGTACTTGCCGCGCGCTTTATCCGCAGATTGATGAAAATGCGCCAGGAAGCTGGCGAGACAGCTAAAACAGGATGGCGGAATCAGGGTGTCCGACTCGGCGGCACGACTATCAGGGGCGATTCAAGGAACGCTTGAACGAACGCAAGAGAATCGCGCGCGAGCTCCACGACGCGCTGCTTCAAAGCGTTCAGGGACTCGACTTGAGTTTTCACGCGGCTGCTCGCCAGATTCTCGCCGAAGAACCGGCTCGCCAGACACTGGAACTCCCTCTCGACCGCGCCGATGAGTTCATCGTCGAGGGGCGTGACCCCGCGCGCGATCTCCGCAACTCCGCAAGTTCCCTTTCCGATTTGCCAGAGGCATTCCCCCGTTTCGCTGAAGCTTCTTCGCTGGACGGCCGCTTTTCGTTTCAAGTTGTGCTGGTTGGTGCTCTCCGTGATCTTCATCCGCTCGTTTTGGAAGAAACGAATGAGGTGGGACGCGAAGCGCTGCGCAAAGCGCTTGGTCATTCCCAGGGAGCCAATGTAGAGGTTGACATCACCTATGATTCAAAGGAGTTTCTCTTGCGTGTGCGCGACGAAGGGAAAGGGATTGATGCGGAAATCTCGAAACTCGGAGGCTGCGATGGGCAGTGAGGTTTGCAAGGGATGGATGAGTAGTTGGGGCCCATCGGACCGCAAATTGAGCTCTGGAGGGGTCCCGGCACGGGTACCGAAGTGGAATTGAAAGTGCCCACGGCAGCGGCGTATCGCTTTTTTCGAGGAAAATTCTCGTGCTTCTGGTACACAACGAAGAATGCAGGAAATGGAGACAAAGGTGAGCAATCGCAGCCGGCAGCCCGATTCGCATTCTCACCGTGGATGATCATCCTGTTTCGCGCGAGGGTATCGCCGCGGTTCTGCCCAATCAACCGGACATGATGCTCGTCGCGGAAACAAGCAACGGACGTGAAGCCGTTGAACCGTTTCGCGCGCCCCGCCCCGCCGTAACTCTGATAGACCTGCAGATGCTGGTTATGGGTCGCTTGGGAACCAGGCTCGCCATACACAATGATTTTCCTCAAGCCCGCATCATCGTCCCGGCCACCTACGAGGGCGATGTGCACGCCGTCTGGGCATTCAACGCGGGCGCCTCCGTGTATCTCCTCAAGAACAGGTTAGGGAAAGAGTTGCGCGAGGCCATGGGCAGCGTCCGTCCGGCCGCAAAGGCATGCCGCCGGGGCTCGCCATTGAAATCGCCGAGCATCAGTCCGACGATTCTCTGACTCACCGCGAAATTGAAGTGTTGCGCCAGGTGGTTTTCGGCCAGGTTAACAAAATCGTCGCGGAGCATCTCGAGATCTCCGAGGAAGCCGTAAAAGCGCACATGCATCGCATCCTATCCAAGTTACGCACCAACGACCGTACCCACGCGGTCACCATCGCCTTGAAGCGCGGCATCATCGATATCGATCGGTAGTCTGTGGACCAGGAGCCTAACTTGAATCCCGGGAAATCCCTGGCACGGCAAGCGCTGGGAAATACGTTCGGCCCAAAAGTGTTTCCTATGTCCCCGGTACGTTCTGTTATCTGTGTGTCCGGGTTGGATCCTTAACTGAGTGGCGGAGGAGGAGGGATTGTACCCTATGTTGGTGAGATTGAGGTGACTGGTCGGTGAGGGTTGGTATGTCTCTTGTTTTCAGCACGAAAATCGAATTAGGGTTTTTCGCCAGTGTTAGAAAGGGTTCCGGACGTGCTGAAATCACCAAAAGTTAGTAGCAAGAATAGAGACACAATTTGAGCGCAACTCTGACAGCTCCGAGGTCGAAAAAGGGGGAGTCTGAAAAATTTTGGAGCGACACAAAGTTTTCGTGCTGGAAGGGACCGGTCTTCGTGGTGGAGTATCTCGATACCCTCCGCTATGTACTGGTGCCTGCTGCGTATCATGAATTCGAGCATTACTGCGTCGCCGTCCTCGCACTGTATCCTGTGCGTCGAGCACTGCCAACGGGTCGTGCAATGCTGTTCCTTGACGAGGACGTTTAAATTTTCAAGCCGACCGTGCCGTGCTGCCAAATTATAGAGCACTGAAGTTCAAACACCGTTGTAGCTCCGGGGCCTTCGAGATTTAAGGCCTGCACGCTCATGTAGACTAGTCCTCGGCCACTTGACTAGAATAATCGGCTGCTCCCCTAGCAAACTAGGACCGTGGGCGGTATGCGACTTCTTACGCCAGCTACCCCGAGGCCAGTACGATTCTTGTTGGTCGTATCTTCGCTTCTTTGGGCGGGAACCGTCTTCGCGCAGTCGACCGAGAAGGAAGTCGCGGTGATCGAGCTCGGAGGAGTTGCTGAGCGGAGTCTCACGGAGGGCAACTCGAGCTTCGGCCCTACAGTTGCGGTTGAGTTTACGCCAATTGAGAAGTGGCTGGAGCTTGAAGTGGGCGTTACGCCGTTGTTTAGACGCCACTCAACGGAATGGAGCACCGACCTTCTCTTCAAGAAACCTTGGGCTATTTCGCCCAAAATAGAGTTCATGCTTGGTGTCGGCCCTGAGTGGATTCACACAAACGCTTATGGCAAGAAGATGAACTCGGCTGGCATCGAGGTCGCGCCGGACTTCATGTTCTGGCCGTCCAAGAAGCACCGATTCGGTTGGTATCTCGAACCGAGCTACGATTATAAATTCGGGTCTGCGCATGAACATTCACTGGGTATTGGCGGCGGCCTGCTGATAGCAATCCATTAGCAGAGGTTGCGAAGCTGCAAGGCCAAGCAATCAAGACAGCTAAAAGTGGAGAGTGAGCTCGCCTTGGACAACACGGGGCGAGACGAAGTGCGTGCCCGAAAAACTCGAAAGGAAATTGTACAAAGCTACCTTATTCGTCGCGTTCACCACGCTGATCTTCCCGCTTAGCGCGTAGGTGTCTTTCTTCAAGAGACTGTCGGCCCCCACAGCGAAATCGAAGAGGTTGTGCGGAGTAATGCGGGATGGATTGGTGTCGGGATTATAGGTGCCAGGCGGCACGATATGGATCAGCGTGGCTCCGTAGCGGGGTGAATCGCAACTCCGCAACGGCTGATCGACCGTTGCGAAGACAGTGCCGCAATACAATCCAATCTCCTGCTGTTCGTCGCCCGTTAACGTGAGAGCCGTGGCGTAGTCCGGGACGCTCACGACCACAAGTCCGCTGTCGAAGCGCCAGGTGAAGCCCATCCACACTCCGCGCATGCTCCTCTGGTGAAACTGATACTGGACATTCGTGGTTTGCTCAAAACCTTGATCGTGGTCAGGGCGGGCAACAGGGGCGTACGCGGTGCCGAAATTGATGCCGCCAGTTTCCGGGCTGAAGAGGCGAGAACGCGTGTGCCCCAGCACGGCAAAGGCACTCAAGCCATGAAAGTTGTTGAGAGTCGCGCGAAGCATCGCGCCGTCGATCTTGGATTCGCGGAACTGGATGGGAAAGTTGAGGGGTGTATTCAGGATGGTATTGAAGTCGTACGCGCCCTGGGTGTACTTCCAAAAATACTCTGCCTGAAGATTGAACTTCGGGCCGAATTGTTGCTCAAGACCTACGTTGTACTGATTGCGGCGCGCCGGCCTGAGCGGCTGAACGTTCGTTGCTCCGAGCGAACCGTTCCCAAGCCCGCCGGGACCGGTGGAACTCGAGAGCACGAGATTCTCGTTGTAAGGGGTCAGAAAGACCCGGGCATACGAAGCGTGGAGCACGGTTCCGGTCGAACGGACTTGATACGCGATGCCGGTTCTGGGTTGAAGACCCGATGCGCTGGTCAAACCCGCGTAGTTGTCGTAGCGCAGCCCAAGATTCAGGGTCAATGGGCCGAACTTGATGCTGTCCTGAGCGTACGCGCTCCCTTCATAAATCGTGGCGTTGCCGCGAAAGGCGAAAAGAGTTCCGCCGCGCGTGAGGTCGTAGCGGAGAAGGGCCGGCTGATACGCAGTGTTTGGTACATACCCCGCGGCACCGCATTGAGTCGGGTTGGTGAGCGAAGGATTGGCAACGGGAACTCCGTTCGCGTCCACACAGGGAGAGTTGAAACCGGGGTCGGTGAGTCCCGTCGTGAAAAATTCGGAAAGTGGGGTGGCCTGAAACTGAATACCGCCTTTTGCGGAGTGCCGCCCGCGCGAATAGGCCAGATCACTGCGCATCCCGGTGCTTGTCAGCCGCCGCGATTGCGACAAAGTGGCCGGCTGGTCGGAAAAAAGATTCGCCGACGGGAAGTAGTTTACGCGGTCCTGGCGGACCCAACTGTTCGCAGTGAGCAAGAGCGAAGGCGTAAGCACGCGGGAGAAAGCCAGGCTCACGTTGAAACTGGTCATGTGCTGCCGCTGGTCTTGCCCCGCCGACTGCTGGTCGTAAGTATTTGGAACCTGGAACCAGGAACGGGCAGCGGAAAGATTCAGGTGAACGGCCGTAGTCTCGCTTGGCTGCCAATCGACGCGATCGAATAGGCTCTCGGCGTTGCCCCGTGCGTGCAGCGGATCGAATTCCGGCGTGTCGAGGAATCGATGACTGTTGAGGCCATCCGCGGCCAGAAAGTTCCCGAACGTTTTGGAACCAGACGCAAACGTGATGCTTGCCGTGGGCGTGGCAAACGAGCCGTACCCGACCGAAACCGTTCCGGATATCCCGGCATTCAGCCCCGAGCGCGTCGTGGCCTCGACAATCAGGCTGGTTTTATCCCCAAATTCAGCCGGAGGAGCCCCTTGCAGCGTTGTCATGGTCTGAAGAGTGTTGGCGGAGATCTGGTTCGAAAAAATGCGGCTCTGCTGGTCGGAGATTGGCTGTCCGTCTACGCTGAAGGAGGTTTCCGCGTGCTCGCCCAGAGGGTGGAAGACCCCGTTGGAGTCTGCCGCGACACCGGGCGTTGCCAAGGTGAGAATGGAACTCAGTTGAGCGTTCACACTTTCGCTCGGCAAGTTTTGCAGGAGGCCTTGGTTGATCTGGGTCTGGGCAACACTGATGGAACTCGTGTCGGCCGATCCTTCCGCGACCGTGACTTGCTGAGTGACGGTTTCGAGGATCAGCACTATGGTCAGCGGTTCCGAGATGTCTGCTGAAACGGTTACCTGCCGGCGGTCCAACCGAAAGTCCCGTGCCCGCGTTGTAAGCTCATATTCGCCCGGTCCGATGCGCTCGAAGCAGAACTGTCCGGAGGTGTCGGAGTGGGCGGTGACGCGAACGTCTTTGGCCGCCAGTTCGAGGGCGGCGCCGCCAATTGCCGCACTGGTTTGGTCTCGAACCACACCACACAGATTCCCAGGTGCCGGTGGCCGGGGTGGTGTGGCAAACAAGAGCGGCCACAAGAGAGCGATTGCTGTTGAGCCCATAGCCAGCCGCATATTAACCTAGATTAATGTATATAGTAAAGCTAGATTAATAGACTCGGGCTTACGGATATGGCTCCTAAAGCGGAGATCGGCGGGCTCCGCCGATAAAGACTTCCAGCGCTAGAACTGGAGCCGCAGCGCGAGTTGCATCGATCGTGGACCTCCCACTTGATACAGAGAACTCAGACCACCGAGCGACGTGTTCTGCGTCTGATAGGCTGTTCCGAAAAGCGGGGTCCCGTAGGACAAGTCGTTATAGATCGACCCGAAAATCGCGTGATTAAAGAGATTGAACGCTTCTGCTCGAAACTGAAGGTTGAACCGTTCGGTGATGGGGAAGATGCGCTGCACCGCCAGGTCAACTTGGACCGCATCGAAGCCACGCGCACCGTTTCGAGGGAAGTTGCCTTCAATTGGATTGCCATCTGGGTCCGTCGCCACGGTGAAGGCACCGTAATTGATGACCCGCCCTCCTGGAGCACTCGACTCGTACAGATAAAGCGGAGCCCCCGGAACGCGATTGGGATGGAAGTTCAGGGTCACGCCCAAGCTATCCGTGGCGTACGTGTATCCGTAGATGTCCACGGGCAGAGCGGAGCGAATGGAGATTCTCGAATCCAGCGCCCAGCCTTTGAGTACCGCGGCCGCAAACCGATTCGAGTAGTCGCCGGGAATGTTGTACGTGACGGCAGCTTGGAAATTGTGGCGAATGTCGAAATCGGACGATGCACGTTCCTCGGTGAATACCTGGAAGTTCGATGTTGCATCGTCAATCGAACGCGAGAACGTGTATGCCAGCAGCATCTGCAGACCGCGAGACAATCTTCGTTCGAACTGCACCTGCAGGGCGTTGTAGCTTGAGGATGCGGCATTCGTCGTGAGATACAGCCCATATCCTCCGTCCGCCGTGCTCGCAAAATTTGGATTTCCGAAAACGGTCGGGTCGTATTGTTTCTGTTGGAGGAGACGCCGGCCCACCGAACCGACATAACTGAACGTGGCACTCTGATTCGACCCGAGCGCTTGTTGCAGTGCTACATTCCATTGCCAGGTATAAGGAAGTTTGAGACCAGGATCGAATCCGATCACTTCGGAGTTGTAGGGAGCCGCGGGACTCGGCGCTGGCAGGCCTGCGATTTGCTCCGCGGTTAAGGGAAACGCGGAGCCCGCAAAGGAAGTCGTGCTGCTGATTCCAGCCCCAAACCAGTAACCGGTCGAGGCTTGGGTGTTCCCGGTGTCGTAGAACAGCCCGGTCCCGGCGCGGAAGACCGTCTCCTGTCCGGGTGTTTGGCGAAGTTGGTAAGCGACGCCAATTCTCGGAGCGAAGTTGCCGTAGGTCGTGCTCCAGAGGGGGGTATTCTTCGGCGCAAGAGTCGTGGTTGCGAGATTGGTTGTCGTAACCGTGTACGGATTATTCCCATAGGCATCGTGGGGCGCCGGGTTCAACTCCCAACGCAACCCCAGTGAGAGGCTCAGACGCGGCGTCACTTTCCATTCGTCCTGAACGAATGCGGAGAAGTTGGTATATATCGGCTTCATCTTGCCTTCCGTCAACATGGCAAAAATGTAGTCCGGTTCATTACTGAGCACCTCATCGGCGCTACTGAACAAGCCGTACTCGTAATTTGCGGGCAAGAGCGAATCGGTCGACAGTCTTCGGTAATCGATTCCCCACTTGAAGGTGTGCCGGCCTCGAATCGCTGTCGCGGTGTCGGTAATATTCCACTGCCGCTGGTCTGTGCGCACCGGATAAAATCCGAAATAAGGATAGAGATCCCAAAACGGATAAAACGCAAGCCAGCCGGTGCTGCTAAAGCCCGGAATCGTCGTCGGATCGAATGGAGTCGCACCACCAAAATTGTCGATGGAGTATTTCTGGTCGGAATTGTTTTGCGTGATGTTAAAGCGGAACTCGTTGCTCAGGAGCGGGCTCAGCAGATTTGTGGCTCCCAGCGTGCCCGATGTGACCGTCCCGTCGATGACGACAGGATTCGCAAGGTTGCCGGTATAGACCGTACTCCGGGTGGTCATTCCGGAAGAGGCGTTGCTGAATCTCCCGAAGATCTTGAATTTCTCACTAATGTTCTGATCGACGCGAATACTCACGGTGTCGAGATGCGAAGGGCTAACGTAGCCGCCGGTAAAGATTGCCATTCCATCTCCTTCTTCATCCGGCGTCGTCGGGAGGGGGAAGGCATTGAGAAATGGTTGGAGGGCAGCGGGCGCTTGCTGGCGGAGATCGAGCGAGGGTACGCCGTAAGGCTGTGCCGCCTGGGGTTGCTGCAATCGCAGACCTTCGTACGAGAAAAAGAAGTAAGTTTTGTCCTGTCCGTTGTAGACGTGCGGAATGCTGATCGGCCCTCCCAGTGTTCCGCCGAAGTCATTTTGTCGTTCCGCCTGACGGGGTTGGCCGTAGTAATTGTTGAACCAGTTGTTGGCGTCGAGCGCGTCGTTGCGCAGGTAATCAAACGCAGAGCCGTGCCATTGGTTCGTGCCGGAGCGCGTGCTGAAGGTGAACTGTCCACCCGGCGTTCGCCCGTATTCGGCGGAATACGTGGAAGTCGTTGCGCGAAATTCCTGCAATGCGTCAATCGAGACAAGACTTTGCGTTGTCCCCAAGGTAGTGCCGCCCATGAGCGATCCGCCGTATCCCGCCGACCATCCTGCCGACAAAGGATTCGCTCCGGTGTTGGCGCTCACACCATCCACCGTGAAATAGTTCGCCTCGGTTCGCTGGCCGTTGACGGTGAGTTCGCCCGAGCGCCCGGACGTCGAGGGCACGATCGAAACACCCGGTATCTGGGTCATCAGGGGCTGGAAGCTTCGGCCATTGAGCGGAATGTTCTCAACAAACTGACGGTCCACGACGGTACTGACGCTGGCGTCCGTCGTGTTGATGCTCAGGCCGTTGCCGTTCACGGTCACGGTGTCGCTGCCGCTGCTGATCGCCAATTCCACATTCAGGTTCGTTTTCGCACTCACGTCGAGCGTGAGATGGTCGACGATCTTCTTCTGAAAGCCTGCGGCTTCCGCCGACAGCCGATACGTCGCCGGCGGCAACAAAGGGAAAACGTAAATGCCGGAATCATTGGTGTTGGTAGTCTGCTCGGACCCCGTCGCGACATTCTGGATGCGCACGGTGGCCTTGGGGATCACGGCTCCGCTCGGATCCCGCACGAAGCCGGAAAGCTGTGCTTGCTGGCTCCAGGCGCACGAAGCCACGGCCAGGAATACGAATAAGGCCAGGACGATCTTGGTCCGATTCCATACGAAAATGCTTCGCTCCGCCACACCCGTTCTCCTTGAATGCCCTGGCGTGGCAGCCTAAGATTGCAAAAGCTGCCAGCCCTCCGGGCTGTCGCTGTGCGGGTTCCTGCGGGCCTTCGCCAAAAGTGTGCCGCGGGAACCCGTTCTCACGATTTCATCTTAGTCCGGCATTCGTTCTTCCTGCCGATTGCCCATTCGCCGAAACAGGATCGGGAACAAACACACGGCGATGACTGCAACGGGAAAGGACAACGCGAACCAGGAAAAAACGCGTGGGGTACCCTCTCCCGTCAAAGCTGCAGCGAGACCCGCCGCTGTAAAAAAACCTACGAGCAACGGCCAACCGTAAACGGCAAACACCGGGAGTGTTTCGCGAGTGCTCATCCGGGAATCACCTCCAGCTCTGCAGATTCCAGTTCCACCAACTCATCCAGCTCCTGCTCGATTGTGGCTTTGCGCCGCGACGCCCAGAGGTAGATCCCGCTCGTCAGGACCACGATCAACAAGACGTCGAGCGTGGCCCACAAGATCTTGAGCGGCAGCCCGCCGTAGTCGCCGAAATGCAACGGGCGCGAGACCTCGAGCAAGCGGAGGTACCACGGCAAACCGCGAGCCTTCTCGGCTTCGCCGGTTTCGACGTCCACCAGCACAGGCGTGAAGAGACGAGAAGTGAGCGTGGTTTTCCCTTTGGTCCAGATCAGGTAGTGGCGGGGACTCCCAAATACATCGTTCGGAAAAAGAACGGACGTGATGGTGTTGTTCGGCAGGGCGGCACTTGCCGTTCGAAGTGCCGCATCGACCGACTCCAACTTCGCCGGCATGGGCTTCCCTTGGTACGGCGCGAGCAGGCGTGGAAGTTCCTGCGCCCGCCACAAATTGAACAACGGAGTGGAAATCGCGTTCATGGTACCTGTAAGCCCGACGACGAGTGCCCAGCATAGAGTGACGATGCCAACGAGGTTGTGCAGATCGAACCACTTCACGCGCGGGTGGCCGTCCGGGCGAAACGTTCCAAATTTCAACTTGCGCATGAACGGACCGTAGACCACAAAACCGGAAATGAGCGCTACGACAAAGAAAAGCGACATGGTGCCCAGGAGGAGTTCTCCCGTTAAGCCGGTGAATAACTCCGCGTGGAGCCGGAGCACGTAGTCCATGAAATCGCTGCTGAACTTGGTGTCTTCGAGCAATTGGCCAGAGTGTGCATCGAAGGCCAGGTATCGCTGCTCGTCGGGCTTCGAGTCGAAGCTAGGGGCGATCCCTACCATTATGCGCGGCTCGTCCTCATCCCAGCCGACAAACTGAATCTTCAGGTCGGGGTACTGTGTCTGACTCTTGGCCACGATGTCGTCGATTCGAGCGAGAGGGGTTCCGTCGGACATGGCCGCAGGGGCCACGTGGTGGTCAAGCCAGTGGTTGATCTCTTCTTCAAAAATCAAGGGCAGCCCAGTGAGGCAAGACATCAACAAGAAGACGGTGCAGATCAGGCTGCTCCACTTGTGGACGCGATACCAATGGCGGACGGTTCTCGCTTTCATCAGCAAGCGCTCCGGTTTCCGGGAGCCAGGTTCGCAGGATGGAGACAGCCCAAAGTTGGTCGATCGGTCATTGTGTGCACGTTCCGAGGCGGTCTTCATAGTTGCAACTAAGTTGCAAGTAGCAATATAGGACAAACTAGGTCGCATATCAATCCCTGCTCTTCAATCCGCCGCTTTCTTAGGTTGAATGGCCGGAAATGATTGCTGAAGTGTGAGTTAGGCCGGCCGAGCGATTCGAGGGGGTTGGCCGATTACCGTACTTTTCTGGCGGAAATTCGCATCACCTGGGATGGATCAGATTTGCTGGTACGGCCGAATTGTCCCGGGCGTTGCCCGAGCGCTTGTTGAAACATCAGGCTAAAGGCGCTCACACTCCGATAGCCGAGTTGTTTCGCCACCCGCTTCACTGGGACTTTTCGATCGAGCAGCGCGATCGCTTCCGACAATACGACCTGCTGCCGCCAATGACGGTAACTGACCCCGGTCTCCTGTTGAAAAAGGCGAAGCAGAGTCCGCTCGCTTGAGGAAGTCTTCCGCGTCCATCCCCGCAGATTTTCCCGGACGGAAGGCTTTCGCAGCAGCGTTTCGCAAATCGGCCTGAGACGAAGATCTTCCGGCAATGAAACATGGAGTCCGATTCTCGCGGCCGAACTGACCTCCGCCTCGATGAGAGCCAGGATCTTCGGCAGGCGGTCCGTGCCAACTCGTCCCGAAGCGTTCCGTACGCCTGCCAGAATGAGTTCGCGCAGGAGGGGCGAAACTTCGAGGAGCTGACACCCAGAAGGAAAATGGAATCCTGCATCCGGGTGCACGTACAACGTCCGCATCGCCACGGCGCTGGCCATTCGGACTTCATGGCGCACTCTCGGTGGGATCCAAATGGCACGTGAAGGCGGAACGGTCCACGCCCCTCGCCTCGTCCTTACGCGCATTACGCCGCTGACGGCATACAGCAATTGGCCGCGCGCGTGGTTGTGTTCGGGAATCGTGTGGCCCGAACGATAGTCTTTTGACCACGCCTCCACTTCTCGCTTTTCGCCGGAAGACACGCTTCTCCTCCATGATCGAGGGTGTCCAACGAGGGATGCCGGATCGTTCGCGGACTCAGCAGATGTTTGCTATGTGCCACCGTTTTGCGTGCGTGATGACGGTCACATACGGCAAGGTCCTCGCAGTTGATAATAACTTGCAAGTGGGCCGTTTGCCAGCCACAAGAATTCAGGAGGACGCAAGCCTATGAAAGGCTCAGCCAAGGTGATTGAAGCGTTGAACAAGGCCCTGCGGGACGAACTGACTGCTATTAATCAGTACTTCCTGCACGCCGAGATGTACGAAAACTGGGGATACAAGAGTCTGTCCCAATCGCTCAAGAAGCAATCGATTGACGAAATGAAGCACGCCGAGACTCTGTTGGAACGCATTCTCTTCCTCGAGGGATCCCCTTCCATGAAGCCGCTGGAACTTACCATCGGGAAGAATGTCCAAGACATGCTGAAAGGTGACCTAGGCCTGGAAGTCGAAGCGGTCAAGGACTACAACACGGCCATCCAATTGTGCGTGGCCGAGAGGGACAACGGTTCTCGCGACTTATTTGTCAGACTCCTTCTCGATGAAGAAGGGCACGTCGACTGGCTTGAGGCACAGCTGCACATGATCAACGAAGTCGGCTACGAGCGCTACCTCGCGATGAATATGGGCGGGGATGAGTAGAAGCATTTAGCCTTCGGGAATCTTCAGTTTCGCTTAGCGCGTGGAGAAGCGCCTTCCGATTCTGCTCCTCGCAGGATGAGATCGAGTCCCTCCTTGTAGCGGCGATCGAATCCATCAAAAAGGATGGCGCCGCTCCTGCGTAGAATCGGGAATTCCTTTCGATCGAGCTTTGCGTTCCTCCTCGCAATGTCGTATTGGGGGGATCGCTCCTCCGGGCGGGGGAATACCGCCTGTTCTTCCATCACAAAGCTAAGCGTGTAGTTGTAAATCGTGCTGAGCAGGACAACGGCCTGTCGGACGGTGAAGCCGCCTTCGACGACTTTGCCCGCAATTCGCTCCGCGGTCTTCATGTATTCGGTATTGGTTAGCCGAGTTCCCCCAACCATCCTGGCGCCATCACGGTAATCCAAAAGCGTTTGTCGGAGACCTATTCCGAACGCCGCCGCCCAAGCGCTCCAATCCGGGAAATCCTTTGCGGGAACAAGCCGCCAAGCACCCTCGGCGAGAACCGCCGTCGCCATTGCATCCATCAACTCTTCTTTGCTTTTGAAATGCCAGTAGAGCGTCGCGGCTTGGATTTTCAACTCTCGGCCAAGGAGACGAAGGGTCAGCCGCTCCAAGCCCACTTCATTGAGGAGCTTGAGACCTGCGCGGATCACCATCTCGCGGTTTACTTTCATGCTTCGAGAATATAGCGCTTGACATGCCAAAGTCAAACAGTGTTAGATTAATTGAACAACGTTCGAGTATTTGAGTATTGGCGAGTTCCGGCAAAGGGGGAATCACATGAAAGCAGGGATTGTTACCACGGCTGGGAAGTCACCGATTTATGGGGATTTTGATGAGCCCGTCGCTCGCGAAGGACGGGAGCTAATCTCTGTCAGTGCCTCGGCGCTGAGTCAGTTCAGCAAGTCCCGGTCTTCTGGCTCTCATTACAGCTCCGAAGCTGTATTTCCGTCGGTGGCAGGTGCAGAGGGGGTTGGCCGCACTTCGAGCGGACAACGCGTCTACTTCGTATTACCGGAAACACCCTACGGAGCGCTTGCTGAAAAGTCCCTTGTTCGTTCGAGCCATTGCGTCGGTATTCCTGACACCCTCGATGACGTTACGGCGGCTGCGATTGCCAACCCTGGTATGTCGGCATGGGCGGCCCTCACAGAGCGCGCGAAGACTCAACCCGGTGAAACCGTCCTTATCCATGGCGCGACAGGCACGGCCGGGAGACTTGCAGTTCAGTTGGCTAAGCATTTGGGTGCAAGGAAAGTCATCGGTACTGGCCGCAACGAGGCTGAACTACAGGAAGTGCTCTCTCTAGGAGCGGATGTTGTGATCCCATTTAGTTTGGGCCCGGGAAATCCGGCTGGTGCCGAACAATACGAAGAAGCTCTGAGCGCCCAGTTCACCGACGGTATTGACGTGGTGATTGATTACTTGTGGGGTGAGAGTGCGAAGACCATTATCGTCGCCATCGCGAAGTGCGTAGAGGACGCGAGGCCGGCTCGCTTCGTGCACGTCGGGGGAGCAAGCGGCAAGCAGAGCATCGAACTTCCAGGCGCTGCGCTCCGTTCGTCCGCCATTCAGTTGATGGGTAGCGGAGTCAAAAGCGTTCCTTTCCCGAAGCTCCTCAATTCGATCAAAAACGTCTTCAATATCGCTATAACCGCCAAACTGCAAATCGCTACAAGATGCCTGCCTCTTTCCGCGATCGAAGAAGCTTGGAGTGCGCCTGGAAAGCCGCGGGTCGTGTTGACGATCCCCTAGGCGCGAATATCAGTGTGTTGTTTTCCGATAACTGAGTGGACTCCAAGTGGACTCGGCCATGGGTTGCCTAACTTCGAATAGAGCGGAACCGTTCACAGGCGTTGTCCAATGTTTGCCGGAGTGTGGACGCGCACGCGGGGTCTTCACCGCACCTACGTTTACCGGGACCGTTTTCTCGCTGTCAGCTGAACGAGAAACGCGCAATACGCCGACGTGAAGTCCAGTGGGTAAGTTCGAATCTCGGGTCTCCGATTGGGGAGGTTTGTCTCGAACTCTCGCTCATTCGATGTGCTGGGGTTAGGAGGGCAACATTCTAATCCCCGAGGTGCCTCCTAGCTTGAAGCCTGCGATCTTCGGGAATCAGCGGCCAGAATATCTGCTGACAGGTGCGGCATCTCTCCTATTGCTTGTTCGTCCCAAGCCATAACCGGTGGACTGATTACATCCACTTTGTTCACACTTCTGGCGCTTCCCACGTTTTACCTGCTGGCGTATCGACGAGGTCAAAACTGATTTGATGGAGACACGGAACAGGGCGGCAAGGGACATCCCTAATTGCCAGGAATTCTGATGGACTAGCAACAACGGAGCTTATCGTTTGAAGTGCATGGCGTAATGCTGAAGTACCAGAATAAGAGTTCCAAGACCAGCGAGCAGCAGAGTGACAACGGAGAGCTTTCGGGAAACGCCAGGATTCTTGGCGGTACGATGAATGATAGGCAAATTCACCAGAGCACTTGTGACCGAGGCGAGCACGACAGCAGCGCTAGCGAGGTTTGCTGGCAATTGATTATGTCCGACCATGTTTGCCGCTGCAGCCGATGTGCTCGCACTGCTGATAAATCCTCCTAATGCACTGATGACTAGGAAGCCAAATCTTCCAAGATGCCGTTCCGAAAGTGTTGCCACGATCTGAATCGCAAGAAAAAGGAGAGCGAAGCTCAGAACGCGTTTCAGAGAGACCGGGGATTGCAAATGAATATCCTGGCTGTTCCCATCGGTCTTCGAGTGGACTGCAAAAACGAGGGCTGCTGTGGCCATAGCCAAGATAGGAAGAGCTGCGTACCAAGCTGCGGAAGGTGCGAACAGGGCTAGGAGAATTAGATTCCTCAAGAACATTGCGATGATCGTGAGCAATAGAGCCCCCACAGCCATGGTCGGCGGCGTGTTCGCACTAACCAAGGGTTTTGCCAACTCTACGGCGGCTGTACTGCTGTTTACGAAGCCACCCAAAAATCCACTTAAGTAGAGTCCGCGGGCGCCATAGACGTTAAGAAGCAAATAGTTCACGAAGCCAATACCCGCTATCACGATAACAGTGAGCCATGCTTGGCGAGGATTGATAAGGTCCCACTTGTCGATGAAACGATTCGGCAGCAGGGGATACACGACGAATCCCAAAAGGCCAAGTAACACTGCGCTGCGAATTTCCGCGGGTAATAGCCCGCCGGCAAAGCGATGCAGTTCTCCCTTTGCTGTCAGCAACATGGTCATGAGAATCGCAGCTGCGACGGGAGTGAAAAGATGACCCTGGCCCACGAGCGCGCCGAGTACAAAGGTCACCAGCAATGCAGCTGAGGTTGTGGCGGCGAGGCTCCGTTCCACGATGAGGCTTCTGATATTGGCGATAATGATAATTAGAAAGACTCCCACTGAAGACATAATGGCCATGGATGGAGCAACCAAAACGGCCAGCGCACCTAGTAACGCAATTAGCGCGAAAGTTCGCGCTCCGAGGTCCTTGTTGGACCATTCCCGCTCGATACCGACAAGAAGACCGATACCGAGTGAGACCGCGATTTTGGCCGCGATCTCAGCGGGTGGGAAATGTTCGTATCGATTTGATTCAGTTGAGCGAAGCACATGCTTCAGTTCACTTTCCTTACATCCTGTGCTTGGGCAGCGGCCGAACGAAATTAGTCTCGCTCCCCCGCAACTGTGGCCTGCTAACTTTTTTCAAACGCTCGATACATTGTGAACCCACAATGTATTCTTTCGCAGTTCCACGTGAATGTGCCCACCTCCGCCACGAAATAATAATACTGCCGTCGTGTCGATTAATGGGCAGGATTGGTCGTTGTCGCAGCTGAGTCGCTCCAAGGATTGAATGGGTGCATTTGGCAGTGCGAGGGCGGAGAAGGCCATATCGTAAACCGGTGAGGTGAGGGTATGTGTTGGTTCAGCCTGAAATGGAGAGAGGGCGCTTTCCGTTAGTGAGTATTCCGCCCTTCGGGCGGGGATTTTCAAGGCATCTGTAAGACCACCAGGCTATCCCTCGGCATGGTTGCGTCCCCGCATTGCCTCCGTTTCACCAGGCAAGATCATTGTAGCTCCACCCCGCCCATCGGTCTCAACTTCCGGATTGCCCGTCACTCGACCGCGCGGCGCTGGCTTGCTCCTATCTCGCAACGTTCACGCCGACCACGAGGGACTAGGGGCACAGCGATAGTTGCGCCTCCGCGCAGGAGTTCGGTTCAGTTTTATGCTGGGGCGACTAATGGTTGATCCTTTGCGCCCTTAATCAGGAGCCACGCCATCATCCACAGTTCTCCGAGCTCCGGGATGATCGCAAATCGGTTTACAAGATCCTCGTAACTCGGCAGAAGCAACGACGTAAGACTGACGACCACCAGAGCAAAACAGTTAATGATCAGCAATACGCCCAGGATGCGCGGAAAGAAACCTGATCTCATCACTAGGACACCGAAGGGGAAAAGCCAAAGGCCCCAAAAGATATTGGCGAGACTGACTCCGTCTCCATGGAATCCGAGGAACAGCATGGCCAAGGCGTCCCGCTGAGGCTTGGCGAATACTGACAGGAAACCCGCGCCGCGCATCAGTGTCAGAGCAGCGATCTCGTTCAACACATTGAGGAACGTGATGGGGACGGAGATCAGGACCAAGGTCACCATCAGTGACGCTTGCGTCTTGTCCACCCCGTTCAGTAACCGGTACAGAAGCCTGACCAGGAAAATAAGAAGGATCCCGCCGATCAGCTCGCTGACCATGGCGACGCGGAAAAGCTTCTCCGAAGCCAGGATGTTGTTGGCGGTCGCGGCTGCGTTCCCATCTACGATCAAGGTGCTGGGCACATAAATGAGGGGGACGCCGGCGGTCACTCCGCTGAGTAGATACAGCGCGCCTGCGATTCGTGCTGTCTTCTTGGTTGAATTCATGTCCTCTCTCCTTGTTGTTCATTACTGTCGCCTGAAATACAGCCGATCAGATCAGCGGCCCGCTGGCGGCGATTCTTGCGCTGTTCCCGCGCCGCCTCCAATTTCCGATCCCGGTCGGCCTGAATCTCCCGCTGATGCCCGGCGAGCATGTCCTTCGGCGTGATGTAGCCGATGGCGCTGTTCAGGCGGATGTCGTTGTAATGGTCTACGTAACCCTTAATCAGACGCCGTGCATCTTCCAGCGACAGCGGCGTTCCGGGACGAATGCACTCCCCTTTGCGTGATTTGTGCCAACGTTCGATTTTGCCGTTCGATTGAGGGTAATACGGTGAAGTCCGGACGTGCGTCATGCCCGAAATGCGGATGAACTCCTTGAAGTCCCTGGCGATGAACTGTGGTCCGTTGTCGGAAATGATCCGCGGTTTAACACCCGGGTACCGCTCTTTGGCCCGTTCCAGAATGATCTCGATGTCGGCCTCGGTCATCGACTCACGCAGATCCCAATGAACCAGGAAACGGCTGTAGCCGTCCAGGATGCTGCACAGGTAGTAGAACGTCGCGCAAACGTTCAGGTAGGAAACATCGATATGCCAATGCTGGTGTGGCTGCGGAGGTTGTTCAAAGCCGGTCCCTTTCTTCGAGGGCTTCCCGTTCCACTTCCGCAGCAGTCCCGCTTGACTCAGCACCCGCCACACGCTGACCGGACTCACCGCCACGATGTCGGCGTCCAGCATCATGAACGTCAGCCGCCGGTAGCCCTCCAGCGGAGTCTTCAAGTGGAAAGCAATGATCGCCTGTTTCTCCCAATCCTCCAGCCAAAAGTCCCGGGGAACCCAGCCGTTATGCTCATTGACCTTGCCGTAGCGCTCGCGCCAGTCGTAGAACTTGCTGGCCGTGATGTCCAGCCACCGGATGAATCGCGCGGCGCCGATCTCGGTCTTCTCCGACCAGCGCCGGACGAAATCCACGATCTGGTCCCGCGTATCGCGCGGCACCCAGCCCCGGGTCAGAGTTCCCCAACTGTTTTTTTTAGGGCAACATGTTCTGCCATCAGTTCGGCCAAAACCTCATCCTTCGTCTGGATCTTCTTTTCCAGATGAGCGATTCGTTCCTGTTCGGCCTGATGGTTGCTCCGTCCTCTCTGCTGAAAAGCTGCCGCCCCGTTCTCAAAGAACTCCTTCTGCCAGCGGTAGAACACCGTCGGCTGAAGCTCCAGCTGGTCACACAGTTCCGAGATCGGCACTCCTTCCACCAGATGCCGCCTCAGAATGGCGACCTTCTCTTCCGCCGTGTAGTGCTTCCGTTGCTTCTTCATATGTTCGCTCCGTTATCTTAACGGATGAACGCTTTCTCCATTTCCACCTGAGGCAGGACAGGTAGTGAAACAAAACGGCGGAGAATGTGAACAATTCTACTCCCCGAGGCGCCTTCTGGCCTGACATGTGCCCGGCGCCGGCACGACGCGTTGCATGTTTGCAGAGTGCACGGGAATCAGGCGGCGAGAATATCTGCGGGATGTGGCATCTCTCGCTTGCCTTGTTCGTCCCAGGCCCTCGCGCATTCTGAGCAGAGCTTCATGACACAATCACAGGTTCGTCGCGTGGTTTCAGCTTCCCTAGGGCAATCGCTAAACTGCGGAGGCTGCGCTGGATCATCAGGGAAGAATACCTTAGAGTCACAGAGGGCCATAACTGGAACAGTAAATTCGTGCGCAAGATCGCTCCGTGACATTCATCACAACAATGGGTTCTGGTGTCGGATGCGCTAGGACTGGGGCCCGGACAACCATCCCTGTTCTTGCAGTACTTGCCAAGCGCGCTGGATTTGATGTGGATCGAAAATCTTTTTCCGTTCATTCCATTCGTACGTTTTTTCCACTGCCACGTCCGCCGATCGCGCTCCTTCGCGTGTCGAGACCCAATGGACGGTGGCGAGCAGCTCCATCCCATACGGCGTTTCGAAACCGTGAATGAGTCGCGCGACGCGCTCAAAACGAGCCTGGACATCGGGATGAGAAATCATAATCTCGGCAGCGATCTTTGCTGCCCCCGGTGCTAGCTCGATGGGCAACTCGGGCTTGTCCTCCGCATCGCCGTAACCCGAGATGAAATGGCCTTCAATCACGTTCAAAACATGCCGCAGGTTCTTGGCGTAGGGTCCATACAGCGCCTTTTCATACTTGAGCCGCAGCGGTTGACCGGCTTCCTGCATGAAGTACATCAGCTTATGAATTTCTAACAAGGAAACAAAGGGATCAAGAACCGCGAGTAGGTACCGAACCATGAGTTCGATTAGCACCGCTCTTCCTAGTGTCATCTTGGGCGCGAGGTGTTCCTTGCTCATCTCTTCGGGCTTTGGGGCTCCCGCTGGTTCAAATAGCAAAACCTGAACGTCCGGGAGATCCGCGAAGGCTGCAACGATGCGGGGCCGAACAACACTCCACTTGAGACCTCCGAGTCCGCATCCGAGGGGTGGCACAGCTATGGAACGGATCTTTCGTTTCTTAACCTCCTCCACGAGAGCACGGAGTCCGGAATCAATGTCTTCGATCCGACTCTTACCCTTCCAATGCCGCTTGGTAGGGAAGTTGATGATAAAGCGAGGCTGTTCCAAGAAGCCGGTATCGAACACCAGCATCTTTCCTGGGCGGAGCTCCCCCCGCTCGCAAGCAGCTTCATAAAGCTTAAAATTATCAGGAAACGCTTTGCGAAACTGCAGCGCGATGCCCCGGCCCATTACGCCGACACAATTGACGGTGTTGACCAAAGCATCGGCCTTAGAGTCAAGAATGTCACCACGTTGCAATTGAATCATGTTTTCTTCGCCTCAGTAATACCACGAAGGTTCGACAGTTATCCTTGGTTCGTGATCCGCGTCCGCGATGGATGCTTCGACTTGCTGGGCCATTTGCCCATCAAGGACGCCAATGGCTTCGACCAGATTCCACGGGAACGACGTGTCAATGAGAAGTTCAGCTTGCTTGGCTTCTTTCACGTCAGGGTTTCTCCAATCCGTCTGCGCGATGGAGATCCAATTGAGAGTCCCGAGCTCATGACGGGTTTTCGAAAAAGTCGCGTAATACGCACCCGCGTTCCCGCGGCTGAAAGCCCACCGCACATTGTGCGTCTCGGCCCAGTCCAAAACAGCGTTCAAGTCCGCCTGCAAGTGCACAATCGGACGCTGTCCTCCGTGGTAGTCAAGACCAGGGCTGTTTCCCCGATACAGAATGTACAGCATCACCGACCTGGGACAGTAATACCAGGGAACGTAGTTGCCCACCATGGTTCCCAGATGGCAATCGACTCGAATCTCCTCGAGCCGTCTGCGCTTGATCTCGCTCATGCCGACGATCTCGCAGAGCAAGCCTCGTCGGATGCGTTCGGCGTCCGACCACAGTGATCCCGCGCGAACAATGTTCGCAATGTTCTCGATATGAGTGATGTGATAGATTTTCGCGTGGACCGGTACAGGCGACATTCATCCATCCTGAAGCATGTCCGCCAGGTTCGAACGTCTGTGCTGGCCGCCTCGAACAATCTCTCATAATTAACAACCATATCATAATGGCGAAGATAAAGCGAAGTGTGATTCGAGGGGTCGCAGGGTGCAAGACCGCTCGCGTTAAATTCTTAAGTTGCCTCGACATACAGACCAAATCCATTCGGTGGACCGTTGCACGATCGCCTCACATTGCTGCTTTCATTTCTGCATTTCTCCGCTCCACATAGCGATCGAGCTCCAATCTGTCAACGACGCGACGCTTGCCCAGAATGAAGGACGGAATCTTTCCTTCCCGCAATAGAGTCTCGATCTGCCAGGTTGTTGCGCTGAGGTACTTGGCCGCGTCTTGGATGCGGAGCAGGCGTGGTAAGACAAGCGCTGGTAGGGGCAACGGGGACTCGTTGCCGGTACGGTGAATGATCGGTTTGTTCTTGGAACGCATGCCGTACTCCGGCTTCGACTCGCCTACTGATTTCTTTCTGCATCTTCAGGCGCAAGGCTCGCGGTCCCTTCGGTAGCGTCGTTGGCGCGCAACTCGGCTTCTGCCTTCGTGACGGTCCGCCTCGCGTAATCCTGAGGATCATGCTTGTCCTTCGCGCGATAGCTAGCGATCTGGCGAATGACTTCATCCGGCGCTTCGCCGCGCGCCAGTGCTCGCTTCGCAAAGGCCCAGTCGTATTCGGACTGGCTCAGCGCTCGTGGCGAGGATGGGTGTTTGACGCGTTCGTGATAGTTGTGGCGGGGAGAGTCCTGCGAGTCGAAATGCAGCTTGAAATCGCGAAGCTGATAGATATCCGTCGTTTGCCTCTGGGCCTCGACATAGAAATCGGGCGTGTATTTCTTGTTCGCCAAGCCGGGGAGACGCAAGACGCGGCAAGCATCAGTCGCGGCCGGGTCTCCATCGAATTCGCGAGCGATTGCATGCAACAAGGTTTCCGCCTCCTCGAGGCTCATCCCTTCTACTTTCCAAACGACTTGGTACTTGCCCGGAGAGGTGGTTAGCACGTAATTCGGCGGCGGCGTGGCGGAGGAATCTTGAACGGATTTCAGCCCATCTTGCCCTCCATGGTCCAAGTCGAGATAAACATGACGGATCGCAACAATGTCGTCCTTCGTCCGGGTCCACGCATGCTGTCGGAGCGGGTTCATACCGAGATAAATGTCCGAACCGTTTGCGTTCTTGAAGCGCAGCCAGGCCTGGAACTCGGGACTTGCTGCCTTCTTCGCGGTCGTGATTCGCTGGATTGTTTCGCGCGAGTTGCGGTTCAGGACAAGGACGGCGACGCGATCACTGACGTCGAAGTTGTCGAGAATGTACTCAGGTGCAGATAGGGGAGAAGAGTTGGAGTTCGGCGACTCTGTCATAGCAGTTCCTTGTGGCTATCGAAAATGAACCCGTAGTTGTACTCGTCGCGATCGGGATCGTAGCCATGGATTTCGACAACTTCGGAAACGAACCGGCGGCCCGGCCTTCGCTCAAGATGCACGACGATGTTCACGCAATCACCTACATTCGTTTTGATGGCTCGGTAAGGCAGGTCCACGCCGCTCTGCAGTACGCAACTCGTGAAGCGAGCGAGGCCCTGTCTCGCGGAAGTCGCATGCACGGTCGAGAGGCTGCCCGAGTGGCCCGTGTTCAGGAGTTGCAGCAGATCGAACGCCTCGCCTCCACGAATTTCGCCGAGGATTAGTCGATCGGGACGGTGACGGAGAGATGCCTTCAGCAGCTCGCGAATGGTAATCCCCGGCAATCCGTTCTGTGGCTGTCTCGCTTCGAAGCGGACGAGGTTGTCCTGGGACATATGGATTTCGGACGTGTCTTCGATCAGGACGATGCGCTCATCGGAGGGAATGAATTTTCCCAAGACGTTGAGCATCGAAGTTTTGCCTGACCCGGTGGAACCCGTTAACAATAAATTCTTACGGCCGAGAACGTAGCCTTCGAGTTGATTGGCAAGCCAGCGGTCCAAAGTCCCTGCCTGGATCAGGTCCTCGATCCCGAAATGACGCGAGTTGAATTTCCGGATGGTCAGCGTGACGCCATTGACGCTGCAGGGAGGAATGACGGCGGCGACACGGCTGCCATCGGGCAGCCGGGAGTCGAGGATCGGTTTTGATTCCGAGATGTCGTCACCCAAACGCCGTGCGATATTCTTGACGGCCACCATGAGGGATTTTTCGCCGAGTTGAACCCCTCGCACCGGCTCAATGAATCCGCCTTTCTCGATGAAGATATGTTCGGGCCCATTCACCATGACCTCGCTGATGGAGTCATCGAGGATGAGGTGTTCGATCGGCTTCAAAAACGGCAGTATGGTTTCGAATCCGTTCATTAGAGTTCTCCGTCGGCAAGTTGTCGGAAGTAGGATTTGTTTACGTCGTTGTAGTACGGCTTGAGATAACAAAAGCTCGGGGGAATGGGGTTCGTACCGTCATAGGCGATCGTGACCGACTGGGCATTTCGCAATTCCATGAAGATTTTCGGATCGAACCGGAGGTCGTGGTGGGGACTGTAGGTTTTCGAGGCGGTGAGGTTGGCCTTGTGTGACAAGGCTTTGCCAGTGAGGAAGCTGACATTCGCGTCGTGTCCGCTTTCGGAGAGGTTGTAACTCGCTTTGAGCCGGTCCTCCCGCCCGCACAATTCGCTGGCAATGCGCGCGGAGAAGTCATCGGAGAGACATAGGAAGATCTTCGTGCGAAACGTCTGCAACAACGTGCGCCAGGATTCGCCGGGCAGAGCAGACCTCAGAGAACTAAGGCTCTGCGTCGCGATGATCGGAATACATTTGGGCTGGCGCGAGAGACTGAAAAAGCGTTCGTCACCCGTAGGTTCACTCTCACCCACCGTCGCAAAATGCTGGTATTCGTCGCAGAGAAACAGTACCTGCCGGAAGTGCTGGCCGGGATTTTTTTCCATGAGGGGCACGCGGTTGACGACCGCACGCTCGAAGTCGAGCTTGAGCATGACACCAAGAGCCTTGGCGAGGCCGGGATTCATGGCTACCGGAAAGTTCAAACAGCAGAGGCTTCCTTTCTCAATGAGCCAAGCCAACGAGGGCAGTGGCTTCCCGAACTTGCAGTCAGCGTTCGCCTGAGGGTCGTAACACTCCGCGGGAGGACAGAACGTGCGTTTGACCGCGGGGTTGTCATCGAACAGCGAAAGGAACACGGAGATGCCTTCGACGATAGAGGTGCGGAGCTTCGGCTCGATCCTCGACCAGTCATTGACGAACCATCTCTCAACGGCTTCGAGCTGCATTTTCTTCTCAATGGGCACCGGGTTCTGGCGGGAGGCATTTTCGGCCTCCCACTGGACGGGCTTGTCTTTCAAGACGGCGGCGAGCCCCGGGGTCAGGGGCGCACGATAGAGATGCGTTTCCGTGTCCAACCGAAACCCAAACGGATCGAAGTCGCGCGGAAACTTGAGGTATTCCTCCTCGAGGAGAAGCACCGAGTCGGCCTCGATGAGTCGGCGTTGCGCCTCTTGAATTCGGCTTTCGAGCAGGCGCGGATTGATCGCGCATTCATAGACGTCGAAGAGGGTGACGTAGTCGAACGCCACCTTGTGCAGCAAGATGATGAACTTAACGAGGTTGGTGTAGGCCTGCTGCCAGAATGGTTCTTTCCCCCGACCAAAGAGATTGTTGAGCAGCGAGGCGATGCTGTAGGCGAGGGCGTACGCATCGAGGTTATTGTGAAGCGGGTTGTAGCGATACTCGGACTCAAGACTGATTTCGACGTAATCGCTCGAGCGCCCATGGCGGTCGAGGATCTCGTGGACGCGAGCGCAGAAATCTCCTTTAACTTCCAAGACAAGTCCGCCAACCCGCCGCTCGGGATCGTCCGCCCGGTACCCCAAAATTTGCTCGGCAAACGGGTACATGCAGCTGGCGGTCTTTCCCGACCCGACAGCGCCCACGATGGCAATGCCGGTAAACAAACCTTTCTCGGGAATCGTGAGCCACTGCGGAGTTTCCGACGGGATCGGTTTGCGGGGATGATGAAGCTCGCCGAGCACGAGCGAAAGCTCCGTTCTTCGCCGCGGGTCGGAATACGGCGGCAAGGTCCCCGAGCGAATTTTCCGGTCCGTCTTCAGGGCGAAGATGTAGATGCCGGATAGCACCATGGCATAGGCAATGTAGGGCGTCGTGTAGAGGAAGAGGGTGTAGGAGAACTTGAGAAAGAGAAACGCGTAGTGCGCGCGCAGGGCCATGATTTGGAGAAAGAGATTCGACTCGGGAAACGGCACGCGAAAGTACAGTACCAGTCCCGTGGCCGCGGCGAGCCCACAAGCGACGAAATGGCGGGCGTAAAGCAATTGCCGGATCATACCCGACTCGCCTTTGCCGCAGCACTTCCCTCCTTTTTCTCTGCGGCCGTTTGCTGCTGCTTCCGCCAACGGCGGAACTCGACGTCTCTCCAGATGACCATCTTCAGCGCGGAGTTGACGACGTGGTCGGGCGTGCTCTGAATGAAGACCGCGTACTTCTCGACGGCGAGCGCGATTGGTTCTTGCAAGTCGTACTCGCGTTTCACGAGTTCGGGGGGTTTGTTGATGATGGACATGTATTCTCCTTTGGCGTTTTCGGATGTTTGGACACGGGCAAAACCGATCGGAACAGGGTGTTTCCCTGTTCCCTGGGCTGGAGCGACCGCCACGGTTCCGGTGGCAACGAAGTGGGGTCGCTCCAGCCCAGCCGGGTGTTTTGCCCGTGTCCAAAATCCTTCGTCGCGATGTGCGCAACCAAAGTGCTCTGAGGCACTTCCGTTCACCGCAGAGGTGAACGGAACGGTGAACCGGGAGGTGAACCGCCTCTTTCATGCTCGGTTCACCTGCTTTCGGACTCGTTCGTCGACCGGCGAACGTCTGTTTCGAACGAGATAGGTGTCGAAAGACACGGTCCGGGCCGGAGTGAGTTGCGAGAACTCCACGCGCAGCTGACTCTCCGAGAGACTGCCGTCCTTCCAAGCGGTATAAAGTGTGTCGAAACGGTCGCCGTGAAAACAGCGCCGCGCCTCATTTAGAAACTCGAAGTCTGCCGTCACAGGCACCACGTACTCGTGGTTTTCCCACTTGCGGCGGACCGCGAAGTAGCGCAGGAGTTCCGTCGACACATCCGACTCGAGTGGCTGTTTGACGCTCGAACGGAAACGTTCTTCCGCGCGCCGAAAGCCGTTTGTCCGCGGCGCGATGTAGAGGAGCCGAAAGGCGGGCAAATGGCGAAAGAGCGCATGGTAGGCGCCGAGATGAGCGGTAAAGCCCCACAGGCTTCCCGCCCCAGAATCGACATAACCGAACGTGACCACAGGAGGAGCACCGGGAATCGGAGGCGCCTGAAACAGGGGAAACTTGTCGACGAAATATCGAACCGTGGGGCGCGTGCCGGCGGCCCCTTCGTACACCTTGGCAGGCAGAACGTCTTGAGGAATGGCCAGAGACTCACAGAAGAGTGCAATCTTGTCGGCTTCGGTCTCCAGAAAATCCTGCTGCGGATTCTCGAGAAGGAAGTCCAACTGGACGAGGCGCGTGCGGATATAGTCGAAGGAATGGGGGCGACGGTTGCGAACGTTATCCTTATGAATAGGTCCATATACGAGGCGCGAGAAAAGATGAAACACGCAGCCCGCCTTCACGTAGTCGCGGACGGTCGCGTGCCCATGCTTGAGGAGTTTCTGCGCGAAAGAGGTGGAGCGTTTGCCGCGGCTCACACCGGCGAACGCATTGAACTGGCGCATGGTGAAGTAGCCCGAGTGTGCGGCGACGAGGTACAGAAACCGTGCTTCGACGTCCGTGTATCCAAGCGCGGCGATGCGATCGATTTGTTCCGGTGGCAGTTTCATAACGAAAGAATCTCGGCGGTCAATTCGTGCTGCTCCAAAACGCGACGAAGGTTGGGTACGTCGCCGGCTCGGGCGTAAATGGAAAAGCCGGCGCGGACTTTTTCGGCGAGAGTGCGGGCCCGGTAGTGGCCCGTGGCCAGCTCGACGTCGACGCGGGCTCTAGCTCCCTCCGGTGTTTCGTACTCGATCCGGACGTCGGGAAGAGGGATCTTTCCACGCACGACGCTCAGGCCGTGGCGTTCGGCGACCGTTCGCCGACTCTCGGGCGAGGTGCGGGCCGGGCCTAATTTCACGAGGTCTCGGTACACGCGCTTTTTCAGTTCGTAGTCGAGGACGACGCGGAGATGCTTGCCCCCGGCGCGCTCGATTTTGTCGGCTGCCTTTTGGTAGAGCCGATAGAGATCGGCGTCGTGATGGGCTTCCCGGGGCTTGGCGAAGCCCGAATAGAGGGCCTGGTCCTTGCCGGCAGCTTGCTGTTCGGTGAGAAAGCGCAGTCCAGGCCTCGTAAGGGCCAGGAGCTGGCGAGAACCCCACTCTTCGTGCGGAATCGTTTTCGTCTGTACGAGGCCCTGACGGACGAGGTTTTCGACATCGGGCCGCCAGCTTGGGTTCTGGCCGGTGTAGATAAACTCGCGCAGATCTTCGAGGGCCAGCGTACGAAACTTACCAATCTCGAGCATGGTCCTGATTTCCGAAGGCCGCAGGCGATAGGTGCGGCCTCGGACTTCGTAGATCTTGCGCAGTTCAGGCGACCGGCCTGTTATTGGGTTGAGGTCGATGGTCTCGGCCTGCCGCTGCTGATCCGGTTCCTGCTGGCGGGAGTCGCCAATGCGCGGCCCGGTTTGCGCATCGCGTTGGCCCGCGTTATGGGGCTCGCGCGGATCGAGAAATTCCTCGGGCTCATGACCGCGCGCCATGTCAGTTGAGTTCCTCGTCGAACCATGGGCCGGGCACCTCGGTCTCGCCCAAGTGGAGCTGTTTGTCGAGATGGAAGAGTTTGCGGCCGGTGTCTTTCAGAAAGAATTTGCGGATGAGGGCGAGCGAGGCGGCGAAGAGATTGGCAAAGAGAACCGCCGCATAAAGGAGGATCGGTTTTGCATACGCGTGAAACAGGAAGGCTTTGTAGGGAATGAAGAACTTCAGTTCGCCCATGAGCCAAAAGCCGAGGGCGAGGAGCACGGCGATCGAAAGGAACAGGGCGTTGGCGATCATTTTACAGCCTCCCCGGCAGTCCTAATCCTCGGTGTTTTTGTGTGTGCGTTCGAGCAATGGGAGCGGGCGGAAAGCCGGCAAGCACCGGAGGCCCTCCAGAAGCGCGCCGGGTGTATCGAGGAAGGTTGCCGACCGGAAGGGCTGTGACGCGAGAGAGGGAGAGAGTCGCCGGGCTGGGTTGGGCGGGGCGCGCGGAGGTTGGGCCGAGGATGCGAGGCGTCCGCCCGCGACTCTTGTGTTTGCGAGTAGCACCTGTTTTCACTTGAACGCCTCATCCTCGCGGAAGTAGGTGATGCTGAGGCCGAGAGGATTGATCGGAATCAGCTCGTTCGGGACTTGCGTTCGGAACAGGAAGACAAAGTTCGCTGTGTACAGGTCGCGTTTCAATTCGCTGTGATCGGCGGGGGAGTAGTAGACCAGGTAAAAATCCACGCGCGCACGAAACGGGGGAGTCTGCATTTCTTCGAGCGCCACTTTCTTCACGTCCACGTCGATTTCGGGAGCCGCGGTGTTGCTGAGGAATTTCTTGAGGATGTCGTCCTTGCGGTAGGCATCGAGAATCCCGTTGGCGAGTTTTCCGTCGAGGAAATACAGCGATTTCGAAAAGTCGTTCTGGATGGTGTAGCGGTTGCGGCGATAGTAGAGGGTGCAAAACTGCGAGAGAAAGTACTTGGCTTCGGCGTCCTGCGGTTTGTATTCGAGGTTGTGATAGTTGATGGCTTCGGCGCGACCGAGGTCGTCAATGCGGATGACCAACGGACGGAAGTTCTGAAAGGTGCGAATGATTTTGAGGTCGAGGAGCGCCAAGCCGAGGGCTACCAGTGAAACGAGAGCCAGCGCGATCTTGAGATAGGTGTTGGTCACCATGGGATCTCCGTAGGATTCGAGATAGAGGCGTTTGGCGTCGTGGAAGCTCGGGTCGTCGTTCATTGGAAGACCCTTTCGATCATGGCCATCGAAGATCCGCCGGAGGTGCCGCTGAAAATGTGGTTGGTGAGAGTGGGTATCTTCAAGAGCGTATAGATGGAGGCGAGAAGCGTAATAAAGAGGACCGGCAGCCAAGTGATCAGTTGTACGGTCGAAATCGTGCCGCCTGGCAAGAGGCGCAACGCTCCGAGCAACAGGTTCGCGATGATGAACACGACGGATGCGGCGACAACCTGATAGAAGGCATATTGCAGGAAGCAACGGAACCATCCCCAGAAGAGCCACTCCATTTTGGGCACGATGAAAAACGGCACGAAGACCGGTCCGACGAGCACGCAAACGGCGGTGGCGATAAATCCGTACGCGATCACCACGAAGGCAACGGCCTGCGCCGTCGCCAACAGGATGGTGATGAGAACGTAGATTGCCGTTCCGAACAGATCGCCCCAGGTGGGAGAGTCCATGCGGGTCTCGAAGTCCGCGACCCCTTGAATGACGGCCTGTAGCTGCGCCTGATCGATTTGGCTCGAAAGGAATTGCGCCTCGTCAGTAACGAGATTGTGAAAGCTCGCCCCGACGCCGGGAATCGGGGCACTGTAGTAGTTGACCATGGCGAAGCCGAAGCTGATGGTCAGCAGCAGGCTCGCGAAATGATCGAAGTTCAAAAAGTGGCGTCCGCCCGCGGCCGAGAGGGCAGATTTGATTCCGTACCAAGCAATGAGAATGGTGGCGAACGAACGAAATAGGTTTTGGCCCATGGTGTCGAAGAAACCGAGGTTCTGGGTGAGCAGGGTGTTGATGGCTTGGAAGATGTACTGCAGATAGTCGGTTTGCACTGCCGTCAGCTCCTTCGACGCCCGGGTTCTCCGCGTGCCTTACGGCATGCGGAAGTTTTGAAGAGAATTGGTCAAGGTCCCGCTGACAAGCGACATGCTGCCGGCCATGCCGGCTTGACGCTGGATGTCGGCATTGATCGTGTTGGTGGTGGCCTCGCGCTGCTGCTTCGCGAGGACGGTCTGTTGTTCGACGAGCGAGGCCAGGAGTTTGTTGGAGTCCTGCAGGGTGCGGAGCGTGAGAACTTCGGCCGCATTGATCTTATTCAAGACCGAGACCTCGGTGTTCAAGTCAGGGTCTGCGGAGAAGGAGTCCTGTTCGAGGTTGCCGATTTGTGTCTGGATGTTCTGGGCGCTGCCGCGGATCGCTCCGATGGTCGCCATGGCATTGACGTTGGCGCCGTCCACGAGCTGCACGGAGGCGTATTGGGATTGCACTCGATTCAACTCAAGTGGGTCCATCCCGGAGAGTTGCGCGGGACTGTACGGAAGAAGTTGCGTGGTGGACTGCTGGTAGCCGGTGTTGATGGTCGGGAGCAAGCCGGAGTTGATGCCGCTGACCCACGAGGCCGTGTTGCCAAAGGTGTTGAGCGAGGTGACATTGCGCCACTGGGAAAACAGAGCGCGATAGCGCGCGGGCATGTTGCGGATGAACTGTGCCATTTGCAGGGCCAGATTGAGCTGGTTGGTGATTTGGGCGTAGCTCTTCTGAAGCTGGAGGAGCTGCTGCTGGAGTTG